>Ga0315287_10005709_pt1 | contig 12297 bp, 11 predicted proteins | sample YL17G11_0_MG_FD_205037 | JGI IMG/M metagenome (GOLD analysis project Ga0315287, IMG submission 205037) | Sediment microbial communities from Yellowstone Lake, YNP, Wyoming, USA - YL17G11_0 | ecosystem: Environmental > Aquatic > Freshwater > Lake > Sediment | place: USA: Wyoming | collected...
CACGTCCTTGAAGCGAACCTTGCCCTCGGGCGCGGTGGATGGGTCATAGATGCCCAGCCCGGCCACGTGCATGTACTGGTTGCCGCGCTCGAGGCGCAGGAAAAGGCTGTCCGTCCCGGACAATTGCCGCATTCGATGTCTCCCCCGCTCCCCCGACTGCAAGATACTGCGCGCCCGACGTGCCGTCCACGTCGATTGCGTCAACTCGATGCGCGTTTCGATCGAACCGCCAGCCTGGACTTGCGTGCAGGCGCGGACGGTGTGCGCAGAAAGAATCGCACGCATTCGTCGGCAAGCGCCTGCACGTCGAGCGCCCCGCGCGGGTCGTACCACCGCGCAATCCAGTTCAGCGCCCCGAACAGCAGCAGCGCGTCGATGCGTGTCGTTCCGGACCAGTCGCCGGCCACCCGCAACTGCGCCAGCGCTCCTTCCCAGACCGCTTCGTAGCGCTTCAGCAGCACGGAAACCCGGCGCCGGGCCGCGGGCTCGAGTGAGCGCCATTCGTACAGCACGACGGGAATGAAGTCCTGGCCCGCGCCGAGCAGCGTATCGAGGTGCGTGCGCACGAGCCGATCGAACTGCTGGCGTGGCGGCAGGCCCAGCGCGGCGATCGCCTCGATGCGCCCCAGCGCGTCCACCAGGCCCTCTTTCATTACCGCTTCGAGAATCTCGTGCTTGGTGGCGAAGTGGTACACCCAGCTTCCCGATTGCATGCCGGTCGCCTGCGCGATGTCGCGCACCGACGTGCCGTCGTATCCCTTCTCGCGGAAAAGCCGCGCGGACGCGCGCAACAGCTGCTGGCGACGACTGGAGTCGACGTCGGCCACCTTGCGTTTGCGCGAGGCCTTGGGCTTGCGCGCAACGCTCACAGGCCCAGCTGGCGCGCGGCCAGGTCCTTCATGATTTCTTCCGCGCCACCGCCGATCATGTTGACCTTCACTTCGCGATAGATGCGTTCGGACTTGGTGCCGCGCATGTAGCCCATGCCGCCGAGCGTCTGCACCGCTGCGTCCGCGCAGAACTGCATCGTGCGCGTCGCCGTGTTCTTTGCCATGCAGACGGACGCGACGACCCCTGGATCCGCACTGCCCTCGTGGTCGAGCCGCCAGGCCACATCCTCGAGCAACGTCCGCGTCGATTCGATCTGCGCGAACATGTCGACGAAGCGGTGCCGGACGACCTGGTGATCGATCACGCGCTGTCCGAACGTGCGCCGCTGCCGCGCCCACTCGAGCGCCTCGCCGTAGCACGCCCACGCGAATCCCAGCGCCATGGCCGCCATCGAGAAGCGCTCGGCTGTGAAGTTGTGCATGATCGCGCGGAAGCCTTCGCCTTCGGCGCCGAGCAGGTTGGCTGCCGGCACGCGCACGTCCTCGAATCGCAGATGCGCCGTATCGGAGGCCCACCATCCCATTTTCTGCAGTGGAGTCCGCGTGAAGCCAGCCGCGTCGCGCTCGATCACCAGCAGCGAGATCCCACGCGCACCCTTCGCTTCCGGGTCCGTGCGCACCGCGACCGTGTAGACGTCGGCACGCATGCCGGAGGTGATGAACGTCTTCTCGCCGTTCACGACGTAGCAGTCACCGTCACGACGTGCCGTCGTCTGCAGCGCAGCCACGTCGGAGCCGCCGGACGGTTCGGTGATCGCCAGTGCCGCGATCCATTCGCCGGACAGGATGCGCGGCAGCGTGCGGCGCTGCAGGTCCGGCGCACCAAGTGCAGCGATCGGCGGCGCCGCGATCGAATGCGACATCAGCGAGGCCAGCACCCCGCCGGAGCCGCACTGGGCGAGTTCGACGCAGGAAACCAGCGTGTGCAGGAAGTCGGCGTCGGGCACGCCGCCGAATTCCTCCGGCAGCCGCAATCCGAACAGGCCGGCCTCCGCGGCGCGGGGGTACAGCTCGCGCGGAAATCCGCCCGCCTCGTCCCAACCCGCCACGTGCGGCTCGAGCTCGCGGGCCACGAAGCGACGGACCGTGTCCCGGAACGCGAGGTGTTCCGGCGTCAGACGCAGGGGGTTGAGGCGGAGTGGTTCCACGCAACGATCTTAGGACCGCCCCTTTATTCAAGCAAGCGCTTGCTCTACGATCGACGGGTCGGGTCGCCAAGGTGTGAGGCATGCCGGTCTTCAAATCGTCGCTGGACATGGCGGGCACCGCCTGCGCGGAAAACAGTGCGCACATGCTGGCGCTGATCGCGCGTCACGACGAGTTGCGCGACCGCACGGCTGCAGCTTCGGGTCGCGCCGGGCCCCGGTTCGCCAAGCGGGGCCAGTTGTTGCCACGCGAACGGCTGGGCCTGCTGCTGGATGCAGGGGCGCCCTACCTCGAACTCTCGGCCTGTGCGGGTTACCTGCTGGACAACCCGGACCCCGAGAAATCGACGCCGGGCGGTGGATTGCTGGCGGGCATCGGCCAGGTCAGCGGCGCTCGCTGCGTGATCGTCGTCGACGATTCCGGCATCGAAGCCGGCGCGCTGCAGCCCATGGGACTCGAGAAGTTCCAGCGCGCGCAGCAACTCTCGCTCGAGAACGGCCTGCCGTTCGTGCACCTGGTCGAGTCTGCGGGCGCCAACCTGCTGCGTTATCGCGTCGAGGATTTCATCTTCGGCGGCTCTCATTACGCGCGTCTCGCGCGCATGTCGGCCGCGGGCATTCCAGTGCTGACGATCGTGCATGGCAGCGCCACTGCCGGCGGAGCCTACATGCCCGGCATGTCGGACTTCGTCGTGATGGTGCGCGATCGCGCGCGCGCCTTCCTCGCCGGTCCGCCGCTGCTCAAGGCCGCGACCGGTGAAGTCGCAACGGAAGAAGAGCTGGGCGGCGCGTTGATGCATGCGTCCGTGTCGGGACTCGCCGAGTACCTCGCGGAGGACGATGCGGATGCGATTCGCGCGCTGCGTGAACACCTGCGTCGCCTGGCCTGGCATCGTCATGAATCGAGCCTGCCGGAGGCGCCCGGACCGCGCTTTGCAGCAGACGAACTGCTGAGCGTCATGCCCGTCGATGGCCGCAAGCCCGTCGACATGCGCGAGATCATCGCCCGCCTCTGTGACGACTCCGACTTCATGGAGTTCCAGTCGACCTACGGCCCGGCCACCGTCTGCGTCCACACGTCGATCGGCGGGTTCCCGGTGGGAATCCTCACCAACAACGGCCCGCTCGATCCCGCGGGCTCGAGCAAGGCGACGCATTTCATCCAGCAGTGCTGCCAGTCCGGGCTGCCGCTCATCTACCTGCAGCACACGACCGGTTACATCGTCGGCCGGGAATCAGAGCGCGCGGGGATGATCAAGCACGGCTCGAAGATGATCCAGGCCGTCGCGAACGCGACCGTGCCGCAGGTGACGATCCAGTGCGGGGCCTCCTACGGCGCTGGCAACTACGGCATGTGCGGCCGCGGCTTCGCGCCGCGTTTCCTGTTCTCGTGGCCGAACGCGCGCACCGCCGTCATGGGCGCCGAGCAGGCGGCAGGAACGATGGCGATCGTGATGGAAGCCTCGGCCCGCGACCGTGGACTGGAGCCTGACCGCGCACAGATCGACGGCATGCGCGCGAAGATCGTCGAGACATTCGAGCGGCAGATATCGTCTTTCTACACGTCCGGCCGATTGCTCGACGACGGCATCATCGACCCGCGCGAAACCCGTGGCGTGCTGACGCAGGTGCTGCAACTCTTCCGCCGCGCGGATGGCCTCAAGCTGCGCCCACTCACCTTCGGCGTCGCCCGACCCTGATTCCGAGGTTCCCATGCTCTTTACACACGAACACGCCGAGCTGCGCCGCACCGTCGAGCGGTTCTGCCGCGACGAACTTAATCCGCACGTCGATGCCTGGGAGGATGCCGGCGCGTTCCCGGCGCACGAGGTCTTCCGTAAGCTCGGACACCTCGGCCTGCTCGGGCTCACCAAGCCCGAGGCTGTCGGTGGCGCGGCGCTCGATTACAGCTACGCCGTCGTGCTGGCCGAAGCGCTCGGCACCTGCACTTGCGGTGGCGTGCCGCTCGCGATCGGCGTGCAGACGGACATGGCGACGCCCGCGCTCGCGCGGATCGGCAGCCCCGAACTGCAGCGCGAATTCCTGGTGCCAGCCGTCGCGGGCGAAATGGTCGCGTGCATCGGCGTCTCCGAGCCCGGCGCCGGCTCCGACGTCGCCGCGATCCGCACGACGGCCCGCAAGGACGGCGGCGACTACGTCATCAACGGCGGCAAACTCTGGATCACCAACGGCGTCCAGGCCGACTGGATGTGCTGCCTCGCGAATACGTCGGATGGCAGCCCGCACCGCAACAAGTCGCTGATCGTCGTACCCATGAAGACGGCCGGCATCACCGTGGCGCGCAAGATCCGCAAGCTCGGCATGCACTCCTCCGACACCGCGCAGATTCACTTCGACGACGTACGCGTGCCGCAGCGTTACCGCATCGGCGACGAGGGCATGGGCTTCACCTACCAGATGCAGCAGTTCCAGGAAGAACGGTTGTGGGGTGCCGCCAATGCACTGGGCGGGCTCGATCATGCGATCGCGGACACGATCGAGTACACGCGCAGCCGCCAGATCTTCGGCCGCAGCGTGCTCGACAACCAGGTCGTGCACTACACACTGGCTGAACTGCAGACCGAGGTCGAGGCGTTGCGTGCGCTCGTGTACCGCGCGACGGAACTCTTCGTCGCCGGGCAGGACGTCACGCAACTCGCGTCGATGGCCAAGCTCAAGGCGGGCCGGCTCGCGCGCGAAGTCGCCGACAAGTGCCTGCAATTCTGGGGCGGCATGGGGTACACGTGGGAGAATCGCGTCTCACGCCTGTTGCGCGACGGCAGGCTGGGCTCCATCGGCGGTGGCGCCGACGAAGTGATGCTCTCGATCATCTGCAAACTCAACGGCACGTTGGCGAGGCCCGGCGCATGAGCCTGGCAGGTGACGCACTGGTGCAGGTCGAGCGGCGCGGCGCGTTCTGGTTCGCGCGACTCAACCGGCCCGACAAACGCAACGCACTGTCCGAAGCGCTGATGGGTGAGTTACTCGCGTTGTGCGATCGCGTCGAGGCGGATGCGGACGCGCGTGCACTGGTGATCTGGGGCGCCGGCGGCAGCTTTTGCGCGGGCGCGGACTTCGGTGGTTTCCTGGAGCTGATGTCCAGTACGCCCCCCGCTGGCCCCGACCCGATCATCGCGCACAACCGTACGTTCGGCACGCTGCTCGAACGCCTGGCGGCGCTGCCGGTCCCCACGCTCGGCGTCGTTCGTGGCGCGGCGATGGGAGGCGGCGTCGGTCTCGCGTCGGTCCTCGATCGCGTCATTGCGACGGACGACGCGGTGTACGCGATGCCCGAAGTCACGCTCGGCGTCGCACCCGCACAGATCGCGCCGTTCGTGGCGCGGCGCATCGGCGCGACGCGGGCTCGCTGGCGCATGCTGGCGGCAGCACGACTCGATGCCAACGCAGCGCACGCCGACGGGTTCATCGACGTCGTGGTGCCCCTGGCCGACTTGAAGAACACCGTCGCGGCTGAACTCGGTTTGCTCGCGCTGACCGAGCCCAACGCGCTGCGTGCGACGAAGCGACTCACCCTGCGCAACCTTGAAGCACCCCTGGCCGCTGCGCTCGATGCGGCCGCCCGGGATTTCGCCGTGCTGCTGCGCTCGGGTTCGGCGCGCGAAGGCATTGCCGCCAGTCGCGAGCGCCGCCGACCCGCGTGGCATACCGAAGTGCCTGCCCTGCCGGAGTTCGACTGATGCCCGTGCATCGCCTGCTCATCGCCAACCGCGGCGAAATCGTCACGCGCATCGCCCGGACTGCACGGCAGATGGGGATTGCGACGGTCGCGGTGCATTCCGATGCCGACCGGGCCAGCGTGCACGTCACCGCTTGCGACGACGCCGTCTCGCTCGGTGGCCTCGCTGCTGCAGACAGCTACCTGCGCATCGACAAGCTGCTCGCGGCCGCACGCTCGTCGGGCGCGGACGCGATTCATCCCGGTTACGGCTTTCTCTCCGAGAACGCAGAGTTCGCCGCCGCGGTCAGCGCCGCCGGCCTCGTGTTCGTCGGTCCACCGCCCGCGGCAATCGATGCGATGGGCGACAAGGCACGTGCGCGGCGGCGAATGGCTGCCGCGGGGATCGCGGTGGTGCCCGGATACGACGGCGACGACCAGGACCCCGCCATTCTCCAGCACGAAGCGGACCGCATCGGCTACCCCGTGATGGTGAAGGCCGCCGCTGGCGGCGGTGGGCGCGGCATGCGCCTGGTGCAGAGCGCGCCGGACCTGCCGGACGCCCTCCGCTCGGCCGCAGCGGAAGCGGCCAAGGCCTTCGGCGACGGTCGACTGATTCTCGAACGCGCCGTGGTCGAACCGCGTCACGTCGAGATCCAGGTGTTTGCGGATTCGCACGGCAATGTATTGCACCTCGGCGAACGCGACTGCTCCGTGCAGCGCAGGCACCAGAAGGTCGCCGAGGAATCGCCCTCGCCAGCCGTGAATGCCGAACTGCGCGTACGCATGGGAGCCGCTGCCGTTGCCGTCGCGCGCGAGATCGGCTATGTCGGCGCCGGCACCGTCGAATTCCTGCTCGACCGCGCGGGCCACTTCTACTTCATGGAGATGAACACGCGACTGCAGGTCGAGCACCCGGTGACCGAATGCGTCACGGGCCTCGATCTCGTCGAATGGCAACTGCGCGTGGCACGTGGCGAGCCACTGCCGTTACGGCAGGATGAAATCCAGTGGCGCGGCCATGCCATCGAAGTCCGGTTGTGCGCCGAGTCCCCGACGGATGACTTCCTGCCTGGCAGCGGCACGATCGTGGACTGGTCGCCTCCCGCGGGCATCCGCTGCGATCACGCGTTGCGTGCCGGCGCCGAGATTCCGGCCTGGTACGACTCGATGGTCGCCAAGCTGGTCGCGCATGCACCGACACGCGAGCAGTGCATCGATCAGCTGGCTGCGGCAGTGGATCGAACCGTGCTGCTCGGCGTGCAGAGCAATCGCGCATTTCTCGGCCGCCTGCTGCGGCATGAAAGCTTTCGCGCGGGTCTCGACGTATCGACGGCCTTCATCGACAAGCAGTTTGGTGCCGCCGAGAGCCGTCAGCCGCAGCCCGACGCGAAGCTCTGGGCACTGGCCGCCTGGATTTCGGTTGCCGGCGCGCCTGAAGCGGAATGCACGCCGGCGGCGTGGCGCAACTGGAGCACCAGTCGACCGCTGCCACAGCCGTGGCGACTGCGCTGGCACGCACCGGCGGCAATGGCGAGCGCCACCACCGAGATGCGCGGCCGTCTTTACCTGACGCCCTGCAGCGCGCAGGTGGAGCACGCTGCAGGTCAGCTGCATTTGCAAGCCGTGCCGGTCACGGCCGGAGTGCAGGCGCAGGCGATCATCGACGGCGAGCACGTCGACTATCGTTATGCATGGTCGGGTGCCACGCTGTGGCTGCACACGTTGTACGGGGATTACGCCTTCGATTGCCGGCGGCGCGAGTCTGCGCGCTCGAGCAAATTGGACGGTGCAGCCGCGATGGAAGTTCGCGCCGCCATCAATGGGCGGGTGGTCGACGTTGCCGCAGCAGTCGGTGTCACCGTCGCGCAAGGCGACCGACTCGTCGTGCTCGAGGCGATGAAGATGGAACACGAGATCCGCGCTGCACGCGCGGGCCGCATTGCGGACGTCGGCGTCAGGCCAGGCGACCAGGTCGTCCCCGGCCAGGTGCTCGTCCGCTACGAGGGAGAAACTGCATGAGCGCCAAAGTCGTCGTGACCTGTGCCCTGACGGGCGTGCTCACGGATCCCGCACAGCACAACGTTCCGGTGACGCCGGAACAGATGGCGCGCGAGGCACGCGCCGCCTATGACGCCGGCGCCAGTGTCGTGCACGTTCACTACAGGCAGCAGGGCGAGGGCAAGGGCCACCTGCCTTGCTGGGATCCGGCTGTCGCCGTCGAGATCGCGCAGGCGATCCGCGAGGCCTGCCCGGGCATCGTCTTCAACCAGTCCACCGGCATCGTGGGTCCGGACATCTCGGGTCCGGTCGCCTGCATCCGTGCGGTGAAGCCGGAGATCGCTGCAGCCAATGCGGGTTCGCTGAATTACCTGAAGGTGCGCGGCGACGGCCGCTGGGCCTGGCCGCCGATGCTCTTCGATAACCCGGTGGAGAAAGTGGCGGCCTTCCTGCAGGTGATGCAGCAGACCGATACGTTGCCCGAGTTCGAATGCTTCGACGTCGGCATCGTGCGCAGCGTCGAAATGTTCGTGCGCTCCGGACTGTATGTCGGTCACCCCGACGTGAATTTCGTCATGGGCGTCGAATCCGGCATGCCCGCCGATCCGGCACTGCTGCCGATCCTGATCGGGCTGCTGCCCGCCCGCGCGACCTGGCAGGTGACCGCGATCGGCCGCGAGAACGTCTGGCCGCTGCATCGTCGCACGGCGGAGCTCGGCGGCAACCTGCGCACCGGGCTCGAGGACACTTTCTATCTGCCGGATGGACGCAAAGCACGCAGCAATGGCGAACTGATCGACGCCATCGTCAGCCTCGCGCGCGCTGCCGGACGCGAATGCGCAACGCCCGCCGAGGCGCGCAAGATGCTGCACCTCGCGGCCTGATCACGCCAGGCGTCACACCCGCTCAAGGACGTGGGAGTGACGCCCCGATCTCCCGGACGGCGCTCACGAGCACGGGCAGGTCCGCGCTCGTCGTCCGGTAATTGACGATCGCGGCGCGCAGGCAGTAACAGCCGTGCAGCGTCGTGTAGGACGGCGCGGCGATGCCGCTTTCGTGCAGGCGGATCAGCAACTCCTCGTTCAGCGCATTCAGCTGCTCGTCGCCCAGGCCGCCCGGGTTGTAACGGAAGCAGACGATGTTGGTCGCCACGGGCGCCAGCAGTTCGAGGTCGGGCTCCGCCTCGACCAGTGCCGCGAGTTCGTGCGCCTGCGCGATGTTGCGGTCGATCAGGCGGCCGAAGCGGTCGAGCCCGTGCTCCTTGATCGAGAGCCATACCTTCAGCGCGCGAAAGCCGCGCGACAGTTGCAATCCGTACTCACTGAACCAGAGCGCGCCGCTCGCGAGTCCGCGCTCGGTGCGTTCCAGGTATTCGGGTGTCAGGGCGAACGCTTCACGATGCGCCTTGCGATCGCGCACCAGCACGCATGCCGCCTCGAACGGCACGTGCAGCCACTTGTGCAGGTCGAGCGTGACGGAGTCCGCGCGCTCCATGCCGCGCACCAGGTGACGGTGCGCGGGCGCCAGCGCGAGCAGCGCGCCGATCGCGCCGTCGACATGGAACCAGAGGTGTTCACGTTCGCAGACCGTGGCGAGCGCCTCGAGGTCGTCCGTCGCGCCGGTATTGATCGTCGCCGCGTTGCCGATGACGCAGAACGGCTGCCGGCCCGCGGCACGGTCCTCCGCGATCATGCGCTCGAGCGCGCCGACGTCGATTTCGAACGCGGCATTGACCGGCACCTTGCGCAGCGAACGCGCGCCGAGGCCGAGCGACTCGATCGCCTTCTGCACGCAGCTGTGCACCTCGACCGACGCATAGGTAATGAGCGGGCGCGGAATGGCTGCGACACCTTCGGCCCGGACATCGACACCGGCGCGGGAATTGCGCGCGACCGCCAGGCCGACGAAATTCGCCATGGACCCGCCGCTCACGAGCAAGCCGCTCGACTCCATGGGAAAACCCGCGATCTCCTTGCACCAGTCGACCACCTGGGCCTCGACGTGGTTCGGCGCGTGGTTGCCGCCCCCCATGTTGGGGTTGAGCACGGCCGCCAGGAAATCGCCCACGGCAGCGAAGGGCGTGCCGTTGCCCATGAACCAGGACCAGAAACGCGGATGCGTGTTGCCCATCGCATAGGGCAGCACGAGTTGCTTGAACTCGCCGTAGGCGGATTCGGCACCCTGCGGCAGTCTGGGTGCGGGTTGGCGCAATCGCGCAACGATCGCTTCGGGCACCGGCTGCCACACGGGGCGATCACGGGCGCCCTGCAGGTAATCGAAGCCGTCGTCGATCGCCTGGTGCGCCAGGCGCCGCAAGGCCTCCCAGTCGGCAGGGTCCAGCGATTCATCGACGGGTGGATTGCTCATCGGCTGGCTCTTCATGGCGGTGCGGAGGGTCCGCCCGGGCGCAGCCTACTACGGGTGGTCGCCGATGCCAGTCGGCGGGGACCCCGGATCAGTTCAGCGTGACGCCGCCATGATGCAGGGCGTGGGCGAGGATCAGGAAGGCAGTGGCGGCGGCGGCCGCCAGCCACAACGCCAGTACCCAGGGATATGTGCCAGTCAGTCTTTCCATACGACCTCCAATAATGATCGCGAGGTCGGAGTCGGCACTGCCCCGCTGGAGGGGGGAGGGGTCGAACGAGGCGGTGGGCCGACTCACGACCGGGCGATCGGGGTCAGACTAGCGCAAATATTGCTGCGACGCAGCAAGTAAATATCGCCCTGTATCTATTGGATTTTTATTGCAAACAGGGCTGCCGGAATCGCCTGGATGGACGATTCCGACCGAAAGCAGGCATGAATCAGACAAAGCTCTGCATGCCCGCCACCGCCTCGACCAGGACGGTCACGACCAAGGCGACGGACACCACCAGGCCGGAGCCGATGGCGATCTGGAAGGTAGAAACCTGGAACTGCTTACGGTTGAACATGATGAGCCTCCTGCTGTTGTGGGGCACAAGGTACGCCTGGACTTTGTGGCGATAAATCCAAATAACCGTTGCACTCTATTTTGATATTCATAACAATCGCGGCATGGACCAGTTGCTCGCGATGAAGGTCTTCGCCCGGGTCGCCGAACGCGGCTCGTTCGGCCAGGCCGCCGACGAGCTCGACATTTCACGACCTGCGGCCAGCTCGCACATCGCCGCGCTCGAAAAGCACCTCGGCGCACGCCTGCTCAACCGGACGACGCGCCGGGTCTCGCTCACCGCCGAAGGCACCGAGTTCCTCCGCCGCACGCGCCGCATCCTCGAGGAACTGCGCGACGCGGAAGAGACGCTGCGCGACACGCGCTCCAAGCCGCAGGGCAAACTGCGGGTGGACGTGCCCGTCGCTTTCGGGCGCTACCTGCTGCTCCCTGCCCTGCCCGAATTCACACGCCGCTACCCGCTGATCGAACTCGACCTGCGCCTCAACGATAAGGTCGTCGACCTGGTCGCCGAACGCGTCGACGTGGCGCTGCGCGTCGGGCCGATCCGGCAGACCGGACTGGTGGCGCGGCGCGTGGCGCAAATGAACGTCGTCACGTGCGCTGCCCCCGCGTACCTGCAGGACAATGGCGAACCGAAGACGCCGGAGGACCTGCGGCAGCACAGGCTCGTCGGACTGACGTCGGGTTCGGGTGCGCCGCCGGAGTGGAGTTTCCCAGCGCCGTACACGCCGAAGCGGCTCGGGCTGAAATTCTCGATGCTGTTCAATGCGGCCGAGGCGCCGATCATCGCGGCGGCCGCGGGTCTCGGCATCACGCACACCGCCGATCTCCTGGTCGCCGAGTACGTCGCGCGTGGCGAACTGAAGCTGATCCTCGAAGACTACGTGGTGCCCGGCGCGCCCATTTCCCTCGTCTATCCGTCCGCGGGTCACCAGCTGGCCAAGGTGCGCGTGTTTTCTGATTTCGCCGCGGACCTCCTGCTGCGCTGGAACGAGGAAGTCCGCCGCTGGATCAAGCAGCCGCCCCGCCCGCCAGGCCCCGTGTCCGCGCCTTTGCCCGCCCCGCTGGTCCGTCCGCTTGTCGACCCGCCTGTCCGTTAGACTCGCGCAACTCGCGAGGAATCCCACATGACCTATCTTGTCGTCGGCCTGCTGCTCTTTCTCGGCGTGCACTCGGTTGCCATCGTCGCGCCCGCGTGGCGGGACGGCATGGCCGCGAAGCTCGGCGACGCATCGTGGAAAGCGATCTACTCGCTGGTCTCGGCCATCGGCTTCGTGATGCTCGTGCACGGATACGGCCTCGCGCGCGCAGACCCAACAGTGCTCTACGCGCCGCCGACGTGGATGCGTCACGTTGCCGCGCTGCTGATGCTGCCGGTGTTTCCGCTGCTGCTGTCGACGTACCTGCCCGGCCACATCAGGGCCGCCGTGAAGCATCCGATGCTGACGGCCACCAAGGCATGGGCGCTGGCGCACCTTCTAGTCAACGGCAACCTTGCGGACGTGCTGCTGTTCGGCGGCTTACTCGCCTGGGCCGTGGCGGACCGCATCGCAGTCGGCAAACGAGCCGTGCAACGCAAGCCCATGGTTGCGGGACCACCGTCGCGAATGAACGATGCGCTCGCGATCGTCGGCGGCCTCGTCCTGTACG
>Ga0315287_10005710_pt1 | contig 12297 bp, 14 predicted proteins | sample YL17G11_0_MG_FD_205037 | JGI IMG/M metagenome (GOLD analysis project Ga0315287, IMG submission 205037) | Sediment microbial communities from Yellowstone Lake, YNP, Wyoming, USA - YL17G11_0 | ecosystem: Environmental > Aquatic > Freshwater > Lake > Sediment | place: USA: Wyoming | collected...
AGAGAGGGTATGCTCGTAAACATGGATGGGGACCTCCTTGTCCTTTGCGATATTCCATGCAAAGTTTACAAGGAACCCCGTCCACTTTTAATATCACAATCCATCAGAAAATCTGCGAAAGTATAGTCTGGTTTGGCAGCCATTTCCCGCACCGGCCGTACCCGCGCGGCAGCGGCGCGAAGAACGGCATTGACCCCGCCAAGGTCGTCGTCCCGCCGTACTTGCCCGACAACGACACCGTCCGCGGCGATATCTGCGACTACTTCCTCGCTGCGCAGACGTTCGACCGCCAATGCGGCGAACTGCTCGCCGCGCTGGAGAAAACCGGCGAACTCGACAACACGCTGATCGTCATCAGCGGCGACAACGGCTGGCCGTTCCCGCGCTGCAAAGCCACCTGCTACGACACGGGCACACACCAACCGCTGGCGGTGCGCTGGGGCTCGCGCGTCAAGGGCGGCCGTGTCGTAGACGATTTCGTCAGCCTCGCCGATCTCGCCCCGACCTTCCTCGAAGCCGCCGAGCTGAAGCCGCCGCCTGCGATGACCGCGCGCAGTTTCCTCAATGTGTTGCTCGCCGACAAATCCGGCCAGGTTGACCCGACTCGCGATCACGTTCTTACCGGCATGGAACGCCACGTCCCCCGCGGTCGCGACGACGGCGACCAGCGCGGCGTCGGCTATCCGATGCGCACGATCGTCACAAGAGAATTCCACTACATCCGCAATTTCCGCCCTGACCGCTGGCCCGCCGCCGACCCGCCTGCAGGCGCGATGCCGGGTTTCGATGAGTTTGCCAAGAACACCTTCGCGGGCTTTGCCGACGTGGACGCCGGGCCGTCGAAAGCGTGGTTGCTGACACACCGCGACGATCCGGCCTTTCAACGCGCGTTCGGCAAACGTCCCGCTCGCGAACTTTACGACCTGCGTAAAGACCCGTTTGAGTTGAAAAATGTGGCCGACGATCCAGCCTGCGCCGACGCCGTCAAGGAACTCGACGCCCGGCTCATGGCCGAGTTGAAAGCCGCCGACGACCCGCGCGTCGCCGGAACCGGCGACGAGTTCGACCGTTACAAGGGCTCGCAAGGCAGGAAGCCGAAGCCCAACATCGTCTTCATTCTCGCTGACGATTTGGGTTACGGGGACTTAAGCTGCTACAACAAGGACTCAAAAATCCCCACCCCAAATCTCGACCGGCTTGCGTGCGAGGGGATGCGATTGACCGATGCGCACGCGCCGACTTCGGTCTGCACACCCACTCGCTATGCGATTCTGACGGGCCGTTACTCGTGGCGCACGCGGCTCCAGCGCGGCGTACTTGGTCCTTGGAGCCAGCCGCTGGTGGCCGCCGACCGGCTCACCGTCGCATCGCTGCTCAAGCAGCACAACTACGCGACCGCATGCATCGGCAAGTGGCACCTCGGCTGGACATGGCCGACGAAGGACGGCCAACCGCCGCGCACCGAAGACGGCCGTCTGAGCAACGTGCTCTTCACCAAGCCCATCGCTGACGGCCCGACGACGCGCGGGTTCGATTACTACTTTGGCACCGACGTGCCGAACTACCCGCCGTATTGCTTCATCGAAAACGACCGCACGCTCGGCATCCCGTCGCTGCCGGACACGGGACTCGCGGACGGTTTCAACCACCCCGGCCCGATGGCGCCCGGCTGGAAGCTGGTCAACATTTTGCCTGAGCTGACGCGCCGCGCGGCGAGCTGGATCGAGGAGTCGGCCAAGTCGGACAAGCCGTTCTTCCTCTATTTCGCGCTCACGTCGCCGCATTACCCCGTCGTGCCCGCGCCGGAGTTCAAGGGAAAGTCCAAGGCCGGCGAATATGGCGACTTCGTTTTTCAGACGGACTGGACCGTCGGCCGGGTGCTGGATGCATTGAATCGCGCGGGCGTCGCCGACAATACGCTCGTCATTTTCACCAGCGACAATGGCCCCGAAATCACCGGCGAGGTGAATCCCGGCGCGTACGACCGCGCACAGCAGTTCAAGCACTATAGCATGGGCGAGCTTCGCGGCGCGAAACGCGACACGTGGGAAGGCGGCCACCGCGTGCCGATGCTCGCGCGCTGGCCGGGCAAAATCAAGCCGGGCGCCGTGAGTGCCGAGACCACCTGCCACGCGGACTTCATGGCGACCGTCGCAGCGCTGCTGGGAACGGAACTGCCGCCGAACGCGGGCGAGGACAGTTTCAACTTGCTGCCGGTGTTGCTCGGCGAAAAACTCGACCGGCCCGTGCGCGAAGCGACCGTGCATCACAGTTGCTCAGGAAAGTTCGCCATCCGTAAAGGCGACTGGGTGTTCATCGACGCGCCGAGCGGCGACGACAACGGCCGGCACGGCGAGCCGCAGTGGCTGAAGGACGAACGCGGGTACACGAAAGACAGCCTGCCCGGCGAACTCTTCAACGTCCGCGAGGACGTGTCCGAACGGCGGAACCAATTCGCCGAACGGCCCGAAATCGTGCGCGAGTTGAAGGAGTTGCTGGAGAAATACCAACGCGACGGCCGCAGCACGCCGGGACTGCCGCAGAAAAACGATACCACTATCAACCTCAAAAAGAAAGGCAGCCCACCCGGCGGAATATCCGAATGAACGGACAAGCAATGAAACGCGTCCTCCTCATCCTGACCGCCCTGCTGGTCGCTCCGCTCGTCGCGTCACGCGCCGCCGCGCAACCCGCCTCCGCGGATAAACCCGCGGCGGAGGGCAAGCCCAACATCGTTTACTTCGTCATTGATGAACTCGGCTATTACGAGTCGTCGCACATGGGGCATCCCGAGTTCCGCACGCCGAACCTTGACCGCCTTGCCGCCGAGGGGACGCGATTCACGCAGTTCCTGGCCGGCTCCAGCGTGTGCGCGCCGACGCGATGCACGTTGCTCACGGGCAAGCACACCGGCCACGCCACCGTCCGCAACAACGGCGGCTTCGACCCGCTGCTGCCCGGCGAGGAGACGATCGGCTCCGTGCTCAAGCGCGTCGGGTACGCCGCCGGCGGCTTTGGCAAATGGGGCAACGGCGGCCGCGGCACCTCCGGCGTGCCCGAAAAACACGGCTTCGACGTCTTCTTCGGCTACTACGACCAGGTCCACGCGCACACCTACTTCCCGCGCTACCTCGTGCGCAACAGCGAGGAAGTCCCGCTGGCGGGCAACACGGGCAACCCGCGCGACGGCCAGTCGTTCAGCCAGTACCGCATTTTCGACGAAGGCAAACGGTTCATCCGCGCCAACAAGGACCGGCCATTCTTCGCCTACATGCCCTGGACGCCGCCGCATGGTCTGTGGGGATTGCCGAAGGACGATCCGTCGTGGGCGCTCTACAAGGACAAACCGTGGAACGACGACGTGAAGATCTACGCCGCGATGGTCAACCTCGTGGACCGAGAAGTCGGCGAAATCCGCGATCTCCTCAAGGAACTCGGCATCGCCGACAAGACGATTGTCTTCTTCACAGGGGACAATGGCGGTTGCGAATACTTCGCCGACAAGGATCATCCGCGGGGCTTTTTCGGCCCGAACGTCAATCCGAAGACCGGCGTCCAGTTCCGCGGCGGGAAAGGCAACCTCTACGAAGGCGGGCTGCGCGTGCCGGCCATCGTGCATTGGCCGGGGCACGTCGCGGCGGGGCGCGTCAGCCAACACCTCGGTTATTTCCCCGATCTCCTGCCCACCTTCGCCGAACTGGCCGGCGCGGAAATCCCCAAGGACACCGACGGCCTCTCGCTTGTACCCGAACTGCTCGGCGAACAGACCGCCGGCCGCAAACAGCCGCAACATCGTTGCCTCTACTGGGAATTCGGCAACCAGACCGCCGTTCGCATGGGCGACTGGAAAGCCTTCCGCAAGGGCGGCGAGAACGGCGCCTGGGAACTTTACGACCTCTCCAAGGACATCGGCGAAACCACCGACGTCGCCGCGCAACACCCCGATGTGCTGGCGCAGTTGAAGACGTTTGCCGCTGAAGCCCACCAACCGATGCCCAAGGGCGAAATCTACGACCGCGCCCTCGTCGAAAAAGACCGGAACTACCTCGGCAAGCCGTCTCAACCGAAAGCAAGAAAGAACTAGAAAAATGAAACGAATCGCATTACTGACCCTCGCCGCCCTGCTGCCGACTCCGCTGGCCGTGCTGCCTGCTGCCGATGCGTCGAGGCCCGCCACGGCGGGCAAGCCCAACATCGTCTTCATCCTCGCGGATGACCTGGGCTACATGGACATCGGCGCGAACAACCCGAAGACGTTCTACGAGACGCCGCACATCGACCGGCTCGCGGCGCAGGGGATGCGTTTCACGGCCGGCTATGCGGCATGCCCGGTCTGCTCGCCCACGCGGGCCAGCATCATGACCGGCAAGTATCCGCCGCGCACCGGTATTACGAACTTCATCGGCGGCAACCGCCCGGGCAAGTTGTTGCCCGCGTCCAATCAGGACCATATCGCGCTGGAAGAAGTCACGCTAGCCGAGGCGTTGCGCGACGCGGGCTACACCAACTTCTTCGCCGGCAAGTGGCACCTCGGCCAGGGCGAGTATTCGCCGAACGCCCAAGGCTTTGGCCCCGGATTGACCGGCAACGGGCAGTTCTACTATCCCAAGTCCGACGTGCCGCCGCCCAATCCGAAGGACGATCCCAAGACCACCGATCGCATCGCGGATGAAGCCGTGCGGTTCATCGAGGCGCACAAAGACAAGCCGTTCTTCGCCTACCTGCCGCTGCTCGCCGTTCACATCCCGATCGGGGCGAAACAGGAATTGATCGAGAAGTATCAGCGGAAAAAGGCGTCTGCGACGCCCGACGCCTGGGGCCAGGAGCGCGATAGCAAGTTGCGGCTTGTCCAAAACCACGCCGCCTACGCCGCCATGATCGAGCAGATGGACGCCGCCATCGGCCGTGTGCTGGCCGCGCTGGACCGCAACGGCTTGACCGAGCGGACCATCGTCGTGTTTATGTCCGACAACGGCGGGCTTTCCACCGCCGAGGGCCATCCCACGTCGAATCTTCCGTTGCGCGGTGGCAAAGGCTGGCTTTATGAAGGCGGCATCCGAGAGCCGTGGATCGTCCGCGTCCCCGGGGCAACAAAACCCGGCAGCGTTTGCGACACGCCGGTGGTCAGCACCGACTTCTACCCGACCATCCTCGAACTCGCCGGCCTGCCGCTGATGCCGCGGCAGCACCTCGATGGTGTGAGCCTCGTGCCGCTGCTGAAGGGGGCCGAGTTGAAGCGAGGTCCGCTCTACTGGCACTATCCGCACTACGGCAATCAGGGCGGCGCCCCCGGCGGCGCCGTGCGCGACGGCGATTGGAAACTCATCGAGTGGTATGAAGACGGCAGCCGCGAACTGTTCAACCTCCGCGACGATTTGGCTGAAAAGAAGGACCTCGCCGCCGAGAAACCGGCCAAGGCGGAGGAACTTGCCGCCCGGCTCGCCGCCTGGCGCAAGGAAGTCAACGCGATCATGCCCACGCCCAATCCGAGCTTGGGCCGCCCGGCGGTCCCACCGCCCAAGACCGGCAAGAAAGGCCGACAGCCATGAAACATTGCCAGTTCCTCCTCATCGTCCTCTGCCTCCTTGGCGGCTGGAACTTCCGCGCCGTTGCGGCGGAGAAATCCAATATCGTTCTGATCGTCTCCGACGATCAGGGATGGACCGATTACGGATTCATGGGGCATCCGCAGGTTCGCACGCCGCATCTCGACAAACTGGCGGCGGACGGCCTGGTGTTTCCGCGAGGGTACGTGCCGTCGAGCCTCTGCTGCCCGAGCCTCGCCAGCATCATTACCGGGCTGTATCCGCATCAGCACAAGATCACGTGCAACGATCCGCCCGACAAGATTCAGTCGGCCCGGTGGCGCGCCGGGCGGCAGCAGATGGACCGGTACATCGAGGCCGTGCCGACTTTGCCGCGGGTGCTGGCCCAGCATGGGTACGTCAGTTTCCAGGCCGGCAAATGGTGGCAGGACAACTTCGCGCGGGGCGGATTCACGCACGGCATGACCACCGGCGACCCGAAGAAGGGCGGCCGGCACGGCGACGAAGGCTTGGACATCGGCCGCAAGACCATGCAGCCGGTCTTCGATTTCATCCGGCAGGCCAAGGGCGACGGCAAACCGTTCTTCGTCTGGTACGCGCCGATGCTGCCCCACCAGCCGCATAACCCGCCCGAACGCCTACTCGCACATTACCGCGCCCAGGCCCCGAATGAGCACGTGGCGAAGTATTGGGCGATGGTCGAATGGTTCGATGAAACCTGCGGCCAGCTTCTGGATTTTCTCGACCAACAGAACCTGGCGTCGAACACGCTGGTGTTGTACGTCGCCGACAACGGCTGGATCCAGGGACCCACCGGCGGGTCGGTGCGATCCAAGCTGACTCCCTATGATGCCGGACTGCGCACGCCGATCATCCTGCGCTGGCCGCAGCACGTGAAGCCGCGGCGGTCCGACGCGCTCGCGATGTCCATTGATCTGTATCCCACCGTGCTGGCCGCGCTGGGGATTGAGCGGCCGGCAGCCCTGCCGGGCCTTGACCTCCTCGACGAATCCGCCGTCGCCGCCCGCAAAACGATTCACGGCGAATGTTTCCTGCACGCTTTCGTAAACCTCGATCGACCCGCCGACAATCTGCTGTGGCGGTGGATTATCGACGGCGATTGGAAACTGATCGTGCCGCACAACTCCGCAGCCGCCAAAGCGAAGCCGGAACTGTACAACCTCACCGCCGATCCGCACGAGAAAGCCAACCTGGCCGGCCAGCAACCCGACCGTGTCGAAACGCTTCGCCGCAAGGTGGACGCTTGGTGGACGCCCGAGTAGGAAGGAGTCGTCCATGAAATTGCTGCAGAGAACCATTGCTCTGCTTGGTGTGCTTGGTGTCTTGGTGTCTTGGTGGTTCAATCCACCACCAGCGCCGCCGACGCGCCCGCAAAGCCAAACATCCTCTGGCTCGTCAGCGAGGACAACGACTGCTTTCTCGGCTGTTACGGCGATCCGATCGCGAAAACGCCGACGCTCGACAGGCTGGCGCGCGAGGGCGTGTTGTACGAGCGCTGCTTCGCGATGCCCGTGTGCGCTCCGTCGCGCTTCACGCTCATCACCGGCATGTATCCCGTGACCTGCGGCCCGGCCCGTCTATTGCGACGACCCGCAGGCCCTGGTGGTCACGCAGCACCAGCCGGGCGTGCCGGTGATTGTCGTGCGGCGCGTAGGCAAGGGGCTGGTGGCGGTGATCGGCGACACGTGCTTCGCCATGAACAAGAACCTGGAGCGCGAGGACGGCTCGCCCTTCGAGGGCCTGCGCGAGAACGCCGTCTTCTGGCGCTGGTTCCTGGCACTGTTGTCCGTCTCGTGGATCGTGGGACTGGAATACTACCACGGCGCCCAGTGGTGGGCATGGGGCGTGACCGTGGCGGCAGGCGTCGCGCTGCTGGTCGGTCGGCCGGTCCACGGGCCTTCCACGATCGAATCGGCCGCAGCGCTGGCGATGTGTCTGCCGGCGGCCCTGTTCATGCCGTGGCCCTATCGGGCCGCTCCGCTGTTGATCTGCGTGGGCGCGGCCCTGGGCCTCTTCGCTTCTCGGGAGGATCGCCGGCTGTCAAACGAAGGCCCGTTGCCGTTAGCGCGATCCTGGCTGGGCTCCGCGAGCGGGGCCTGCCTGCTGGCGGGCTGCACTCTGCTGGCCCAGGCGATGGCGATGCTGCTGTACGCCATCAAAACGTCGCGATCCCGTCGGTACCCGCAAGGACGGCCGAATCGTTATCGAGGAGTACCACCCGGAGGGCGACAAGGGTTGGGAGCCGACCGACAAGCCCTTCGATACCAATGCCTACTGGAAGAACGCGGCCTACACTTTCTACTGCATCTTCGACTATGTCGGCCACTACTACGACGTTGCGCGGACCTCCAAGCCGGTCAATGACGCGACGCTCGACGCGTGCGACGTGCTGGTGCTCAAGACGCCGACCCGCGAGTATTCCCTCGGCGAAATCAATGCCATCCAGCGCTTCGTGCGGCGCGGCGGCGGGCTGCTGTTGATCGGCGAGCACACCGACGTCTTCGGCACCGGCACGCACCTGAATGCCGTGGCCGAGCGGTTTGGATTCCGCTTCCGCTTCGACTGTTTGTTCGGCGTCGATTCAGTCTTCGAGGAGCATTGGAATCGGCCGCTGACGCCGCATCCCATCCTGTAGCACATGCCGCCCTTGGATTTCGCCATTTCGTGGTCGATCGACCCGGGAACCAGTTCTGGACGGGCGGTCATCCGCGGCACGGGACTGAAGAACAAGTGGGCCGACTACCACGCCGACAACTACTACCCTCAGCCCGAGGACGTGGCCGAGATGCGTTACGGGGCATTCGTCCAGCTCTGGTCGATGCGGTTCGGGCAGGGGGCGGCGTGGGGTTGGCCGGGGGCCTGGTTGCTGCTGTTGAGTGCGGGCCTGCTGGGCTGGACCTCAGCGGCCCTGGGTGTCCACGAGTTGCACCGGCAAGCCATGCATCCGCCCCAGGCCGAGCGACCGCTACAGCACGTGGTCATGGACCGCGCCGTGTGCGATTGCAAGCTGCCCACCAATGGCTTCATCGCCGGAAAAAACGACGAGTTCGGAATCTTCGAGCGGTGGATCCTGCGCCTCGGCTACTTTCCCGTACGCCGCACCTGGCCGGAGACCGTCCCGACCGATGTGCCGGACGCCTTCTCGGGCGATCTGCTGGTGCTTGTATATCCCAATAAGCCGTTGCCGGCCGGTTACGGCGAACAGTTGGAGAAATACGTTCGTGAGGGAGGCAAGGTACTGGTGGTCGATTCGCCGGAGAACCAGGACTCGACGGCCAACGAGTTGATTGAACCGTTTGGAGTCTCGCTCGATCCCTCGTCCCGAAAAAGCGGCGCCCTGAAGACCCGAGCGAAGTGGCCGGCCGTCCCCATTACGACGGCGGCGACCGTCAACGGGGGTGAGCCGTTCGCGTGGCTGGACGAAAGGCCCGTCGGCGCAAGTGTCGCCTGCGGGGAAGGCTCGGTCACCGTGCTCGGCTTTAGTTCCCGCTTTTCCGACGCCAACATGGGCGTGACCGGCGACCTGGTCCCCAAGGATGACATGAGGGCGGTTTACCAAGTGCAGTTTTCGTTGCTGCGCGCCATTATGGAGAGGACTCTGCCGGAAGTGGGCAAGAAGTAGCTGACGCCGGCCGCCCTTTGAGGAACATTCTCGCTCGGCGGCGGTTTTTCGCGAGCAGGCATCTTGATGATAAGTGCAAAGGCTGATTTCCCGAGCGAATGGCCAGGCACCGCTGCCGCGGGCCGGCCGGAGCCGCGTACGCGACCGGCATTCCACTGCGGCCACAAGGGTCCAAGGGTCCCAGCAGCGATGTGCTTCCCTTGCAGCCCCCGTCCTAAAGGGTAGAATAGAGAACAAGCTTAGTTGCAAGTCGTTGGCTTACGTTTTCGGTGGCCTAGGCTTAGGAGAGGTGGCTGAGTGGTCGAAAGCGCCGGTTTGCTAAATCGGTGACCGGGAAACTGGTCCGCAGGTTCGAATCCTGTCCTCTCCGCTAATGTATTTTGCAGGTCTTGGAACACTCTTGCAAACCGTAGCATAAGCCCTTGTTTTGCAGGGGCTTATGTCGTTTTATTCTAGAGTTTGCGAATCGCTGCCAACCGTTGCTGCACCGGAATCTGCACCTAACTGTACCGGATTCCGCACCGCATTTTGCACGGCCTTTTGGAAGTCCGAATCCGTCGTCATCAGGTAGTGCTTCATCGCAATCTTCGGGGTGTTGCCCAGCCATGCCGTTACGACGTGAACAGGGTACTCTTGGGCCAGTTCGGTTTCCCGGCTTGCCCGCAGGTTGTGAAACAGTCGGGGCCAGGGCTCCAGCCCCGCCCGTACGATGATGCGGCCAAATTGGGTCCGCATATTGCAGTTCCGCCAGCCGCCCGAGGTGTCGGCCGCTTCCCGATAGCTGAACTTTCGCAGATTTCAAGGCGGTCAAGCGGCGAGATTTAGGTAGTTTTCTAGGTCTGAACCACTCCGTACTCAGTCCGCTTGCTCAAGCACATCACCCAACCGAGCAACACCTCGACGTGTGTCTGGAACGACGGTTGCGTGAATACTGGCAGCAGGCAATGCAAAACCGAGTTGAGAGAGGGTATGCTCGTAAACATGGATGGGGATCTCCTTGTCCTTTGCGCGCGTCTTTGACGCTTGTAAGCACACAAAGTCTACAAGGAACCCCGTCCTCTTTGCATCATCAAAATCCATCAAATAAGCTGCGAAAGTTTAGTGACGGCAACACGCTCCAATAATTCATCGGAGATGTCGTCGAGTTCCTTTCTGACTGCGGTGGGCGCAGAACCCAGTTCACGCTGCAACTCCGCCGACACCACAACCGTGAATTCTCCGCCCTTGAGGCGAGCCAAGAACCGTCGGCTTGGTTCGGCGAACTCGTCGTCGTTCACACCGCCGAAGACCGACGTATCGACGTAAACACGTGTCTTGCGCATGGTTCCAACCCACCGTGGTTATCCTACGACACCCATAGAGTAGAGTATAGTCAACCCTATCCCCTACTCTTCCCACCATCCAATCGGCAGCGGCCGGAATGCCGTCGCCTTTGACAGCCGACACCTGGAATACGGCCGCATCGGGGGCGAGCCGCTTCATATCGGCCGTGATCCGCGCGACGCTGAAGTGTTGCACTGTCGCCCCGGGGTGGCAGTGCAACTACCACCCAACGACAGGTCGGGGCACTATCCTTCGCCAACCCATGAAAGCCGCGCGGTCAGTTCCCTGGACACCGCGGCCACCGTTTTTACCAACACGGCGTTCTTCTCCGTAACGAAGTCGGGGATCGCCCGTAGGCATCCCTCCAGAAGCTCCAGTTCCCAGGCCAGCGGCGGTCGTATAGCGAAGCCGGGGTTGATGTGGATCACCAGTGGAAATGCCTCCGGGCCAGCCACGGGCCAGCCATACTTCTCCGTGGCGTCCAGGTCGCGGACGGGCATCTCGAACGCCTCGCTGAACATCAACGACAGGGCGGACATCTCCCGCGAGTTCTCTTCTTCCGAACGCCCGCCGCCGCGTAGAAACTGCCCACCTGCGCCGGTTCCATTCCGGGCACGTCCAGCAGGGAAGGTGGCGCGCCTTCACCGGCCAAGTTCTCCGCCATATCGCCCAACACGAAGTCCAGGTGTTCGAGCTTCTCCAAGGCAACGCATTCGATGCCGACCCGATCCAAGTACGGCAGCAGGGCCTCTCGTTGCCCGGCGGAGGCGACCTCGATCACGCCCGGCCGGTGCGGGTCGCCCATCGCCGGCTGCCGCACCGCCTGAAAAACGGCCTCCCACAACCACTCGGCGGGCGGACGCTCCGGCGCCAGTTGATGGGCCAACACCAGGTCGTCCGTCCGGCTGACCACCATCGCCATCCATGGCCGATAGGGTTGCCCTTCGCCCGTGATCCAGCTCGGCATAGGACGGACGTCGGCCTGCCAGACATCGCCCGGCTCCTGCGGCAATTCCACGAGTTCCTCGGGGTTCCCGCCCAGGCATTGCCTGGAACGAAGGGGCTGATTTAATCATTACAATCGGCATGGACCGACCGCTTCCGGTCGGCGATCCTGCGACCTACATTTGCACAGCAGCATTGGCTTGGCTGCCCTGGAACAACCCGCCGATTATTGTTCACCCACCAGGCTCTCCCATGCCCTCCCTACAGTCTTCAGTAAAGCAATCCGACGCACAACAAGTTCTGGCCGCCTTGAGAAATCAAAGCGAGGACGGGAAGGTGCGGAGATTCGAGGGACGCCACTGCGAAGGTAAAACAAACCTCAGCGTCGGCATCCTGGTGTTTCCCTTGAACGACGAGTCCCCCGACATCGCCAGGGCGTTCACCGCCGTGACCAAGGATGTCAGCACCACCGGCATTGGCTTGGTCACCAACCGCACAATCCCCACGGCCGAGGCATTGCTCCGTCTTTCCGGCGCCTCCGAAACCAGGTTGCTCCGCACCACGGTCCGCAACCGCAAGGAACTGGGGCAAGGCTGGGTCCGCTTCGATATGGAGGTGACCGGCGTAGTGGACAAAAACGAGTATCCGCAGCTCCACCAGTTCGTCGGTTCGGTACTGTCGTGAGGGTGACGACGCCAACACCATCGTGGCCAACATCGCCTGCATCGCCAACGGCGCGCGGGAGCCTGGCGCAAGACAAAACCGTGACCGCAGAACGGCCAGAGAGCGGCGGTTGACATGACGTACCCTGGGCATCACAATAGGGCTGAAGCATCCGCC
>Ga0315287_10005717_pt1 | contig 12290 bp, 6 predicted proteins | sample YL17G11_0_MG_FD_205037 | JGI IMG/M metagenome (GOLD analysis project Ga0315287, IMG submission 205037) | Sediment microbial communities from Yellowstone Lake, YNP, Wyoming, USA - YL17G11_0 | ecosystem: Environmental > Aquatic > Freshwater > Lake > Sediment | place: USA: Wyoming | collected...
CTGCCTGCCGGCCTTGCGGAAAAGAACGGGTGCGTCGCCTTGGCAAGTGTCTGCGCATCCATACCCCGCCCCGAATCAACAACCTGTATATTCACGGTGTGGTTCGCTTTATCAGCGGAAACCTCTATCATCAGTAGCCCCTCTTTCCCTTGAATGCCTGCCCTGCGTAGCTCTTCGAGCGAAACAGGGTCTTTGTCGGGGGTTTGAGACGCGTATGCCTCAAGACCATTGCAAAGAATGTTTGATATCGCGCAGGCAATCTGTGCCGAGTCAACGAAGACCTCCGGCGAATCAGGTGCAATATCAATCTTGATATCAAGCTGATTCATTTGCTTTTTCTGTTTTGTCAAATCGATCGCGTCATTGATTATTTGTCTTACGGCGGTTTCAGTGGGCCTCGGCTGTTCCGGGTTCGCGTAGCTCATCAAATCGTCGATGATACCAGAAAGCTCGCCCGCGTTTTGCTGAATCTGCTCTAATATGCGCTTCCTGTCCGGGTCGCTTTCACTTTTGGCTAACAATTGCGCCCGCCCCGAAATAACCGACAGCGGATTATTCAATTCGTGCGCCGCTCCCGCCGCCATTTCCGCCATCGCCCCCGAACCATCTTCCGTTCCCTGCCTGCCCGGTGTAGCGATAGCGAAGTCGGGTCCCCTGCTTGCCACGGCGTAGCCCCTTAGGGGCGAAGCCGGGTCTTGCGTCTTACTTAGAACCTGCGCAAAACGCTCCGCGTACCATTGCTGGCTGCCGATTGTCCCCAGCATATCGAGAATAGCGCCCCCAAATCTTGCTGTAGGCCCGAGTCGCTCCGCAATATCGCCTACGACCGGATGGCGAAGCTCGAATACTATTACGCCGACTGTCCTATTGCCTGATTGAAGCGGAGCAATTTTGGTGCGGCTAAGGTCAAAATGAACGTCAACCTGCTCAAACAGCCAGTCAACATTGTCATCTGCGTCCAATACGACAAATTTTTCCCGTATCTGCTGCGGGATTAAATCCGCGTCAGCAGGCACTTCAAGCACAACCGTCTTTGCTTTGCCCTGTTCCTCAACGATTGCCCCCTCGATGACATTGGCTTCAACTTGGTCGTCAAGATAAACACAGACAGGCCCTGTATGGTAAAAATTCTGCCAGGCGACCGCGTAATCTTTCGCCAGTTCAATCGCCGACGTTGATGAGTTGATTTTTGGTATCAGCTCTTTAACAAAATCGAAATAGCTGGCGTTGCTTTGCAGCCGGGCGCTTTCCTCGAATAGTTTCGAACTGTCGCAAGCTAACTGCCCCGCCATAGCTCGCAAGGCGTCGCAATATGCCCACCCCGGCTTCAATATGTTCAGCCCTACCGCTTCGCTTCTGTTGCCGACCATATCGGGCAACTGTCGCTCAACCTGCCTCACCTGTTCGGCTGTCAGCCCCAGTGTCCCCGCGATTGCGTCAGGCGTGATTTGCTCCTCATAGCTGCCCGATTCGCCGATACCTGCCCGGCGAACAATAATATCCGCAAGCTCCACAACCGCCGCTATCCTCGCCTGGGGCATTTGTGATATCGCGCCCGTGTGGCTGTGATGCAGCCAGAGTCCGAGTATGATGTCACTGGGCAGACGAAGCTTCTGTGCGAATCGCTTTGCCAGTATCGTGTGGTCAATACCGAGATTGGCCTGCTCAACTTTGTAGAAACTTGTCTTGTCTGCCCTCGCCTGTTCTAAAAGCGTATCGAAACTTTTCGGCATCGCCTCATCGAGCAGGAACTTGCCTATATCGTGCAGCAGGGCCGTCAAATATGCGGTATCGCCGTCGATGGGGGGAGATATGAATTTTGTGAGCAGTTTAGCGCAGCAGGCCGACGCCAGCGAGTGTCGGCTAAGCTCTTTTCTAAAATCAATTCCCGCGTTGTCCGAAAGGCCCCCGCAAATCTTGGCCGACAATACCGCGTCTCGAATCTCCCGCAGCGATATGTTTTCCATCACCTGCAACAGCCACGTATCGCATTGTTTTATTATGATTCCTTTGTTGTGGCAGAGGCGCAACACCAGTGCCGTAAGCGCCGGGTCGGATTCTACAAGCTCCGCCAGCGAACCGGGAGTAAGCGCCATTCTGCCAAGTTGTGTTAGAAACCGTGCGGCCACCGCGGGCAAAATCGAAATTGATTCGCACTGGCCCACCGCAAGTTCAACCCTCCGGGCGGCAGAATTGTCCGGATTCTCTCCCGGCATATTACCCATCCTCACTTATCAGCTATCGCTGCTGTTTTTACATTCGTTTGTGCCCCGGCGGCGGGCGTGGCCGACAACCTAACCGGTTTTACGCGGTCTTTTGCAGCATCTCAAGCGTAGCACAAATCCTGTTGATTAAGTCATTAATATCAAACGGCTTTTTTATGAAATCCTGTGCCCCGGACTTCAAAAGCTGGTCTATTTCTTCCTGCTTTATCACCCCGCTTACAATGATAATCCGAATGTTTTCAAACTCCGGGTTTTTCCTGATAGTATGGCAAACAACGTTCCCATTGACGTCCGGCAGCATATAATCCAGCAATATACAATCCGGCCTGAACCGCTGCGTCTGTATCCCCGCCTCATACCCGCTGGTTGCCGTCTTTACGTCGAATCGGCCGTCGCGGGACAGCACTTCGACTAACAAATCCACGATTTCAGCGTCGTCATCGACGACTAAAATCTTCTTTTTCCCCGTTTCCAGCCCGTCCAACGGTATGGAATTGCCCTTCATAAATTTCATTAAGCTCTCGCGGGGTATCCTTCTGAAGCGCGAGCCGGGCACGCGAAATCCTTCCAGCCGGCCGGCATCGAAACACCGGATTATTGTCTGTTGGCTGACCCGGCAGATTTCCGCTGCTTCTCCAGTTGTGAATAGCTCCTTCATTTCGCACTCTCCTCTTTTCTCAACCCTTTCTTCACCGGTCTATCTAAATTACCTCATCGCCCTAATTTAACTGTCGGATAGGGGGTTTGTCAAGCATAAAAAAATATTCCGAAAACCCGTTTTTTAGTGTAATTGTGCGGTGTTTTATAGGCGGTATCGATACCCCCTGCGGTTTGCTGTCCGTAAGCACCCCTTGTTTTTATGATTATGCCGTTATTATAAGACTTTTCGGGGTTCTGTTGCGTTAACAGGGGTAGTTTGTGTATAGGGGGGTGTAGAAATTTAGCTGCTGCCCGGCTTCCATCCTTCGCCCTGAGGGGCTTCCGACTTCGCTTGCGCTATGCCGAGGTTTTCGCCCGCCACACTGACGGCGAGGTAAACCCGCCACAGAGCCGGCGGGTAAACTTTGCTACGAAAAATTGACGTATCAAGAGGCAATCGAATATAATCCCCCGTATGAAAGCAGAGCAAGTTTACGAACTCATACGCAAAGAGAAGATAATCGCCATAGCCCGGGGCGTGGGGATTGACCATATAATCAATCTCGCCGAGGCGCTTCTCGCGGGCGGCATCAAGATGCTCGAAGTTACCTGCAATACCGACGGCGTCTTTGAAATGATAGAAATGCTTCGCGATAAAATGGGCGACAGGATGTGCATCGGCGCAGGGACTGTAATAACGATGGAACTGTGCGAAAAGGCGATTCATACAGGCGCGGAATTTATGATTGCGCCGGATACCAATACCGATGTGATTGACTATTGCGTCAAACACGATGTCGCGATTTTGCCCGGTGCCGCGACAGCTACCGAGATACTTACTGCCAAAAGGCACGGAGCGAAAATGGTCAAAATTTTCCCCGCGTCGGCTCTCGGCGTCAATTACATAAAGGCGTTACGAGGGCCGATTGACGATGTGGATTTTGTGGCGGTCGATGGCGTGCGCCCTGAGAATATGGCGGAATTTTTCGCCGTCGGATGCGTGGCTATCGGCATAGGCGCATCAGTAGTGAGAAAAGAATTCGTCGAGAAGGGCGACTGGAAAGCGATTACCGAGACAGCACGGCGGTATGTTCAAAACTTGCCGGCGAGATAACTGCAACCACGGATGACACGGATTTACACTGTTTAGAATTCAATTCCGAAGCGGGCTCTTCGCTTCGTGTCTCGGGTGATACGATAGTATATAAGTATATGCGTATGTACTTATATACTGCTCCAACAGTCATGGTTTTAAGACGCGGAATTGAACTTTTTTGCGTCCGGCTTCGCTCCCCGGCCAACGGATTGCCGGGGCAGGCAGGACACGGGGTTAAACGACGGGGTAGCCGAGTATTCTCTCATAGGCGGCGAGGTAGCCGGCCATCATGTTATTTAGGCCCCAGTTATTTCGGGCGTCTTTCATAATTCTTTTGGCCTGTTTTTCCCATTCGGCGGTATCTTTCCTGAAGAACCTGTGATTCTGCACGGTCAGCTCCAGCCCATACCACAGGCCTCCCGCGTCGTAATTTTCGAAAAGGATTCCATTGCCATCGTCCCCATCATTGCCCATTTTTTTCAGCCGCAAGGGGACGATTTTATCGTGAAAGCCGCCCGTATCGCGATTGGTGGCTGTCGCGCCGTAGAGGTTTCCCACCAGGTCAATCTGGCCGAACGGCTCATACAGGGATGCGCCGAAGACGTCGCTTGCCGCAGCGTAACCCAGTGTGCTAAGGTCATCATTGAAAGGCGAATAGGCGATTTTGCCGCCGGATGCGCAGGCGATTCTCCCCAGGATATCGGCGTCGGTTCTGTCGTCGCCAACGGGGTTGCCGACAATAGCGATTTGAACGTCGGGATGCTCAATCACAAATTTCAAAGCGATGTCCTCAAGCAGCTCGATACCCTTCTGGATACGGTCCAGACGGCTGGGCCAAAAAAGCAGAATCGCTTCGGGATTGACGAGCAACCCGGTTTTCTTCTGGAATTTGATTAGATTAAGTTTTTTGGCTTCTATAACGTGGTCGTTTAGTCCGAATTTTTTCGCGAGTCCCGGCTTATCAACATCTGGGTTTTCTTCCTGGTTTTCGGGATATACCGAGGGCGAAATGCCGTTGGGGATTGAGAATGCGCAGCCATAGCGGTATTTGGCTTTGGTTTCTTTCCTGACGCTCAAGGGTATGAAGTTCCTGTCTAAGAAATAATCCTGAATTGTCTCTTGAAGAAATCTGTCACCGACGTAGTTGACCAGCGCCGCGTTTTTAATGGCAGTGGCCTGGCAGTCAACACATTCGCGGCCGAAGTCGCTGGCGACATACAAGTTGCTCCACAGTTCGCTCAAGTTCACCCCGCCAAACATCTCCAGCGGCACATACCCGGTATGCGAGTTGTGCAAAGTATGAAGGACGGGGATGCTGCGGAATTTGGCGAAGGCGGTGATGATGCCGCCCGCCATCCAGTCGTGGGAATGAATGATGCCCCTGCCCTCGTGTTTGGAGAGGATTTCGCCGATGAGGAAACGTTTAATCTGCCTCTGGAATTCGGCGGCGGTTGCGCGGGGGTCGCCATCGTAGGCGCTCATATAATTTTCGAAGAGTGAGGAATCGACAATTTTTATCTTGTCGCGTGGGAGGTGGTATAAGTTCTCGATGTACTCCTCCCTGCTCGTCCCCGACTGGGCCATAAACTTTCTCTGGAGATTGAGCGTGATAATGTAGGTTTTGACGCCTCTGTTCGAAAGCCCCCTGCATAAGGCGGCGACGACCTCGCCCATACCGCCTGATTTACCAGAGACGTATTGGGCGAAATCGCCCAGACCTTTGGTAGGCAGGCGGTCAGTTTCGGGACTGATGATAATGACGGGGGTTCGGGTATATCTTTTCAGGATAGTGAATTTTTCGAGTGACCTTGTGAGCATCCAGAGCTTGTCGGCGATAGTTCGGACTGTTTCGCTGATTGTGCCGTAAGGGCTGAAATAAGAATGTACCGCCTGGTCTGAGCCGGTGCTTTCGTGGAGAAAATAAAGATGGTCTGAGGTGGTGAGGTGCCGCCATTTTGTCTGTAACTCACTGCCTGCGGTTTTGGCTTTTTTTTCGAGGTATTGAATGCGGGAGAAGAATTCCTGCTGGGTTTTATTGCCGAGCCAGCCAAAGGTGTCCCTTGCGGCGTCGGCCCAGGAAGAGGTCGATAAGCCGTGGATATCGACGGTGGGGCAATTGGCATTTTTGAACAGTCCGGCAACCTCGGTGGGGTTTGCCATTCTGACGCTTTCGTATTTTGCCAGCTCGCTGGGGAGCTTTTTCCAGAATTCGAAGATGCCTTTGTCTTCCCAGATATGTTCGCCGATATGCTCATAGTCATAGCCGAGGAGGACGGCTTCGCCGTCGATTTCGGCGATGTGTTTGGCGTAGAGCTCGGCGGGGACGGGCGTGTGAGGGAATCGAAAGGCGATGTCGTCTGAAAGTTCCCTGTTTCTGGGAATGACGATGAGATTGCCTGTTTTTGCGCGGAAGACGGCGTTTGGGGAGACGAGTTTGCCGTTTTTTTGGCCGAACATATCATTGCGTTTCTCGCAGAGCATCGCCTTATATCCCATATCCGCGACGACGTTAGATATATCGTTATTGAACATTAGCTCGGTGTTTCTGAAAGACGCGGGCTTGATGCCGAAGAGGTCTTCCATTTTGCCCCTGTGCAGGGCGACCTGGTCTCTGAATTCCTGCCTGTGCACGTCGGCGAACAAGCTGGCCAGCGAGTGATAATAGGTTTCTTCGAGGAACTCGACCTGATTTTTGCCTTTGCCGGCGGCAAGCAACTGCTGGAGGCAGGTGATTACTTCGGGCTTATACATTTGCGCCTGTTCGAGGAATGTGCCGGACATACTGAAGGTGATTTTGAAGGCGGGATTTTCCTCGATGAGTTTTGTGAACATTCTTGTGGCGGGCAGATAGCATTTGTGGGAGACCTTTTCGAACACTTCTTTGTTTATCTCGTCCCAGATGAATTTGTCCCTTGCTGGATGCAGCCGGAACGGCTGGTGCAGTTGAAAATAAAATGTAGCTATCGGCATTTTCTACCTTTTTTCGACATTAATTGCAACCTCGGTCCGGCCAACAACTCGCTCCGAACGCAGCCGAACAGGTTTAACCAAACGACTTATGCTGCCCGTGGTCATTATAATCTGTTGCGGCAAAAAATGCAAAGGATTTGGGCTGCATGGGGACTTTGTTAAAATGGGAAAATTCAAAGAGGCGAATTCGCCGTGATGTTTAACAGCAGCATCATTATAGGCCTTTGCGGCGTCGATTTTATTATCGAAAGAGCCAAGCCATATTTTTTTCCATTATGTCTGATGCTGACAGACCACAGACCTTGTGGCTAACCATTTTTTATTGGAGTGTTTTAGAAACGTTTCACAAGGCAAAGGCCTGTTGCGGGGTGGGTATCCAAACTGACCATCGGCTCAATCTGAAAGCCGGCGAGTTCGAGCTGCTTGTGTTTCCCCGCGACGGTGTGGCCGACGATGTAGCCGAGTGTTCCGCCGAAGAGGATGTCGGAAGCCCAGTGGTCGTGGGCGTCCATCATTCGCCAACTGACGAGGGCGGCGCCGACATAGGCGGGCAAACCAACTTCCGGGCCATAGTATTCATCGAGGACCGACGCGACGCAAAATGAGCTTGCGGTATGTGCGCTGGGAAATGAGAAATTGTCGCCGTTGGGTCTTTTGTCGTTTACGGCGAGCTTCAGGCCGAATGCCGCAGAATCGGTAATCGCCAGCGCGCTGAGCATTGTCCAGGCGCGTTCCTGTCCGGTGCGGTTATCATCGCTGAGAAGATACCAAAAAAGTCGCTGGTAGTGTTGTCGAATGCACGGTGACGCCTGAAGTTTTCGTTGAGGTTTTTGTCGGCGTCGGTGTTGTGCATCGCTATGCTCGCGCCGCCCGTCAGAAGCAGGGCGACTATGTTGTTCGAATTTGTGAACGTCGCATTGGCATCCGAAAGGAATGTCGCGGGGAATTCATTGACGAGTCGCGACCCGAATGCGCTGACGTTGTTCGAATCGGCGTAAGCGGCGTGGTTAAGAATAATCACAATAAGAAACGTAATATGGTATCTGGTTATTCCCATTCGATTGTCGCGGGGGGTTTGCTGGAGATATCATACACGACACGATTTACACCGCGGACCTCGTTTATGATTCTGCTGGCAATCAGGCCCAGCACCTCATAAGGTATTTGCGAAAAGTCAGCGGTCATAAAATCGGTGGTTTCGACGGCGCGGATAGCGATGACGTTTTCAAATGTCCTGCCGTCGCCCATAACGCCGACGGTTTGCACGGGGACGAGGACGGCGAGGGCCTGCGAGATTTTTCTGTATAGGCCGGCGGATTTGATTTCGTCGATGAGGATTTCATCAGCGGCACGCAGGACCTCAAGCCGTTTGGGTGTTATTTCGCCTATTACCCGTACCGCAAGTCCCGGCCCCGGGAAGGGATGCCTCCAGACGATGTGTTCGGGCAGGCCGAGGTATTCGCCGGCGACTCTCACTTCATCTTTGAATAAATCCCTTAATGGCTCGACCAGCTCGAAGCCAAGCTCTTTGGGAAGCCCGCCGACGTTGTGGTGCAATTTTATATTCGCCGCGGGATTCCCATCTTTGGCTCCTGATTCGATGACGTCGGGGTAGAGGGTTCCCTGTGCGAGGAATTTGGCGTTTTTGATTTTCGATGCTTCGAATTTGAAGGCGGCGATGAATTCTGCGCCGATGATTTTTCGTTTTTGCTGGGGGTCGGTGACGCCGACTAATTTCGAGAGAAATTGTTTCGACCAGTCAACGACGCGCAGGTTGATGTGGAAGTGGTTGCGGAAGGTGGATTCGACTTGCTGGCGTTCGTTTTTGCGGAGCAGGCCGTTATCGACGAATATGCAGACGAGCCGGTCGCCTACGGCCTTGTGGAGCAAGGCGGCTGTTACCGAGGAATCGACACCGCCGCTGAGGCCGCAGATAACGGTGTGGTCGCCGACCTGTTTAGTGATTCTTTTGACGGTTTCGCCGACGAAATCGCTCATTTTCCAGTCGCCTGCGCAGCCGCAGAGGCGAAAGAGGAAATTTTTCAGGATAACCGCGCCTTTGGGCGTGTGCGAGACCTCGGGGTGGAACTGGACGCCGAAGAATTTCTTTTTTTTGTGTTTTACGCCGGCGAAGGGGCAGGTCTTTGTGTGGGCGAGCTTGATAAAGTTATGGTTGGCGTCCTCAATCTGGTCGCCGTGGCTTGCCCAGACGGTTGTCGAATCCGGGAGGTTTGCGAACAGGCCAGATTTACCGGTGATGGTGAGGTTTGTCCTGCCGAACTCCCTGTTTTGGGCGGGGACGACCTTTGCGCCGAGAATCTGGCAGCCGAGCTGCATCCCGTAGCAGATGCCGAGGATGGGGACGCCGAGGTCAAAAATCTTCTCGTCGCATTTTATCGCGTCCTTGTCATAGACGCTGGCAGGCCCGCCGGAGAGTATTATTCCTTTGAGGTTTTCTTTCGCCAGTGTTTTCGCGGGCGTATTGGCGGGGAAGATTTGAGAGTAAACGCTATGCTCACGGATACGCCTTGCGATGAGCTGCACGTATTGGCTGCCGAAGTCGATTATTGCGACAGTTTCATGTTTCATAATTTTTTAGCGTATGGCGTATAGCGGATAGCGTATAGTGGATAAGAGCAAGTCCGCATTTTTACACGCTATACGCTAAACGCTGTTTTTAATCCTCAAGTGGTTCGACTGTTGAATAGTTTGGTGATTCTTTTGTTATTTTTATGTCGTGCGGGTGCGATTCGCTGACCGAGGCGGAGCTTACGCGGACGAAATACGATTTGGTTCTTAACTCTTCTATGTTTCTGGTTCCGCAGTAGCCCATTCCCGCCCTTAGACCGCCCACGAGTTGATACACGAAGTCGCCAAGCGAGCCGCGGTAGGGCACCAGTCCTTCGACTCCTTCGGGGACGAGTTTGTCTTTGGAGGCGGTGCTTTTCTGCCCGTATCTGTCGGCTGACCCCTTTATCATCGCACCGAGAGAACCCATCCCCCTGTATTCCTTGAACTGCCTGCCTTTATAAATGACTAACTGGCCCGGGCTCTCTCTGAGGCCCGCGAAGAGCGAACCAAGCATCACGCTTGAGGCGCCTGCGGCAATCGCCTTGGTTATATCGCCTGAGTGACGAATGCCGCCGTCGGCGATAACGGGTATGTTATATTTGTTCGCCACGGAGACACAATTCATTATCGCCGATACCTGCGGCATACCTGCGCCGGAGATGATTCTTGTTGTGCAGATTGCACCGGGGCCGATTCCGACTTTCACGGCGTTTACCCCTGCGTCAATGAGGTCTTTGGCGGCGTCGGCGGTCGCTATGTTGCCCGCGATGACGTCGATACTGTAATTGCTCTTAATCGATTTTACGGTGTCGATGACGTTTTGCGAATGGCCGTGCGCCGTATCGACAACGATTACATCGACCTCGGCAGCTATCAGGGCTTCGACTCGCTCGTAATCGTGGACGCCGACTGCGGCTCCGACTCTTAATCGGCCTCTCTGGTCGCGGGCCGCAAGAGGATACCGCTCGACCCTGTCGATGTCTCTCATTGTTATCAGGCCCGTCAGGTTGCCGTCGTCGTTGACCAACAGCAGCTTTTCAACTTTATGTTCCTGCAGGATTCCCTTGGCCTGTTCGAGCGTTGTGTTTGGCGGGGCTGTCACAAGGTTTTTCTTCACCATTACCGAGCTGATTTTGGCGTCGTAGTCCTTGAGGAATTTGAGGTCTCTTTTGGTCAGGATGCCGCGCAGTTTTCTGCCCTCGACAATCGGTATGCCTGAGACGTTCTGCTCGTTCATCATCTGTTGTGCTTTTCGGACCGGATCATCGGGCGACAGCGTAATCGGGTCTATTATGACGCCGTTCTCCGAGCGTTTGACCTTCACAACCTCTCTCTTTTGTTCCTGGATTGCGAGGTTTTTGTGGATTATTCCGATTCCGCCTTCCTGTCCCAGCGCGATTGCCAGCGACGCCTCGGTGACGGTGTCCATCGCCGCTGAGACAAGGGGGATATTTATCGTGATGTTGTTGGTTAGGCGTGTTCTTGTGTCGGCCTGGCTTGGCACTACGTCGCTCTTGGCGGGTATCAGCAGGACATCATCGAATGTTATACCTTCTGCGATGATTTTGTTCTTATCCATATATTGTTCTCCGGGGCCAAACGCTGAGCATAATTAAACAAACAAGTATAGTGATAAGCGGGTGATGCGTCAAATCTATTTTCCGCCCTGATTTTTGCAAACACGCCCGTTTAAGGTTATCTTCTTAACGCTGAGAAGCAGTCGGGGCAGAAGAGGTGGCCGGAGTCAATTTTGTGCAGTTCGCTTAGCGCGAGGTCGTTTCGGCCGCAGCAGTCGCAGGGCTGCGTCTTTTTCGGGGCGGGTATTTCGCGGATGTTGAACGGCAGCGGTTTTCTTTCCTGTGCAATTGCCTCTTCCTGTACCCCGGCCTCCGCATTGGCCTGGGCCGTTAATTCCTTCTGGATGTTCAGTTCTTCCTCTATTTCGGTCCGTTTCTGTGCCTCCGCCTGGGCGTTCTCTTCGGCCTTCAATCTCGCGTCCGTCTCGGCCTTGAGTTTTTGTTCCAGCTCGGTTTTTGCCTGGCGTTCCTGGCGCAATTCCTGTTTGGCCCCGGTTATTTCGGTGGTCAGCAGTTCCATCTGCTTTTGCGTCTGCTCTTTCGCCTCGGTCTCGGCGACTATTTTCTTCAGCGCCTCGCCGTTCGTGGCGGTAAGTTTCGCCTGATGTTTTTCAATCTCGGCCAGGCGGTCGGCGTAGGTCCTGAGATTTTCCTGTGCTGATATTCTGTATTCGGTTTCCTCGGCCAATTTTCGTTCGACATCGGCTTTTGTTTGCTGCAATGCCTTTAGCTGCGCTTCCGCCTGCGACGTCTTTTGGGACTCGTTCTTCAGTTGTTCTTCCGCCGCCGCGATGACCCGTTCGTATGCCTCCGTTTTTTGTCTTATCATCTCGCCGGCCTTTTGCTCAGCCGAACTTTTTGCTTCGGATTCGGTTCCGAATTGCCGCTGCAGTTTTTCTTTTTCGCCTGTTTCGGCCAGCAACGTTTCCTCGAGCTGGGTAATTCGTTCTTCGTAAGCGCGTGCCTGCTGGTTCAACTGAGATTGTAACCGCTGTTCGAGTTTAGTCGTTTCTTCGGCTTGTGTTTTGGTCCCGGCTTCGGCCTGAGCGACCTGCCGGCGATAAAGCTCGACCTGCTCTTCGAGCTGCTGACGTATCTGGGTTTCGCGGCTCAGCCGGCCGTGAATCTCTTCTGTCGATTGTTCCCTTCCGGCCAGTTTATTTTTCGCCTCGGTCAGGGCCTCCGCATAATACCTAGCTTTTTCCTGGGCGG
>Ga0315287_10005719_pt1 | contig 12286 bp, 7 predicted proteins | sample YL17G11_0_MG_FD_205037 | JGI IMG/M metagenome (GOLD analysis project Ga0315287, IMG submission 205037) | Sediment microbial communities from Yellowstone Lake, YNP, Wyoming, USA - YL17G11_0 | ecosystem: Environmental > Aquatic > Freshwater > Lake > Sediment | place: USA: Wyoming | collected...
CCACCTCACTCTGTTGCCCGGTCGTTTGTGGGGGGGGGGGTGGGTGTCCCCCGCCGGGGGGGGGGGGGGGGGGGTTGCAAAAAAAATAAATTACGGGGGCTCTCGGGGCATCGCCCCCCCCCCCCCCCTTCTCGTCTCTCTTTCATTTTCGTACCGTCTCCGACGTCGGCCGGATCGCGATGGGCCGCTCCAGGTCCGAGCTCCCGCTCTTGGTCACCCACGCCACCTCGGCCGCAAAGCCTTCCACGTGCTCCTTCTCCGTGTTGAGCTTGGCTTCCGTGATGAAGAGCGGGAAGTACGCGTTTTGGACGCCGCTCCTCTTGATCTCCCCGTCAAACCAGGCCTGGATGCCCTCCCACACCGCGTACGCCCAGGGGCGCAGGATGTAGCAGCCGGAGACGTCGTAGTAGGAGATCATCTCGGATTCGAGGAGGACCTCCTGCGCGTATGAATGGACGAGGGATAAGATGGGAGAGAGAATGAGAACGACGGTGGCGAAAAAAAAAAAAATGGGGTGGTGGGTGGTGTGTGTGGGTAGGGGGTGAGGGGGGGACAGGGGGCCGCACGTGGTGGTGCTCTCATCTTTTCTTCCTTTTCTTCTTACCGTGTACCAGTTGGCAAAGTCCTCGCCCTTCTTGGCGGACATGCCCAGCTTGGTCTCCTTTTTAGAGCCGCCTGGAATGAGGATGGTATGGAGAGATGGAGAAAGAGAAAGGGGGGGTTTGAGAAAGCGCGCGCGCCGCGCTGTTTGGCGATCGAGTTGGCGTCTCTGTCTCTCTCCTTTCCCAGCCTCGCCACAACCGCCCCGGTTTTTCCACCCCTCACACACGCTCGGGGCCGGGTCCCCTCCCTCGCGCACCTTGCCCCTGGGGCGGCTTGTCTTTTTTAGGCGGTTTCTCCTTCTTAGGCTTGGGCGCAGCGGGCGGCGCGGCCGGCGGGGCGTCGCCGTTCACGGCCAGGCCTGCGACGCCGGCTGCGGCCGCGTCGGCAGCTTCTTTGTCCGCCATGGCAAAGACAAGACGGGTGTGCAGGGCTTACGTGGCGCTGGTGGTGCGCGCTGCGGGCCGCGAGGGGTGGTGCGCACTGCGGGCCGCGAGAGGCGGGGGGGGGCACGAATGCAGAGTGCTCTCACTGCCTCACACCACCTCTCACCCACCCCTCGAGCCTTTCCTGCTTCCCCGTCCACATCCTCTCAACACGCCCCGCCCGCGCGCCCAATACAGAGAGAGAGAGACGAGGAGACAACCCGTTTTTTTTTTGGCTCACACACCCTCTCACCCTCACCGCTTGGACCCTCCACTCCCCGCCCGCCCGCCGCCCCCCTTCTTTTGGGCTCCCCCGCCCCCGCCGCCGCCCTCTCCCGCCGCCGCGGCCGCGGCCGCCGCCCGCGCCTCCGCCGCCGTCGCCGCCGCCCGGGCCGCCAGCGTGCGGCGCAGGGCCAGGACGTCCAGTGTCTCAGACCGCAGGGCCAGCCAGGCGCCGACCGCGTCCCGGGACGGGGTGGCCGGCCCGGCCGGGGTGGGCGGGATGCCCAACTCGACGAGCGCGCCCGCCAGCGCCTGCCCCGCCCGGCCGCCGCCCGCGGCCGCCACCTGGGCGGCCGCCGCGGCCTTGGCGGACCGGGATCGCAGGTGGGCGCCCGGGGGCGGGCGGGCGGGGCGGACGGCCGCGTCGAACAGGGACGGCACGCCCGGCGGGGGCACGGCGGCAAAGGCGGGCGGCGCGCCGGCGGGCCCGCCGGGGCCCGCAGCCGCGGCCGCCTCGGCCGCCGCGACCGCCTCCGCCGCCGCCGCCGCCTCCCGGCGCGAGGCGTCCACGGCCTTGGCCGCCTCCAGGGCAGCCGCGTCCGCCGCCTCATCCGCGGGCGTGCGGGCGAGGAGGGCGGCCAGGGCGGCCCGGCGCTCCCGCTCGGCGGTGGCGGGGTAGGGGCCGCCCGGCCCGCCCCGCCCGCCCGAGGCTGCCAGCGGGTGGGCCGCCGCGCCCGCCTCCGACCCCTCCCGCCCCACCACCAGCGCCCGGGCGACCGAGTAGAAGCGCTCCTTCAGGTCCTCCAGAGACCGGCGGCGGGAGGGTGGAGGGGGAGGCGGGGCGGGGGCGGTGGCCGCCGCCGGGCCGCCGCCCTTCTTCTTCGCCGCCGCGCCGCCGGCTGGAGCAGAGGTCGACGGCTGCGCCGCGCCCGCGCCCGCCTCCGCCTCGGCCGCCGGCGGCCAGCAATACCGGTCCCCAATCAGCGCCCACCGCCCGCCAAACGCCTCCCACAGGTCCAGCAGGTGCTCCGTCTCCTCCCGACCCCACCCCGGGTCGGGCGGGACGAGGGCCCCCCACTCGGCGTCGTCCGGGCGGGGGGGGAGGGTGACGAGGTTGAAGGCCGCAAACGGGTAGGGCTTGGCCCCGTCCAGCGGGCTCGGCGCCGGCTTTGGCAGCCCCGCCGCCTTGGCGTTGCCGATGGCCTGGGCGTCGGGGGGCGTGCACTTGGTCCAGTGCGCCAGGCGGAGGCCGTCCGGGCGGGCAGGGTTGTCAAAGGGCAGCCACTGCCACGTGATCTGAGGAGGGGAAGAGAGAGAGAAATAAGGGGGAGAGGGGGTTGAGAATGCATTTTTTTTTTTTTTTTTTTTGTTTCTCCGCCCTTCCCTCCCCCTTTACCTTTTTCTTGCTCCCGCCCTTGCCCTTCTTGTGCTTGGGTGCCCCCCGCGCTACGCCCGCCGCCTTCAACGCCGCCGCCGCGGCGGTGGGCGCGATGGGGTGGGCGGTGTCGAGCAGGGCAAAGGCTTCCCGGCTCATCCCGGCCGGGCGGGCCGGGCGTTGGGCCGCGCCCGCGCCCGCGCCCGCCGCCCGGTCCCGCTGGTCGGCCTTGTCAATGCCGGCCAGGGCGGCCGCGGCGGCGGCGGCGGGCGTGCCGGCGGGGAGGACGGCGCCCGCGGTGAGGCCGCCCCCGCCGCCGGCCGCGCCGGGCGCACGTGAGACGCCGAGGATGTCCTTGACGTCGGACATGGTTTTTGTTTGGGTCTTTGCTTTCAGCCCCACCGCGCAGGCGGGGGCAGGGTTGCGCGCGTGTGTTTTTTGTGCACGCACGTGCGTGTGGTGTGTGTGGGTGGGCGGTGCACCCACGCGGGAGGGCAAAAAGGGCAAGGGATCGCTTTCAGCCGAAAAAAATATATATGAGAGAGACAACCAGCGCTGTTGTTGTCTTATTTCTCTTTTCTCGCATCCCCTCCCTCTCCCACCCATATGCCGACCATCGACGGCTCGCCCTGGGTGGCGGGCGCCACCTCCATCGGGCTGGGTACGTGGCTAGAGAGAGAGAATGCGCTCGCGTGCGGATGTGTCGTGTCGCGAGAACGTGGAGGCGCGACGACGCGTTTTTTTTTTTTTTTTCTTTCTCTCCCCAACCTCATCGTCCATCTCATCTCTTCATCTCTCCATCTCCATTCCCTCTCCAGTCGTGTCCATGCTGGGCGGCGCCGCGGCCGCTGCCCTGGTCCTGTCCAAAGCGGCGGCCAATCTGGTGGTGAGTTTGAAAGAAATGAGGGGGGAATGGACCGGGGCCTGCTGACGGTGTGTGCCGGGCGCAGTGACCTGAAAAAAACCTCTCGTCCATCCCTCTCCCTCATTTAGGTCGACGCCTCCAGCCCGCCGCCGCCGCTGGGCGGGTCGTCCGCCCCGCCCCCGCGTCGGATAGAGCGGGTGACGCCGGATGGTGGGGGTGGCGGGCCGCCGCCGCCGCCGCCGCCGCCGGGGGCTTAGAGTGAGAGAGCGAAATATAAGAGGACGTGTTTGTGTGTGCAGAAAAAACGAAAAATGGAAATGATGAAGAGTAAAAATTAAGTGAACTACAGCCAACGTTGCCCTCTCTTCATCTCACAGGCTGGGCGACCGGGCGGCGGTGGAGGCGGGCGCCCGGCGAGCGGACGCCCGGCGGGCGGTCGTGGAGGGCGGGCGGCGCGTGCGGGCGGCCCCTCCCGTCGGGGTGGCCCCGACCCCGCTGCCCGCCCGCCCGGCGCGCGCCGCGCGCTCTGGCGGCTGGGGCGTCCCGTCCTCCTCCTCCCCCTCCTCCTCTTCCCCTTCGACACCCACCTCCGGGCTGGGAGGGACCGCCTCCACACCCGCCTCCTCCCCCTCCTCAGACGCTGCCGGCTCCTCGCTGCCCAGGCAGAGGATGGAGGGCGACACGGACGGGGCGGGGGGGAGGCGAGGCCGGCCGGCGCTACCCCGGCCACGCCCAGGGAGGGCGGGCTGGTCGCTTCCCTCCTCCTCCTCCTCCTCGCCCAACCTCACGTCCGAGCCGGGCGCCATGACGGGCGCCGAATCGGCTGACGGGTCGTCCGCGGTGACGGGCGGGGAGGGGGGCGGGGGCGGCAGCGCGGCCTTGCGCGCTCCGTCCGCGGCCGCGCGCGCGGCGGCCGCCCCGCGCGCGGACGCGTCCCGGGCACGGGCGCCACTGATGAGGGCCCCGAAATCGGACGGCCCGCCACCACCACCACCACCCACAGCAGCGGCAGCCGCGGCAGCCAGGGCCGGGCGGCCGGGCGGCGCCCCGCCCCCACCGCCCCTGCCTGCGCCCCACCCGCCCCCGCGCACCACCCGGCGCGCGACCTCCGCCAGCGACCCGGCCCCGCCGCCGTCGTTGGCGGCCTGGACGGCCAGGCGGAAGTCCCGGTACAGGCGTTCGAGGTCCTGTGCGTGTGTGGGGGGGGGAGAGGAAAGAGGGAGGGAGCGGGGTGAGCGGTGGGTGGGTGAGAGATGGAATGAGCGAGAGAGGGGCGCCCCCCGTCTCTCTTTCTCCAACCTCATTTTCCCTCCTCCCCCCTCCCCAAACTCGCCGTTCGCTTGCCGGCCGTCGGCAGGCCGAACCCGCGCAGCCGGTCCCGCAGCTCCTTGTCCTTGACGATGGCCATGATGAGCTTGGGCGGGACGGGCAGGGGGCGGCGGGCGGCGGCGGGCGCGTGCGCGGCGCCGCGAAAGGGGAGGAGGGTGGGCAGGGCGGGGGGCGGGGGCGGCGCGGCTGGCCACCCCCCCCCGCCCCCCGCCCCGCGCGCCAGGCACGAGTCCAGGTGCGCGTTGATGAGGCCCGTCCCGACGGGGCACCCACAGGCCGGGCAGGCGACGGTGCCCCGCGGCGGGCCGGCGGCGGGCGGGGGGAGGGAGGGAGGCGGCGGCGCCCCCCCTCCACTCTCCCGGTGCTTTCGCCGCCGGTCCGGGGACGCTCCGCTGCCGCCGCCGCCGCCCTCCTCCCAGGCTGGGGACAACGGGGAGGACGGGCTGGGCGACTCGGCGTCGTCGCACGCGGCGGGGCGGGTGGCGGCAGCCGCGGCGGCCGCTCGCCGGAGGGGCGCGCGACGGCGGGCGGCGCCGCTGCCGCCGCCCTGGTGTCCTCCCCCGCCCTCCTCCGCCTCCTCTTCTCCACTTTCTTCTTCCACCGGCCGGGGGCGGCGGGCACCCCGGCGGGCGGTGGCAGCCGCCGCCGTCGCTGCCGCCGCCGCCCGCTCCGCCGCCGCCGCCACAAACGCGGCCGCGACCGCCGCGCGCGCGGCCCGGTGAGCGCTCACCGCCGCCGCCAGGGCCGGCGCCCGCCGCAGGTCGCCCGGGTCGGCGGGGGCCCGGCAGTGCGGGCAGCGTGGGGGGCGGGTCCCGGAGGAGGCCTGGAACTCCAGGGAGCCGCGCACGCAGGCGGAGCAGACTGTGTGCGTGAAAAAATAAAAAGAGGGACGTTTTTTTTTGAGGAGAGGGTAGGATGGAGAGAGCAGGGGGGGGGGGGGGGAGGGGGCAACACGCAAATGCGTCCCGCGTTTTTGTCTCCCCATCGACACCCCCGCACGCACCCCCCACCCCACCACATGACTCACAGGCATGCCCGCACGCCAGGCTGAGGGGCGCATCAAACCAGCCTGCACAGATGGCGCAGGCGGCAGCGGCGTCGGCCGCGCGCAGGGCGGGCAGGGCGGGCGCGGGCGTGGCGGCCGGCCACTCGCCCGGGTCTGTCGAGGAGGCCATCTATCTGTTTGGGGGGAGGTGCGATGTCGGGGCGCGGCCTCACTGTGCGCGCGCACACGCACAGGGGCAGCACGCGCGCCGGGGCTGGGCGCGCTCACGAGGGACGAGAAAATGAAAACAAGAAAAACGCGCGCCTCACTTCACACTTTTTTTGTCTTTCGTTCTTTCTATGGGCTCGGACCGCCGGCGGGACCGGTCGCCCGCCTCCCCCAAGGGGAAGAAGAAAGACAAGGACCACAAGAAACACAAGCGGCGGCGGCGCCGGTCCCCCCGTCCGCGTTCCCGCTCGCCCGGCCGGCCCGTGTTGCAACCCCCGCCGCTGCTCACCCCGGCTGGCGCCCGCCTCCTTACCGCTGCGGCCGCGGGCGACGCGGCCGGCGTGGCCGACGCCCTGGCCGACGGCGCGTCCCCTCACACGGCGGGCCCGGGCCGGTCGTCCGCCCTGCACCAGGCGGCGGCGGCGGGGTGCGTGGCCGCCGTCACCCTCCTCCTGTCTGCAGGCGCGGCCGCGGCCGCCCCCGACCTGGCCGGCGACACGCCCGCCCACCTGGCGGCCGCCGCCCCCGGCCCCGGCGGCTTGGCTGCCTTGGCTGCCCTCCTGGCCGCCCGGAACCCGCCGGACGTGGGCGCGGTCGGCAGCGGGGGAAGGAGCGTGGGGGAGCTGGCGGCCGCGGCGATGAGCCGGGGGCTCGGAAGGGGCGGCGGCGGCGGCAGCGGCGGCGGCGGCGGCGGCGGCGGCCCTGCCTCGCCCTCGCCCTCGCCGCCGCCGCCGCCCGACCCGGACGTGGAGTGGGCGGCCAGGCTGGCCGCGGAGGCCGGGTGGGTCGAGGGCGGGGAGGAGCCCGGCCGGTGGGGCGGCGGCCCCGCCGAGGCGGCTGGGCGGCGGCAACCCCCGCACAGGGAGAGGGATGAAGACGTGCACGCCCGCCTGGTGCGGGCGGCCCGGTCGGAGCGGGAAGCCGAGGAGGCGGCGCGGGCGGAGGCGGCCCGGGCGGCCCGGGCGGAGCGGGAGGCGCGGGCGGCCGCGGAAGCGGCGGCCCGGCGGCCGCCACCCCCACCCCCACTGCCTGCCAGGCCCGGGCCCGCCCGGGCCCTCCCGCCGCCCGCCGCCCCGTCCCTGGCCGCCGCCGCCGCCGCGCACGCCACCGCCTGGGCCGCCTTTGAGGCCGCCTGGCGTGGCAGGGCGGGCGGTGACCGCCCCCTGCGCCTCGCGGACGTGCCCTGGCCGGGTGGCGGCGGCGTGCGGGGGGGGGCGTTGTTTGATCCGGCCGCCTCGGCCGCCATTCTCCTGGCCGCCGCCCCGCCGGCTACCTCCCGCCGGGCCGCCGCCCGGGCCGCCCTGCGGACCTGGCACCCGGACAAGTTTGGGGCGTACGGGGAGGCGGAGGCGGGGGTGGTGGGGAGGGTGACCGCCCTGGCGGCCGCGCTGACGGCGGCGGCGACGGGGGAGGATTAGGTTGTAGTGTCGTGTCACTTTTCTGTTCTGTTCTTTTTCAGTCTCCCCGACTCTCTCTACTACCCCTCTCTCTCTCCCTCTCTCACCATCACCCCTCCATTTCAGCTGTGGTCAAACTTGCAGGCCGGCCCGAACTTGCACGCACCCGTGCGCTGAAAGAAAGAGCATTGCGGCTCGCCCCGGCGGATGGGCAAGCCCGCGGCGGTGCGCGGCACGGCGGCCGCGGCCGGGTGGTCAAAGGCGCAGCCGCCCCCAAACCTGCAGTGCCCCGTCTTGACGTAGAAGGAGCAGGCCGGCGCGCCCGGGCGGGCCGGGAAGGTGGCCGGGTCCAGCAGGGTGGGCGTGGCGGCAGCAGGAAGGGGCTCAGCAGGCGTGGCAGGCGGCGGCGGCGGCGCACCCACCACCTCCAACCCGCCGAGTGGTTGGCCGTCGTCCGCCACCTGGCCGCCCGCTGTCGGCGGTCTCCACGCCGCCGCCGCCGCCGTGGCCGCCGCCACGGCCGCGGACACGCGGTCAGCCTCCTCAACTTCCACCCCGAGCCCTTCCCCCACCACCCCGCCCTCCACCTCCGCCGGCCACCGGGCGATCAAAGCAGCCGCCGCGGCCGCCCCGCCATGCGCGCCGTCCCCCCACCACGGCTCGAACCAGGCCTCCCCGCCGCAGTGCCGCCCCGCGAACGCGTAGCAGGCCAGCAGGAGGCCGGGGAAGCGGTCGGTGAAGTGGGCCACGTAGGCAGACGGCGGGGCCCCCACCCGGGCCTGGACGGCCGGCGCGAGTTCGGCAAAGTGGGCGGCCTTGTTGCGGACCAGGCGGAGCAAGTCCCGCAGCGACCGCCCATCGTACAGGCGCCGGGGCGGGCCGCGCAGCGTGGCCGGCGGGGCCAGGAGCGCCGGGTCCAGGCGGGCCGTCCAGGGCGGGCGGGCGGCGCCGCGCCCGCGGCCCAGGGCCGGCGGCGCGGCCTCGGCCTCCAGGGCCGCCAGCAGCGGGGACGGTCGCTTTGTGGTGGTGGCAGCCATGGCGGCCGGCCCCGCCGGCTGGGCGCCGCCGCCGCCGCCGCCGCCGCCGCCGCCGCCCACCGCCACCCGGTCCTCCAGCTCCACCCGGTCCGACAGCGCCGTCAGAAAGGATAGGCGGCGCTGGGCGGACCACCAGAAGGGGTGGGTGAGGAGGGCCGACGCGGGCGGGCGGGACGCCGGGTCGAGGGCGGTCGCCGCCCGGACGAGGTGGCCGCCCTCGGGGTCCTTTGCCGAGAGCGCGCCCGTGCTCGCCCGCCCGCGCAGGATGTTGAAGTCCCGCTCGAAGGGCGGGCCGTACGGATGCTCCCCGCCCGTCAGGGTGTGATAGATGAGGAGGCCCAGGGAGAAGGTGTCGACCGAGATGTTGTGGCGGGGCGGGAGGGGCGGGAGCGCGGCGGGCACGAGGAGCGGCGAGGCCGCCGCCCCCCCCCCGCCTCCCCCCCCTCCCGCCCCCGCCGCCACCGCCCGCCGTTCGAGGAGCTCCGGCGCGGTCCACCCCGCACTGCCCGCCCCGCCCCGCCCGCCGCCCCCCTCCCCAGCCGGGCGGGACGGTTCGAAGGAGGTCGCGCCCGCGGGCAGGCGCTTGGCGAGGCCCATGTCGGAGACTTTGGCCAAAACCTCCTCCCGGTGGTGCGCGCCGCCGCTGCCGGCCTCCTCCGGCGCCCCTCCTCCACCAGGCGCGCCCGCCTCTATTATCCTCGTCAGCAGCACGTTCGCCGGCTTCAGGTCCCGGTGGACGATACCCCGGGCGTGCAGGGCGGCCAGCCCGGCCGTCACAGACCGGCACACCTCGCGCGCCAGGGGCGTGGGCCGGCCGTCGGCGGGGGAGACGAGCGCGGCCCGCCCGGCCGGCCGGGCGACCGCGTCCGCCAGCGACTCCGCGCACCGCTCCAGGGCCAGGTAAATGAATTCCGCGTCTTCCTCCACCGCGTGACACCGCACGATGGACGGGTGGGCGTCGGACGCCACAAGCGCGGCGGCCTCCGTGGCGGCGGCCCCGGCAAACTGGCGGAGGACGCGCTTGACGGCGACGGGGCGGGCGCCCGGGTCGCCGGCGCCGCCCGCACCCGCCAGGTGGCCGGCAAAGACCAGGGTGCCCCCACTGCCGTAGCCCAGGATGTCCGGGCCGCACGTCAGGCGGCCGACCCGGAAGGCCCCGCCGCCCAGGTCGAGGCGGGGGTGGATGAGGGCGGTCGTGGAGGGCGGCCGCGGCGGTGGGGGCTGAGGCGGTTGGTGGAGAGGGGCGGCGACGGCCACCGCCTCGTCCACCTCCATCGCGTCGTCGCCGCCCGCGCCGCCTCCGCCTTCGTCGACCCCTGCTCCGGCTCTGGCAGCGGGTGCAGCCGCAGCGGCGACCTCCTCATCCTTGCCGGCCGCCGCCGGCGGCGCCGCCCCTCTCGCCACCCGCACCGCCGCGCCCGCCGCCAGCAGGAGGGCCGCCCCGCCCATGGCCGACCGGGCCAGGGAGAGCAGGGCGGCCGCGGCCGAGGGAGGAGGACGGGCGGCGGCCGCAGGCGGGAGCGGGAGCGGGGCGGGCACCACCAGCGCGGGGGGGGGCGCGCTCCCACCGCCCGCCGGCAACAGCGCGTGCACGCCCAGGGGCAGGGCGGCGGCGATAGGGGGGCTCCCATCACCGGCCGCCGCAGCGATGCCGGCCGCGCTGGAGGCAACAACAGCGCCCGGCGGGGCGGGCAGGGCGAAGCGGGTGCCCTCCACCTCGCCCACGACCACCAGGCTGCCTCCGCCCCTCCCTCCCCCTCCCCCTCCTCCCCCTCGCTCACCGCTCAGGGACAGGGGCAACGCCGCGCCCGTCCCGTCAAAGGCCGCGACGGCGGGCGAGGGGAGGAGGGTGGACCAGGCGGCGGGCGCGGGCGCGGCGCCGGGCGGCGCAGCGCGCGCGCCGTGCCCCAGGCTGAGGGTGCCGTCCCCGCCCGCGACGACGCCCCAGAGGCGGGGCTCCGCGGTGGACAGGGTGCCGTCATCGTCGCCATCACCGGCCGCAGGGGACACACCACCACCACCACCACCGGCGGTGGTGGCAGCAGGCGCGGCCGCGGCAGCGGGGCGGCGGGCGTCGCCGCCGCCCGCACCCCCCAGCCTGGCCAGGCGGCCCCACGACACGTTCCAGCGCGGGGCCCCCGTCGCCGCATCCACCGCGCGCACGCTGTAATCGTGGCGGGCCAGGGCGAGCGGGCGGCGCGGGGGCGGTGGAGAGGTGGGGGCTGCCGCGCCAGGCGCGGCGCCGTCGGCGTCGGGGATGATGGTGCGGGGGGGCGGCGGCTGGCGGCCGCCCCCGCCCCCCTCGTCCGCCCCGCCGGGCCGCGCCAGCAACCCCTCCCACCCCCTCCCGCCGCGCCCGCCCTCCCCCACGACCTCTGCCGCCGCCGCCTCCCCCCCTCCCCCCCCCGCGGTGAAGGCCCGCACCAGGGCGCCGGTCAGGGGGTCCAGCAAGTACACGGTCGTGCGGACGGCGCCGAGGACGACGCCCCCGTCCGCGGTCAGGGTCGCGCCGGCCGCGGCGAGGGCGGGCACGGACGCGCCGGGCAGGCGGGCGAGGCCGGCGCCGTCGCCGACGCTGTACGCGTACAGGGCCCCATCCGCGGCGCCCGGAATGACGCCCATCGAAGCCGCGGCGGGGGCGCCCGGCCCGCCGCCGCCGCCGCCGCCGCCCTCGCCCTCGGCCCAGGGCCTCTCGCCCGGTCCGAGGCCCGCCGCCGAGACCAAGGGGCTGCCCGTGTCGAAGCGCCACAGGGTGGCGCCGGTGGCCGGGTCGACGGCCAGGACCGTGCCGTCCACCAGGGAGACGATGAGCGGGGAGGTGGAGGATGGGGCGGGGGGCGGGCTGCTGTGTGAATGGGAGAAGCAAAAGGGGTGGGGGTGGGTGGGGGTGGGGGGGGGGCGTGGGAACACGCACGCGCAGTCTAGCGGAAGCCGGACAAAATCAAAGGCGGCCATCGCATTCTCACCCCCATATTTTTTTCGGACCTGGCAATGGCCAAGCCGGTCGTGGATTCAGCCGTGGACAGAGTGGGGAGCGCTCCTGCCAGCAGGGCCGCTAGGGCGAGGGCGACGGCGAGCAGTGCGCGGGGGGCGCGTCGCCGCCGCATTTGGGAGGCTTCTAGGGGCAAACACTGAAAGCTGCTGCTCGCGCGCGGCCAGAGAGTGTGGCAGGGTCTGCCAAGGATCTGAATGGCCTGGTTTGGGCGTCCGTGGAAGGCGTGTGCGCCCAAAGATCAATTGCGCGCTTCCTTTTCCTTTCTTCTTCTTTATTTGCGCGCGAAGTGTGCAGAGAGCGGGGAGCGGGGGCCCGCTCCCGCAACCGTCTTGTTCTCACTTTTCCTTTTTTTCCTTTTTCTGCTTGCGTTGTCCGCGGCCCTGCCTCGACACGCTCAACTGTACAAGTAGCACCTCCGCTAGCTCAGCGCGCTGACCTTGCAGGATGACTACGCACGTCGCCCAGGCTGCCGGCGTCGCCGCCCCGCCGGCCCCCAAACCGCCGAGAGCCGCCGGCTCGCCGGACCCTCGCTTCACGGCGGCGCCCGCCACCCCGGCCCGCCCGCCCCTGCCCTCGTCCTCGGGACCGGGGATTGGTGGGGGGTCGTCCACACGAGAGGCCGCATTGTTAGGCTTGCTGGTGAGTGGTGTGGAGGTGGATGCAAAAAAAAACGCATGCGGCCCGGCGAAGAGTTTTAGCCGTCGGGAGGGGGAGGGGGGGGGGGGGGGGGGCCCCCCCCCGCCTTTAAAACAGACCAACACCCCCCCCCCCCCCCCCCCCCCCCCCCCCCCCAAACCCAAAACACACAAGACGGGCACCCACCACCCC
>Ga0315287_10005722_pt1 | contig 12283 bp, 10 predicted proteins | sample YL17G11_0_MG_FD_205037 | JGI IMG/M metagenome (GOLD analysis project Ga0315287, IMG submission 205037) | Sediment microbial communities from Yellowstone Lake, YNP, Wyoming, USA - YL17G11_0 | ecosystem: Environmental > Aquatic > Freshwater > Lake > Sediment | place: USA: Wyoming | collected...
ACGTACTCGCGCCGCTGGATATTTCCCACCGGCGGGATGACCCGCACACCCCGACGGTGTTCTTGTCGGACGAGCAACCGCTGGAACTATCGTCTGCAGCCGTCCACTACGGCCCTTCTGCCTGGAGCGCGACCATGAGCGTCACCGTCCGAGTCCCGACAACCTTCCGCACACTCACCGCCGGCGCGGCGCGCGTCGAGGTCGAGGGCGCCAACGTGCGTGACGTCTTCGACGGGCTCGAGGCAGCGCATCCGGGCTTCAGGGCGCGCCTCCTCGACGCCGATGGCAACATGCACCGGTTCGCCAACGTGTTCGTCGACGACGAGGACATCCGCTACCTGTCGGGGCTGGACACGCCGGTCGCCGACGGAGCCGAGGTCACCATCCAGCCGGCGGTCGCCGGCGGCTGATCCCGGCCGGGCGCGGACAGCACGCGGTCAGCCGAGCTCAGACAGCATCGCGTCGCGACCGGGCCCGAGTTCGGGTTCGGGCGGTCGCTGCTCCCGATCCTGGTACGCCTGCATGACCCGTCCGATCACATCCCAGTTGGTGAGGAGCGAGTCGGGCGGCTCCAACAGGTTGAACATGCGCAGGAAGGCCCGGATCACCACCGGGTCGACGCGCATCGCAGGCATCAGGCCGTCACGGAGCAGCGCCCGCATGTCCTCGCCGTCGAGCCCACTGGACCGGCCCCCGTCCGAGGGGCGCTCGGGCGTCGCATCGCCGTCGAGACCGGATGGTTCGGAGGACGAGGCGGCGGCATCGGCGCGACTGGCGGCGTCCTGGGCGACCGCTGCCCGGTACCACGGTAGGACCTCCCGGGCGCTGGCGGCCTCGTAGGCGGTGATGGCTTCCCGCCGGTCGTCGGGGTGCTCGGCCAGGGCGTCCGCCAGCAGCTGCCCCTGGACCATGGCGAGGCTGCATCCCCGCCCGTACAGGGGGTTGGTGCAGGTGTGCGCGTCACCGACGGCCACGAAGCCGTCGACCAACAGCTCGCCGTCGTCGGTGGTGAATCGTCGGCGGCGGTTCAGCAGCTTGGCCATCACCTCCACGCCGGTGATGGGTTCGGCGCGGCCGTCGAGGTAGGTCGCGGTCGCGGGAAGCTGCGCGGCGGTCTCCAGGAACAGGGCAGGATCAAGCACCCGGGATCGCATGGCCGCGTCGTCGGTCCGGACGGCGAGTGTGATCGAGAACGTCCGGTTGTCGCCCTGGAACACCCCGTACTTGAGGTAGCCGAGGTCGCCTCCGATCGGACCGTTCTGGACGGGCCAGTCGGCGCCGTCGACCAACGTGAAGAACCGGCTGAAGTAGATGATGCCGGTTTCCTCGGAGGTCTCGGTGATGCGGACGCCGAGGGGCTCCACCATGGCGGGAATCGAACTGCGTCGGCCGTTGGCTGCGACGATCAGATCGCCCCGGATCTCGGTGCCGTCGTCGAGCACGACGCCCTGGACCCGTGCCGGCACCGATGCTCCTGCCGCGTCGCCGAGCAGGCCGACCACCGCCGCGCCGTCCCGGAGGCGGACGTGATCATCGTCGAGCACCGCCCGGCGGAGGACCCACTCGAACGTCGTGCGGCGGCAGGCGAGGGCAACCAGGTCCTCGTCGCCGGGTTGGCGTGTGCGATCCATCCCCTCGGGGAGCATCTCGATGAAGTCCATCTCGGTGGCGCCGGCGTCGAACAGCGCGGCGAGCACCTCGGGGTGACGGTCCCTCAGCTGGTTCCGGAGCCGGGCGAGGAAGGCGTGGGAGTGCCGGACCTGCGGCGCTCCCCGGCGGTCCCACTCGAATGCGCCGTTCGGGTCGGCGGGCAGCGGCGTGGCGTCACGCTCGACGATGGTGATCCGGTGACCGCCCTTCGACAGCGCCAGCGCCGCCCCGAGCCCGCCGACCCCACCTCCGATCACGATCACGTCCATCGTGCGGCAGTGTAGGAGCGAGGCTGGACCGATCGGTCAAGTCGGCTCGCCGAGATCGAGGCGGTTAGCACTCGGGCCGATAGAGTGCTAAAACACATCAGCACTCTCATGTCGAGAGTGCCAGTTCTCCAGTCACCGCATCCGAGGAAGTACCACATGGCAAAGAACATCACTTTCGATGAAGAAGCTCGGCGCAAGCTCGAATCGGGCATGAACCAGCTGGCCGACGCCGTCCGCGTCACGCTCGGCCCGAAGGGCCGGAACGTCGTCCTGTCCAAGAAGTGGGGCGCTCCCACCATCACCAACGACGGCGTCTCCATCGCCAAGGAGATCGAACTCGAGGATCCGATCGAGAACATCGGCGCCAACCTCGTCAAGGAGGTCGCCAAGAAGACCGACGACGTCGCCGGCGACGGCACGACGACGGCGACCGTTCTGGCGTGGGCGATGGTGCGTGAGGGTCTGAGGAACCTCGCGGCCGGCGCCAACCCGATGTCGATCAAGCGGGGCATCGAGGCTGCGGTCGACGCGGCCGTCAGCTCGATCCGCGACGTGGCCAAAGACGTCGACTCCAAGGAGCAGATCGCCCAGGTGGCATCCATCTCCTCGGCGGACGCCCAGATCGGCGAGATGATCTCGGAGGCGATCGACAAGGTCGGCAAGGACGGCGTCATCACCGTCGAGGAGTCCAACACCTTCGGCATGGAGATGGACCTGGTCGAGGGCATGCGCTTCGACAAGGGCTACATCTCGCCCTACATGGTGACGGATCCCGAGCGGATGGAAGCCTCCCTCGACAACCCGCAGATCCTCTTCGTGTCGTCGAAGATCACCGCTGTGCGGGACCTCCTGCCGGTGCTCGAGAAGGTCATGCAGTCGGGCAAGCCGCTCGTGATCGTCGCCGAGGACATCGAGGGCGAGGCGCTCGCAACGCTCGTGGTCAACAAGATCCGTGGCACCTTCAACTCCGTCGCCGTGAAGGCCCCGGGCTTCGGCGAGCGCCGCAAGGCGATGCTCGCCGACATGGCGATCCTCACCGGAGGCCAGGTGGTCAGCGAGGAGATCGGTCTGAAGCTCGAGACCGTCGACCTCTCCCTCCTCGGTACCGCCGAGCGGGTCATCGTCACCAAGGACGAGACCACCATCGTCGGTGGCGCCGGCTCCAAGGAGGACATCGAGGGCCGCATCGCCCAGATCAAGATGGAGATCGACAACACCGACTCCGACTACGACCGCGAGAAGCTCCAGGAGCGCCTCGCCAAGTTGTCCGGCGGCGTCGCGGTCCTCAAGGTCGGCGCGGCCACCGAGGTGGAGCTCAAGGAGAAGAAGCACCGCATCGAGGACGCGGTCTCGACCACCAAGGCCGCCATCGAAGAGGGTGTCGTCGCCGGCGGTGGCGTCACGCTCCTCCGTGCGCAGAAGGGCATCGAGGGCATCCTCGAGAAGCTCGCCGACGCTGACGAAGCGACCGGCGCCCGGATCGTGTGGAAGGCCCTCGAGGCCCCGCTCAAGCAGATCGCCGAGAACGCCGGCATGGAGGGTGGAGTGGTCGTCGAGCACGTCCGCTCGCTGTCCAAGGCGTCCGAGGGGCTCAATGCCGCCACGGGCGAGTACGAGGACCTCGTCGCCGCCGGCATCATCGACGCCGCCAAGGTGACCCGCTCGGGTCTCCAGAACGCAGCCTCGATCGCCGCGCTGTTCCTCACCACCGAGGCCGTCGTCTCCGACGCTCCGGCCAAGTCCGGCGGCGGCGGCGCTGCCGGCGGTGGCATGGGCGACATGGACTTCTGAGTCCCCGGTTCCCGCGAGCCCCGGCTCGCGACGAACGATCCTGATGAAGGCCCGGTGGGTTCGCCCACCGGGCCTTCGCCGTTGTCCGGACCAGGCTCGTAGCCTCCCGGTGGTGGAACCCGACCGTGAGCCGAAAGCCCGCCGATCGCGCCGGTCGCGCACGGCGCGGGTGGTCGTCGAGCGCCACGGGCCCGAGTGGTCCGGCGCGACGGGGGCGCCGCGGCGGCCTGACACGGTGTTGGTCGAGGAGCCGTTGGAGATGCGACTCGACGGCGAGCTGGTGGCGACGACCATGCGCACCCCCGGCCATGACTTCGAGCTCGCGGTGGGGTTCTGCCACGCCGAGGGATGGCTCGCCGGAGCGACGGTCGCTGCAGTGCGGTACTGCGCGACGGGCGCCGCGGCGGAAACCGGCTACAACGTGGTGACCGTGGAGACCACCGGTGCCACTACGGCACCGACACCTCGGCTCGGCAACGTCACATCATCGTGCGGGTGGTGCGGAAGCGACACCATCGACGGCCTGGCGGCTCGGCTCCTCCCACTCGACGCCGTCGCCGTGGATGCATCGGCGGACGGGCCCCTGGCTGGGCTCGCGGCACGGGTGGCGCCGCACCAGCAGCTGTTCGCGGCGACCGGGAGCTCGCACGCCGCCGCCGTCTTCGATCTGGCGACCGGATCGCCGGTGGTGGTCCGCGAGGACATCGGTCGCCACAACGCCCTCGACAAGTGCATCGGCCGCCTGTTGCTCGACGACGCGTTGCCGGCCTCCGGGTCGGGCGTGTGGATCTCTGGACGGGCCAACTTCGAGATGGTGCAGAAGGCGTGGGCGGCCGGAGCAGGCGTGCTGGTGTCGGTGAGCGCGGCGTCGGCGCTCGCGGTCGAGACGGCGCAGCGGGCGCGGATCGCCCTGTTCGGGTTCGCCCGCGGCGATGAGCTCGTCCGCTACTGCTGACGCCGCGTCATAGCCTGGCGGCGTGCCCGATACCGCGCGACCAGCATCGAACGTCCCTCCCACCGAGGTGGGGGCTCCGACCGCACCGGTGACCCCGTTGAGGGCTGATGAGCTTCGCCGCCATGAGCGCGCCCTCGTGATCTGCGCCCATCCCGACGACGTCGACTTCGGGGCCTCCGGCACCGTCGCATCGCTCGTGGGCGCCGGAGTCTCCGTCAGCTACTGCATGGTCACCCAAGGGCAGGCGGGTAGCAGCGACCCGACCGCCAGGCCCGCCGACATCGCCGAGGTTCGCATGGCAGAGCAGCAGGCGGCCGCCGCCGCGGTCGGCGTGAGCGACGTCCGGTTCCTCGATCACCCCGACGGCGCCGTCGTTGCATCGATCGAGCTGCGTCGGGACCTGTCGCGTGTGATCCGGGAGGTCCGTCCCCGGTTGGTGATCACCCAACCCACCGAGCGCAACCTCGAGCGCATCTACGCGAGTCACCCCGATCACCTGGCCACGGCGGAGGCCGTGATGAGCGCGGTGTACCCCGACGCCCGGAACGCGCATGCCCATCGCGAACTGCTCGACGGCGAGGGCCTCGAGCCGTGGGCCGTGCCGGAGGTGTGGATGATGGGGTTGGGGGCGGACCTGCCCCCGAGCGTCGCTGTGGTCATCGATATCACCGACGCCATCGACCGCAAGATCGCCGCCCTCCGCTCGCACCGCTCGCAGACAGCGTCCATGGAGGATCTCGACGGGATGATCCGGGGCTGGGCGGCGATGACCGCCGCCGGTGCCGGCCTGCCCGAGGGCCGGCTGGCCGAGCTGTTCCGCCGCATCGATACTCGTTGAGCCTGCGCTGATCTGGGGCCTCGGCATCCTCGTACACTCTCGGCCATGTCGGAACCCTCGAGCCCATCGGTCGGCCTCGCTGTCGCCCACCTCTTCTGGAGAGCGTCACCCGTCGCTGATCGTGACACGGTCATCGAGGTCATCGGCAAGGCGAGGGCCGAGGGGGATCAGGTCATCTGCGCGGCGATGCTCGGGCACAAGTCCGATCTCGCCACGATGGCCCTGTCGACTGACCAGTGGCGCCTCCGAGACCTCCAGACAGCGTTGACGGCAAGCGGCCTGGAGCTCGTCGATTCCTACATCTCGCTCACCGAGATCTCCGAGTACGCCCAGGGCGTTCCGGAAGAGATGCGCAATGCCCGTCTCCATCCCCAGCTCCCACCCGAGGGGAAGCCGGCGTTCTGCTTCTACCCGATGTCCAAGCGCCGGAACCCCGATCAGAACTGGTTCACGCTGGACTACGACCGGCGCAAGGAGCTCATGCACGAACACGGTGCCTCGGGCCGCAAGTTCGCCGGCCGGGTCACCCAGGTCATCACGGGGTCGACCGGACTCGACGACCACGAGTGGGGCGTGACGCTGTTCTGCCAGCACCCCGATGACGTCAAGGAGGTCGTCTACACGATGCGCTTCGATGAGGCCTCCGCCGTCTACGCCGAGTTCGGCGAGTTCCATGTGGGCATGGTGGCAGAGCCGGGAGAGGCACTGGCCCGAATCGGCCTCTGACCTGCCGCACCGGGTCACCGCCTGAGGCTCAGGGCGGTTGCGGGGTCAGAGCTGGCGGATGGCGTCGACCAGGGCGGTCCGGACGTTGAGGTCGGTGCCATAGGTCGGAGCATCACGCGGACCGCGGGCGGTCTCGTGGAGGGCCTTGATCATGCGCGCTGTATCGTCGACATCGCCGAGGATCACCGTCGCCTCCGCTCCGGCCTGGAAGACAGCGGTGGCCTCCGTCGAGTAATCGGTCGCGGTCGGGTCGTAGGAAACGATCGACACCACCGCCGCTCCCCGCTTGTTGAGTTCGGCGGTGAGCTCGAGGAGCAGCTGGTTGTTGGCCGGGGTGGTGGCTGCGAGCGCGCAGATCCTGAGGTAGCCGTCGACGGTGAGCTCATCGGCGGTGATCACCGAACGGATGCTGTCGGGCGGCGCGAGGCGGATGTACAGGCCGCGGTCGTTGGTGCCCGCCGGTGTCCGGGCGCCGTCGGTTCCGGAGAGCAGCAGCACCCCTGCCGAGGTGACGGGCTCGATCAGCGCCTGGCTGATCTCCGCGTTGGCTCCTCCGATGATCACGTCGGCGTGCTTCAGTTCGATGTCGTCCTTGGCGGCGGCGAGCACCGCCGCGGGCGTCGGGTCCTCGGAATCGACGATCAGCTCGACCGGCTCGCCGAGCGCGCCGCCGGTGCTGTTCACCTTGCCGATGACGAGCCTGATCGCCGCCAGGGCCGCCCGGCCCGTGGCGCCGTCGGGTCCGAGCGCCGGGAGTACCACCCCGATTCTCAGGACGCCGTCGGGGCGTGGCCCGAACAACGGATCCGGGAACGTCCCGTTGTCCCCGGGCTCGCTCGCCTGAGCGGCCAGGGTCCGGGAGTCGTTGAGCCGGTCGGCGGCGTCGAACACGACCTCGGTCACGCCGAAGTCGTTGGGCCGTCCGTCGGCGCGGAGCTCGATGGCCCCGGTGAGCCCGTCGTAGTCGGGATCGGAACCCCGGTCGGCCGCGGCGATGCAGGAGTCGAAGTCGGTGCACTTCTCGCCGGTGGTCGTGACGGCGCGGATCTCCTGGGCCATCCGCCCGGGGGCGTCGGAACGCGACAGCTCGGCGCTCAGGGTGGCGATCGTCGCGAGGTCGTATCCGGCGGCCGCTCCGTCGAGGCTGGTCAGGCCGGGATCGATGACCTTCAGCTCGTCGATGATGTCCTGGGGCAGGGCCACCCCCGTGACCGCGCCTCGGAACCCGTCGAGCAGGCCGCTGACGGGACCAGGAGAGGTGGGTGGCGAGTTCGACGTCTCGATCCGCACCCCACCGGCTTCGAGCGCGGTTTCGTCGGCGGAGGAGCAGCCGGCGGCGACGATCGCTGTGATCAGAGCGATCCCCAACGCGGCCGGGACGGTCCGGTGACGATGCGGGCCCGCACGCGGGCGACGATCTTGGCGGTCGGGACACATGGCGGCGCCAAGTGTAGGGAGCGCCGGTCTCCGCTCGGCATCGGCTACGGTCCGGCGCCCGAGGGCAGGAGGCGTCAGATGGCTGAGTTGATCGCGTCGATTGCGGCGTCCCGAGGCGATGATCCGGCGCTGATCGACGAGTTCGGTGTGACCACGTGGTCCCAACTCGACGAGCGGACGAACCGCTTGGTCAACGCGCTCCGCGGCCTGGGTCTGTCCGACGGCGACACCGTGGCGTTGATGTCGTCGAACCGTCGCGAGTTCTTCGAGGTGTTCGCGGCGTCCGGACACGGGAGTTGGATCGTCGTGCCGGTGAACTGGCACTGGGTGGCCGACGAGCTGGCCTACGTGATCGAGAACTCCGGGGCCGCGGCCGTGATCGTGGACGAGCGTTTCGTCGACGTCGCCGCGGCAGCGCGGCGTGACCCGCGGACCGCGGCGTGCGCCCACTGGATCGTGATCGGCGACGGTGGAGGTGATCTCGCCGACGATTACACCTCCTATGAGGAACTGGTGGCGGCGGCGTCACCTGCGGAACCCGAGCGTCAGGGCATGGGCGGGCCGATGTTCTACACGTCGGGTACGACGGGGTTCCCGAAAGGTGTCCGGACGTCGCTCATCCAGATCGGCGTGACGCCGGCGCTGATGCAGCTGATCAGCGGCTCCTTCACCGAGATGCTCGGGCTGCCGGTCGGTGGGGTCACGTTCCTGTCGGGCCCGGCGTACCACTCGGCTCAGTGGGTGTTCTCGATGTTCCCGCTGCTGGCCGGTGGAACGATCGTGATGAGGCACCACTTCGACGCGCGGGAGATGCTCGAGTTGATCGACGACCTGGGCGTGACGAACGTGCATCTGGTGCCGACGCAGTTCATCCGACTGCTGAAGCTGCCCGACGAGGTCCGACGGAGCTTCGACGGCAGCTCGCTCCGGGAGGTGTACCACGGTGCGGCACCCTGCTCGTCTGCGGTCAAACGGCAGATGCTCGAGTGGTGGGGTCCGATCGTGCACGAGTACTACGGCGGCACCGAGGGCGGGTTCCTCAGCCTCATCCGCGGGGAGGACTGGCTCGGCAAGCCGGGTTCGCTCGGCCGACCGCTGGACTCCGTCGAGATGCGGATCCTCGACGACGGTCACCAGCCGGTCCCAGTCGGCACGTCCGGTCAGATCTGGTTCCGGTCCAAGCTCGGTTCGGACTTCGAATATCACGACGATCCCACCAAGACGGCCCAGGCCCACCTCGACGGCTGGGGCACGCTCGGCGACATCGGCTACTTCGACGCCGATGGCCACCTGTTCATGTCGGACCGTAAGATCGACATGGTCATCTCCGGGGGCGTCAACATCTACCCAGCCGAGATCGAGGGCGTCCTGGTCGCCCATCCCGCGGTCGCTGACGCTGCGGTGTTCGGGATCCCCGACGACGAGATGGGTGAGCAGGTCAAAGCGGTCGTCGAGCTGACCGTCGGGTACGCGGCCTCGGACGATCTGGCGGCCGAGCTCATCGCCCACGTGCGCGAGCACCTGGCCGGCTACAAGGCGCCGAGATCGGTCGACTTCGTCGAGCAGTTGCTCCGACAGGAGACCGGCAAGCTGTACAAGCGTCTGCTCCGCGATCCCTACTGGGAGGGGACCGGACGGTCCATCTAACCTCCGCACCATGTCGATGCAGCACATCCTCGAAGCAATCCAGGCCGATGCCCCCGGTGAGGTGTTCGCCGAGCTGGCCATCCCCGAGTCCTACCGAGCAGCGCACGTGTTGCGGGCCGAAGAGACGATGTGGGACGGCGTGGCCTCCGAGGACAAGGACCCGCGCAAGTCGCTGCACGTCGGTGACGTGCCGACGCCGGAGATCGCGCCGGACGAGGTCTATCTGGCGGTGATGGCCAGCTCGATCAACTTCAACACGGTCTGGACGTCGATCTTCGAGCCTCTCTCGACCTTCGGGTTCCTCGACCGACTGGCCCGGGAGTCCGAGTGGGCGACGCGCCACAAGCAGGACTTCCACGTGGTGGGCTCCGATGCCTCGGGCGTGGTGCTCAAGGTCGGGTCCGCGGTGCGCAACTGGAAGCCGGGCGACCGGGTGACGGTCCACTGCAACTACCTCGATGACCAGGATCCCTCCGCCCATGACGACTCGATGCTGGCGACCAACCAACGAATCTGGGGGTTCGAGTCGAACTTCGGTGGGCTGGCCGAGCTGTCGATCGTCAAGGCGAACCAACTCATGCCCAAGCCGAGCCACCTGACCTGGGAGGAGTCCGCGGTCAACGCTCTGTGCGGATCCACCAGTTACCGGATGTTGGTTGGGCGCAATGCCGCCCGGATGAAGCAGGGCGACAACATCTTCGTGTGGGGGGCCACCGGGGGCATCGGCGCCTACGCCATCCAGCTCGCCCTCAACGGCGGTGCGACGCCGGTGGGTGTGGTGTCCTCGGCGAGCCGGGTCAAGCTCTTGGAGGCGATGGGCTGTGACAACGCCATCGACCGCCGCGAGGAGAACTACCAGTTCTGGTCCGACGAGCACACACAGGACGAGGGCGAGTGGCGCCGTCTCGGCAAGAAGGTGCGCGGGCTGCTGGGCGACGATCCGGACATCGTCTTCGAGCACCCGGGCCGCCAGACCATGGGTGCGTCGGTGTTCATCGCCAAGCGCGGCGGCACCGTCGTCACCTGCGCGGCGACGTCGGGTTACATGATCGAATACGACAATCGTCACCTGTGGATGAAGCTGAAGCGCATCGTCAGCTCGCACTTCGCCAACTACGCCGAGGCGTGGGCGATGAACCGGCTGATCGACCAGGGTCGCATCCAGCCGGTCATGAGCGAGGTGTACGCGCTCGACCAGGTCGGCGATGCGGCGATGAAGGTCCACCAGAACCAGGCAGAGGGCAAGCTCGGCGTGCTGTGCCTCGCCCCCGAAGCCGGCCTCGGCATCACCGATCCCGACAAGCGCGCCCGCATCGGTGAGGACAAGATCACGCTCTTCCAGCGACACGCGCGCGGCGAGCTCTGACCTTTCGGAGGGAGGTCACCCATCGCCATTCCTCCAGTTCGTTCTGGTGGAGATAGGGGGCCGTTTCCGCCCCCTATTTCCACCAGAACGGGGCTCGATGGGAGAATCAACGGCATGATCCTCACCGAGATCGACCACATCGCCATCGCCGTCCGGGACCTGGACGCGGCCATCGACTTCTACCGGCGAGCCTTCGGCGCCGAGGTGCACCACCGTGAGATCGTCGAGTCCGACGGCGTGGAGGAGGCCCTGGTCAAGGTGGCCGACAGCTACATCCAGCTGACCGCGGCCACCCGGCCGGACTCGCCGATCGCCAAGGCGATCGACAAGCGCGGCGAAGGGCTTCACCACGTGGGCTACCGCGTGGACGACTGTGCCGTTGCGCTCCAGGCGATGATCGACGCCGGTGCCACGCCCATCGACACCGCTCCCCGCCCAGGTAGTCGGGGCACCACCGTGGCGTTCGTTCATCCGAAGGGCGCGTTCGGCACCCTCATCGAACTCGTCCAGGAGTGATCCTGCCGTTCTGGAGAGCTTTCGTTGTCGAAAACGACTGGAGAGCTCTCGAGAACGGACGGGGTGGGGCGGGGTGAGTGGTGGAGTGAGCAGTTGTGGGGTGACGGTCGGTTGTGTGGTGACGGTCAGGTGGGCGCGCCGAACCAGAACGACGCCCGGCCGATCTCGGCGTAGCCGAGATCGGCGTACACCGAATGGCCCATCTCCGATGCCTGCAGCGAGACCTGCGGGCTGCCCCGTTCGAACGCCTCGTTGGTGACCACAGCGGTCACGAGGGCGCCGAGCCCCTCGCGGCGATGCCCTGCAGCGGTGGCGACGAAGTGGACGCTGACAGATCCGGCGGCCGCCACGGACATGGCGCCGGCAACCACCTCGGAGCCCACCAGGGCGACGGTGGCCCGCACATCGGGGTGCGCGAAGAACGCCGGCGTGAGCTGGTCCGAGATGGTCCCCTCGGGTTGCCCGTACTCGGCGAAGGCCGCATCGGCGACCGATGCGAACGCCATGCTCAGCTCGTGGTCGTCGTCGCCGAGGCGTCGCAGCTCGATGCCGGAGGCGGCGTCGGGCACCGCGCACGGCCGCGTGGTCACCATGACCGGCGCGTCGCCGGCGTGGCCGAACCCCGCCCCGTTCGCAGCGGCGATGAGGTCGTCCTCGCCGGGAGCGGTCCACACGCAGAAGGCGAGCGACCGCGCGCCGAAGAACTCCAGCGCCCGTTCGATGACCCGTTCCGCCGGGATGCTCGCGTCGTCGCGCAGTGCGCCGATCTGGAACGGGCCGGGGAAGCTCCGGGAACTGGCGAAGGTGAGGACGCCGTCGCTGTGGTCCGCCTCACCCTGCACCGCCGTGGTGCCGAACACCTCGAGCGCCCCGACGATGTTGGCGTGTGCGATCGCCCAGCGCTCTTGATCGACCTCATCCACTGCGGGCACTGTATGCCGCTCATCGGGACGCAGCGGCCGCTCAGAAGGGTCCTTCGTCCCTGGGGCCGGGTCGAAAGAGGTGCTCTGATCGAGGTCATGACCGAACGAGCAGGTCCGCATCGGATCGTGGTGGGAGTTCCTGGAACCGACGCCGGAGGCGCCGCG
>Ga0315287_10005723_pt1 | contig 12283 bp, 10 predicted proteins | sample YL17G11_0_MG_FD_205037 | JGI IMG/M metagenome (GOLD analysis project Ga0315287, IMG submission 205037) | Sediment microbial communities from Yellowstone Lake, YNP, Wyoming, USA - YL17G11_0 | ecosystem: Environmental > Aquatic > Freshwater > Lake > Sediment | place: USA: Wyoming | collected...
TCATCGGCATCTACCTGTTCGTCACGTTCGGCAACGGCTTCCGGTACGGCCGCCGCTACCTGTTCGGCTGCCAGATGCTGAGCATCATGGGCTTCTTCGCGGTCCTGCTGTACGTGCCGTACTGGCAGGAGCGCACGACGGCCGGCATCGGCCTCCTGCTCGCGCTGATCGCGCTGCCCGTGTACGTGTCGACGCTGTTGAAGCGCATCCAGGAAGCCCGCGCGCGCGCCGAGGAAGCCAACACCGCGAAGACCACGTTCCTCGCGAACATGAGCCACGAGATGCGCACGCCGCTGAACGGCATCGTCGGCGTCGTCGACCTGTTCCGCACCACCGAGCTCTCGGCGCAGCAGGCCGAACTCGTGCTGCTCCTGCGGCACTCGGTCACCGTGCTGCGCTCGCTCGTCGACGACGTGCTCGACATCAGCAAGATCGAGGCGGGGCGGCTGGCGGTCGACGTCACGAGCTTCGACCTCTACGCGGCGATCAACGGCCTCGTCCAGTTGCTGCGGCCGCATGCGCAGTCGAAGGGGCTGACGCTGCACGCCGCCGTCGATCCCGCGCTCGACTATCGCCTGCGCGGCGATTCGCACCACCTGCGCCAGATCCTGCTCAACCTGTTGGGCAACGCGATCAAGTTCACCGAGCGAGGCGAAGTCACGCTGGCGGTGCAGCTCAAGAAGGAATCCGTCGACGGCGTGACCGCGCGCTTCGAGGTCCGCGACACCGGCATCGGCATCCGCGACGAGCAGCTTCCGCACATCTTCGAACGCTTCGTGCAGGCCGACCAGTCGGCGACGCGGCGGTTCGGGGGCAGCGGCCTCGGCACGACGATCGCCAAGCAGCTGGTCGAGCTGATGGGCGGAACGATCGGCGTCACGAGCCGCGTCGGCGAAGGCACGACGTTCTGGTTCGAGCTGCCCCTCCTGCGCGATGCCGCCGTCGAGGCCGAAACGCCGTCGTCGGCCGACGCCGGCGCGGCCAACCAGCGCACGCTGCTGATCGCGGACGCGGCCGGCCGCGGCATCGCGGCGCCGCTGCTCGCCGCCGCCGGCGAGCGGGTCGAGACACTGGGACCGGCGGACCCGGTCGGGCCGCGCATCGACGCGCTGCTCGCCGCGGGCGTCGAGCTGCGCGCGGTCGTCGCGTCCTGCGGCATCGACGCCGCATGCGCCGCGTTCGCCGCCGCCAGGCAGCGTGTCGGCGAGAAGCCGATCGCGTTCGTCTACGTCGCGAAGGAACCGCTGTCCGTCGTCGACAGCGCGCGCATCAGGAGCATCCGCGAGGCGCACGTGCTGACGCCGAGCGCGACGCCCAAGCTCGTCGCCAACGCGATCCACGCGGCGATCGCCAACGTCGACCGCGACACGGCCGACGTCGTCGACCTGACGCAGCTCATCCGTCGCGAACGGCCGCACCTCAAGGTGCTGGTCGCCGAGGACAACCTCACGAACCAGACCATCATTTCGCAGCTGCTCGCCAACGCCGGGCACACGGTCGTGCTGGCGTCCGACGGCGAGGAGGCGCTCGACCTCTACGAACGCGAGCATCCGGACTTCGCGATCCTCGACTTCAACATGCCGCAGCGCAACGGCCTCGAGGTGATCCGGGCGATCCGAGCGATGGAGCCCCCAGGGACGCGCATGCCGGCGATCATTCTGTCCGCGTCGGTCACGGTCGAGACGCGGAACGAGGCGCAGCGCGCCGGCGCCGACGAGTTCGTCGGCAAGCCGTTCGACGCCGCCGTGCTAATCGGCAAGATCGACAAGCTGGCCGAGCGCATGCGGCCGCGCCGGACCGTCACGGCGGAACCGCCGCGCCCGTCCGGCCATCAAGTCGTCACGCACATCGCGGATCGCAAGCGCGGCAGCGGCGCCGACGTGCTCGTCGACGCCGACCGGCTGGCGGAACTCGAGGACATCGCGCGCGACGCCGGATTCATGACCGAGCTGCTGCGCGGATTCAAGTCGGACGTCGAATCGATCGTGCGGCGCATGGACGAGCATGCCGTCCATGGCCGGCTCGACGCGCTGCCCGACCTGCTGCACGCGCTGAAGGGCGCTGCCGTCGGCGTCGGCGCGCGGCAATTGTCGCTGCGCTGCGAGGAAATGGCGGCCACCGGCATGCACGACGCCGCCGCGTTCAAGCCCGCGCTCGCGGAACTGCGGCGCAGCGTCGACGCGACGTTCGCGTGCCTCGACGACTACGCCCGCAGCCAGCACAAGGTCTCGCTCTAGTGTCGTGAGAATCGCCGGCTCAACGCACTAGCAGGCGGCCCCTCCTCCGCGCGCAGCGCTTTCGGGTCGCGCGCGCGAACGAGGTCCCGCCGGGTCGAAGCGTTACAGCGTTACCCGCTACCCCTTACCCGTTCGCGACCTGCGGCATCGCCATCGTCTCGTCTTCCGAGAGCACGCTGATCCGGTCCTGAGCGCGCGCGAGCCGCGCCATCATCCGCAGGTCGCGCGATTCGAGCGCGATGGCGGCGTCGACCCAGATCTCGACCACGGCGCGCATTTCTGCGTGGCTCACCGGCTGGAACTCGCGTTTCGCCTGCGAGATCGCGCGATACGCGTTGCGGCGGCGATTGCGCGCCTTGATCATGTCGCGTGTCGCGTCGGGGCCGGCGCCGTCCGCGACGACTTCGTCGATCGCGCCGAACTCGAGCATTTCGCGCGCGGTGAACACGTTGCCGCTCATGATGATGTCCTCGGCCTTCTTGAGGCCGATGCGGCGTCCGAGCAGCGACAGCGCGCCCATGCCGGGGAACATGTTGAACAGCACTTCAGGGAACGAGAACGTCGCCGATTCCTCGGCGATCGTGATTTCGCTCGCGAGCGCGCATTCGAAACCGCCGCCGAACGCCTTGCCCTGCACGAGCGAGTACGTGACGACCTGCGCGTTGTAACCGACGACGCGCCGGTACATGTTGTCGACGCAGATGTGCCCATAGTGGCGCAGCGTTTCGCGGTCCTTGCGCAGGATCGTCTGCACGAACATCGCGAGGTCGCCGCCGAGATTGAAGATGCCGGGCGTGCGGCTGCCGTAGACGGCGTTCTCGATCCGGTGTTCGCGGCCTTCGTGCATGAACCAGCCGCTGTGCTGCTCGATGCGGCCTTCGAACTCCTTGCTTTCCTTCAGCAGCTCGCCGTTGAAGCACGGACGCGGCGCGGGCCGCATCCACCAGAACATCGTCGACGTGTCCGCGTCGAACTCGACGTCGACCTGCTTCAACAACGATGCATCGGCCAGGCCAGGAAATTCCACGAGCGCGTTCATCTTCAAACCCCCGAAAGTAAAAAGAAGCGAAGCACAACAAGCGATTAGCGTTACGCAACTTATTGTGGCGAACAAAACGGCCGACGGCTAGCCCTTTCTGGGGATAACTCCGCCTAGACGTTGTGCACAACTCATTTTTGTTGCCTACAATGATACCGTAGGCACTATTGGCTGTGTCGACAATCCGCGAAAACCACAATGAATAGCGGGAGCCCGCTAGAGGCGGGTCCAGCCGCCGCCGACCAGACCTTCGACCGGCCGGAACGTGGCCTTGTAGGCCATCTTGCGGCTTTCGGCGATCCAATAGCCGAGATAGAGATACGGAAGTTCGAGCGCGGCGCAGCGCTCGAGTTGCCAGAGCACACTGTAGGTGCCGAAACTGGCGGTCCGGAGGTCGGGCTCGAAGAACGTGTACACCGAAGAAAGTCCGTCGACCAGCCGGTCGACGAGGCTGACCATCCGCAACACGCTGCCCTCGCGGAACTCGAACAGGTCGGTGGCGACGTTGCTGTGCAGCAGGAAGTGCTGGTACTGCTCCCGGCTGTCCTGGTCCATGCCGCCGCCCGGATGCCGGTACCGCTGATATCGCAAGTACAGCGCGTAATGTTCAGGATCGTACGCTAACTCGCGCCTAATTACGGTCAAATGGCCATGATCGCGCGACACGCGCCGCTGCGTCCGATTGGGCTGGAACGTCGCGATCGGAATCCGGACCGGGACACAGGCACGGCAGTCGTCGCAATACGGGCGATACGTGAAGGCGCCGCTGCGCCGGAAGCCCAAGCGAACCAGTTCGCTGTAGACCCGGGTGTCGATCAGGTGGCTGGGTGTCGCGACCTGCGAGCGCGCCGCACGGTCGGGCAGGTAGCTGCAGGGATACGGCGCCGTCGCGTAGAACTGCAGCGAAGTCAGCGGAAGATCGTTGAGCTTGCTCACCGAATGCCTGTCCTGGCCGTGGCGGCCGCCTTGCGGCGCTACGGACGCCACCCGGGCGGCGGGTCGGCGGAGTGTATCAATTCGGCGAGATGCGCGGCAAACCGCGCCCGCGGAATCGGCCGCGCGCCGAACGTCGCGAGATGCGCGGTCTCCTGCTGGCAGTCGATCAGCGGGACCGCAAGCCGTTGCAGCTGCGCGACCAGCGCGACCAGCGCGACCTTCGACGCGTCGGTCTCGTGCGCGAACATCGATTCGCCGAAGAACACGCGTCCGAGCGCGATGCCGTAAAGGCCGCCGACGAGCCGGCCGTCGCGCCAGCTCTCGACCGAATGCGCATAGCCGCGCCGGTGCAGCTCGCAATACGCGTCGGCCATCTCCGGCGTGATCCACGTGCCGCCCTGGCCCTCGCGGGGCGTGCCCGCGCACGCCGCGATGACCGCGCGGAAGTCGGTGTCGATGCGCGTCTCGAACGTGCCGGCGCGCACCCGCTTGCGCAGCGACCGCGACACGCGGAATTCCGCGACGGGCAGCACCATGCGCGGATCGGGACTCCACCACAGGATCGGCTGGCCTTTCGAATACCACGGAAAGATGCCTTGGCGATATGCGGCGACGATCCGCTCGGGCGCCAGGTCCGCGCCCGCGGCCAGCAGGCCGTTGGGCTCGAGCAGCGCGTTCTCGACCGGCGGAAAGGGCGTCCGCGCCGACAGCCACGGAATCATGCGTCGGCCGTGGATAGGTGAGAAGCGAGTGCGGAGAACATGGCGGTCGCCTGCGCGCGGAGTGCCAAGTGTAGGCACAGGCAGGCGTTCCGGTAAAATCGGCGGCTTGCGCGTCGGATGGAACCGCGGCGGCCGCGCGTCCCGCCGGGCCCCGCCGACGGCGCGCTGCATCGCCCCGGTAGCTCAGTGGATAGAGCAGCCCCCTCCTAAGGGGCAGGTCGGACGTTCGATTCGTCTTCGGGGCGCCACTCCCTAGTCGCAGGACCGCACGTTGCCCGCCTCCACGCCGCCGCCCTCCTCCACCCCACCCACGAAGTATCGAATCGCGCCGCTCGACGCGCACGCGCACCTGTACGAAGTGCAGGTGACCGTGGACGCACCGGATCCGGCCGGCCAGGCGTTCGCGCTGCCCGTGTGGATTCCGGGCAGCTACCTGATCCGGGAGTTCGCGCGGCACTTCGTCGCCGTGCGCGCCGAATCGGCGGGGTCCGCGGTGGCCGTCGGCAAGGCGGCGAAAAACCTCTGGCGTGCCGCGCCCTGCGCGGGTCCGTTGACGCTCGTCGCGCACGTGTACGCGTTCGACCTGTCGGTGCGCGCCGCATACCTCGACGCGGCGCGCGGGTACTTCAACGGCCCCTCGGTGTTCCCGTGTCCCGTCGGCCGCGAGGAAGCGCCGTGCACGGTCGAGATCGCACCCGCGGCGGATGGCTCGACGGCGCACTGGCGCGTCGCGACGACGCTCGAGCGCGCCGGCGCGCCCGAGCACGGATTCGGCGCGTACGCCGCCGCGGACTACGACGAGCTTCTCGACCATCCCGTGGAAATGGGCGACTTCGCGCTCGCGACGTTCAGCGCGGGCGGCGTCCCGCACGATATCGCGATCGCCGGTCGCCAGCACGCGGACCTCGAACGGCTCTCCCGCGACCTGACGCGCGTGTGCCAATGGCAGGTGGACCTCTTCGGCGGCGCACCCTTTCCGCACTACCTGTTCCAGGTCGCGGCCGTCGGCGACGGCTACGGCGGACTCGAGCACCGGTCGAGCACGAGCCTCCTGTGCCGCCGCGACGAGCTGCCGCACGCGGCGATGGACGCGATCAGCGACGACTACCTCAACTTCCTGGGCCTCGCGAGCCACGAGTATTTCCACGCGTGGAACGTGAAGCGCATCAAACCCGCCGCGTTCGCGCCGTACGATCTCGCCCGCGAGAACTACACGCGGCAGCTGTGGGCGTTCGAAGGGATCACTTCGTACTACGACGACCTGGCGCTCGCGCGCTGCGGGCTCATCGGGCCCGAGCGTTACCTCGAGCTGCTCGGGCGCACGATCACGACGGTGCTGCGCACGCCGGGCCGCCGACTGCAGAGCGTCGCCGAGTCGAGCTTCGATGCGTGGATCAAGTACTACCGGCAGGACGAGAACACGCCGAACGCGGTGGTCAGCTACTACACGAAGGGTGCGCTCGTCGCTTGCGCGCTCGACCTGACGCTCCGCCGCGAAGGGCGCACGTCGCTCGACCATGTGATGCGCGCGCTCTGGGAACGCCACGGCATGCGCGGAATCGGCGTCCCCGAGGACGGCATTCCCGCGCTCGTGAGCGAGCTCGCGGGCCGCGACCTCTCCGATTTTTTCGCGCGATTCGTCGACGGCACCGAGGATCCGCCGCTGCCGGAATTGCTTGCGGAGTTTGGTGTCGCGTACAAGCTTCGCGCCGCACATGATGCGCGCGACCGTGGCGGCAAGCCGGCCGACGGCACGCCCCCGCCGTGCACTCTCGGCCTGCGCATCGGCGCCGACATGAAGGTCGCCGCCGCGTTCCGCGACGGGCCGGCCGTGCGTGCCGGACTTTCCGCAGGCGACACGCTCGTCGCGATCGGCGGGCTCAAGGCGACGCCGGAGCGGGTCGCGACGACGCTCGCGCGCGCCGCGCCCGGTGACACCGTGGAAGTCCACGCGTTTCGCCGCGACGAACTGATGTCGTTCGCGGCCGTGCTGGCGCCGGCGCCCGAGGACACGTGCTTCCTCGTGCTCGAGCCTGCACCAACGGCGGAGGCGCAGGCACGGCGCAACGCGTGGCTGCGCGGCTGATCTAGGGTCAGACCCTCCGCCACTGCAGCCGCTGCCTTACCGCAATTGGGGGTCTGACCCGGAAACCACGGTCGGCCGGATGCGACCGTCTGTGGTCGAGGGTCTGACCCTTAAGCCAACGTCATTCGCATCTCACCGCGAATCCGGGGTCAGACCCTTGGGGATGTCAGCGCAACCTCGGGGGCAGGCCCTATGCGACACCCGCCCCAATTTCACGTCACAGCTTCACCGCAGGGTTCAGCGTGTAGCGCCCGGTGACGCTCGCCTCCGCGAGGATGTGGCCTGCCATCGCGTTGCGCACGTCCGCGCCGGTGAACCGGTGCGGCACGTCGAGGCGCGGGACGTCGAGCGCGTAGAGCGTGAATACGTAGCGGTGGGGGATTGCGTCGTTCCACGGCGGACAGGGTCCGTCGTAGCCGTAGTAGTCGCCGCCCATGTCCTGGTCGCCGGCGAACCATCCCGTGTAGTCGTTGATGCCGTGTCGCGCTTCCCGCGGCGCGTGCGGCCCGGGCTTGCCGCGCGCGGTCACGCCGTCCGAATGCGCGCCGCGCGCGATCGCGCCGGCGTCGGGCGCGACGTCGATCAGCGCCCAGTGGAAAAAGTCGACGCGCGGAAGCGTGGCCGGCACCTCGCGCCCTTCCTGGTTGACGTCGTCGCCGCGCGACGGCACGTCCGGATCGTGGCAGACGAGCGCGAGCGAGCGCGTGCCGTGCGGCACGTCCGACCATGCGAAGTCGGGATTGCGGTTCGCGGACAGGCGCACGTGCGTCGCCGGGTCGATCACCGCGAACGCGAACTCGCCGGGAATGACACCGTGGTCCGCGAAGGCGGTCGTCGTGAGCTTCATCGTCAGTCCTTCTTCTGCCAGTGCGGCGGGAACGTCGCCGCGAAATACGGAAGCGCCTCCACGCGCGCCTTCCAGGCGGCGAGCGGCGCGGGCATGAGCGCAAGCGGATCGAAGTCCGGCACTTTGATCCTGCACCGGTCGAGGAAAGCGACCAACGGGTAGAGCGCATAGTCGGCCGCGGACAGCGGGCCCGCGAGGAACTCGCCCGCGAGCGCGCGCGCGAAGAGCGCGCAGTCCTCGGCGATCGCCGCCTTGCCGTCCGCGAACTTCTGCGCGTCGCGCGTCGCGGGATCCTTCGCGAACGCGTAGTCGATGACCGGCTCGATCGCCTCGTCGAAGTAGTTGTCGGCCTCCGAGATCAGCCGGCGGATCAGCGCGCGGCGACGCGCGTCGCCCGGAAACAGCGGCGCGCCGCGCCCCGGATACGCTTCGTCGAGGTATTCGACGATCGCGTTGGACTCGTACAGCACGAAGTCGCCGTCGACGATCACCGGCACGCGATGGCGGGGATTGAGCGCCAGGAACTCCGGCTTGCGCGTGTCGCCCGCGGAGAACGACAGCACGCGGCGCTCGTACGGCAGCGCCTTGTGCTCCAGCGCGAGCTGCACCCGCCACGCGTACGGCGAGCCCGAGCCGTAGTAGAGGACGAGGCTCATCGGGCGTCGCCCCGCGGCGCACCGCGCATCGCCTCCAGCGAGGCCTTCTGGAGCTCCATCGTCTTGATGCTCATCTGCATCATGTTGACGCTCATCGTCAGCCAGTTCTCGATGATCTTCAGCTCGGCGATCTTGCGGTCGATCTCCGCGGGATCGAGCGCCGCGAACATCGCGGCGGGGTTCGGGAACGGCATGCCTCCAGGACCGGCCGCGGCCGGCGTCGCGGCCGGCGCGAAGCCCGGAATCGGGATGCCCAGCGGGTTCCACATCCGCTGCATGAATTCGAGCGCATCCTGCGGCGAAAACGGAAATCCGCCGGCGGCCGCGCCCGGGTCCTTCGGCTGGTTCGGATCGTGCGCCATCGACGTCGTCCTCCTGTGGTCCGGCCGTCTCGGGTCGACGGCGCGGTTTGCTACTATCCTCTCCTATGGCGGACCCCGGCGCAACCTTGCTCGACCGCTTGGCGGGCATCGTCGGCGGCGCGCACCTGCTGACCGCCGACGCCGACGTCGAGCCGTTCGTCTCCGACTGGCGCGGCCGCTACCGCGGCGCGGCGCGTGCCGTCGTGAAGCCCGGTTCGACCGACGAAGTGGCGGCGGTCGCCCGCACCTGCGCCGGGTTCGGCGTCCCGATCGTGCCGCAGGGCGGCAATACCGGCCTGTGCGGCGGCGCGACGCCGCACGCGTCCGCCGACGAGATCGTGCTGTCGCTCGCGCGGATGACGCGCGTGCGGTCGCTCGACGCCGCCAACGCGACGATCACCGTCGAGGCGGGCCTGCCGCTGGCGGCCGTGCACGCGGCCGCCGCCGCCGCGGGACTCTATTTCCCGCTGTCGCTCGCGTCGGAGGGGAGCTGCACGATCGGCGGCAATCTCTCGACCAACGCCGGGGGCACGGCAGTCCTGCGCTACGGCAACGCGCGCGAGCTGACGCTGGGCATCGAGGCGGTGCTCGCGGACGGCAGCGTCTACAGCGGCCTGCGAGGCCTGCGCAAGGACAACACCGGCTACGACCTCAAGCAGCTGTTCATCGGCGCGGAGGGCACGCTGGGCGTCGTGACCGCGGCAGTCTTGAAGCTCTTTCCGCTCCCCCGCACGCGTGTCACGGCACTGGCCGCGGTCGCCACGGTCGATGCCGGCATCGCGCTCCTCGCCCGGCTGCGCGCGACGTTGTCCGACCGTCTCGTCGGATTCGAACTCATGAGCGCGTTCGCGCTCGCGCTGTCGCGCAAGCACCACCCGGGCGCGGTCGACCCCCTGCCCGGCCATCCGTGGTACGCGCTCGTGCAGGCGGACGACAGCGCGGCCGGCGCGCCGCTCGCGGCGCTGCTCGAGACGGCGCTCGCGGAGGCGATCGAGGCGGATGCCGCGACCGACGCCGTGCTCGCGCAATCGGGCGAGCAGGCGGCGCACATCTGGGCGCTGCGCGAGAACATCAGCGAGGCGCAGCGCCGCGAGGGCCCCAACATCAAGCACGACATCTCGCTCCCGGTCTCGGTGATTCCCACGTTCCTCGGCGAGTCCGGCGCGGCGCTCGGCGCCGCCTTCCCGGGCGCGCGCCTCGTCGTCTTCGGTCACCTGGGCGACGGCAACCTGCACTACAACCTGTCGGCGCCGGAGGGAATCACGGCCGAAAGCTTCGTCGACAACGCCGAGCGCGCAAACCGGATCGTCCACGACCTCGTCGCGCGCCATGGAGGCAGCTTCAGCGCCGAGCACGGCGTCGGCCAGTTGAAGCGCGACGACCTCGTGCGCTACAAGAGTCCGGTCGAGCTGAAGCTCATGCGCGCGGTGAAGGCCGCGCTCGATCCCGCGGGCCTCATGAATCCCGGCAAGGTTCTGTAATGGGCAAGATCATCGTCTGGATCGTCGTCGTGTTCGTCGCGCTGTTCGCGCTGCGCCTCTTCAACACCGCCAAGGGCCGCGCGCGCGCCGCGGCCAAGGCGCGCAAGCCGGCCGAGGTGGAGGCGATGGTCCGTTGCGCCCGCTGCGGCGTGTTCCTGCCTCGCCCCGACGCCGCGGTCACCGCGGACGGCTTTCGCTGCCGCGAACCGGCCTGCGTCGGCGCGCGGCCGTCGCCGCGTTGACGCGGGCGGCGCGCCCTCGCTATAACGATCTCCATGCAACCCGCCCCCGCGATCCCGCCGTTCGAGCCGCCGCCGCTGCCTGCGCCCATGGGCGATTCGGGTCGCCGCATCCTGTGGATCGTCGGCCTGTACCGCGCGATCTGCGCGGCGATGCTCCTTGGCGCCGCGCTGCTGCTCGATCCGAAGGCGATCAACATCGCGCAGCCGAACGCCTTCCTCACCGGCACGGGCCTCTACTTCGTGTTCGGCCTGTCGACGTTCTGGTGGGTGCAGCAGGACCGCCTGCCGTTGCCGCTGCCCACGATGCTGTTCGGCCTGCTCGCGGGCGACATCTTCTTCCTGTCGCTCGTCATGTATGCGGGCGGGACGTTCGGCGCGCCACTGCCGATCCTGCTCTTCCCGCAGCTCGCGGCGGCCGGGTGGATCCTGCGCACGCAGACGGCTTTCTTTCACGCGGCGTTCGCCGCGATCGCGCTGCTCGGACTCGACGCATGGCGCGCGTGGCACGGCGCCGTCAGCGGCGCCCAGGTGTTCCAGACCGGCATCATCGGCTTCGGCTACTTCGCGACCGTCGGCATCGCCGTCGCGCTCGGCCGCTACACGAAGCAGTCCGAGGACCTGGCGGCGCAACGCGGGATCGACGTCGCCAACCTCGAGCAGGTCAACCGCCTGATCATCCAGGACATGCAGGACGGCGTGCTCGTCGTCGACCTGAACGGCGTCGTGCGCGGCCACAACGCGCAGGTCACGCGGCTGCTCGGCGGCTTCGGGCGGATGCGCGGCGGCATGCGGCTCGCCGAGTTCTCGACGACGCTCCACGACTACTGGCGCCGGTGGCAGGAGGACTTCACGGAAGCGCTGCCGCCATTCAAGGTCGAGGCGACCCAGCGGCTGCTGCGCGTGCGCCTCGTCCGGATCGGCACCGGCTTGAACGGGGGCACGCTCATCTATCTCGAGGACCTCGGGCGCGCGCAGACCGAGGCGCAGCAGATGAAGCTGGCCGCCATGGGGCGGCTCACCGCGTCGATCGCCCACGAGGTGCGCAATCCGCTGTCCGCGATCAACCAGGCCGCGCAGCTCCTCGAGGAGGACGGCGTCGTCGCGCCGGAGGGCGGGCGCCTGCTCGGGATGATCCGCAACAACGCGAAGCGGATCGACCGGATCGTCGGCGAAGTGCTGCAGTTGAACCGGCGCGATCGCCAGCAGCCGGAGACGGTATCGTTCGCGGAATTCATGCGCGCGCTGACCGACGAGATCGTGCAGGCCGAGAACATGCCGCCCGGCAGCATCGTGATGCAGATCCCCGACGACCTCCTGATCATCTTCGACCGCGGGCACTTGAACCAGATCGTCTGGAACCTCATCCGCAACGCCTGGCAGCACTGCCAGAAGAGGGAGGGCAGCATCCGCGTGCTCGCGCGCGCCGGCTACATGGGCGACGCGGTCATCTGCGAACTGATGGACGACGGCCCCGGCATCCCGGCCGAGCTGCGCCCGCAGATCTTCGAGCCGTTCTTCACGACGCGCCCGGGCGGCACCGGGCTCGGCCTCTACATCGCACGCGAACTCGCCGACGCCAACGGCGCCGCGCTGGAGCTCCTGCCGAAGGGTCCGGGCGCGCATTTCCGCATCACATTGAAGCGCGCGCTGACGCCGGAAAATCCGGCGTAGCGCG
>Ga0315287_10005725_pt1 | contig 12279 bp, 10 predicted proteins | sample YL17G11_0_MG_FD_205037 | JGI IMG/M metagenome (GOLD analysis project Ga0315287, IMG submission 205037) | Sediment microbial communities from Yellowstone Lake, YNP, Wyoming, USA - YL17G11_0 | ecosystem: Environmental > Aquatic > Freshwater > Lake > Sediment | place: USA: Wyoming | collected...
CGCGCGACGGCTTCTACGCCTCCGCACGCGATGGACTCGACGCGCGCATCGCGTGGCTCGATGGACGCTCGCACCCGGTGCGTTCGTTGATCCTCGACGAGCTGTTGCCGATGGCGCGTCAGGGCCTGCGCTGGCACGGGGTCGACGCGGACGAGGTCGAGCGCTGGCTCGGCATCCTCGAGCAGCGCGTCCGCTCGCGGCGCACCGGCTCGGCCTGGCAGCGCAGTTTCATCGAGCGCAACGGTCGCGACTTCCAGCCGATGCTCGCCGACTATCTCGAACACCAGCGCAGCGGCGCGCCGGTCCACGAGTGGCCGTCGTGACGCTGCGCGTGCTCGATTCCGTGCCGAAGGCATTGCTCGACGTCGATGTACGTCACGTTGCAGACGTACTGCCGCATCCCACGCTGATCCACCTCGCTGGCCAGCGCCAGCCCGCGCTCTTCGTGTCGGCGCTGCTGCACGGCGACGAGAGCGTCGGGCTCGTTGCGGTCCAGCGGCTGCTGCGGAAACACGTGGGTCATCCGCTGCCGCGCGCGCTGTCGGTCTTCATCGGGAACGTCGCCGCCGCAAGCGCGGGCGTGCGGCGGCTGCCCCAGCAACCCGACTTCAACCGCGTCTGGCCGGGCACCGATCTCGGCGCGTGCGAGGAAGTGGCGCTGATGCGGGAAGTCACCGACGCCATGCGGCGGCGCGGCGTCTTCGCGAGCATCGATCTCCACAACAATTCGGGTCTGAACCCGCACTACGCGTGTGTGAACGAGCTGGACGCGGCATTCCTGCAGCTCGCGACGCTGTTCTCCCGCACCGTCGTCCACTTCCGCGAGCCGCGCGGCGTGCAGTCCGCCGCGTTCGCCGCGCTCTGTCCTGCGGTCGCGCTCGAGTGCGGGCGCGCCGGCGACGCGGAAGGGGAGGCGCGCGCGGCGGCCGTCCTCGACGCGGTGCTGCATCTCGCCGGTCTGCCGCAGCACGCGCCATCCGCGGCCGACATCGACCTGTTCCACACTGTCGCGATCGTGAAGGTGCCGGCCGCCGTCACGCTGAGCTTCGACGGCTCGCCGGCAGATCTGGTCTTCCGCGAAGACCTCGATCATCTCAATTTCAGCGAACTCGCGCGCGGAACCGCGCTTGCCCAGGTGCGGCAGCGAGGTGACGCGCCGCTCTGGGTGCCCGGAGATGACGCAGCGAATCGCTGGCAGCACTTCTTCGAGGTGCGCGGCGAACAGCTGGTGCTGCGCGCGGCGCTGATGCCCGCGATGCTCACGCGCAGCGTTGCGGCCGTGCGACAGGATTGCCTCTGCTACCTGATGGAGCGCTTGGCGCCGCCGGCCGGCGGCGCTCGCTGAAGCGATCCGCGACGCCCGGCGCGCTACGACTCGCCGTTCGCGCGCAGCGGTGACGGCTTGCCGAAGAGCCAGCCCTGGCCGAACGGGATGCCGAGCGTGTCGAGCATCCGCAGCTCTTCGAGCGTGTCGAGGCCCTCGCCGATGATCTGCGAGTTGAGTTCGCGCGCGAGGCTCTGCAAGGCGCGCAGGATCGTCTGCCGCACCGGGTCCTGGTCGATGCCGTGCACGAAGACGCGATCGACCTTGATGAACTCCGGTGTGAGTTCGGCGACCGCTTCGAGGCTGGCATAGCCGACACCGGTGTCGTCGAGCGCGAACTGGAAGCCGAGCTTGCCGTAGGCGTCGCGCGCTTCGCGGAAGATCTCGTAGTTCTCGATCGACTCCTGCTCGGAGATCTCGAACACCACGTCGCTGGGCGCGAGTCCGCAGCCATCGAGCGTGCGCTGCAGCGCATCGAGCTGGAAGTTCGGGTCGTGGAACGACGACGGGCGGATGTTCATGAACAGCTTCGCGCCTTCCGGAAAGCCGCCCGCGCCGACCAGCGCCGCGCGCCGGCACAGGCAGTCCAGTTCGAAGAGCAGGCCCTCCTCGGTCGCGACGTCGAAGAGTTGCAGCGGCGACGCGAACGCGGTGCCGTCCTGGCCGCGGATCAGCGCTTCGTAACCGAACACCGTGAGCGTGCGCGCATCGACGATCGGCTCGTAGACCGAGTGCACGCGCTCGTGGACCAGCACGTCCTCGAAGCTGCGCCGGCGCGCGCGGGTGGCGATGCGCAGGTTCAGATTGGCATCGCTGCGCGCCGCTTCGATCGTATCGCGGATCTGCGTCAGCTCGGCGAAGAGCGGGTTGCGCAGCACATAGGCGCGCCCGACAGCGATCGGCGGCAGATCGCGCAGGTACGGATACACGGCCCGCGCTCCTTGCCGTGCCAACAGCACGCGGATCGCCCGTTCGATCGCCGGCAATCCCTTCGTGAACAGCTCGCCCTCGGCGCGTGCGCAGGGGATCATCGCGACCAACTCGCCGCGCCCGACCTCGCCGCGCGCGACGACGGCGCGTCCCGGCACGATCTCGTTGCAGGCGGCTCCGAGGATCTCCGCGAGCTGCGCCAGCGCTTGTTCGTGCGCATCGCTGCCGTAACGACGCTCGAGATCGCCGAGGCTGTTGGCGTCGGCGATCAGCACCGCGAGCGCGCCGGCTCGTCCGAAGGTGGCAGCGACCTGCCCGGCGGCCTCCGAGATCGGGGCCGCCACGCAGCGCTGCGCCGTTCCGTTGCCAATGCTCACGCGGTTGCCAGTCACCCGTGGTGAATCGGCAAACGAGGGCAAGTCGTTGAGGCGAATCACCCTCCAGGGCGGGGGCGGAGACCCGCGTGCCGTTCGCCGGGGCCGTCCGCGCGATCGCGCGCGGGGGCGCGCGGTGATCAGCCGGGTCTGCCGTCCACCCGCGGCGCCAGCAACATGCCGCTGAAGCCAACGAGGAACACGCCGAAGGCGCCCGACCAAAGAACACCCGAGAGTGTCAAAAGGAGAAGGCTCGCGGCTGGCAGCGCCGCCACGGCGAGCGTGCGCAGCAGCGCTCCGATCGTGACGAGGCCATACGCGACGACCGCGCTGCGCGGCGCCGCGAGCGGCCGCCCGGTATGTCCGAGCGAGACGCGCGTCATCACCGCGAGGATCATCGTGCCGAACGCGCCGGCCGTGAGCGCATGCACCGCGATGCTGCGCGGCCACGCCGCCGCGAGGTCCGAAGCTGCGAAGCACGCAAGTCCGATCACGACCCACAGAGGACCGAGATGGAGCGAACCCAGCAGCGGATCGCCGAGCACGCGCAGGCTGTGCCAGCCGGACATCCGCGCGGCGAGCACGATCGCGGCGACGCCCGCCGCCGCGCCGCTCCACGGGGAGCCTGGCGCGAGCCCATCGGCGACCGCGAAGAGCAGATAGGCCGGCACGGTCATGCGTTCGGCCCACGCCGGCGCGCGCGCCTCGGTCGCGTCGCCCGCCCGGTGCAATGCGTTCGTGGTGAAGGCGGGCACGATGCGTCCGCCAATGACGACGACCAGCAGCCCGATTCCATCGACACCCGCGCGCACGCCGGCGGTCGCGAGCGCGGGCGCGAGCGCGTGCGCGTGCACCAACGCATTCGCGCAGGCGAGCGCGAGCAGCACCAGCGGGAAGCCGAAATTGCGCCGCGCTCCGCTGCGGTAGATCGCCGGCCCGATCGCCGCGGCGAGCGCCGGCAGGAACGCGACGTCGATGATCGCCGCGAGCAGCGGCGCGCGCCCGGCGGTGAACATGGCGGCCCGGCCCGCAACCCAAAGGCCTGCGAGCATTGCGAGCCGCGGGCCCGCGACGGCCGCCGTCCCGGTCCACACCGGCACCGACGTGAGTAGGAAGCCCGCGATCGCCGCCGCGCCGAAGCCGAAGAGCATCTCGTGCGCGTGCCAGAGCATCGGCGCATTCCAAGCCGGCGCAGCGACCCAGCCGTGGAGGACCAAGAGCCACAGCGGTACGAACACGGCGGCCTGGACGGCCGCCAACAGGAAGAAGGGCCGAAAGCCACGCGCGAAGACGATCATCGTGCTGGCAGGCTAACGCGCAGCCGGGGGGATTGTGCGCGGCGATCCGGACCGAGATCATGCCACGCACGATGAGCGAATCCGAACCTGCGCTGCGATCGGACGATGTCTTCGCGCTCGATCTCGATCATGCGGAAGCGATCCTGCCGCGCTACGACGGGCCGGGCCCGCGCTATACGAGCTATCCGACCGCGCCAGTCTGGACCCCGTCGTATCGCGCCGAAGAGTTCACGCGGGACCTGCCGTTGCTCGCGAGCGACGCAGCACTCTCGGTCTACGCACATGTGCCGTTCTGCTCGAGCCTCTGCCACTTCTGCGCCTGCAACCGGATCATCACGCACGACGCGGCGCTGCCCGAACGCTATCTCGACGCGATCGCGCGCGAGATCGAGGCGGTGCGCACGCTCGTCGCCGCGCCCGCACCGGCCGCGCAGCTGCACTGGGGCGGCGGAACGCCGACGCATCTGACGCCGCCGCAGATACGCCGGCTCTTCCACGCGCTGACCGATGCGTTCCCGCTGCGGGCGGGCGCCGAGGTCTCGATCGAGGTGGATCCGCGCGTGACGACGCAGGAACAGGTCGAGACGCTGCGTGAACTCGGCTTCGACCGCATCTCGCTCGGCGTGCAGGACGTCGAGCCGCGCGTGCAGCAGGCGATCCACCGCATCCAGCCCGCGGGCATGACCGCGTCGCTGGTGGACGACGCGCGCCGCGCGGGCTTCGCGAGCGTGAACCTCGACCTGATCTACGGGCTCCCATTCCAGCGCGAGGAGAGCTTCGCCCGCACGCTCGACACCGTGCTCGCGATCGGCCCGGATCGCATCGCGCTCTACTCGTACGCGCACGTGACGTGGGTGGCGAAGCAACAGCGCGGCTTCGAGCGCCAGGATCTTCCCGATGCGGCGACGAAGCTGCGGATCCTGCTGCTCGCGATCCGGCGGCTGCTGCGGGCGGGTTACGTCTACGTGGGCATGGATCACTTCGCGCGGCCCGATGACGAACTCGCGCGCGCGCTCCGCGATCGCACGCTGCGGCGCAACTTCATGGGCTACACGACGCAGGCGGAGTCCGTCCTGCTCGGCTTCGGCCCGAGCGCGATCAGCGAACTCCCCGCAAGCTATGCGCAGAACGAGCGCGAACTCGACGCGTGGGAGCAGTCCGTCCGCGCGCGCGGCGTCGCGACGCTGCGGGGCCACCGGATCAGCGCCGACGACGACGAACGCCGCTTCGTGATCGCACGGATCATGTGCCACGGCGAGATCGCCGCGGCGGAATGGAACGCGCGCTTCGGCCGCAGCTTCGCGGAGGCCTACGCGCGTGAGCTCGAGAGCCTCGCGACGCTCGAGGCCGACGGCCTGGTGTTGCGCGAAGGCGATGGCACGTTGCGCGTGACGCCGCTCGGTCGCCTGCTGGTGCGGAACGTTGCGATGGCATTCGATGCCTACTTGCCTGAACAACAGCGAGCCGGCGCGCGGCTCTTCAGCCGCGCGGTGTAGTGGGAGGAACGATGGAGTACCGGGACTACCGCGCACTGCGCGTGACCGTGGAGGAGGGCGTCGCGCGCGTGGTGATCGACCACCCGCCGATCAATCTGTTCGATGCGGCGCTGATCGTCGAGATGGACCGCGTCGGTCGCGCGCTCGAGACGGATCCGGATGTGCGCGCTGTCGTCGTCGAGAGCGCGGACCCTGCGTTCTTCATCGCACACGCCGACGTGAACCTGATCCTCGGGCTTCCCGCCGGTGGCGCGCCGCCGCGCGAACCGAGCTTCTTCCAGCAGATGGTGGACCGCTTCCGGACGATGCCGAAGGCGACGATCGCGAAGATCGAAGGCATCTGTCGCGGCGGCGGCAGCGAACTCGCCCTCTCGATGGACATGCGCTTCGCGGCGCTCGGCCGTGCGGTGCTGGCGCAGCCCGAAGTGGCGGTCGGCATCATCCCGGGCGGCAGCGGCACGCAGCGCTTGCCGCGCCTCGTCGGCCGCAGCCGCGCGCTCGAGATCGCGCTCGGCGCCGACGACTTCCCGGCCGATCTCGCCGAACGCTACGGCTACGTGAATCGCGCGCTGCCAGCCGAGCAACTCGGCCCCTTCGTCGACCGCCTCGCGCGTCGCATCGCTTCGTTTCCCGCAGCGGCGATCGCACACGCGAAGGCGTCGGTGCTCGCCGCCGAAACCGGCGTGCGCGAGGGACTCATCGCGGAGGCGTGCGCGTTCGAGTCGTGCGTGGCGCTGCCGGCGGCGCGCGAGCGAATGGCGGCATTTCTGGCGATGGGCGGGCAGACGCGCGACGTGGAGTCGAAGACCGGCGCGTTCGGTTGATCGTCAGAATGCGTTCGTGAGTCCCGCGACGATCAGCAGCAGGTAGATCAGGATCCGGAACTTCGCCTCGTCGAGACGGTGGTGCGCCCAGTCCCCGACGACGAAGGCGGCCCCGAGGACGGGCAGCAGCGTGGCCGTGGCGGTCAGCGATTTGCTGCCGACGCGTCCTTGCCACGCGTAGGCGATCGTGAGCGCGGAGGCCAGCACGACCCACACCGTCGAGAGCGTCGCGCGGAAGGCGCGCTTTTCGATCGGCAGCCGCCCGAGCGCATAGACCAGCAGCGGTCCGCCCGAGGAGAAGAGGCCGTGGATCACGCCTGCGCCGAAGAGCGCGGCGCGGGTTGCCAGTTCCGGCAGCGGCCGCGGCGCACCCGTCTCGCGAAGCGTGCGCCAGAGTTCGGCGAGTGCGACGCCGACCACGAAGAATCCGAAGACGCGGCGCAGCCCATCGTTCGAGGCTCGATCGAAGATCGCAAGCCCAATCCCGAGGCCGACACCCATCAGCGGCAGGATGCGCCGCACGACCAGCGTTCGATCGACGTGCGCGCGGTTCCTCCACGCGAGCGAGACGGAGAGCACGAGCCCGAGCGGAACGATCACCGGGAGCAGCGTCGTGAGGGGGAACAGATGCACGCCGAGCGTCACGATCAGGATCGTCGCGCCGAAGCCGCTCGTCGCCTCGATCGCGAAGGCGCCGCCGACGATCGCGGCGAGCAGCCAGAAATGCGGGTCGGCGATCTCCACGGTGCGCGGACGTTGGCAGATCAGCCGCTCTGGCGCCGCGCTGCGAGATAGAGGTCGAAGACCTCGCGGGTGGTCTTGCGCGGCCGGTAACCGAACTCCTGCTGCAGCCGGCGATTCGCGAGCACAGGCCGGTACATCAGGAATCGAACCTGTTCGGGGCCGTAGCGCGAAAGGCCGAGCGGCTTGGCCACCGCGAGCGCCGCCGCGACCAACCCGGGCGGCAATGCCAGGTAGGGCTTGCCGAGGATCCGCGCGATCTCGCGCATCGCGAGCTTGCCATCGCCGGCGAGGTTGAAGACGCCGGCGCCGCCCTCGCGGATGCCCTTCGCGATCGCGCCGACGACGTCTTCGTCCCAGATGAACACGAACGGCGAATCGCTGCCCCGCAAACCCAGCACGAAGCGGCCGTCGAAGAGCGCGGTGATCTGGTTCTGCGCGCGCGCGCCTAGAATGGTTCCGGGCCGGAACACCAGCTGCAGCAGCTCCGGGTGCTCGCTGCGGTAGCGCGCGAGCAGCTCCTCGACCTGGCGCTTGTGGTCGGAGTAGGCGAACTCGGCGTTGCCGCGCAGTGCGTCGTTCTCGTCGAGCCACTCCGGGTTGTCGGCGTGATAGCCGTAGGCCGCGCCGCTCGACGTGTAGATCAGCTTCGCGACGCCTGTCGCAACGGACGCTTCGAGCACGCGCCGCGAGCCGACGACGTCGACCTCGTACTCGTGCTGGCGCGAATCCCCAGGGCCTGGCGTCACGATCGCGGCGAGGTGCACGCAGACGTCGGTGTGGTGGCGACGGAACAAGGCGGCGAGATCCGTCGTGCGCACGTCGGCGACTTCGTAGCTGATGCCGAGGAGCCGCTGATCCGCGTCGGGAAGTCGCAGGTCGGTCGCGACGATCGTCTCGAGTGTGCCCGGCGCGCGTGCGAGCGCCGCGACCAGCTGGCGCCCGATGTAGCCGCCCGCGCCCGTCACGAGCACTGAGCGATACGGCAGCGTCTCGCCGCTCATTCGCCTGCCGGCTCGGCGTGCATGGCCTTGAAGTGCAGCAGCGCGGGCGCAAAGAGATGCGCGCCCGGATCGACGTCCACGTGCACCACCGCGCAGCGCTGCGCCGCGACGCAGCGCCGCAGCGCGGGCACGAGTTCGTCGGGATCAGCGACGCGCTCGCCGTGCGCGCCCATCGCCTCGGCGACGCGGTTCCACTCGATCTCGCCGAGGTCGGTGTTGATGGTGCCCTCGTGGTCCGGACCGAGCGCGAACTTGAAGCTCTCCTTCACGGGCGCGAGTGCCACCTTCTGGTTGATCTTCACCATGCCCCACTGGCGGTCGGCGCAGACCAGGAAGATCGGACGGAGGTCGTTGCGGATGGCCGTCTCGATCTCCTGCATCTGGAACGCCATCGCGCCGTCGCCGAGGATGCAAAAGACCTGTTTGTCGGGACGCGCGATGCAGGCACCGAGCGCTTGCCCGACGCCCGCGCCGAGGTGGCCGAAGTGCGCAGTCGCGAGCGCCGTGCCCGGTGTGCGGATCTCGGTGTAGAAGTTGCCCCACACGGCTGCGTTGCCGCCGTCGAAGACCGCGATCGCGTCGTCGTCGAAGACCTCGCGTGCTGCGACGCCGACGTGCGCGGTGACCATCGGCGCGTTGCGATTGGCGAGCACGGCGTCGAGCGCGCTGCGGTCGTTGGCCTTGTCTTCGGCGAGCACAGCCACGGCCGCGCGCCGCGCGGCGAGCGGAATCGTGCGACCCGCGAGTGCCTCGGCGAGCCGCGCGAGGAAGCGCTTCGCGTCGGCCACGACCGCCAGCGATACCGGACGATTGCGTCCGAGCACGCGCTCGTCGACGTCCACCTGGATCCAGCGCTGCCGGAAGCTGGGCGCCCAGTAGGGCGCCTTGCCCCACCAGTCGGTCTCGCCGACGTCCGAGCCGACGCAGAGCACGAGGTCCGCTTCGTTGCGCAGCTTGTTGTTGGCCTCGACGTGGACCATCGGCCAGGCGAGCGGCGACAGCTCGGAGAGCGCGCCGCGGCCACCCCAGGACGTCGTCACCGGCGCGTGCAGCAGCTCTGCGACGCGCGCCAGCTCGGCCGACGCATGCGCGTGCAAGACGCCGCTGCCGGCGTGCAGGATCGGGAGCCGCGCGCGTTCGAGCATCTCGGCAGCGCGCTCGATGTCGGCGTCACTCGGCTCGAGGGGCTCGACGCGGCGGTAGGCGTGCGGCGGCGGCAGCGCGAGTGCCGGGCCGCTGCCGTTGATCAGATTCTCGGGCACGTCGAGATGCACGACGCCCGGCCGTCCCGTCCAGCAGGCGCGGAGCGCGGTGCGCAGCAGCTCCGGGATGCGCTCGTACGCCTGCGCCGACTCGGACCACTTCGCCATCGGCCGGATCACCGCGCAGTGGTCGAAGCACTGGTAGGCACCGCCGCGATCCGGATAGGTGATGCCGGTGCGGCGTGAACTCGTCAGCAGCAGCACGCGGTTGCCTTCGCCGTTCTCCACCGCGATGCCGGGCAGCGCATTCGCAACGCCGGGTCCGTTGCTCGCGATCGCGACGCCGAGCTTGCCGGTGAGGCGCGCGTAGGCGCCCGCCATGTGCAGCGCGATCGACTCGTGGCGCGGCGACACCATCCGGACGCCGAGCTCGACGAGCTGGGCGAAGAGCTGGAGGTAGGTGCCGTCGACGATCCCGAAGAAGTGATCGACGCCCTCCTGGTGCAGCGTGCGGGCGACGAGCGCGCCGCCGGTCGTCTCGGACATCCCTCTCCCTCCGTCCGGCGTGCCGCAATCCTATGCGGCGGTTCCGGATGCTCGGCTCTGCAGGTTGCGCGCCGTCCCGTTGCGGTCACGCCGAGCCGCGCGCGCTCGGCGCTGCGTCGATTTGGCGCAGTGGTGAGCAGAATGAGGTAACTCCGGCGCGCGGCGCAAGCGATGCGTGCCGGCGGCGGAGCGATTTCGCGTCGCGCAGCGGGCGGCGCGGGGTTTGCAGCGCGACGGATGCGAGATTGACGGCGGAGCCGGGGGAGGAGAAGACGGCGCCATGGGCACTCGAATCGCGCGATCGCTCTGGGCTTCCGTGTTTGCGGGCAGCCTCGCTCTGGCTGGCGCCGCCGGCGCACAGACCGTGCCCAAGGCGAAAGGGATCGAGTCCGCAGACTACGAGTGGAACGGGATGCACGTCGAGAAGATCGACGCCCTCGAGCTCGTGGGCGACGCAGAGAACGGGAAGGTGGCCTACCAGGCGTGCTCTGCCTGCCACCTGCCGAGCGGATCGGGGCAGCCCGACGGCTCGTTTCCGCAGCTGGCCGGCCAACACGAGACGGTCCTGATCAAGCAGATCGCCGACATCCGCGCCGGACGCCGCGACACCCCGGTGATGCACCCGTTCTCGATGAAGCTCATCGACGCCCAGCAGATCGCGGACGTCGCAGCCTATCTCCAGGCGCTCCCGATCCCGCCGGGCAACGGCAAGGGGCCCGGCAACGACCTCGCCACCGGCAAGCAACTGTACCAGCGCGACTGCGTGCGGTGTCACGGCAAGCAGGGCGAGGGCAGCGAGGTGAAGTTCCATCCGGTGCTCGCGGGCCAGCACTACGAGTACCTGCTGCGCCAGATTCGCGACATCGATGCGGGGCGCCGCCGCAACGCGCACCCGCAAATGGTGAAGGTGCTGCAGGGCTACACGGACGAGAAGTTGCAGGCCGTCGTCGACTACATGTCGCGGCTCGAATGGCCGGTCCGCGCCGGGAAGGATCGCGGTCGCTGAGATTGCGGAGGCGGCGCTACTGGCACGCGCCCTGCGACGGCGCCGCGCAGGTACGGCCGTCGGTCCACGTTGCGCCGTCCAGTCGCACGGTTCCGAAGAGCGCGCCCTCGAGATCCGCGCCCTGCAGATTCGCGCCCTCGAGGTGCGCGTCCTGCAGATTCACGTGGCGCAGGTTCGCGCCCTGAAACTGGGTACCGCGTGCGTCGTTGGCGAACAGGTGCGCGCTTTCGAGGTTTGCGCCGCGCAGATCGGCCTGCGAGAGATTGCCGACCTGGAGATCTGCGCGCTGCAAATTGGCGCCCTGCAGATCCGCGCCGGTGAGCACGGCTCCGTGCAGCGACGCGTCCTCGAGATTCGCGCCGCGCAGGTTGGCCTTCTCGAGCCTCGCGAACGAACAGTTGGTCGCGGGCTCGATCCGGCAGCCACCGACGACGGTCGGATCGGCTGCGGCAGCGGGTTTGGCAACGGCCAGAAGCAGACATGAAAATCCGAGGGCAAAGGCGCTTCGAAGCATGGCGATGCTCCTCCCGAATGCTGGGCTCTGCAGGTTGTGGGCCGTGCTCGCTTCGCGCACTCCGCGCTGCGCACGCTCGGCGATGCGTCGATTTGTCGCAGGGGTGAGCACAAAGAGGCTCAGCGCACCGAGACGGGGACGGGTGGTCACTTGCGCGGAGCGCCCTAACTCCTTTCGCGCAGAGCAGTTTCCAGCTCGCGAGGGAGGCGGCTCAAGGCTTGCAGTACAGCGGGCGCATCGATTCACGGACAGCAAGGGAGAGTACGATGACCCGTCAACGATTTCGCCGAGCGTCGATGGCTTGGGCGTTCCCGGCGCTTGCGGCCGCATTCCTGGGCTGGGCCCCGGGGATCGCGGCGGAGTCTCTGCAGGACGTGATGCAACGGCGCCAGCTCACGCCGGAAGACATGCTGGCCGCCGCGAAGACGTATGTGCCGACCGGCAAACGCGACGAATTCATCGCGTTCTCCTCAGGCGGCCAGAGTGGGCAGGTGATCGTCTACGGGATTCCCTCGATGCGGATCCTCAAGTACATCGGCGTCTTCACGCCCGAGCCGTGGCAGGCCTACGGCTTCGACGAGGAGTCGAAGGCAGTCCTCGCCCAGGGCCGCATGAACGGTCGCGACATCACCTGGGGTGATACGCATCATCCCGCGCTTTCCGAGACGGCCGGCGACTACGACGGTCAGTTCCTGTTCATCAACGACAAGGCGAACCCGCGCCTCGCGGTGATCGACTTGCGCGACTTCGAGACCAAGCAGATCGTCGTGAACCCCGTGTTCCAGAACGAGCACGGCGGCGCGTTCGTGTCGCAGGACACGGAGTACGTGATCGAGGCCGCGCAGTACGCAGCGCCGCTCGGCGGCAGCTACGCGCCGCTCGAGGAGTTCAACGACAAGTACCGCGGTGGCGTCACCTACTGGAAGTTCGACCGCACCAAGGGGCGCCTCGACCCGTCGCAGTCGTTCGCGGTCGAGCTGCCGCCCTATAGCCAGGATCTCTCGGACTTCGGAAAGCTTG
>Ga0315287_10005727_pt1 | contig 12279 bp, 8 predicted proteins | sample YL17G11_0_MG_FD_205037 | JGI IMG/M metagenome (GOLD analysis project Ga0315287, IMG submission 205037) | Sediment microbial communities from Yellowstone Lake, YNP, Wyoming, USA - YL17G11_0 | ecosystem: Environmental > Aquatic > Freshwater > Lake > Sediment | place: USA: Wyoming | collected...
GTTCGAGCGGAAGCCCGCGAAGGAGGAGGTCATCGAGCTCTGGCGGGGGTTCGTGGGCAAGCCGCAGCTGCTCGACCTCCCCAGCGCGCCCAAGCCCTTTCTCACGTACTTCGAGGACGACTCGCGGCCCCAGACCAAGCTCGACCGGGACGCCGGCGGCGGAATGGGCGTGACCATCGGGCGGCTGAGGCCGGACGTGCTCTTCGACTACCGCTTCGTGGCGCTCAGCCACAACACGGTGCGCGGAGCGGCGGGGGGTGCGGTGCTGACGGCGGAGTTGCTGACGAAGGAAGGGTACATCGAGGAAAAGTAGCCGGACTGGGTGTGGGGCTTCCCCCACCAGCAACCACAAAAGGGTGAGGTAACCCACCCTTCCGGGATCGTGCACCCTCACCCTCCGGAGATCGCGCCGGAGATGGCCGGATTCGCTGGTCCATTTTCGTGCACTCCCGGAGACCCGGCTGGCATTCCCGTTGCTAATCCGGTCCTCGGCTTCCGGAATCGCCCCCTGGAAAGCGGAGGGTCCCGCGTTCCAGGCTCGTCCTGGGTGCGTACAGGTGGGCGTAGGTGGTACCATTGGCGCCCCTTCCGGGTATCAAGACATGATGAACGGTTTTGCCTTCAAGACCCTGGCGGTGGCGATCCTTGCGCTCGCCGTCCTCCCTTCCTGCAAGCAGTCCTCGCCCGAGAAGGCGCCCGTCCAGGCTCCGTCGGTCGCCCCACCGGCCCCACCGGGCCCACCAGCGACGTCGGCGACGCCGGAGCCCGCGGCCCCGGTCGAGGCGAGCTCCTCCCCTGGGGCTCCCGCTCCGGCGGCTGCCGCGCCTGTCGACGCCTCGCCCTCCGCCCCGGAAGGAATCGTCGCCCGGACCGGCGGCGCTCCCGGCGAGATCGACCTCTCCTGGCAGGCCGCCACCGGCGACCGCGGCGTGACCGCCTACGAGGTCTCCTCCGGCGGCCGGGTCGTGGCAAGCGGACCCGCGACCTCCGCCCGCGTCGCCGGCCTCGCCTCCGGGCGCAGGTACTGCTTCACGGTGCGTGCGCTACTGGACGCATCGGGGAACGGCTCGCCCCCGTCGGCGCAGGCCTGCGCGAGAACTCTCGACGTGACCGCCCCCTCCACGCCGGCCGGCCTGGTGGCCGAGGCGCGCCCCGCCCAGGTGAAGCTCGCGTGGTCCCCCTCCACCGACGACGTGGGCGTGGCCGGCTACGAGGTGCTGCGCGGCGAGCAGACCGTCGCGAAGACCGAGGGGCCCTCCGCGACCGAGTCGGACCTGAAGGCCGGGACGGCGCACTGCTACGTGGTGCGCGCCTTCGACGCGGCGGGAAACCGCTCCGCGCCCTCCGCTCTCGCCTGCGCCACTCCACCCGACGTGACCCCGCCGTCCGAGCCGGGCAAGCTGGAGGCCACCTCCCCCTCGGAGACCGAGGTGGTCCTGGAATGGAAGGCGGCCACCGACGACGTGGGGGTGGCCGCGTACGAGATCTCCCGCGGCGATGCCGCCCTCGGCCACACCCAGGGACTTCGCGCCGGCGACACGGGGTTGCGGGCCGGGACCCAGCACTGCTACCGGGTCCGCGCGATCGACGCGGCGGGCAACAAGGGCCAGCCCACGCAGGACGCCTGCGTCACCACGCTCGACCTGAGCCCCCCCTCGCCCCCTCCGCTGGTCGCCGCGGCGAGCGAGTCGCAGTCGGACATCCGCGTCCGGTGGGAAGCTTCCACCGACAACGTGGGCGTGGCTCGCTACGAGGTGCAGCGGGAGGGCAAGGTCGCCGGGATCACGCAGGGCCTGTCCGTCGTCGAGAGCGGGCTCGCCGAGGGGCGCTCCTACTGCTACACGGTGACCGCCTTCGACAAGGCCGGCAACGCCTCCACCGCCGCCGGACCCGGCTGCGCGACGATCCCCGACCGAACGCCGCCCAGCGTCCCGGACGGCGTCCAGTCGGTGGCGAACTCCGGGACCCAGATCCACGTCGCCTGGAGGCCGTCCACCGACAACGTCGCGGTGGTGGGCTACGAGATCCTGCGGGACGGAGCGGTGGTGGCGGGGGACGGCAAGCCCCGGGGGATGGTGACCCGCCTCGCCCCCGAGACCGAGTACTGCTTCTCCGTTCGCGCGGTCGACGCGGCGGGAAACCTCTCCGCCTCGAGCGCCGAGACCTGCGCGAGAACAGCCGCGGCCACGGCACTTGCCGCGCCGACCAACCTCCAGGCGAAGGCGGCCGGGGACTCCGAGGTGACGCTGACCTGGGATCCCTCCCCCGAGCCGGGCGTGGTCTACGTGGTCTTCCTGGACGGCGAGGCGAAGGGGCGCGCCGGGCTCGCGAAGCGGTCGGGGGAACGCCGCATCGGGACCGCTCAGCGGCCGTCCATCAAGCTGAACGGGAAGTACACGCTGGAGCAGAACTGCTACCGCGTGGCCGCGCACACGCCGGACGGCCGGGCGTCGCCCCAGACGCTGCCGGCCTGCGCGAAGGTGGCGTCGAAGTAAGGTCGGCTACTTCGCCGGGGTTGCGGCCGGTGCCGGCGCGGTGGCCGGTGCAGCAGCGCCGTCCTTGGCGGCCGCCGCGGCCTTGGCGTCGGCGGCCTTCTTCTTCGACGCCGCCTTCCGGGCCTCCTCGGCATCGGCCTTGGCCCTGGCTGCGTCGGACCTTGCCTTCTTCTCGGACTCGTCCTTGCGGAGCGCCTCGAGCTGACGCGCGGACATCGCCTCGATGCCGGCGTCGCTCAGCTCGATGGTCGCCTGGTCGCGAAGCCGCCTCACCCACTCGGCGTACTTGACGTTGGCCTTCTGCTGCAGGGCCTGCTCCTTCGCCCCCGCGGCCGCCTCGTCCCAGGTGAGCGGCTGGGCCGGATTCTTCTTCAGCACCTTCACGACGTGCCACCCGTACCGCGACTGGATGGCCTCGCTCATCTCCCCCTCGCCGAGCGGGATGACCGCCTTGAAGGGTCCCTGGAGCTGGGGCTCGGCGGCGAAGCCGACCAGTCCGCCCTTCGGAGCCGTCGCAGCGTCCCTGGAGCGCTTCTTCGCGATCTCCTCGAAGGGCTCCCCGGCGACCGCGTCGGCACGGGCCTTGACGGCCTCCTCCTGCGTCTCAACGAGGACGTGGGCCAGCACGTAGGATGCCGGTCGCGTGAACTCGCCCTTGTTCGCCTCGTAGAAGGCCTTGGCCTCCTCGTCGGTGACGGCGACGCTCTTGAAGACGTAGTCGGAGTAGAGCTTCGCCTCCATGAGGTCCTCCTTCTTGAAGCGGACCGCATCGGCGACCTCCGGCAGGGGGGCCCAGCCGCGCGATGCCCCCTCGTAGCCGTAGAGGACCCGGGTCACCATGTCGCGGACCCGGGTATCCACCATCCGGGCGACCTCCTCGGGGGAAGACTCCGCCAGGGTCTCCGGCTTCATCCGGCGCGCCACCTCCCGCGCGGTCAGCCGCCCGCCCCTCCAGGTGGCGCAGGCCTCCTGGCCGGCGGCGCCGTCGAGCGCGCCGGTGAGCGATTCGACGGTGCCCGGGCACTTCGCGAGCTGAACGTCGAACTTCCTCCAGAGCTCGGCGTCGAGCGCCTCCCGGTGCGCCTTCACCTTGCGCTGTACGATCACGTCCTCGACCCGCGACCGGATCTCGTCGAGCGGCGGCATCTCGACGGGGCCCCGCTTCTCGAGCTGGTCGAACTCCCACCCCAGGCCGGACTCGTACACCTCGCTCACCTGCCCCTCGGCGAGGGCGAACACGACCTTCTCGCGCACCACGTCCGGCGCGCCCCACTGGACGACGATGAGCCCTCCCCGCTTGGTGCTCGGCGCCGTGGAGTCGGACCGCGCGATGCGCTCGATGCTCTCGCCGGCGACGACCCGGGCGCGCAGCGCCTCGGCCTCCTTCCGGCCGGGCACCACCACCTGCCGCGCCAGGTTCTTCGACTGCATGAGGTCATAGCCCGCCGTCACCTCGGCGTCGGTGGCGGTCATCGTCACGTCCACCTCCCGCTTGCGGAAGAGGGCCGCCAGTTGCTCGTTCTCGTAGCGGGCCGTCCCCTCGACGACTCCGGGGTCGGCGTCCAGGCCGAGCTGGTAGGCCTCCTGGACCATGAGGCGCCGCTCCACGACGCGCGGCAGCATCCTGCGGATGTCCTGCTCGTCCCCGAGGGCCTTCTCCATCGCCATGTGCTGTCGCCCGAAGACCCGGATCGCCTCGTCGCCCGTCACCTCGTCCTGGTTCACCTTGGCGACGTAGCGGGACGACGACGCGCACCCGGCCGCGAGCAGGGACAGCAAGAGCGCCACAAACTTCATGTGAATCCTCCGGACCTCGGTGGGCGACGTCATCTGGTGAATGCTTCCAGGAGCTCGGACACGACCCTGTCGGCGACCGCGGGCATGGTGGAGATGGCGCCGAGCTTCAGGAACCCGGTGGAGTCGGCGCCGTTTCGCCGGTGCACCCCGGTCCACACCACCCGCTGCGCCTGCACGTCGGTGAGCTCCAGGTGGATCTCGACCTGCCATCCCGGATACCCCCTCTCCGAGGCCGTCCACCCCCAGGAGAGGATGGAGCCCGACAGGACGTAACCGGCCCCGACCTCGTTCGCGAGCTTGCCGATCGCGAGCGTGGTCATCATCCACGGCGGGGGAAGGCTGCGCGAGACGATGGCCCTGCGCATCTGGCCGGGCGTGACCACCTCGAGGCCGGTCCGCTCGGCCAGGCGCCGCTGGATGACCGCCTCGAGCACGCGGGCCGCCGGCCCGGTCTCCTCGGTGAGGTTCTCGATGGGGAAGACCAGGATCCGCCGGGAGCCCTCGGGCGGCACACCGCTCCGGTGCACGGTCGGCAGGCCCAGCCCGCCGGCCGAGTGCTCGACCCGGACCTTTCCGAGCGGGACGGGGAAGCCCTTCATGAGGTCCCTCACGACGACCCGCGCCAGCGGCACGAGCTCGAGGACGCGCCCCTGGCCGAGCGAGTCCTCCATCTCCGACCCGGAGGCGGCGCTGGTGCTGCCCCAGAGCACCTCGCCGGTCCGCGAGAGGAGGCTGGCCGAGATGGCGACGATCGGGTCGCGCTGATTTGCCCTGGAATCCCAGGCGAGCACCTGGCCGAACAGCACCGCCTCGACGTCGAGCGCACGGGCCAGCCGCTCCGTCGTCCCCGCGTCGAGCGAGTCGTAGTAGCGGGCCCTCTGCTCCCGCAGGAACTCCTGGACCGGCTCGCCGTAGATGGCCTCCACCCCGCTCGCGGCCAGCGCCAGCGCGACCTGGTCGGTCACCGCCCGCCCGGCCTCGGCGATCCCGGAGATGCTCTCGAAGGGGACGATCGCCACGCGCACCCGCGCCTCGGGGCCGTCCGCTCCGGGAGCGGCCAGCCAGAGGATCGAGCCGAGGGTGACGAGTGCGCCGGTCGCCATGCTACCAGCCCAGCTCCGAGAGCTCCTCGCGGATCACGTTCGTGGCGGCATCCATGGCGGTGCTCCCGCCGATGCCGAAGAGCCGCCCGCTCACGCTCGCCCCGCCGCCGGTGCGGGAGATGGACCAGAGCGTCTGCCCCTTCTCGGTCTCGACCAGCTTGAGCTGGATGGTGACCCGGGGGCTGGGCGTGCCGCCCCCCTTGCCCTCGTCGTACTCCACCAGCGTGCCCAGGAAGATGGCCTGGACCTTGAGCTCCTTGCCGATGCGCTTGATCTCGTCGCGGGAGAGGGTGGCCACGTCGAGCTGGTCCCGGCGCACGTTGCGCGCGGCCAGGCCGGGCTCCACCACGTCGAAGGCGCCCAGGTTGAGCAGCTCGGCCGTGAAGATGCGGTGCACGCGCTCCCCGGCCTGCTTGTCGCTCGACACGTTGTCGAAGGGCAGCACCGTGACCGTCTTCATGCTGCTGAAGTCGGCGTTTTCCCTGACGTAGTGCTTCTGCCCCCCGCAGCCGGCGAGGGCGAGGGCGAGGGAGGCGGCGGCGAGGACCCGATGGCTCATGATCTTGCTCCGGGCGTTCAGTAGACGAGCGTCAAGGTGGCGAAGAAGGACTGCAGCCTGCTCTGCGGCAGGTCGCGTCGGCTGATGCTCGTGTAGTTGTAGTTCAGGTCGAGCGAGGCCCAGGTGTTGATCTGCCAGTGGGGCCAGATGGTGACGCGCTGGAACGACCGACCGGTCACGAGGTTGATGTCCTGCTCGAAGTTGGTGGTGAGCTGGATGGCTCCGTCCAGGAAGGGCGACCAGCTCGCCCGGTAGTTCTGGAGGAGTCCAGACTCGCCATTCGCCGCGTCCACCCAGCCCACCCGGGCCTGGAGCGCGAGCTGCACGCTGGGGAAGTAGCGCAGCTCGCCGTAGTAGCTCTGGTACTGCTGCGGCCGCGGGATGAGCAGCGCGTCGGGCGGGAGGGTTCCCCCGGTGCTCGCCACCGCCTTCGTCACGCTGGCCCGGGCGGTGAACCGGAGGTCACGCAGCAGGTCGAACTCCGCCCAGGCTCCCAGGCCCAGGAAGTCGGTGATGACCGGGCCGACGTACTGGCGGCTCAGCGTGCCGCTCAGCTGGAACCGCATCGCGTCGTAAAGCCGCAGCCGGCTCGACAGGTTGAGCGCATAGGTGTTGGAGATCACCTCGTTCACCTGGTCGCGGAAGGCGCCCAGGTTGGCGCTGACCTCGAAGCGGGGGATGGGCAGGTACTGCAAGAGGATGGAGTTGCTGAAGGAGGACTGCTCCCCGAACCCGGCGGTGCTGGAGGAGCGCCAGGAACTCGTGAAGGTGGTGGTGAAGTCGGCGAAGGGGCCGGCGACCGCGCTCACCGTGGTCTGGAAATCCCGGTTGTCCGCGATCGTGGTCTGCACCCAGCCTCGCGTGACGTTGGCGAGCCCGGTCCAGGTGAGCACGAGCCGCTCGAGCACCCTGGCGCTCACCGATCCCAGGCCGATCTGGAGGAGGGTCGTGGTGTAGCGCACCTGGTCCCCCTGCAGCCCCTCGACGGAGTAGACCTGGATCTCGGTGACGTAGGTGGCGAGCGAGTTGGTCCCGAAGTTCACCACCTTGAAGTAGCGGGCGGCGTTGCGGGCGAAGGCGACCAGGTAGGCGCTCTGACGGGGGTCGAAGGACTGGGAGAGCACCGGCACCTCGATCCAGCGCTGGCCGTCGGTGCTCGTGTAGGCCGACCAGGTGACGAGCCCGCCCGACGGGACCACGTTGCCGTTCCCGTCGCGGACGCTCACCCGGAACTGCTCGATCTCCATCACGCGCCCCATGTCGGCGGCCAGGTTCCAGAAGGACGCGCCGTCGGGCCCGAGCGACGGCCCGGCCGAGACGACGAAGTTGCGGTCGATGAGCGCCGGGTTCTGGACGAGCGGGTCGAGCGTGGTGTCGCTGGGGACGTCGGTGATCCCGTTCAGCGCGGAGACCGGGAACCACTCCACCTGCACGCCCCCGGATCCGGTGCCGGCCCTGAGGGTGTCCTTCGACTGGAAGACCTCGACCGTGTAGGAGAAGGAGACGTTGACTGCCGGACCCCATTGGTCCTCGTAGGAGAGGGCAAGCCGGGGACCGAAGGTGATCCGGTCCGCCTCGCTGAGGGTGACCGTGTCCCTGGTTCCGTTCGAGAAGATGCGACCCTCCCCACGAAAGCGGAGCGAGGGGAGGATGCGCCAGTCGGCGAGCGCCGAGGTGCGCCAGTTCCAGCTCTCGACGGTGGCCGCGGTGTCGCTGGTGGACATGGTGTCGGCGCTCAGCTGGAGCAGGAGCTCCTTGGACGGAGTCCAGCTCGCGATCGCGGAGCCGGTGGAGAGCTGCCTGCGGGCCGTCCCGTCCACGAGAGGGTTCAGGTACCAGTTGATGGTGTAGTTGTAGCCCGCCTGCAGGAGAACGTCGCCGAGCTTCCACGTCAAGCTCGCCTTGGGAAGGAGATACCGGCTGCTCAGCTTGGTCGAGACGTCTCCCGTCCCCGGAACAAACGAGCTGGCCTGACCGATGTCGTCCTGGTAGTCGACGCCGATGGAGAAGGAGAGGGACTCGGAGAGCGGACGGGAGAAGACGAGCTGGTAGAACTGGCGGAAGGCGTCGGAGGAGATGCCGTCCGAGTTGCGGTTGCCGACGTAGCCGAGGGCCGCGGTGGCCGCCACATCCCCGGCGGCCTCGGCCGCCGGCGCGAGCAGGACCGCCGCGCAGACCGCGGCCATCCCTCGCAGGGCGGCGGAAGCTCCTCCTCTTGCAATCGTTCCGGGTCGGGCCACGTTCGCGCGCTACCTTCGCAGGCTGCTGCGGAATTTGCCGCTGGGCGGCGCCGTCCGGTGGCAGGTCACGGTGCAGGTTCCCCCCTGCATGTCCGGCTGGTAGCTCAGCATCCCTGGGGTGCGCAGCGCGATGAGCGCGGGCTGGGTCGCCGACCCGTGGCTCTCGTGGCAGGTGAAGCACCCGTCACCGCGCGCCACGTGGGAGGCGTGCCCCGGGAAGCGGCTCAGGTCCACGGCCGACCCGCCGGCCGGGTCGCCGTAGGTCTTGAAGGCGTGGCAGTCGAAGCACAGGTCGGTGGCGAGCATCTTCTCGCCCCTCACCGTGGGGTTGCGCTTCTTCAGGATGTGCTCGTAGCTCGAGCCGTGCGGCCCCCTCACCTGCCCGCCGTCGCCGGAGTGGCAGTCGCTGCAGTACACCTGCCGGTCGGCCGACCACCCGGGGGCGAAGGCGGCCCGGTCGATGCCGGTCGCGCGCCCCTGCGCCATCACCGGGTGGAAAGAGGCGTTGCCCGGGTTGAGCTGGGCGGCCACGCTGAGCCGCGCGGTCGCGCCGGCCGGGCGCGAGCCCGTCCTGGCGTGGCAGGCGAGGCACACCTCGTACTCGGCGGCCGGCGTGGAGTCGTCCGCCGGAACCGCGATCGTGGACGGCTCGGCACCGGGCGCGCTGCTCGTCACCCGGACGCGGGCCACGCCCTGGAGGCTGGGCGGGGCCGCCGGTGCCCGACGCTGGGCGAGCCCGCCGCCCTCGACGTGCGGATTGTGACAGGCGGAGCAGCCGGAGGCGGGCTGGGCAGGGAGCCCGGCCGTCCCGGCGACCTCCATCGACCGGAGGGACGCCTGCGCGGGCGACGCGGCCGTGCCGAGGGGGTGGCGATAGGGCTGGCGGAACGCGGCGACGACGTCCTTCATGCCGCGGGCGGCGCTGTGGCAGCCCAGGCAGAGGGCCTCGCCCCGGAGCCGCAGCATGGCCGGCACGACGCCGGCCCGGTCGCGGACACCGTGCGGGTCGTGGCAGTTCAAGCACTTCCCGCCGTCGCCCGGGGGGCGCGCGCGGGGCTCCGGGCCGGGCCAGGCGATCCCGCCCTCGAGCCCGTGGGGCGACCGCACGTAGCGGCCCCGGCCCACGTAGCTCCCGCGCTGCTGGACGTGGCAGGTGAAGCAGAGCCCGTTGTCGTTCTGCGTGAAGAGCGGCATCTCGCCCCGCGTCCGCGCCGCTCCGCTGGGCCGGGAGTGGCAGTGCACGCAGGCGCCTGGCGCCGCTCCGCGCTGGCGGCGCACCCCCTGCTCCGCGTTCCCGTGGGCGGTCTCACGGTAGGCCCCGCTCCCGGCCAGCGCCGGGGGCGGAAGGAGGACGAGCAGCAGGGCGGCGATGGCCGCGCGCCGCGCAGTCCCCACCCATCGCCTCGTCGGCTCTCCCCCTCGGGTATGCATGTCCTCGCTCTTCACTTGTTGTGACACTGGTTGCAGAGCGACGTGGCGTCGAGCGGGTCACCCACGTCGAGCATGGACCCCTTGAAGGTGGAGCCGTGCGCCTTGTGGCACGACAGGCAGGTGACCCGGTTGTCCTGGGAGGGCACGGCGGGCGTGGGCGAGCCGGCCAGGTAGCTCGGCGTCTGGACCGGCGCGCGCGACGGGAAGACGCCCGTGCTCCACCAGGCATAGTCGGTGCCCACCCCGCCGTAGATCGGCCTGTCGTACGAGTGGAAGTAGGTGTTGAGCGTGTCGAAGTTGTTGTGGCAGTCCATGCACCACTGGGACATGCCGGTGACGTAGGTGACGTTGGATGACGAGTAGACGAGGTCCACCGTGGCGCTCCCGGCCGGCAGCCTCTCGAGGGCCACGACGGGCGTGGCCCAGGCACGCCCCGTCCCGGAGGGGCTGGGCTTCAGGTTCCGGTAGAGCTGCGACCCGTGGGGATCGTGGCAGGCCGTGCAACCCATGACGACCGGGACGTCCCCATCGGGGGGCTGCAGCGAGGCCCCGGTGAGCTGGTGGGCATGGCTCAGGGGGTCTGCGGCATCCAGCGGGAACCCGCCGCCTGGAGGGTCGCCGAGGGTGGGGTTCATGACGTTGGGCGCGCTCGGGTTGCTGCCATCGTGGCAGGCCTGGCAGAGCCTCGTAGGGGTGCCCGCCCGGAGGAGCTTGGGGGCGCCGTCGGGGAGGCCGTCGTACCGCATGGGCAGCCCCTTGCTGCTGTTGTGCATGGTGTGGCAGTCGCTGCAGGCGAGCCGCTCGTTCACGTGCCAGCCCCCCCCTCCGGCGAGCCCCGGGAGGAGCGCCGTCGCCAGGGCGAAGGCGACCGCTGCCGGACAGGAGCGGCTGCGGATGCACCTTTGGGCGGCCTTGATTCCAGTGCGCACGGAGTGCGGGTACCTTTCGGGATACCGGGCAGCTAAGCAAACTCGGGGCCACTCCCAGGAGGGGGAGAATCGGCCTGATCTTCCCCTTGCCTCCTGGATCGCAGGGGGCACATCCGCCCACTCTTGCGCAGAAAATGCCGTTGACGCCACGTCCCGGTTCCGGGGAGGAGCAAAGAAGAAGGGAGGGGGCTTCCCCCCTCCCTTCAGGTCAAGCTCGGTTCGTTCGCCCCGGCGCTACGGCGTACCAGGGATGAGCACTCGGCGGGTGCGGCTCTGGCCGTGGCAGGTGGCGCAGAGGTTGCGGATTGGGTACGCGGCCCAGGGCATGCCGGGGTCCTGGATGGCGGCGTCGCCCTGCTCGTAATCGAGGATGGCGGCGTTGCCCGGCTGGGTGGCCTGGTTCGTCGGGGGTAAGTAGGTGGTTCCCTCGGTCACAGGACCCGGGTACACGAGGCCGAAGCCGCGAGCGTTGCCGTGGCCCTTGTGGCAGGTGAGGCAGCCAACCTGGAAGCTGGCAAGGCCGACATTCCAAAGGGGGCGGACGAGGTCGGTCTGGGCGCCGCCGATCAGGTTGTCGACGCTATCGTTGGTCATGCCACCGGCAGCGTCGGCCACCGGGTGGCGGACGAACCCGGCGACCCCAGACTGCGTGGTGCCATCGAGCCTGCTGCCGGTGGCGCCGTGGAACTTGCCATGGCAGGTTGCGCAGAAGGCGTTCATGCCGGCGGCGGGCGGATTGGCGAGGCCGCGGAAGGAGGCGAGGCCGGCGCCCATGCCGAACTTGATGTCCTTCGTCGCGGTGCTGCCCTCGACGAGGACGGTGACGTCGTAGGTGGGGTCGATGGCGGCGGCGTTCGTGAAGGTGACTGCCGTGCCGCCGGGCGCCTGGAGGTTGCGGAAGCTTATGCGGCCGTGGACGCCGTGGCAGTTGGCGCAACCGAATTGCGTGGGCTCGGGAATGAGGTTCTCACCGCCCGGGGCGACCCAGTTCGCGAGGCCCAGCGTGTGGCCCATCCACTCGGCGTAGGGGGTTTTCGCGGCGTCGTCCGCGTTGCCGGCTCTGTTTGAGCCCGCGGTACCAGGGACGATGTTCAGCGCGCCGCCCGAACGGTTGACCGCGCCAAGGGTGGACCCGAGGACGTCGGGGATGTGGGCATTGCCGTTGTGGCAGGCGAGGCAGGTCTCGTTGATCGTGGAGAAGGTGAGCAAGAACTGCTGGCCGGCGCCCTGGGCGCTCAACGGGTAGAGGGAGTCGACGGTGCCCGAGTTGAACTCGTGCTGGCGAGAGGCGTGCATCGTGTGGCACTGGCTGCACTGCAGGGTGTCGTTGATGTGGAACTCGCCGGCGACGGCGAAGCTGGCCCAGACGAGCGAGGCGAATGCGACGAGAAGCTTCTTCATTTTGAATCCCCCTCCCGGTGCCTTCGCACGGGGAACAAGTTTCACTGCGGCGTGAGACCTCTGGAACGATTGGCGTCGGCTGGGTGACGATCCGATGCTCGGGGGTGGCCTTAGCAAGCGGGGGGCCACTTTGGGCTGAACCCAACCCGTTGATCTCAGGGAATCGGAAAACCGGAGGGGTGGGGCATTTCACGAGATCCCCCCCCGTGGGTGGGGGAAGTCACCCACCCAGGTGGGTGGGCGCCTAGCGCTCGACGGGGGGGGGCGCCGGCGTCTCCGCGGCGGGCGCCGGCTTCGGCGGAGGCTCGACGGCGGAGAGCACCT
>Ga0315287_10005728_pt1 | contig 12279 bp, 9 predicted proteins | sample YL17G11_0_MG_FD_205037 | JGI IMG/M metagenome (GOLD analysis project Ga0315287, IMG submission 205037) | Sediment microbial communities from Yellowstone Lake, YNP, Wyoming, USA - YL17G11_0 | ecosystem: Environmental > Aquatic > Freshwater > Lake > Sediment | place: USA: Wyoming | collected...
CTGGAGGAGATCACCGAGACGCTGCCGGACACTTTGTATGTCGGGGCCAGTTTGCCGGAAGGCTACTCCTTTGTGAGCGCTGACCCCGCGCCGAGTCGCGTCGTGAACGGTGTGCCAGTGTGGGAACTGCCCTTGCCCGCGATTGGTCGGGCCGGACTGATCCAGCTCACGGTCACCACTCCCACCGGCCTCGCGGAGGCCGAGGTCGGGCGACTCTGGACCTGGGCGACGACAGACCCGGAGGCGGGAAGTGTTGACCCACCCGCGCCCCCGGGCTACACCATTCCTCTTGACGCCACCTGGGGCCTGCCGCAGGACGTGCTGCCTCAACATATTGACCTGGTGCCCAAGCCCGATCTGTGGGTGCGCAAAGTCGGCCCGCGTTTCGCCTCCCCCGGCGACACTATTGCCTACGCGATCACCGTGGGTAACTCCGGAGAAGGGGCCGCGGAGGATATCGTGGTGCGCGACCTCATGCCCGCGCTGTTGGGCGGCGGGGATCGCATTGTGGGAAACTTGGCGTCCCTGGAACCGGGCGATACCTGGGAGGGCGTAGTCTCCGGCACTCTTCCTTGGGGCGTGCCCGGCGGCACGTTGTTGCTGAACACGGCCTATGTGCCCACCGGCCCTATGGAGATCGCGGGAGACAACAACACCTCCGAATGGACCACCACCGTGCTGGCCGCGCGCGATCCGAACGAGATCTCTGTCAGCCCGACGGGCGGCACGGACCGCGGCCAGCGGTTGACCTATACGCTGCAATGTGAGAACACCGGCGCGGGAACGGCCTATGGCGTCTATGCTACGGCGAAGCTGGACAAGAACCTGAACCCGGCGACGCTGCTAACCAGTGACCCCGACGCAGTGAGCTATGACCCGACCAGCCGCACCCTCGTCTGGGAGGTAGGCACGCTCGGCGCAAGCGAGGATGCGAGCACAACGTTCACCGTCACCGTGGCGAACACGGCGAAGCGCGCCCGTCCGATTGTCGGCCATGCCACCGTCTATTTTCCCAGCGTCCCCGAGGAGACGCCGACCAATGTGGTGGTCAACACCGTGGCCGGCACTTTCTCCGATGTCCTCTGGAGCCACTGGGCCGTCCTGCCCGTGGAGCTGGCTTTTGAGAACGGCATCGTCGGCGGCTATGGGGACGGCACCTATCGGCCGACGCTGGCGGTGTCGCGCGATCAGATGGCCGTGTTCATCTCCCGCGCCCTGGCCGGCGGCGATAGCTACGTCCCGAGCGGGCCACCGACGGCCACCTTCTCCGACGTCGCGAGTTCGTTCTGGGCCTTCAAGTACATCGAGTACGCGCAGTCCCACGGCGTCGTGGGTGGCTACCCCGATGGCACGTACCGGCCGGCCGCCCCGGTGGATCGTGGGCAGATGGCGGTGTTCGTCGCCCGCGCGCTGGCCGGCGGCGAGAGCGCGGTGCCACCCGCTCCACCTACGCCTACCTTCCCGGACGTCACTCCGACGAGCACCTGGGCGTGGGCGCAGAAGCACGTGGAGTACGCCGTCGCCCGCGGCGTGGTAAGCGGCTACCCGGACGGCCTCTATCATCCGGAGATGGGGGTGACGCGGGATCAGATGGCGGTGTTCGTGCAGAGGGCGTTCGAGTTGCCGCTGTAGGGGCACGACAGGTCGTGCCCACTTGGACGGGTTGCGGAGGGGAGATTCGGGGGCACGACAGGTCGTGCCCCTACTAACTACTAACAGACGCGGTGCTGATTCGGGGACAGCTACCGGATTGCCCCCGCTGCTTGAGGGCACAGGTTTGCCTGCGGCAGGGCAATGCGGTAGCTGTCCCCGAACTGCGATCATTTCTTGATAGCTGGCTTCTCCGGATAGGGCTTCAAGACGCCCTTCAGGATGGTGTCTATCGCAATCTCGAGGGCGTGCCGCCGCAAGGCGAGCGAGTTCGCGAGTCCCCACCCAATCCTGGGGCCCTGCTTCTCCGAGAGTTGCACCAGACTAACACAGTAGGACTTGGCCGTGGGGTCATAGACCCTGACTTCGGCCTTGGCCTTGCCGACTTTGCAGGAGTCCAGGAAAGTCATGTGGGTGTAGGTGGAGAACTCACTCACCACCCCAAAGACCACCAGGCCGGCCTGGAGTTCATCGGCCAGCTTCTGGAAGTTCTCCCGGTTCCGCTCCTCCGCGTCCTTGAAGTCCAGCTTCAGCTTCTCGACGGCCTCTATCACAGCTTTCGGATCCGCCACCTGGAACCCGCGCTTCGCGAACAGCGAGGCCGCGAACTCGGTGGCGTGCTGACAGGCCTCCTTCTGTTCCTTGTCCTGCTTCCCCAGTTCGTTCACGAAGGGGATTACGGCCACCTTCGTGACGGCCGGGTCGAACTGCTTCACAGGGGCGGCCTCCTGGCCGCCGGCCGTCCCGTCCAGCTTCTCCGCGGCTCGGCTCTGCGCGCACGCGAACACCACTGATACGCAGAGCATCCCCAGCAACATCGCGGACCGCACCAACCTACTTCGCATCGTCTCACCTTCCTGCGGAGTCGGTCTCCCCTCTTTGTTACCAACCAGCATGACTCCGAGGCCGCATCTTACGTCACGCCGGGGCCAGTGTCAACGCGAGGGCCCGAGCCATCAACCGCAAAACCCTTGGAGACAACGCACCGAAGGATACTCCCTGCTCACGAGAGACCCTAGCCGCCACGGCCGGTGAGAGGAAACAGTGGCGGCCATCAGTGAACGCCCCGGCTTCGGCCAAACCGATCACTCCCTGGTTGCGAGGCGGGTTGCCATGCTTCTCAAAGGAGCGGGTTTTCCTGCTGGTGCGTCGCTATCTCCACCCGCACAAGCTACCGGACAGCTTGGGCCCATGACGACTGCGCGTATGGATGAGGAGGGTCGTCCACATAGGCCTGGAGGGCAATGCTGTTGACGCTGGAGGCGATGCTCACCAAGCCCCCGTCGCGGGACTAGCCCGGAGTTGTTCGGACGAGGACGGCAGGACCGAGGCGACTGACTGCCCTGTATCTGCTATCTCTTGATGGCCGGCTTCTCCGGGTAAGGCTTCAGGACGTTCTTGAGGATGGTGTCTATCGCGCTCTCGAGCGCCTCCCGCCGTAGCGAGAGCGAGTTCGTGCCGCCCCAGCTGGGGACGGGCTTCTCGGAGACTTGCGCGAGATTGACACAGTAGGACTTGGCTGCGGGGTCATAGACCCTGACTTCGGCCTTGGCCCTGCCCACCTTGCGGGCATCCAGGATCATGAGCGCCATGTCGGTGTGGGTAGAAAAGTCACTGACAACCCCAAAAACCACTAGGTTTGCCTGGAGTTCATCGGCCAGTTTCTGGAAGTTCGCCCGGTTCCGCTGCTCTGTGTCCTTGAAGTCCAGCTTCAGCTTCTCCACGGCCTCTATCACAGCTTTCGGATCCGCCGCCTGGAAGCCGCGCTTCGCGAACAGGGAGGCGGCGAACTCGGTGGCGTGCTGACAGGCCTCCGTCTGTTCCTTGTCCTGCTTCCCCAGTTCGTTCACGAAGGGGATTACGGCCACCTTCGTGACGGCCGGGTCGAACTTCTTCACTGGGGCGGCCTCACGGTTGCCCGCCGCTCCGTCCAGCGCTTGCGCGGCGAGAATCTGCACACACGCGGATAGCAGTGATACGCAGAGCACCCCCAGCACCAACGCGGACTGTGACAACCTACTTCGCATCGTCTTGCCTCTCGGCGGAGTCGGTTTCCCCTTCTTGGCACACCGCGGCGTGACTCCGCGCCCGCATCCTAAGCCGCCGGGTGGCCGGCGTCAAGAGAAGGTCCTGGCGCAAAGCAACCAACCGCAAGGCCTTTGGAGAGCCGCGCGAAGGACATTCCCCTCTCGCGAGGAACCGTAGGCGCGAACGGAATGCCGGCGAGAGGAGAGTGCATCGTGGCCCAGACGGAGCGGAAGACGAAGCCCTGCGCGGCCTGGCGTAAGGGATTCAGCGCGAGTCAGACCATCCAGCGGGTGCGACCCCGTGAGAAGCGAGACTACGTTCTCAATCCCCACAAGGGGACCACCACGTTTCAGCGGTTCAACGGCGATCCGCTCTATGAGGGCAATCGGTGGAACGACCGTGTCGCGCCGCTGGAGTTCAAGCCCCCGCGCGGCAAGCCCAAGAACGACCGCTACCCCGATACCACGATGGCCTACTGCCGGTGGATCTGGTCGGTGCTGGAACTGGAGAAGGGGAAGCGCCGCTGGGATATCATCGAAGGCGCGCTCACGGCTGCGGAGCAGCGCGGGCAAACGTTGCAGCTCCGCCTCCAGCCCTACGCGAGCGATGATCTGCCGGAGTGGTTCTGGGAGATGGGCGGGGTGCGGCAGAAGCGGCCCACCACCTATGGTTTCCGCGAGCCGGACGCGAACCACCCCGCGTATCTCAAGCACTGGGGCGAGTTCATCCGCGCCGCGGGGGAGCGGTTCGACGGCCACCCAAATCTGGAGAGCTTCGACATCGCCTACGCCGGGCCGTGGGGCGAGGCGGGGGGGAATGCCACGCTGGCGACCGCGGCGAAGTTCGTGGAGATCTACCTTCGCAGCTTCAAGCGGACGCAGCTTCTCTCCATGCTGGGCACGCACGGGTGCGGGTACGCGGCGAAGCAAGAGCGCGCCATCGGATGGCGGGCGGACTGCCTGGGCGATATGCGCACCGACGGCCGGGGTCAGGTGCCGGACGGGCTGAATTGGAACCACATGTACGACGCCTACCCCAGGGAGGTGGTCCGCAACGGCGTGGCCGAGGCCTGGAAGACCGCGCCGATCACCTTCGAGACGTGCTGGACCGTGGGCTACTGGTGGGAGCACGGGTGGGACGTGGACTGGATCATCGAGCAGGCCCTGAAGTACCACGTCTCAGTGTTCATGCCGAAGTCGTGCTACATCCCGGAGGAGATCGCGGGGAAGATGTCCGACTTCGACAACCGTATGGGCTATCGCTTCGTGCTGCGGCAGATAATCCTGCCGATGGAGGCAAAGCCGGGGCAGCGGTTCAAGGTCCCGGTGAACCTGGACAACATGGGTGTCGCGCCGATCTATCGGCCCTACCGCTTCGCCTATCGCTTCCGCCAGAATGGCAAGGAGGAGATCGTCCACTCCAAGCAGGACATTCGTACCTGGAGGCCGGGAGTGGTGTGGTTCGAAGACACGATCACCTTCCCCACCTTCCTCCGCAAGGGCTCGGCGAAGATTGACGTCGGGATCGTGGACCCGGAGACGAATCAGGCGAAGGTGAAGTTCGCCATCGAGGACGTGCGGGCGGACGGGTGGCACCCGATGGCGATGATGGACGTGATCTGAATGTAGCGAGGGCCGCGAGGAGGCGCCGCGAGCCGCACCGCCGCGCTTCTACCGATCAACCTCCGTCGCGGCTACTGCTTCTGTATCAGGTGCCAATCCAGACCGCCGCGTGATATCCACTGGGCGCTTTCCTGGTGAACCATCAGCAACTCGAACTGAAGATCCCCGCGGAGGACTTGACCATCCTGCAGCGTGAGCTGATAGGGAACAGCCGGGTTGCCATTTTGGTTGCGGAAGGCCTTCCCCAGCTTCACCGCGACGATAGGGTTCTTGCTGAAGGTCGCGCACACCCACTCCACCCAGGCCCGCGTCCGCCTCTCGGCCTCAGGGGTGTAGTAGTCCACCGGGAAGGACCGCCAGGCATCCTCGGGGCGGTCCGGGGAGAGGTAGTAGGCATAGTCGGCCTTCTGCAGATCCGCGAACACCCCCTCGGCCGCCATGGTGAAGGAGAGGGGGTACCTCAGGGCCGTAGCGCGGGCCAGTTTCTCGCGCGACGCCCTACGCTCCTCGTAGAGGAAGAGGTGCGCCGCCCTATTCCTTGTCCGCTCGAGACTCGAGCCTCCGCCGTCGCTCCCGCGATTCAGCCATCGTCCGTCTTGGAGTTCCAGGCTTCGGAGCTCGTAGCCGTCAAGCGTCCCGTCCTCGTAAAGAACCGCACCCACCACTTCGGCCCTGCGCCCCTGGTAGACGTACACCTCCACGATCTTGCGGCCCAGGTATAGCTTGACGTCAGTCGGGCTTACCTCCTCGAGAGGGGCGTCAACCGGAGGGAGGCGCGGATCAGAAGCCACGCGGGGTGTGCTGAGCCTTCGCCAGATGCCCTCGTCTCCGCGCGCCGAGGCTCGCATGAAGGTGGCGTAGCTCAACTCGGGCAGGGACAGGTCTTCCTGGTCCGGGTAATCGGTGACACGCTTGCCGACGGCGTAGTGGCGTGACTGCTTGTGGTCCAGGTCGGCGATGGTGAGGAGGGGCAGTGGCGTGTCGCCTGGCTTGAGCGCATACCCCGTGCTGGTCTGATACGGGGTCCGAACATCAGCGTCGCCCCGCCCAGTCTGCGGTGGGGCCGCGCCACCGGAGGGTGGTGACCCCGGGCCGTGCCAGCCTCCACCTCCTCCGCCTACATCATCGCTGCGGATCCCTCCTCCACCTCCGCCCGCGCTCTCCCCGCGCAACTGCACCGCGGCGAACGCGGCGGCCGTCACCAGCACCACTGCCGCCAGCGCAATGAGCGCTGGTCGGCTCGTCCGTCTCGTCCCGTCTCCCTTCATGATCGCCTCCACTCTCTGAAGTAGGGTGAACCGGCTCTCGGCGAGTCCCACGGTCGCCAGAGCCGGTTGCATCAACGCGCGCTCGGCCGCGGTGGCCAAGGAGCGCGCGTAGCTGCTCGGGGTAGTTCCCTGGCGCAAGGCCCAGGCGTCGCACAGCTCCTCTCGGGCGAGGGAGATGCGGCGGCCGGCCAGCCACGCGCCGGGATGGAAGAAGAGGAGAGCTTCGGCGGCGCGTTGCACCAGGTTCGCGAGCACATCGCGGCGGCGCACATGGGCAACTTCGTGAGCGAGGAGGGCCTGCAGGTCCCGTGGCTCCAGTTCCGCCAGCCACTCTGATGGTGTCAGGATCACCGGCTGAATCAGGCCGTACAGCACGACGGAACTGACCGAGGCGCTGGCGCGCAGGGCGACCAGGCGGGCGAGCCGGGCCTGAGCGCAGAGCTCGCGAAGCGCAGCGAGCGCCTCCCCCTCCGGCACGGGCTGGCTGTCATCGAGAATCCGTCGCGCCCGGCGGTGCCCGGCCGCGAGACGGATCAGGAGGGCAGCAGACCCGGCCAGCCAGAGGAGGGCCACGGTCGCAGCGAGATTGAGTGGGGTGGAAGGCACCGCCAACACGGCGACCGCGGTTCCCACCTCCAGTGGCTCGGAGGCGGTCGGCGGGAGCGACATCCCCGGCCTTGCCGCGGTGACCAGCAAGGCCGGGACCGTCACCGCCAAGGCCGCCTGATGGTGGGCCAGCCAGAGCCGAGCCGGGGTCAGCAGCAGCGGCGCGGCCAACACGAACCACCACAGCGCATGCCGCACGCGGGGATGGCGGAGTCTCAGCATCCGCTCGCAGAGCAGCGCGAGCGCCGCCAGCGCCGCCAACTGCCAGGTCACTCCCAGGGCGAGACGCGCCCACAGGTCAACGGCGTTCATCCTCGCTCCTCCCGCTCCCTCGCCTCGATCAGTTCGCGCACCCTCGCCAACTCCTCGCGGGAGAGCTTCTCATCCTCCAGCAGTCGCACCAGGACGGCCTCGGTGGAGCCGCGGAAGGCGGTGGTAACCAGGCCGCGCAGCAGACCGCGCTTGACCGGCTGCTCCCGCAGGCGCGCCTGGTAGACATGGGCGCGCGCCGCCTCGCTGCGGGTGAGATAGTCCTTCTCCTGCATCAGCCGCATCATGGTCAGCACGGTGGTGTAGGCCGGCTTCGGCTCCACCGGCAGCGCGTCGCGCACCTCCCGCACGGTGGAGGGTCCGCGCTCCCACAGCACGTTCAGAATTTGCAGCTCGAGATCGCCCAGCCTCGGCACGGCTCGTCGTCTCATCACTCGGACTCCCTTTGAAATACTAATGCATTGTTAGTATTATATCCAGTTTCGCGCCGTTGTCAAGCACCCGGGAAGTGAATTTCGACGGAGGGGATAGATGGCAGGGGCGGCGCGCTATTCCATCGAGGTGCGAAACGCGCTCGGCACCTCATAGCCCGCGTTGGCGAGCAGGTCGAGGAGCAGTCGGCGCTTCTCCTGGTGGGCGGCCTCGAAGAGGGGGGTGCACCGCAACACACTGACGCGTTCGGCCGCGAGTTCCACCGCGAAGGCGAGACAGGTGGCGAGGCCGCACGCGCGGCAGTTGGTTTTCGGCAGGAGACTGTAGATCGGGACTGGCGTCAACCCCTCCCGGCGATCATAGGACGGAGTGATTTCGCCCCGCCGCTTCCAGGTGTCGTTGACCAGCGCGCGCAGGTCGTTGAGGATCGCCCGCGCGTCATCGAGATCATCCACCTTTGCCCCGGTCACCTGGAGAGGCTGGAGGCAGATGATGCGGTGCTCGCGCGTGAACGTCAGCGCGGGAGTGGCGTGGTGATACACGGCCTTCGGCAGGACCGCGTTGAGATACGGCAGCGCCGGGCCGAGGTCGGCCGAGGGCCGGGCGTGGAACCGGATCTTGGACGGGTCCGCCAGACAGGGAAGGACGTGGATGATCTCAAAGGAGGCGACGAGCATGGGACCTCACACAAGAGCAGTATTCCCCGGAGGCGGGTCATACCCTACTGCCCGCGCCAGGGGACATGTGGAATCCGTGCAAATTCGCATTTGAAATGCGGATTTGCATGGTATAATACGCCCGTGAGCACCTCCTACATTCGCCGATCCTTGGAGCCTGTGATGCGCCGCGCGGTGCGGGAGTTCCCCGCTGTCGTACTCACGGGGCCGCGGCAGTCCGGCAAGACCACCCTGCTTCGCCGCACGTTCGGCGCCACCCACGCCTATGTCTCCTTGGAGCCGCCCGATGTGCGCGCCGCCGCGGCCGCCGATCCCCGGGGCTTCCTGGCGCTCAACCCTCCGCCGATCATCTTCGACGAGGTACACAACGCGCCCGACCTCTTACCCTATATCAAGGAGCAGATAGACGCCCAGCGCGCGAAGCCCGGTCAGTTCCTCCTCACCGGCTCCCAGAACCTGCTTCTCATGGAGCGGGTGACCGAGACGCTGGCCGGCCGGGCGGCGATGCTGCGGCTCCTGCCCATGTCGCAGCTCGAGGCCCTCGGCCGCCCCGAGTCCGCGCTGCCCTGGGAGTCGGCCCGCCCGCGCACGCACGCGCCGGCGATTTCGTATCGCGAACTGTGGCGCAGTTTCCTGCGCGGCTGGTACCCCGAGCTCGTCGCACACCCCCGCCGCGACGTCGCGCTGTGGCACGCCAGCTACGTCCAGACCTACCTCGAGCGGGACGTGCGGGGCCTCCGCCAGGTAGGCGATCTGACCCTCTTCCAGAGCTTCCTGCGCCTGCTCTCCGCCCGGAGCGGCCAACTGCTGAACCTGTCCGAGTTGGCGCGGGACCTGGGTGTGGCGGCGAACACCGCGAAAGCCTGGCTCTCCGTGCTGGAGGCTTCGTTCCAGGTACGGATCATCCGACCTTACTTCGCCAACGTTGGCAAGCGCCTCGTGAAAATGCCGAAGGTGTACTTCACCGATGTCGGCACTTTATGTTACCTGGCCGGGCTGCGCGACCCGGAGCACGCTGCTGCGGGGCCGATGGGCGGTGCCATCTTCGAGACCGCGGTGGTGTCGGAGATCGTGAAGGTGATCGCCCATCGCGGTGAGGAGCCGCAGGTCTACTTCTGGCGGACCGCCTCCGGCGTGGAAGTGGACCTCGTGGTCGAGACCGGCGGCCGACTCGTGCCGATCGAGGCAAAGCTGTCAGCTACGCCTCGTCCCCCAATGGCCTCGGGAATCCAGGCCTTCCAAGACGCCCTTGGTGACCGGGCCGCACCCGGTTACGTCATTCACCCCGGCGAGGTCCGCTTGCCGCTCGCGCCGAATGTGACGGCGATTCCCTTCGGCGAGTTGTGAGGCGCCGGGCTAACTCCCCCACAGAAAGTACGCCCACGTCGCCGCGGTCTCCCGGCACGGAACTCGCGCGTCGGACGTTTCTTTGCCGCCCCCTCATGGCAACTCCGTCCCCACCGCCGTCTCGAACATCGCGACGACGTTCTCCGGCGGCGTGCCGGCCTGGATGGCGTGGGAGGGGCCGAGGAGGTAGCCGCCGTCTCGGCCGAGGGTGTGGATGAGGTGGCGGACCTCGGCCTCGACGTCGGCGACGGAGCCGAAGGGGAGGGTGTGTTGGACGCTCACCCCGCCCTCGAAGCAGAGTCCGTGGCCGTAGCGCTCTTTCATCCCCGCCGGGTCCATGCCTTCGGCGTCGAACTGGAGGGCCTGCAGCACGTCCATGCCCGCCCGCAGCAGCGCGGGGATGGCGTCCATCACGCCGCCGTCGGAGTGGAACATCACCTTCGTCCCGAACTCGTGAATGGCGCGATTGAGCCTGGCGTGGTGCGGCGTGATGTGCTCTTCGATCATCTTCACCGACATCATCAGGCCGCGCTGCCAGGCAACATCGTCGCCGGTGAAGGCGAGTTCGATCTGCTGCCCCGCGGCCTCCAGCGTGCGGCGCGTGCTTTCGACATAGAAGTCCGTGACGCGGGTCATGATGGCGTGGAACAGCTCGGGCTGCTCCACCATATCCAGCAGCGTCCGCTCGTAGCCTCGCGCCCACCAAGTGCGCTCGAAGGGGTTGCCGCTCAGGATACAGAGCGCATAGTCGCGCCGCGCAGTGGCCTGCGCGATGAGGTCGGGCAGGGCGGAGTAGTCCCACCACTCGGGGTCCGGCCAGCGGTGCGCGTCGAGGTCGGCGATATCCTTCACGTCGGCGAGGGGGTAGCGCTCGATCTCGTAGTACACCCCCTCGCCATAGGACACCGGCCGGCGCCACACGCCCCAGATGTCCTCATAGCTCCCGTCGGCCGCGCGGCCCAGCGCGGGGCCGCGGTACTGTGGGCTCGGCCCGCGATAGCCGTCGTTCACCACGGCGACGTCCACGAACTGCTCGAGATAGAGCTCCGGGGCCAGGCCCAGGTGGGCGGCCAGCTTGTCCCGCAGCGAACCCTCGAAGCCGGAGCAGATCATGGCGATGGGGATGCGGTCAGTGCGTTTGTGGTCGAGCGCGAGGCGGACGCGCTCCCGCGGGGAGAGGGTCTCGGTCAGCCGCGGCATCTCACAACTCCTCGCGCTTCCGCCCGAGAAGCAGGCAGTGCGGCCGAAAGCCGAACTTGGCGTAGGTGGCGTGGGCCGGCGCGTTCCAGAGTTGCGTGCCGACGGAGGCGAAGCGCGCGCCCTGCGCGTAGGCCCGCGCAAGGGCGCGGGAGATCAGCGCAACCGCAATCCCTTTGCGGCGATGCTGCTCGTGCACCCCGAGCCCGTGGATACTCATACACGGCGCGCCAAGCCGTTCGGCCACGTGCGGCAAGATCACCCAGCCGATGCTCCCCACCTCCTCGCCGTCCAGAAGCGCCCGCGTGCGCATGGGTGCAAGCCCGATCCAGGACTCGCGCATCCCGTCGTGCTTCATCTCCGCGGGTGATTCGACGAAGGCGACCTTTACCTCGGGCGTGATCGGTGGTGGAGGCGAATCCACCTCCGCGGTCATGAAGATGGACTCTTGCGCGAGCTTGTAGCCCCCCACCTCGAAGGCGAGTTGCACGTGCGGCAAGCTCGCCGCGCCCATCGGTTCCCCACCGAGCCAGAGACCACGGTAGAACGGATAGCCCGACTCGGCGTGCATCGCCTCCAACGGTCCGCTGTCTCTCTCGCGCAGCCAGGCGGTGGCCGCCGTCACCAGCGCGCGGCCGATGTCGAGTCGCGTCGCGGGGTAGATGAGCATGCGGATACGCGCGACCTTCTGCGCGCCATCGTGCCAGGGCTCGGAACCAGGGGCGAGGCAGGCGTGGATCCAGCCGAGTACCTCGCCGTGCTCCCGTGCGACGAACAGGCCGGTGGGGTCGAAGTACGACTTGCGCGCGACCAATTCCACGAACCGCTCGGGGGTGAGGGGTGCGATGTAGGGCTCGAACGCGGTCTCCGCGTTGTACAGAGCGGTCAGGCCGTCGAGATAGGTGCGGCTATAGGTTTCGATAGTGAAAGGCATGGCAGGAGCGGTTGGCGCCTTTAGGGATGATGGTGTCCGTGCCCATGCGCGTGCATCCGCGCGTGGAGCAGGGCCTGCGCGCGCTGATAGATCGCCTTCATCTTCCGATGCCGCTCCTCGTTGTAGCGCACGGAGAGCGTGTCGAGATAGGTGAGCCCGCCGTCAATCAGCGTGAGCATGTAGCTCGCGTCCGAAGGGCTAAATAGCTCCTGATTGTCCACCACCACATAGACCGGCGAGGTGTGTGC
>Ga0315287_10005729_pt1 | contig 12278 bp, 12 predicted proteins | sample YL17G11_0_MG_FD_205037 | JGI IMG/M metagenome (GOLD analysis project Ga0315287, IMG submission 205037) | Sediment microbial communities from Yellowstone Lake, YNP, Wyoming, USA - YL17G11_0 | ecosystem: Environmental > Aquatic > Freshwater > Lake > Sediment | place: USA: Wyoming | collected...
GCCTCCCCCCACCTAGCCGAGCGGCGACAGGCGCTCAGAGCGTCAGCGTGTCGCCCTCCCGGGCGATGGTGACGTCGAGGCCGGGGGGCGCCACTTCACCGAGGCGGTCGACGTCGTCGTCGACCCGCACCGGGCTGTGGTGGAAGAGCACCAGCTTGGCCACGTTCGCCTGCTCGGCCAGGCGGTAGCAGTAGTCCACGGTGGCGTGGCCGTAGGCCTCGGCCACGGCGAGCTCGGCGGCCACGAACTGGGCGTCGTGAATGAGCACGTCGGCGTCCCGAGCCAGGTCGAGGATGGCCTCGTGGATCGGGCCGTGGCCGTCGTCGCCCGGGCCCAGCGCTATGGGGCCGTGGTCCGAGGCGTAGACGACCGTGGCCCCGCCGGGATCGACCACGCGGTAGCCGAAGGTGCGGCCGCCCTTGTGGGGCAGCTCGACGGCGGTGACCTCGAAGCCCTCGATGAGATGCTCGCCCTCCTCGAGGTTGGCGAAGGTCCAGTGCCCCTTCAAGCCCTCGGGTCGGATCGGGAAGTGCGGCGGGGCCATCGAGCCGGCCAGCACGTCGACCGCGGCGCGGCCGTCCTGTTGGTCGGGGATCAGGAGCTGGACCTCGGCGTCGGGCTGGTCACCGGAGCCGAAGAAGGGCAGGCCCTGGGCGTGGTCCCAGTGCAAGTGGGTCAGCAGCAGCGTCCCGCGGAACGGGGCGCCTTCCAGACGGGCCGACAGGCGCTGCAGGCCGGTCCCCGCGTCGAGCACCAGCGAGGGCGTGTGCGCCCCGGAGCGCGTGAGGGCGACACAGGACGTATGGCCGCCGACGCGCACGAAGTCGGCGCCCGGGGCCGGGGTCGACCCACGGACGCCGCAGAACAGGATCTCCACTGCCGGAGGTCTACCCCTCTTCCTTCCGGTGCCCGGAACTCAGCTCGGCCAGCGCGGCGTGGTCCACCTGGTCGCCCGTGGCGGCGGCGACCCGACAGCGGGTTCGGGCCTTGACCGTCGAGGTGCGCAGCCCGCCCTCGAGCACGGCCCGCTCGCCGAGGATGGCGCCGGGGCCGAACTCGGCCAGGACCTCGCCGTCGACCTCCACGTCGACCACACCGTCCAGGAGCAGGAAGACCTCGTCGCCGGCCTGGCCCTGCTCGGTCAGCAGGGCGCCCTCCTCGACCTTGCGCACCGCCGGCTTCTCGCCTCCGCGCATGATCGTGGTGGCCAGCTCCCGCTCCAGCGCGGTCTCGACGGCGGTGACCAGGGCGGGTGAGTCCTGGTCGCCCCACGGCGTGTGCTTGCCGAAGGCGTGGCGGAACCACTCCGAGAAGTCGGCCAGCCCGACCTTGGCCGCCAGGGCCCCGTCGGCGTCATAGACCCAGTGGCGGGGGAACTTGGAGGCGCCGACCAGCTCGTGCTCGGCCGAGCCGTCGGCCTTGATGGTCAGGCGCAGGGTGGTCCAGACCACGGGGGCCAGGAACTGGATGAAGGGCGGGTGGTTGACCCGACGGGGCGAGGGCAGCCCGGTCCGCCCACCCACGGTCTGCACGAAGGTGGCCGCGCCGTCGGCGATCTCGGGCTCGGCCTGGATGGTGGGCAGGGAGATGGGCTGGAACACCGCCGCCTTCTTGCCCACCCGGACGGTGGTCGAGTTCAGGAACAGGCCGCCGGTATAGGTCGCGTCGGTGACGTTGCCGTCGTCGTCGACCTCGATGGCCGCGCCCAGGTGGTTGGCGAACCGGTACCGGTCCTCGGCCTTCCACTCGTCGAGGTCACCGAGGGTGTCCGGCAACGGGTCGTCGTAGTGGGTCATGCCCGCGTCGAAGACGTTCTTGTTCACCGGGCCGGTCACGGCCTCGGAGGGGATCCACGACACGGTCGTCACTGCCGATTCGATGCGCATGCCACGCCCTTTCTCTCGCTCTGGTGCCGACGGTACGACGCCCGGCGTGGGGCCAGAAGGGGGCCAACCTTCACTCCCTCGGGGGGCTGGCACCCCCCTGTCGCTCTTCCCGTCGTTGTCGGTGCTCGTCACGGCGTCGGGGAACCACTCGATCCTGCCGCCGGCACCCGCCAATGATCAGCCGAGGGCGCCGGCGATGGCGGCGCCGGTGACGTCCGCGTTCAGGTAGGGCTCCGGGGCGTGGGCCCGGTGCCCGTTGTCCACGAGCACGTCCTCCACCCTCGGCCCGAAGAGGCCGGCGAGGCCGACAGCCGCGGCCTTGTCCCCGACGGCCCGCACGTTGACCCAGCGCTCGACCGGGCCCGGCCACACGCCGCGGCCGTCCACCGGGGCCGGGTCGAGCATCCCGACCGTCATCGGTGACGCCAGCGGCGAGCCAAGGGTCACAAAGGTCCGGACCGGCCAGTCCGGGTGGTTGCAGAGCGCCATGTAGGACAGGACCGTGCCCAGCGAGTGGGCCACGATCACCTGGGTGCGGTCGTCGACGACGGCCTCGATACGGGCCCGGAGGCGGGCCCGGAGATCGGGTTGGGTGGCCATGACCGTCACCATGTCGACGGTCCGGTCGAACACGGCGTCGCCCGCGGCCCGGCCCAGCACCGCCATCGTCCCGTCGCCCCCCAGGTCCGACAGGGTCTCGGCGATCCCCGCCCGGGACTGCTCGAGCCGCGCCTCCTCGTCGGTCCCCGGATGGCGGCGGAACAGGTCCCCGTAGAAGCACACCTCGACGTCGGCGTCGTCGATCTCGACACCGTGGTGCCACAGGCCGTCCCGCAGCGCGGGAAGCCACCGGGACTTCAGCTCGTGGGGGCCCCAGAGCTCGTTGAAGGCCCCGTGGACCAGGATGAGCCGCGCCATCAGCCGTTCCTGGAGATCGTGGTCACCGCGGCTTCGATTCGCACGGCTCCGACGATACGACGCCCCCGCCCGACGGGCCGCGCAGCGCCGGCAGATGTTCGCCACGGTCTGCGGCGCGACACCCGCCGCGGCCGCGGCGGCCTACGGGGCGATCAGGCCGTCACCGGGGAACGACAGGCCGCCGTCGCCCCCACCGATCGAGACCGACATGGACGCCATTCTCCGCGTTTGCCCGCTGAGCCAGAATCGTCGAGGACGAACGGGACCACTACCGTTCCCACACATCGCCGTCGCCCTCCAGCAAGCATGACCACACTCACCCTGCGGGACGCCACCAAGGCCGATCTCCCCGCCATCACCGCCATCCACAACTCGACCATCGACGACACGACCACGACCTGGTCCGACGAGCCCGAAACCCTCGAGCACCGGGCGACTTGGTTCGCCGACCGCATGGCCGCCGGTGACCCGGTACTCGTCGCCGAGGACGACGGGGAGGTGGTCGGCTTCACCGGCTGGGCCTGGTTCCGAGGCGAAGGCAAGTGGCCCGGCTACCGCCACACCCGGGAGCTCAGCATCCACATCCGCGAGGACCACCGGGGCGACGGGATCGGTCGGTTCCTGATCGACGCGCTGGTGACCCGGGCCGCCGCCGAGGGCATCCACGTGCTCGTGGCCGGGGTCGACAGCGGCAACGAGGGATCGATCCGGTTCCACCGGCGGATGGGCTTCGTGGAGGTCGCCCGGATGGCCGAGGTCGGGCGAAAGTTCGACCGGTGGTTGGACCTCGTCCTCCTGCAACGCATCCTCCAGTCGTGACCGCCTGGGAGGGCGACGAGTACCAGGCCCGCTTCGACCGGCTGGCGGCGGCGGGGGCCGAGGTCCACGGCGAGGCCGACTTCGTCCATGCCCTGGCGCCGACCTCCGTGCTCGACGCCGGGTGCGGGACGGGACGGGTGGGCATCGAGCTGGCCCGTCGGGGCATCGAGGTCGTCGGGGCCGATGTCGACCGGTCGATGCTGGCCACCGCCCGGAGGGCGGCGCCAGAGCTGACCTGGGTCGAGGCGGACCTGACCGAACTGGACCTGGGCCGGACCTTCGCCCTGGTGCTGCTGGCGGGCAACGTCCCCCTGTTCACGCCACCCGGGACCCAGCCCGCCCTGGTCGCCCGTTGTGCCGCCCACGTGGCCCGCGGTGGGCACCTCGTCGCCGGGTTCTCGCTGGACCGGGGCTACGGCCTCGAGGCCTGGGACGCCGACTGCGCCGCCGCGGGGCTGGGCCTCGTCGAACGCTTCGCCACCTGGTCCCGGGACCCCTCCTCCGGCGGCGACTACGCCGTCTCCGTCCACACGCCGGCCCGATCCCGCTGACCGCGCCGGGCCACCAGCTAGGTTCTGGCCACCGTCGAACGAAGGTCTTCGCCCCATGCACACCCCCTCCACCGTCCGCCGTGGCCTCGCCGCGGCGCTGGTCGGCCTGCCCGCGGTCGGGCTGGTCATCGCCCTCGGTCCGAACTCCGGGGCCCAGGCCGCCGAGGCGTCCCAGACCTTCGCCACCGTCGGCCCGGCCGAGTGGACCGTGCCCGGCGACGTGGCCTGCGTGACCTTCGTGGTCACCGGTGCCGCGGGTGGTGACGGCGGCGACTTCGGGGGCAACATCCCGACGTCGCCGGCCACCGAGGGCCAGGCCCTGATCTCCCCGGGTGGTGCCGGTGGCCTCGGCGGTCAGGTCACCTCCACGGTGATCGTGACGCCGGGCGAGACGCTGGACATCTACGTCGGTGGCGCCGGTGAGTCCGGCGACCAGGGCGGCAGCGGCGGCGTGAACGGCGGCGGTCCTTCGGGCGGCGACTCCAAAGGGGCCGAGGGCGGCGGTGGCGGTGGCGCTTCTGACATCCGCCGTGGCGGCACCGGCCTCGGCGACCGCATCCTGGTCGGCGGCGGCGGCGGCGGCGGCGGCGCCGGTGGTCCCGCCCTGGCCGTCGACGTCAGTCCACCGGCGCCCGGTTCCCCGGCTGTCGACCTGTACGAAGCGGCGCCGGCCACGGGTAGCGAGGGCTTGACCACGGACAACCCCGGTGGCGACGGCGGCGGCGGCGGCGGTCTGACGGGGAACGACGGCACCGACGGCTACTTCTTCGACGTCACCGGCGGCGAGCACGGCAGCGGCGCCACCCCGTCCGCCGGTGGCATCGGCGGCGCCAACAGCACGAACCAGACGGGCACCGCCGACGCGGGCGACGGCACCTCCGGCAACGGCGGCGCCGGTGGCGTGTCCGGCGACGGTGGCGGTGGTGGCGGCGGCGGTTGGTTCGGCGGCGGCGGCGGCGGCGCCGGGTTCGACGGTACGGGTGCCGGTGCGGGCGGCGGGTCCGGCTACGGCCCGGCCGATGCGGAGTACGCCCCGGGCGTCCAGGCCGGCGACGGCTCGGTGGTCGCCACCTACACGCCGGGCGACACGTCCTGCGGCGGTGCCCTCCCCGACGACGTCGACAACGGCGTGGTCGAGGCCCGGCCCCCCTTCACCGGGTGACCTTCTGAGCTCGAGGCAGTGCCTTGCGGCTTCCGCAAGGCATTGCCTCGAGAAGGACTCAGAGGGTGGTGCGCAGGAGGATGTCGCCGTGATGGGCGGCGACTTCGACGTGTCCGGGGTGGGTGTCGGCCACGAGGTCGACCTCCCGGCAGTGGTCGACGTGCAGGTGGACCACGGGGCCTTCGACGGTTGCCGTGGCCCCGATGGGCCCGTCCCCACACACGGCCTCGGCGGTCAGGGAACACGCCCCCTCGAGGGCGGCCTCGGGCCACCCGGCATGGGCCCGCAGCCAGTCCGCCAGCTCCCGCCGGAGATCGGAAAGGTGCTCGACGCGGATGGGCGCCGACTCGATCGTCATCGTGTCCTCCGCTCCGCTGGGCCTCCCCCAATCCTTCTCCATCGGACGCGCCGAACCGCGGATGAGGCGTTCAGCCCTCGGGGCGGAGGACCAGCCCGGGGAGGGCGCCGTCGCCGACGAGGTCGCCGTCCAGGACGATGGGGACGCCGTTGACGATGGTGGCGTGCATGCCCTCGGGCTTGGACACGTAGCGGCCCTCGCCGTTGGGGAAGTCGTGGACGACGCCCTTCTCGGCTGGGCCGATGGTGTCGGCGTCGAAGACCATGAGGTCGGCGGCGAAGCCGGGGCGGACCATGCCCCGGTCGCTGAAGCCGCAGAGGGCGGCGGGCCATTGCGTGAGCTGGCGCACACCCTCCTCCAGGGTCCAGGCCCCCCACTCCCGCACCCAGTAGCGCAGGAAGTAGCTGGAGCTCTCGGCCCCGTCGTCCCGGTCCAAGTGGGCCCCGCCGTCGGAGGTGCCGATGATCATGTGGGGGTCGAGCTGGGCGATGCGGGTGCCCTCGCGCCAGGCGGGGGTCTCGGTGCGCCAGACGAACTCGGTCTGCAGATCCTCGGCGATGGCCAGGTCCATCAGCACGTCCTCCTCGGCCTGGCCCTGCTCGGCGGCCAGGTCCTCCAGCGACCGGCCCACGAAGCGCTCGTGCTCGGCCTTGTGCACGACGTTGACGTGAAGGACCGACCACTGCGGCGGCGGCAGGGTCGGGCCCTTCGAGGAGTCCTTGTTGGGGCTGCGCACCGAGCCACGGATGGCGTCCCGAAAGCCCGGGTCCAGGGCCATGGCCAGCCGCTCGGGCACCGTCGTGGCCTCGGTGAAGAGGCGGTTCAGCTCGAGCACGCCCTCGTAGAGGGTCGTGCCCTCGGCCAGGGTGAAGGTCCGGTTGAAGGGCCTCGCCATCATCAGCGAGTAGACGGCCGCGCCCTGGTCGGTGGCCTCGTCGACGAAGCGCTTGGCGTTGTCCCAACCGGCGGTCGGAGCGTCCACCTTCGAGCGGGCCCCGAGGCCCTGGATGATCACGGGCATGCGGGCGGCCAGGGACAGGTCGATGAGCAGCTGCTCGTCGTCGGGCTGCAGACCGCCGATGGCGCCTTCGGGCAGGTAGGCGATGGTGCCGGCGTTGGCCCGCCCGGCGGCGGCGACCAAGGCCTTCAGCTCGCCCAGCGAGGACAGGCGGGAGGGGACGGGACGGTTGGCACTGTCCCAGTGGGTGGGGGCGTGCGAGGACGAGAACCCGGCGGCACCGGCGGCCATGGCCTCCGAGACGATCCCGGCCATCTCGCCGATCTCGTCGTCGGTGGCCTCCCGCTCGAAGGCGGCGTCACCCATCACCCAGCGGCGCACCGCGGAGTGGCCGACGTAGCAGGCCATGTTCACGCCGAGGTGGCCTCGGCGGGCGGCCAGGAACTCGGGAAAGGTCTCGAAGTCCCAGGGCAGGCCGTCCAGAGCGGTGGCCGACATGCCCTCGACGCGGGCGAACATCTGGGTGATGTAGGGCCGGTCGGCCTCCTTGGTCGGGGCCACCGAGAAGCCGCAGTTTCCGGCGAGCACCGTGGTCACCCCGTGGAAGCAGGACGACGTGGCGTAGGGCTCGAAGGTCAGCTGGGGGTCGTAGTGGGTGTGGGGGTCGACGATCCCGGGGGCCACGACCAGGCCGGTGGCGTCGACCGTCCGATCGGCCGAGCCGTCCTCGGCGAACCCGATGGCCGCCACCTTGCCGTCCTTGACCATGACGTCGGCCCGGCGTCGGGGGAGCCCCGACCCGTCGACCAGGGTCCCCCCGACCACGGCCAGGTCGTAGGTGCTCATGCGTCGGGCCAGACGACGGACTGGAGCTCGCTGTAGGCGTGGAGGCCGAAGGAGCCGCCGTCCCGGCCGACGCCGGAGAGCTTGAACCCGCCGAACGGGGCCTCGTGGTTGCGCTGCAGGGTGTTGATGCCGACGTTGCCGGTACGGAGGCGGCCCGCCAGGTTCACGGCCCGGGTCACGTCACCGGACCAGACGTAGTCGTAGAGGCCGAAGTCGGTCCCGTTGGCCAGGGCCTCGGCCTCTTCCTCGTCGTCGAAGGGGACGACCACGATGACCGGCCCGAAGATCTCCTCCTTCACGACCTTCATGGCGCCGGTGCAGCCGGCCAACAGCGTCGGTGGGACATACCACCCGGTGTCCAGGTGCTCCGGGCGCGGCCCGCCGGCCACCACCTCGGCCCCCTCGCTGATGCCCGAGGTGATGTACTCCTCGACCCGGCCCCGGTGGGCCTCGGAGATGAGGGGGCCGACGACGGTGTCGTCCTCCAGGGGGTCCCCGACCTTGAGGGCACCGGCGAACTGGGCCAGACCGGCCACCACCTGGTCGTAGACCCCCCGCTGGGCCAGCACCCGGGTCGGGGCGGTGCAGATCTGGCCCGAGTGGAAGGCCCACGTCGAGGCCGTGCCCATGATCGCCTTCCCCACGTCGGCGTCGTCGAAGATGATCGACGCTCCCTTGCCCCCGAGCTCGAGCAGCAGGCGGGTCATCTCCTCCCCCGCCACCGAGCCGATCCGACGTCCGACTGCGGTCGAGCCGGTGAAGCTGATCATGTCGACGCCGCGGGCGGCGACGAGGGCCTCGGCCACCGCCGTCCCCTGGCCGACGACGACGTTGATGACCCCGTCGGGGAAGCCCACGTCCCGGGCGATTTCGGCGAACTTGAGGATGGCCAGCGGGTCCTGCGGGGCGGGCTTCACGATCACCGGATTGCCGACGGCCAGGGCGGGGCCGAGCTTGCCCGCCATGTTGGTCAGCGGGAAGTTGTACGAGGTGATGGCCAGCACCACGCCGACGGGCCGGCGGGCGGCGAAGGCGGAGATCACCCCGCCGGGGGCCAGGTCGGTGGTCTCGATGAGCTGCGGGGGCAGGGCCAGGACCGGGGGCTCCATCGCCCCCCGGGCGTAGCGGTGGAAGCGATCCACGACCTGGGTCAGCTGGAGGCCGTTGGCCACCTTCCACGTGGCCCCGGTCTCGGCCTGGATGAGCGGGGCCAGCTCGTCGTGACGGGCGGCCACGGCATCGGCGAGGGCGTCGAGCAGGCGGGCCCGCTCGGCCGGCGCGGTCTGCGACCAAGGCCCGAACGCGGCCTGGGCGGCGGCGACGGCGGCGGCGGCATCGTCGACTGAGGCGTCGGGGGCATCGCCCACCACGGCCTCGGTGGCCGGATTGCGGACCTCGTAGCCCCCGTTGGCCCCCGGGACGAACTCACCGCCGATGAACAGCTGTTGGGGGCCTGGGTCAACCGCGGGGATCGTCGCCACGGCGCCGGAGCGTAGTCCCCGGTTTCTGACGAGCCGTCAGCTCAGGTGTGCATCAGGAGGTTGAGCAGGTTCCAACCGACGATGGCCAGGTACAGACCGGTGACGCCGACCAGGGCCCGGTCCACGATGGCCGAGCGGGTGGGACAGGCCTTGAGGACCATGGCCACCAGCACGAACCCGCTGGTCTTCACCAGGGCGGGGGCGAAGGGGTGGTGGATGATCGGGGCCATGATCGGGTTGGCCTCCTGGCCCCCCGCGTTCAGCACCAGACGGGTGGTCACCAGGTCGAGCAGGTTGAGGGCCCCGAGGATGGCGAGGAGGAACCAGCGCCGGGCCAGGATCTGCTCGGCGTCCGGGAGGAGGGTGACCTTGGCCTGACCGTCCCGCAGGTCGATGACCAGGTCGTCGGCCAGCCAGTCGACGGGGCGCTCGTCCAGGCCCCGACGCTCGGTCCCACGGCGGTCGGCGGCCACCTCATGGAGATCGAGACGGCGCTCCGTCTTCCGGCGCGCCACCACGGTCGGGCGAAGGTGGTCAGCCATACGGCGCCACCGTAGCGACCACGGAAAGTGGTTTCAAGGCGAACCTCAAGTCACAGTCGGTGACTGCCGGCGACGGCCGGCCCGCCCGCCCGTCCGGGGTCAGGCCAACAGGGCGCCCAGGAAGGCGTCCACCTGGGGATTGCCCAGCACCGAACCGCCGTCCACCACCACCGTCTCGCCCGTCACGTAGCGGGCCAGGGGCGAGCAGAGGAAGACGATCACGTCGGCCACCTCGTCGGGGGTGCCGATCCGGCCCAGCGGCGTGCCCGCGGCGATGGGGTCGGCGTAGACGGGCTCTGCCACGGCGAAGGCGGTGAGGGGGGTGTCGATGAACCCGGGGGCCACGGCGTTGACCCGCACCTCGGGGGCGTACTCCAGTGCCGCGCTGCGGGTCAGGGACACCACCGCGGCCTTCGCCGCCGAGTAGGGCGCCTCGCCCCGGGTGGGGCGCAGCCCGCTGACCGAGGCCACGTTGACCACGCAGCCGGTGCCGCCGGCCGCCCGCAGCAGGGGCAGCGCCGCCCGCAGACCGTGGAAGGTGCCCCGGAGGTTCACGTCCAGCAGGCGGTCCCACTCGGCGTCGGGGTAGTCGGCGAGCGGCATCACGTTGCCGGTCCCGGCGTTGTTGACCAGGCACGTCAGGCCACCCAGGGCGTCGGCCGCCGTCATGACCGCGGTCGCCATGGCCTCGGGGTCGGCCACGTCGGCCTCGACCACCATCGCCCCCAGGGGCTCGGCCACGGCCCGGGCCCGTACGCCGTCGATGTCGAGGACGGCCACCCCAGCCCCCTCCTCGACGAAACGACGGCAGGTGGCGGCGCCGATGCCCGACGCCCCGCCGGTCACGATCGCCCGGCAACCCTCCAACAGGACCATGGACCCTTCCTAGCGCACGATCCGTGGGGTTACCGTCCCTTGACCGCCCGAGGAGGACCCATGCGCACCCGCCTGTTCATCGCTCTCACCGTCACCGTCGCGTTGAGCCTGGTCGGCGGTTCTCCGGCGTCGGCCTCGGTGTCGTCGCCCTACGGCATCGACGACGTGGTGGGCGTGAACACCCCCAAGGGCGACATCGTCGCCCTCCAGGTCGCCCTCACCCGGACCCGGGTCACCTTCAACCTCTCGCTGCGCCGGGGCATCGACGTGCTCAACGCCCACGAATGGGACCAGTACAGCGCCACCGAGATCCGGATCGCGATGGACACCCACGACGGCGGGGCCGTCGACTACCGCTTCCAGATGGAAGGCGACTCCGGCGGGCTCGCCGCCGACCTCACCTCGTTCCCCGGCAACAACCCGGTGTCGTGCATGGTGGCCGTGACCCAGCCCGAGGGCCTGCGCACCATCCGCGTCCGGTTCCCCCGGTCGTGCCTGACCCTCGACCACCCGAGCGAGCTGCGGGCCCGGGTGGCCTACGCCTTCGACCAGCACAGTGACGGCACGGTCGACACCACCGACCTCGCCCCCGACGCCGGCTTCACTCCCCAGATCCGCTTCCCCGAACCCTCCTGACGCCTCACCGGCCCGTCGCGGCCCGCCAGGCGGCTTCCTCCTCACCCAGCCGGGTCGAGGGGGGGCCGTCCACGAAGGGCCACAACTCGTTGGCCACCCGGCGCCAGTTGGCCGTGGCGTTGAGCTCACCGAGCACGGCGTAGAGGCCCAGGTTGATGCGCTGGATGACGACGAAGCTCGGCGGCACGTTGGCCGCCTTGATGATCTCGGCGTTCGGCCCCGTCAGGTCGAACATCTGCTTCATGGTGCGGCTCGAGTACTCGGGCGTGATCGTGGTGGGGCTGTCCTCCAGCACGAACTCGTAGAAGTGACCCATCCAGTCGCCGACCTGCTGATCGGTGAGGCCCGCCTCGGGCCGGATCAGCCCTGCCCCCTCCACCGCTCGGCGGAAATCGGCCAGGTCGCCCCGTAGGACGTAGGCGTCGATCAGGTCGTGGAACAGGCCGACGTCGGGTCGGGTGAACCGCTTCACCAGCCCGAAGTCGAGGAAGGTGACCCGGCCGCCCGGCTCGAAGAGGTAGTTGCCGGGGTGGGGATCGCCGTTGAACGCGTGGAGCCGGTAGAGCGAGCCGAAGACGAAGCGGAAGATGGTCTCGCCGGCCATGTCCCGCTCCTCGGCCGACCAGGTGAGCAACTCGTCCCAGCGGGCCCCGGCCGACAGCTCGGTGGTCAGTACCCGGCCCGTCGACAGCTCGTCGACCACCTCGGGGACGTGGACGAAGGGGTGGTCCCGGTAGTACTCGACGAACAGGCGCTGGTTCTCGGCCTCGGCCCGGTAGTCCAGCTCCTCGAGGAGGCGCTCCTTCAACTCGACCACCAGCGCCTCGGGATCGAGCCCGGAGAACACGAACCCCGCCGCCCCGAAGAGGGCGTCGACGTTGGCCAGGTCGGCCCGAATGGCCTCGTCCACCCCCGGGTACTGGATCTTGACGGCCACGGCCCGGTCGTCGTGGGTGATGGCGCGGTGGACCTGCCCGATGGAGGCGGACGCCAGAGGGACGGGGTCCCACTCGGCGAAGAGCTCGTCGGGGCCCTTCCCGAGCTCGGCCTCCAGGACCCCGGCGGCCAGCGCCGCACTCATGGGCGGGGCGTCCTGGCGCAGGTCGGCGAGGGCCGTGCGGACGGGCGAGGGCAGCCCCTGGTCGAGGTAGCTGGCCATCTGGCCCAGCTTCATCATCGCCCCCTTGAGGTTGCCCAGCTCGGCCGCCACCTGTTCGGCGGTGCGCAGGGCGAAGGCGTCGTCCA
>Ga0315287_10005730_pt1 | contig 12274 bp, 9 predicted proteins | sample YL17G11_0_MG_FD_205037 | JGI IMG/M metagenome (GOLD analysis project Ga0315287, IMG submission 205037) | Sediment microbial communities from Yellowstone Lake, YNP, Wyoming, USA - YL17G11_0 | ecosystem: Environmental > Aquatic > Freshwater > Lake > Sediment | place: USA: Wyoming | collected...
AATCGAGTCGTCTTCGGCCGCCGGCTTCCAGCGGCTCTCCTCTTCCTCCTCCCAACCTCGACCTCTTTTTTCTCAACCCGGCGACCTCCTCCTGTCCCCTTACCAAAACAAAAACAAAAACAAAAAAACAGGTCCTGAAAGAACGCGACTTCCCCTACTCCAAGATGAAGCTTCTGGCTTCCGCTCGCTCCGCGGGGAGGACCTACGACTGGGACGGCGCGACGATCACGGTCGAGGAGCTCACTGAGAATTCCTTTGGCGACGTCGACATCGCGCTGTTCTCCGCGGGAGGCTCGATCTCCAAAAAGTTCGCGCCGCTGGCCTCGGCGGCCGGCGCGACCGTCGTCGACAACTCTTCGGCCTTCCGCATGACGGAAGGAGTTCCTCTAGTCATCCCCGAAATCAACCCCGAGGCGATGAAGGGCATGAAGGCGGGGAAGGGCGGCATCGTCGCCAACCCGAACTGCTCCACGATCATCGCCCTGGTCGCCGTGACGCCGCTGCACAAAGCCGCCACGGTCAAGAGGATGGTGGTTTCGACGTACCAGGCAGCCTCTGGGGCAGGGCAGGCCGCGATGGGTGAGTTAGAGAGAGAGAGAGAGAGGATTTTGCGGGTTTTAGAGTTCTTTCTTTCGGGTCGAGATAGCACTCGTCGCAAGCAGGCGGGAAAACTCACTCTTCTCTTTCTCCTTCTCTCTCTCTCTCTCCCTCTCTCCCCCCACGTCACTCCTCCCCCTCACCCACAGACGAGCTCGAGCTCCAGACCCGCGAGGCCCTTGAAGGGAAGGAGGTGACGAAGAACATCTTCCCCTTCCAGTACGCCTTCAACCTGTTTAGCCACAACTCGCCGATGACGGGCAACGGCTACAACGAGGAGGAGATGAAGATGGTCAAGGAGACGCAGAAGATCTGGGGCGTCTCAGGGGACGACCTGGCCGTCACGGCGACGTGCATCCGCGTGCCCGTGATGCGGGCGCACGCGGAGTCGATCAACCTGGAGTTCGCGTCCGAGCTCTCCGAGGAGGAGGCCGTCGAGATTCTGAAGAAGGCGGCCGGGGTCAGCCTGATCAACGACAGGGCCAACAACCGCTTCCCCACGCCCTTGGACGCGAGCAACAACGACGACGTGTTCGTGGGGCGCATTCGGTGAGTTGTTTTTTTTTTTTTGGGGGGGGGGGGAGAGAGCCCCGCGCTCTGTTGTCTCCCTCTTTCGCTTTTTCCTCTACTGACCTTTCGAAAAAAACCCAAAAAAACGAAAAATCGAATCGCTTAGTCGGGACATCTCGCGCAAGGACAAAAAGGGCCTGGACCTCTTCGTGTGCGGGGACCAGATCAAGAAGGGCGCCGCGCTGAACGCGGTGCAGATCGCGGAGCTGCTGGTGTGAAAGAGGGGACAGGGGGGGGAGAAAGAGGGAGAGGAGAGGAGAGGAGGTTGTTTTTGTAAAGAGTGAAAAAAACAGATGGACTCTCTCTTTTTCATCCGTTTTCCGTTTTCTTCAATCACTTCGACAGCCGTGCTCTCTCACGCCCTTTCGCAGCACCACTCGGATCTGTTTTCTCGTTCGCTCTCTCCGGCGTCGTCTTTGCCCCCCTTCGTTCATAGGAAAGAGGGGGGGGAACGGCGGCGATAGGGGAGCTTGGAGAAATCCGACAGACTTAGTTTTAACGAGGCCCGCACGATTCTCTTCTCAACTTTGCCTGCGATAATCGAGACAACGTACGTGGAGTGGAGCCGCGTTTTGGAGGCTCTTCCGCGCCCAAAGGCATGATGTAGGAGAGCACTTAGACGCTCTCGAGATTGGCTGGATGTTGAACGAGCGCAAACTGGGCGGGGAAGACGCCAAAAAAACGTTCTCTCGTGCGTTGAGTCAGCGCTGCAAAAACTCAAGCTCTCTTGCTCTCACGCCCCTCTTTATCCTTCCTCCTCTCTCCAAACCGCCTCCAATAGCCCGCCGAGGGAAATTCCCGGCCCAATGAGGCTCGAACGGTACGCTTTGGAGGGACAATGCGGGCCCAAAAGAAGCTGAAGCGAGAGGCGAAAGAGAGCGAGGTGCACTCGCTTTGTCGGCATCGCCTCTCTCGTCGCCTCACCCCGACCTCTTCAAAAAAAAAAAAAAAAACCACAAACAGCAGCAAGCAGCGCTCGGCCTCGTGCGTCACCCTCGGCGAGCTCGCCCGCAGCGCCCTGCGCTCCGTTGCAGGGAGCGGGAGCGCCATCGCCGCAGCAGCAGCGGCTGCTGCTGCGGCGGCTTCTTCCTCTTCTTCTTCTGCGCCTTCCGCTCCTCCGCCGCTGCCGCGCGGCCGGGCCCCGTCCCCGAGGAGGCAGGAGCCTTCGCGGCCGGCGTCGCCGCAGCCGCTGGCTGCGGCGGCGGCGGCGACGGCATCAGATCGCCAGCGGCCGGTCATCTCCTCACCGCCCCAGCCTGCGCCCTCCTCCTCCTCCTCCTCCTCCGGCGGGCACGGAGCGCCCGAGGACGGCAGCGGCGATGGTGGCGACGGCGAGAACGGCGAAGACGAGGACGACACCGAGGGACACCTCCGCCCTCCTCCCTCTCCCCGAGGGTCCGACGAGGTGGACCCGGACGGCTGGGGCGACGGTGACGGGGCCGGGCTGGGCGGAGCGGGGAGCAGGAGGCTGACGGAGATGCGGCTGCTCCCCCTGCCCGCCTCCGTCGGGGGAGCGACTGCGGCAGGGGCAAAGGCGGCGGGAGCAAACGCTTCTTCTTCCTCCTCCTCCTCCTCCTCGGCGCGCCCCGCGCCCCCTCCGCCGCTGCCGCCGCTGCTGCTCAAGAGGCTGTCGAGGTACGGGATGCTCGCCGCGGTGGTCGCGAGCGGGAGCGGGAGCGCCCGCGCCTCTCCCTGGCCCTCTTCCTCCGCTGCGGCGCCCGCCGCCGGAGCCGAAAGAGCAGGAGCCGAAGGAGCCGCAGGGCTCGCCCCGCCGCCGCCGCCGCGCCGATGCCAGAGCATGCTCCCCCTCGCGACGCGCGCCGCGGTCGTCGCCGAGGCCGTCCCCGCGTTCGCGTTCGCGGGCGCTGCTGCAGCAGCTGCTGCTGCGGCTGCCGATTCTGCTCCACCGGTGCCGGCGGGGCCTGCGGCGGCCCCTCCGCCCGCCGCGGCTGCCGTCGTCGTCCCGCGAGAGGCGGCGGGAGACAGTGGCTGGCCCCTGCCGAGCACGCCCCCGAGGGAGAAAGCGGCGGCAGCAGCAGCGGCAGCAGCAGAAGCGGCAGCAGCAGCGGCAGCTGCGGCGGCGGAAGAGGACGACAGCAAGAGCGGCTTCTTCCTCCGCGCCTCGACGCCGCCGCCTCGGGCGGGCGGCAGCGGGACCCCTCCCTCCACCCCGCACCCCAGCCGCCGCCTCTCCGTCGCCGACGACGAGGACTGGCTGCACCACGGTGGCGGCGGCGGCGGCGGCGGAGCGGGAAGCTCCGCGAGCAGCGCGCCGGCCTCGCCGGAGCCGCTCCGGCTCGGCGGGGGAGGGGGAGCAGCGGTCGGGTCGGCGCCGCTCTCCCCGGCGTCGCCGCTGGCGCCGCAGCGCCCCTCGCCGCCGCGCTCCCCGGTCCCCGGGAGGAGGTCTCCCTCGCTCGTGGCCCTGTTGGCCGCCGCGGGCTCGCCGCTGGAGAAGCAGCAGCAGGAGCTGTGGCGGCAGAAGGAGCGGCGCGCGAGGGCCGCGGCCGCGGCCGCGGCCGCGGCGGGCGTCTGCTGCCCCGACGACGACTCGGGGCTGGCGGCGACGGCGGCGACGTACCAACCTCCTCGCCCCGTTCTCTCCTCCTCGTCGTCGTTCCCAGCGCCTCCCCTGCGGTCTATCGCCGCCGCCAAGGCCGCCGCCAATGCCGGCTCCTCCCTACTCTCCGAGCAAGGGAGCGGCGCCGGCGCCGGCGGCCGCGCCGCCGCTCCGGAGTGGGACCCGGCGGCGTGGCGGCGGCGGCGCGGCGTGCGGGGCGACGCGAGCGAGGACGAGGAGGAGGAGGAGGAGGAGGGAGGCGAGGGGCGAGGCGGAGGAGGGAGGAGGCCCTGGTCCGCCCCCTTCCCCTTCCCACCGCGGTCTCCCGCCGCCGATCCGTCCGACTGCAGTAGTGGCGGGGGAGGAGGAGGAGGAGGAGGCGCTATCGCGAGAGCGAAGAGGGCGCTCTTCGCGGCGTCGGTCGCCTGCCCGGAGCCGCTCTTCGAGGCGCACTCGTTCGCCGAGGGCGGCGGCGCGACGGCGCTGCTGGCCTTGGCCCGGAGCAGCGGCGGCGGTAGCGGCAGCGGAGAGAGGGAAGATGGCTTCGTTGCTTCCGCCTCTTCGAGGGCCGGGGCGCTGAGCACGCTCGCGTTCCTGTGCTCCTCGGCGGGGGTAGCCGCCGAGGCCGTCGAGGCCGGCGCCGCCGCGGCGGCGGCCGAGGCTTTGCTCTGCGATCCTTCTCCTCCTCCTCCGTCTGCCGCCGCCGTTGCTGCTTCTTCGAGAGTCAGGGCCGCGGGCGCGAAGCTCTCCGCGGCCCTCTGCCGCAGGAGGGCCGGGAGGAGCAGCCTGGTCGCGGCGGGGGCGGCACGGTCGCTGGCGGCAGCGCTCGGGGCCGCCGCCGCGAGGACGAGGGGGGCGGCGACGGAAGCGGGAGCGCCGCCGCCGTCGCCGGCGTCGCTGTTGTTGGCGGGCGCCGAGCGCTCGGCCGTGGCCTCCTCCCTCAAGGCGGCCCGCGCCCTGCTCAGCTGCTCCTCCTCCTCTCCTTCTCCTTGTTCTTTTTCTCCCTCTTCTCCGAGTACGGAGGAGCAAGAGGAGGAGAGGGAGAGGCGGGAGAGGGCGGGGAGGGAAAGCCTCGTCGCCGCCGTCGTCTCCCTCGCCGAGGCGACGGCAATGGCGGCGGCGGTGGCGCAGAAAAAGAGCAGCGATGCCGCCGCCGCCGCCCTCTCCCTCCGCCGCGCCGCGGATGCCCTGGCGGTGCTCTCGCCCCCCTCTCCCTCCGCCGCGTCTTCTTCCTCCGGGGCAGTCGTTAACGACCTGAGAGCGGCCCTCTGCCCCTCGCACTCGCAGGGAGGGGGAGGAAGGGAAGGAGGAGGGAGGGATCAAGGAGGAGGAGAGCGAGGGTCGGCGGCGGCAAAGGAGGGGGAGGCTGCGGCCTCTCGCCTCGTCAGGGTCCTTCGCCTCGCGACGGACGCTCTCGCTGAGGAGGGGGACTCTGTCGAGCTGGGGGGGCGGGAGGAGGTCTCCGCCGCGGCCTCCGCGCTCGCCGCGGCGGTGCTTGACGTCGCCGCCGCCGCGGCCGGCTGCGGCGAGTCGAGCGGCAGAGGCGCCAGCCACTTCTTCTCCCCGTCGAAGGCTGCGGCGGCTTCTTCTTCCCCTTCCTCTCCGTCGTCGGGAGAGGCCGCGGACTCGCTCGCCGACGCGGGAATCGTGCGGGAGCTGCTGCGCCTCGTGGCCTGCCGCGGGCGGGGGGCGGGAACGTGGGCCGGGCAGCGGCAGCGGCGGGCGCCGCCGGCGCCGGCCTCTTCCTCTCCTTCTTCTTCCCCCTCCTCGTTCTCGTTCGCGCCGCACCAGCAGGCGTTGACGACGCCCTCTTCGGAGGCTCCCGCAGTATTCTGTTCCGAGCCCAGGTCGGCGCTGGCCCTGCGCGCCGCGGCGGTCGCGGGGGCGATGGTGAGTTGTGTTTTCTTCCTTTCTTTTTTTTCTCGGCGGCGACACCGGCGCAAAAAAGGAAAGAAACTCAAGAACACTCTCTCACTCTCTCTTTCCATTTCTTTCTTCTAAAAAAAACACTTCCGCAAACAGGTCCACTCTGTCCCGGCCTTCACCGCGCTCGTCGGAGGAGGAGTAGGGGAAGAGGAGAGCTTCGGCGCGAGCGAGATGACGACGACGCTCTCATGTTCGCCTTCGCCTCCTTCGCCCTCGGCGACGGCGCTCCTCCTCTCCTGCCTCGACAGGGGAGCCCCGCCCGCTGCCACGGCCGGGGCTCTGTTCCTCATGCGGTGCCTCACGACGACGATATCCTCGCTGCCCCCCGCGGAGGCGGGAGGAGGAGGGGGAGGAGGAAATGCCGCTGCGGCGACCTCCGCGGGCGGCAGCTCCTCGAAGAGAGGGGCAGCGGCGGCAGCGGCGGCTCCGGCGGCGGGCAGAAAGTCCTCTGTTGCGCTCGTCGCGCGGGCCGCCCCGGGCCTCGCTCGCATCGCGGCCGAGGGCGGGAGGCCGGGAGGGGATGCGGGCGCCGGGGCCGCCGCCGCGGCGCTTCTGAGGCTCGCAGCTGCGACGAACAAGTGATTTCGTTTCTTTTATTTGCACTTCCAATTTTCTTTTTCTCTTCCTTCTAGGTCCCCTCGTGTCCCCGAAACAACAGAAATACCGATTTTGACACTCAATTTATAAAGAACGCGCGAGCGGCGCCCCTTGTATCAGCCCCTACTTCGCTCCCCCTCCTTTGTCCGAAAATGACGAAACGAAAAAGAGAAAGAAAAAATGCCGAACACCAAACTTTGAAATCACTAGAACAACAAAACACAACGACGACGAATTGATTGTTTTCTTTTTTTAACCGTTTCTGTTTGCACCCCTCTCTCCCCCCATGTCTCTCTCTTTCTCTGAACCTCTCTCTCCCTCTCCCACTCCGGATTTCGCCCTAAGTTGTTCGTAACTACTTGTACAGGAAAATGCAAAACGGGGGTAAAAAACAACTTTTTTCATTTCTTTTTGATCTCTTTTGCAACCCCCCCTCTCCCCGCCCTCCCCGCCCTCCTCACTCTCCCCTCTCTCTTCACGCCGCGGCGGCCCCGCCGCCCGCGCCCGTCGCGCACCCGGCGACGAGCGCCGCCGCCTCGGCCCTCGAGGCAGCGACGATGGCGGGAGACGAGGAGCTCCGCCCCCCCTTCTCGCCGCCGGCGCCCCCGGCGGCGAGCTCCTTGAGGCCGCCGAGGGAGGGACGGGGCGGGGCGGCGGCGGCGGGGGCCGAGACCGCCGCGCCCCCTCCGCCCTCCTTGGGGGAGGCGGCCCCGGAGGCCCCGGCGGCGGCGGCGGAGGAGGGGGGGGAAGAAGGGGAGGGGACGCCGCCGGTCGCGACGATGCCCGCCATGAGCTCCTGCGACGCCCTGCCGAACCTGTCGGCCTCGGCGGCGGCGGCGGCGGCCTCCGCGGCGAGGGCCGGCCCCGGGCCGCCGGAGCCCGGGGCCCCCGCCGCCGCGGCCGCCTCCTCCTCCTGCTTCGCGTACCGCCCCTGCATCGTCGACAGCACCACCGTCCACCCGAACGAGACCGCGGCGACGTAGGGGATCCGCAGGTGCCGCGGCACGAACGCGAAGTTGACGAGCTGCGCGGGCACCCAGATCTTCCAGAGCGCCTTGCACGAGTCCTTGATCTCCCTCTTGTACTTGTCCGCGGCGCTGCGCATCGGCTTGCCCTCCACGAAGGCCTTGAGGCCGTAGAAGAAGGGGAAGTAGATCAGCGGGTGGTGGATGCCCTGGTCGAGGAAGACCTTGATCGGCGCGACGGCGGCGTGGCCGAAGCGCGCGGTCAGCGGCGCGCAGAGCTTAGTGAACTTGATGTTGTAGAGCCAGTACTGGAACCCGCCCTGGTGTTTTTTTGTTTTGTTTCGAGATGTTCGAGAGAGACAGAGAGAGGGAGGGAGGGGAGAGAGCGAGAGTGGGCGAAAAGGAGGAGAGGAATGAAAGAAGAAAGGGAAAAAAAAACAGGTGGAGAACAAAGGGAAACGCAGCGGGCCGCCGCTTTCTCTTTCTCTCCTGCTCTTCTCTCTTCTTTTCCCTCGAACCCCTTTCGAAAAGCTCTTCAAGTCGCTCTCCGAGAAAAGCGGCAACTACTCACCAGATAGATGATCCCGAAGGTCGAGAAGGCGATGTGCCGGTGCCAGTCCATCTCTTCGCGGCGCTCGAGGACCTGGTTTTGGGTGTCGTTTTTTTTTTTTTTTTGAGAGAGGGAGAGGGGAGCGAAGGAGTGAGAGGGTGCAGAGAGAGGGTTTTCGGTCTCTCTATCGAGGGTCTTCGGAAAAAAAATCGCTCCCGACGACGTTTGAGGTTTTTCCCCCACCCCTCTCGTCTCCCTCCCCCTTCTTCCCTCTGCGCGCCTCTGCTGCCCGTCCCTGGTGCGGCAATGCTCTCTGCTGACGTCCTCCTCTCGTCATCCGCAGAGAATGCGACGCTGCGACCGAGGAAAGCCCTTGGCGCGCCTCCTTCCCTTTTGATGATCACCGACAGATGCGTGCGTCGACGAGGGGCGTCGGTCGTCGAGCCTCGAGCGAGAGCAGCGTCAAAATCAAAAAAACTCACCTTTTGCGCGAACAGGTCCGCGGCGGACGTCTTGAGCCCCGTCGTAATCACGGCCGTGATCACGGGCCGCTTCTTGGCCACGTCGGAGTACCAGTGGCCCGTGGCGACGAACGGCCTGGCGAGGGAGCGGGCGAGCGAGGCCATGATTTCAGGCGTCGATTTCGGTTTTCTTCTCGGCTCTCGACGGAAGAAAGAAGAGAGACTGAGTGCTCGCCTCTCTTCCGCTCTTTTGTCTTCCTTGCTCCCTCTAGGTCAAAGGGCGGCGTGTGGAGGAGCGTGTTCTGTTTAAGAGAGAGTGAGAGAAAAAAAGGAGGCGCACGGTGAGTGAGAAGCGATGGTGAAAAGAAAGAAGAGAGAGGAGCGCCGAAGGCGCGTCGACGCTTCTCAGCTCGCAACCGTTGTCGTCGTCGCGTTTTCTCTTCGCCACACCAAGGCGGGCGCTTTCTGGGGGCTTTCCCCTGCCAGGCGCCTCTTAAGCCGGCTTGATTCTAGACGCGCGTAGGAAGAGGCCAAGAGAGGAGAGCGGCGGAGAGGAGAGGGGGCGTTTCTTCTTGTCTGTTTGCTCTCCTGCTCCCATCGATGGTCGCTGCTATTTAAGAGAGAGAGAGAAAGAGAGATGCCCCTCGCTTCCTCGGGCGTCCTCTTTCTCGTACCTGGATACGCTCGAAGACTGGGAGAGGGACTCGAAAGAGGGAACCCTGCAGCGTTTCGCGGAACAAGGAGTGAGAGACCGAGCGGGGGAGAAGAAGAAAAGGAGAAAGTGGCCTCCGGATGCAAAAATTCGATTTTTCGATTTTCCAGTTTCTTCTCTCTCTCCTCGCTCTTCTTCTTCACCGCCCCCGCTCCCTCTCCCAGACTCGCTTCGCCTCCGCCACCACCGCCTCCGTCGCCTCCCACAGCCGCCTCGCGAGCTCGTCGTCCCGCGCCTGGGCCGAGAGGAGCCAGTCTGCTCTTTTCCTTCTGTGGACGAAGGCGAAGCGAGGAGGGAGGCCAGCGGAGGAGGAGGGATCGGGGAAGACGTCGCCCTCGGCGGCGGTCGCGGCAAAGAGCGAGCTCGCCGCGCCGCTCGCCGCGCTCTGGCCCAGGGAGGCCGCGACCCCCGCCGCGACCGCGGAGAGCGCCGAGACCGCGGCGGCCCGCAGCGGCACCCAGCTGGGAACGGCCGAGGCCGCGGCGGAGAGGGCGAAGCCGCGCGCGAGCGGCGTGCGCACCAGGCCAGGGCTCGTCGCGGCGACCCAGAGGCAGAGCGCGGCCTCGTCGCCGCCTTGCTCTTCGCCGCCGCCGGCGCCGCCGCCGCCGGCGTCGTCGTCGTCCTCCCGCTCCTCCTCCCCCTCTCCGCGCTGCCCCCTCCTTCGCGCTCGCCCGCCCGAGGGCGGGCCCGGGCCGCTCCTCCGCGCCAGCTCGCGGCAGAAGAGGACGTTGGCGAGCTTCGACCTCGAGTAGGACGCGAAGGGCGACGGCAGCCTCGGGGCGAGGGCCGCGAGCGTCTCCTCGCGCTCGCCTCCTGCTCCTCCTCCTTCGCCGCCGCCGCCGCCTTTCTCGAACTTGCCCGCGCCCGAAGCGCGCGACGAGACGGCGAGAACTCTGGCACCCTTCTTGATATCTCCATTTTCTAAGAGGCCCCGGATCAGAGCAAAGTGCCCGACGTGGTTGGTGGCCAAAGCGGCGTCGACGGAGTCGGAGGACCACCCTTCGGGGAAGGGCAGGGGAAGCGGGAGGAGAGGAGAAGAAGAAGAGGAAGAAGAAGAAGAAGGAGAAGAAGGAGAAGGAGACGCGGCATCGGAAGGAGGAGGAGGAGAGGGAGAGATCCCTGCGTTCAGCACGATGCCGTCGAGTTTCTCCCCCTTTCCCTCCTTCTTCATCGCCTCGACGAATTCAAAGACGGAGCGCGGCGAGGAGAGGTCGAGCGGCAGGAGGGCCGCGCGGGCGCGAGCAGAAGGAGGAGGAGGAGGAAAAGAAGGGGAGGTCGAGGTCGAGGTCGAGGGTTTCGAGGTCGACGAGATCCGTTGCCGTCGATTGTTGATCTCGGCGACCGCGGCGTCGCACGCGTCTTTCTTTCTGCAGGCCAAAATCACATCGAAGGAGTGGTCGTTGACGAGGCCTGCGGCGATCTCGAGCCCCAAGCCTCGGTTCGCCCCGGTGACCAGGAAGACTTTGGACATTTTCGGGAAAAAGATTGAAGCAAGATCGTTTTCACAAGTTTTCATCGATTCGCACCGTTGACAAAGAAACACGATGATGTCGCGCCTCGCGCTTCCCCTCCTCCTGCTCCTGGCGATGAGCGGCGTCCTTCTGGCCGCTGTTGAGGCCTTCCAGATGCCCTCTCCCGTGGCCGAGGCAAAGGTATGATGGGATCAGCATGGAGAAGCCAGAGGAGAAGGAGGGGAAAACGAGAGAGGGTCGAGGAGAGAAATCGATCGCCGATGCTCGTTTTTCATCGCCCTCTTCCCTCGCCTTTTTTCCCTGTGGGCCCCCAATTCCAATCCGCTTCTCCGTCGAGATCCTTGTAAAGAGTCTCACTCGCGTCGTTCAAAGGACAAGAGACCGGGAAAGCTCGCTCGCTGCTCGTCTCTTAGCGAAGAAGAAGCGGTGAAAAACATCGGCACAGCGATCTCTCTCGCGCTTCTTCCGGAGAGCCCTCTCTCTCTCCTTTTTTCCTCTCCCTCTCCCTCAACCCCGACCTCTCACTTTTTCAAAACGTAATCTTCAGGGAGTCCGCTCCGACGTCAAACACGTCGCCTGCGAGGCCTGCGAGGCCCTGGCCCGCCACGCCTCAAGCCACGTCTCGCAGCTCCGCGAGGAGAAGAAGAAGAAAGAGGAGGTCAAAGAAGGCGACGAGAGCCCCCCTTCGTCGGCGTCGTCCTCGCGATTCAAAAGGGCTCCGCTCGCGAAAGGGACGCTGACGGAGGCCGAGATCCTCGACGCCGTCGAATCCATGGCCGACCCCGACTCCGACGCCGGTGAGTGGCTCTCCCACTTCGATCTGGAAATCGTCGACAAAAGGTTAAAAGTAAAGGACGTGGGCGAGAGGGGCAAGTGCGGGTCGAGGTGCCGCACCGTCGCGATGGCCGCGGCCGACTGCCTCGCGGGAGCCGACACCGACCTCGCGGAGAGGCTCTGGCGCGGGGGCGCCGAAGCGGGGCCCGAGGAGGTCGCGAGGTGGCTGTGCAGGGAGGCGACGAGCGCGTGCGTCGACCCGCCTCCCCCGCTCCCCGCCGCACGCGCCGCGGCGCTCGAGCGCGAGCTGCTCGCCGAGCCCTTCTCCCCCGAGAGCGCCGACGACGCGCAGCTCCGGCAGATGATGGCGTCGATGAAGCAGCAGGGGATGGGGGGGCAAATGTTCGACAGGCAGAGCGTGCTCAAGTCGCTCAAAGAGGACGACGACGACGACGACGGGGACGACGACGAGGAGGAAACGGAGGAGAAGGCGAAGGACGCGGCGGCGGAGGAGAACGTGAAGGCGACGCTGGCAGAGGTCATGGCGGCGGAAGAGGCCAAAAACAAAAGGGAGAAGAGCAGGGAAGGAGGAGAGACTCCTCCTTCTCCTTATCCTTCCGCCGCTGCCTCCTCTTCCTCCTCCGACTTTTCTGAAAGGGCGGAGAGGGCAAAGGCCGCGGCCAAGGAAGGGATCGCCGCGGCGAAAGGGTGGCTCTCTGCGAAGAGGGCCTCTCTCTTTGCCGCCTCTTCTTCTTCAGAGTCCAAGTCGTCGTCTTCGAAAGGGTCGACCGCCGAACTCTGAAAAAAAAAAAAAGGTTCGAAATGGTAATTTCTCTCTCTTCCCTTTCTTCCCCGCTTTTCTCTTTGTTGAATCTTGTTGTCGTTTCATTTATCTTCACAATGGTAAAATCAAAAAGAGGCAAAATGGAAAAAGCGAGAGAGGAGAGAAGTGGTTTTTCTTTCTAAGATTATTTATTTTCCTTCCTTTCCTCCTCCCTCCCGCGCACCCTTCATTCCTCCCAACAGCTCCACATCCCCCAGTCCCGGGCCCTGTTCGCGGTCACAGCGCCGCCTCCACCGTCGCCATTCCCTC
>Ga0315287_10005731_pt1 | contig 12274 bp, 12 predicted proteins | sample YL17G11_0_MG_FD_205037 | JGI IMG/M metagenome (GOLD analysis project Ga0315287, IMG submission 205037) | Sediment microbial communities from Yellowstone Lake, YNP, Wyoming, USA - YL17G11_0 | ecosystem: Environmental > Aquatic > Freshwater > Lake > Sediment | place: USA: Wyoming | collected...
CGGGTCGGTCGGTCGGGATCGTGGCCAACCAGCCGCTGTACCTAGCGGGGGTGCTGGACATCGACTCCTCGCGCAAGGCGGCCCGCTTCGTGCGCTTCTGCGACGCCTTCAACATCCCCATCGTCACGTTCGTGGACGTGCCGGGGTTCCTGCCGGGCACGGCGCAGGAGTTCGGCGGGATCATCAACCACGGGGCGAAGCTGGTCTACGCCTACGCCGAGGCGACGGTGCCGAAGGTGACGGTCATCGTGCGGAAGGCGTATGGGGGCGCCTACATCGCGATGGGGTCGAAGCACCTGCGGTCGGACGTGAACCTGGCCTGGCCGATCGCGGAGATAGCGGTGATGGGGCCGGACGCGGCGGTGAACATCATCTTCCGGGGCGAGCTGGCGGAGGCGGCGGACGCGGCGGCGCTGCGGGCGGAGCTAATGGAGAAGTACCAGGAGCGGTTCGCCAGCCCCTATGTGGCGGCGGAACGGGGGTACATCGACGACGTGATAGACCCGCGGGAGACGCGGTGGCGGATCATCCGGGCGCTGGAGATGCTGCAGCACAAGACGGATACAACGCCGCGGAAGAAGCACGGGAACGTGCCGCTGTAGGGGGCAGCCGCGCCGTTGATTGTTATTGTTTGGCGAAATGTTTTTTTCTGCGAATCTGTAAGGTGCGTTTTGGGTTGATTGACCGTCGAGGCGGCCGTTGCAGCACCCCAGGCTGAAGGCTGGGGCATGAGAACGTGCGAGAGGGCAGGGCTGAGGCCCTGCCTCTTTGTTTGTAGGATAAGGGTTTCGGGCGAGAAATCGAAGGGGTTTGTGGCACCGGCAAAGCGTGGGGGCGAAACTTGGCCGGGAATACTATTGACAGGAGGATAGCGGGGCCGTATGATGCTGCCATCCCCGCCATCTCGGTGGCAACCGTATCTTCGAGAGCTAACAAGTACGGACGCGAGGTGGCTCTTGAACCGGTCCCTACGTCTCCCTCATGGGGCTAGGCCAGCCCTCCCCACAAACGCTGGGCGTATTCTTCTACTTTGTCCCCTTAGGCGGTAAGAGCAACACATCGACAGAGGAGGTGTCGAAATGCGGTATCCCAAGAACCTGATAACCCCGCTCATCGTACTGGCCGTGCTGGGGGCGCTCGCCGTAGGCATCCTGTCCACGCTAAGCGCCCGTTCCCTGGTTGTGGACACAGCATCGGCGCAGCCCTCGGTGCCCAACCCGGGCCACAGCTACCAGGAGGTGGGGCTGCCTGAAGGGACGTGGCCGAACCTGGACGCGGACAGGCTCGATGGATTGGACGCGTCGGACCTCACGGACGGGTGCTGCCTGGCCAAGACCGGCGCTCTAATTAACCGAACCGGATACCACGCGAACTGCACGGGAGGCTACGAGGCCACTCTCTACACTGTCCCGGCCGACAAGCGCGCGCTCATTCGCACCATCAATTCCACAGAGAACAGCACCGCCGGATCTTTGCGGGTCTACGTGACAGCGGCGAGCGGCGTCTGGCTCGCGCCTATCGTCAATGGGCTCGGCGTCTCCCGGACCGTTGACGTCGTGATCGGGCCTGGAGACACGGTCGGGTGGGACTGCAATCAAGGTGGTACCGCGCAGGTGTCCATGACGGGCTTCGAGTTTGAGCCCGCGCCCTAGGGACGCGTGGTAGTCACCATGGTCCAACAGGGCCAAGGAGGTCTCAACGTGAATATGTCGAATAACTTGAGGAACATCTCCATAGCAGGGGGAGTGCTGGTCGTCTTCATCGTCGGGGCGTTCTTCGCCCTCGGCGTGAAGTCGGTCTTCACCGGCACGGCGCAGGCGCAGCCCTCGGTGCCCAACCCGGGCCACAGCTACCAGGAGGTGGGGCTGCCGGCGGGTACCTGGCCGAACCTGGACGCGGACAAGCTCGACGGCTACGACGCGTCGCAGTTCGGCGGCGGAGGCTGCTACAACAACTGGAACGACGCCACCTGCGCGCCGGGGTGGACTGCCGTGTCGACAGGCGAGTGGACGGCGGTGAACTACCAGGAGAGTGGCGCATTTGCGATGCTCTGCGCCGCTGACAAGGGGAACAACAAACCAGGAGGACCATCGTTCGAGGCCGACACCGACGGCGACGATGACTATGTCCACTCCCTGGTCCACGAGCCCTGCGCCGTCTGCTGCAAGTAGGGCTGAGGTCAACCGGCCTCCAACCGATACAAGGAGGTGAATCATGAGGAGAATCGCTCTACTGCTGATTCTCTTGGCAGTAATGCCGGTTCTGGCCTCCGCCGCCAAGTTCATATCGGACAACGCTATCCCGCGCGCCCGCTCCGCTCCCGCTGAGGGAGACATGGTGTGCGCCGTCAGGACCAGTTGCGACGCGGGCGAGGTGGCGGTATTCCGGATGGAGTCGACCAGCAATGCCCACGCCGGCACGTTCGACGGTTCCAGCTACGACAACGTGGTGTGCTGCGACGGCATGGCGGGGCTGGGCACCAACTGCAGCGGCGTCCACGATACGGTGCTGTTCCTGTCGGCGACAAACAACGCGCACGTCGCATCCTACGGCGGCTACCCAGAAGAGGTGTGCCTCTCGACTGAGACTGAGGAACGGGTGACTTGCAGATATCGCACCAGTTGTGGGAACGATTTCGCTTGTCTGGCAACCATCTCGGGCAGCACCAATGCCCATGTAGCCGACTGCGACGGGGTCGACGATTATGCGACCAAGGTCTGCTGTTATGTCGGCCCACCCCTGCCTATCGGCGGCATAGCGGAGGCTCCGGACGCGGCGGATTCGAGGAGCGGCTCGTCGTCTCTGCCGTACGCGGCGCTGACGGGAGCGGCAGCAGGGGTCGCGCTGCTGGCGGCGGGCGGGTGGTACGCGAGGCGGAGGTGGCGCGCGGGGTAGGGCTCCGGAACACGAGGCATGTTCTTTCTGTAGGGTCGGGCACTAGTCCCGACCCTACATTGATCGCGCCGGTTTGGGCTAAGGACGCGCGGGCTATATAATCGGACTGCGAGCACGTGTCCCTAGGATAGAGACGCACGATGGGAAGAAGCCTGACACGCAAGATCATCGATGAGCACCTGGTCGCCGGCGAGGCGAGGGCGGGCAGGGAGATCGCGCTGCGCATCGACCAGACGCTGACGCAGGACGCGACGGGCACGATGGCGTACCTCCAGTTCGAGGCGATGGGCATCCCCCGCGTGCGCACCAAGCTGTCGGTGAGCTACGTCGACCATAACATGCTGCAGGCGGGCTTCGAGAACGCGGACGACCACCGCTTCCTGCAGAGCATCGCCGCCAAGTACGGTATCTATTTCTCGCGGCCGGGGAACGGGATCTGCCATCAGGTGCACCTGGAGCGGTTCAGCGCCCCCGGCCAGACGCTCCTGGGGTCGGACAGCCACACACCAACGGGCGGCGGCGCGGGAATGCTGGCGTTCGGCGCCGGCGGGCTGGACGTGGCGCTGGCGATGGCGGGCGAGCCGTTCTATCTGGTGATGCCGCAGGTGGTGCGGGTGAACCTGAAGAGCCGCCTGCCGCCCTGGGTAGCGGCGAAGGATGTCATACTAGAGCTGCTGCGGCGGCTGACGGTGAAGGGCGGCGTCGGGCGCATCTTCGAGTACGGCGGCGAGGGGGCGGCGACGCTGTCGACGCCGGAGCGGGCAACGATCACGAACATGGGCGCGGAGCTGGGAGCGACGAGCTCGCTCTTCCCCAGCGACGAGCGGACGCGGGAGTATCTGCGGGCGCAGAAGCGCGAGGAGGCGTGGACGCCGCTGGCAGCGGACGCCGACGCCGAGTACGACGATGTGATCGAGATCGACCTGGACGGGCTGGAGCCGCTCATCGCCCTGCCGTCGAGCCCGGATAAGGTGGTGCCCGTACGGGAGGTCGCCGGCACGGAGGTGGCGCAGGTGGCGATCGGCAGTTGCACGAACTCCTCCTACGCCGACCTGGCGACGGTAGCGGCGATCGCCAGGGGCAAGGTGGTGCACCCCAGCGTGAGCGCGGCCATCAACCCCGGCTCGCGGCAGGTACTGATGACGATCGCGAGGGACGGCGCCCTCGCCGAGCTGATCGCCTCCGGGTTCCGGGTGCTGGAGTCGTCCTGCGGGCCGTGCATCGGGATGGGGCAGGCGCCGGCGTCGGGGACGGCGTCGCTGCGGACGTTCAACCGCAACTTCTCCGGACGGAGCGGCACCGTCGGCGACCGCGTTTATCTGTGCAGTCCGCAGGTGGCAGCGGCGACGGCGCTAAGGGGGGCGATCACGGACCCGCGCGACCTCGGCGAGGCGCCGCGCGTAGGGCTGCCGGCGGAGTTCTGGGTCGACGACTCGATGATCATACCGCCGGCGGAGAGACCGGAAGCGGTGGAGATCATACGCGGCCCCAACATCAAGCCGCTGCCGCCGGCGGAGCCGCTGCCGGAGACGATAAGGGCGCCCGTCCTCCTGAAAGTTGGCGACAACATCACGACCGACGATCTCATGCCGGCGGGGGCGAAGATACTGCCTCTGCGGTCGAATATCCCGGCGATGGCGGAGCACGTCTTCGAACGCATCGACCCGCAGTTCCCGAAGCGGGCGCGGGAGGCCGGCAGCTCGATCGTGGTCGGCGGCAGTAACTACGGGCAGGGCTCCAGTCGCGAGCACGCGGCGCTGGTCCCGATGTACCTGGGGCTCAAGGCGGTGCTGGCGAAGTCGTTCGCCCGCATCCACGCGACGAACCTGGTGAACTTCGGCATCCTGCCCTTGCTCTTTGAGAACGAGGACGACTACGATCGCGTCGACCAGGGCGACGAGCTGGAGATCGCGGGCGTGCGCGAGGCGCTCCGGCAGGGAACCACCGTCGGCGTCCGCAATCTGACCCGTGGCAACGAGTTCACGGCCAGGCACAATCTCTCTCCCCGCCAGGTGGAGATTCTGTTGGCGGGCGGCTCGCTGAATTATGTAAAGACATCGCGGGCGTAGGGATCATCGAGAAGTCGCTTGCGGGACCACGCCTGTAAGAGGAAGACGGTGCTGGCTTGCAGTCATCGCAGCGCTCCCTTGCAGGACCAGCGCCCGCTAGAGGAAAAGGGCTCTAGGTTGCGGTAATACCGGTAACAATCCGTCATGAGAGAGATCCACACCGACCAGATAAGCGAGAAGGTCGCCGAGCTGTTCATCGACGCCGCCCACAACTTGCCGGAGGATGTCATGGCGGCGCTCCAACGCGCCCGCGACAGCGAGGAGTCGCCTCTCGGCCGCCAGATACTGGAGGAGATCCTGGAGAACGCGAAGACGGCACGGGAGGAGATGATCCCCCTCTGCCAGGACACCGGCACATCCGTCGTCTTCGTCGAGTTGGGGCAGGAGACGCACATCGCCGGCGGGGATCTGACGGAGGCGATCAACAGAGGCGTCGCCAAGGGCTACGGCGAGGGCTTTTTGCGCAAGTCTATCGTCGATAGGCCGTTCTCCGCCCGCAAGAACACGGGCGATAACACGCCGGCCGTGGTCCACCTCGAGCTCGTCCCCGGCGACAAGATGAAGATCACGGTGCTCCCCAAGGGCGGCGGCTGCGAGAATATGAGCCGCCTGGCGATCCTCCTGCCGGGCCAAGGCCGCGAAGGTGTGGTCGATTTCGTGCTGCGGGCGGTGGAAGAGGCAAGCGGCAACCCCTGCCCGCCGCTCGTCCTGGGGGTAGGCATCGGCGGAACGGCGGAGCACTGCATGTCGCTGGCCAAGAAGGCGCTGACACGCAAGGTGGGCGATCCCAACCCCGACCCGGAAGCGGCTGACCTGGAGCGAGAGCTCCTGCAAAAGGTAAACGCTCTGGGCTTGGGCCCGCAGGCAGTGGGAGGGACGAATACAGCGCTGGCGGTGCACGTGGAGACCTTCCCCACCCACATCACGGCGCTGCCGGTGGCGGTGAACATTCAGTGCCACAGCGCCCGCCTGAAGTCGGCGGAGCTATAGGCCCGACGGTTCGATGGGAGAAACGAGTTGAGCAAGGAAATCCGACTGCCGCTGACTGAGGAGACGATCGCGGGGCTGCGCGCCGGCGACCACGTGCGCCTGACCGGCGTGATCTATACAGCACGCGACGCCGCCCACAAGCATATGATCGAGGCGCTGGATAGGGGCGAGCCGCTGCCTATCGACATCAAGGGCGCGGTCATCTACTACGTGGGACCGACGCCGGAACGGCCGGGGAGGGTCATCGGGGCCGCCGGGCCGACCACATCGATGCGTCTCAACCCCTACACTGCCCGCCTCATGGAGCAGGGCCTCAAGGCGACGATCGGCAAGGGAGGCCGCAATCAGGCGGTCAGGGAGGCGCTCAAGAAGCACCGCGGCGTCTATTTCCTCGCCGTCGGCGGCACGGGAGCCCTTCTGTCGAAGCGCGTCAAGAGCGCCGAGGTGGTGGCCTACGAGGACCTAGGGACGGAGGCGATCCGCCGCCTCGAAGTCGAGGGCTTCCCCGTCATCGTAGCGAACGATATGTACGGCAATGACCTGCTGGCGCTGGGGAAGGCGAAGTACCGCAAGCTCGACCGTCTGGGCAGCTACGTCCCGTTGGGGGCAGACCCGGACGCCCCCAACGGCGGCGGCAACTGAGGTCTCCTCGAAACCTGGAGGGAAAGACCGCCCGATGGCCGCCGGATTAGTCGATGAAGGCGGAAAGAGCGAAGATCCCGAACACGAAGGCAACCATCCCCACCACCGATAACGCCCCCGTCACAACCCTCTCGCCGGCACCCCGCAACCCGTAGTCCAGGAGCACGTTGCGCACGCCGTTCAGTCCGTGGTAGAGGGCGAAGGTGAGGAGCAACAGGTCGATGACCCAGTAGGTAGGCGTCTCCAGCCGCTCGGCCACGTCGGAGAAGACGACCAGGCCGGGAAGGATGCCCTTCTCCACCTCGGAGATGTTGAAGAGGTGATTGACGACGATGTGGATGGGCAAGAGGACTATCAGCCCCACCGCCGTCACCCGCTGAAGAAGCCAGGGCCAGAAGCTGAACCCCGCAACGGGCCTCGCTACTCCGCCGATCTCCTGTCGCAGCTCCAAGCGCGCCATCTCGTTCTCCCCGCTAGATGAGGTTCCGCACGGCAACCGCCGAGCCGCTGAATACGGCCACGGCGACCGCGAAGGATATCCAGAAGAGAAGCTTCTGAAACCGCAGCCCGACGGCGAAGTCGAACAGTATCAGTCGCAGGCCGTTCATGGCGTGAAAGGCGACTACCCCCACCAGACCGGCGTCTAGGATCAGGAAGGGCGACTTCTCGAAAATGGAGAGCAGGTCATCGAACCTCTCCTCTCCCTGTACCGCCGTCCCGATGACGATGAGGTGGGCAATGAGATAGAGGGTGAGGAACAGGCCGGAGAGACGCTGGAGAAGCCAGGCCGCAGTGCCGGTGTGCATGACCCGCGCCTGGAATTGGGCATCCCTGGGCTTGTACATCGTCACTCCTCCCGCAACAGGCTGCCAAAAGCACCCCTCGACGCCTCGGCCACGTCGCACGTCCTTCCGCGGAAGGACGGCTCGCGGCCTTTCTTTTCTGAATCTGGGGGGACACCCCGCCTACGGCGGGCAGGCTCCCCAGGCCTCCCGACAGGGGGCTCCGCCCCCTGTACCCCCGCTCCTGCGAGCTCTTAAGCGTCCTGCTAGGGCGTCCGCTAGCGGCCCAGGCCCAGTCTCATCAGCATAACCATCTTCTTGAGTTGCTGGATGGCTTCGGTCGGGTTGACCCCTTTCGGGCACTGCTCGGCGCAACTGAACACGGTGTGGCAGCGCCAGAGCCCCTGCTCCTGCGCTACGTCGGCCAGCCGCCGCGCCTTGCCGTCATCGCGGGGGTCGTGGCAGTAGCGGAAGGCCTTGGCCAGGGCGGCAGGCCCCAGGTAGTCGTCGTCGAGGGCGACAATGGGACAGGCGGAGTAGCAGGCGGCGCACTGGATGCAGGCGACGAACTGGGAGAGGCGCAGGGAGCGCGCCGCGTCCATAAGGTATTCGCGGTCAGGCAGGGGCTTCGCCTCATCTATCATCAGCCAGGGGGAAACCGCCCGCATCTTCTCGTAGAACGGCCCCATATCTGCTACCAAGTCCTTGATCACCGGCAGGTTGGCCAGCGGCTCCACTGTGATCTCCTGGCCGCGGGACACCAGGTCTACTACCTTTGTTTTGCAGGCAAGGCGTGAGGCGCCGTTGATGCGCATGGCGCAGGAGCCGCAGATGGCGCTGCGACAGGAGGAGCGGAAGGCCAGGGAGCCATCGACACGCTCCCGTATGATGAGGAGGGAGTCGAGGATGGTGGCGGATGCGGGAGCATCGAACTCGTACTGCTGATAGGATGGCTCGACGCCGGCCGCCGGGTCGTGGCGACGAACCTTGAGTCGCACCTCCACTAGTAGACCCTCCTCTCGGGCTGCCAGCGCGTCATGGTCACGGGGACGTATTCCAGCTTCGGGCCATCCGCAGCGTAGCGGGCCAGGGTGTGCTTGAGCCAGCTCTGGTCGTCCCGCTCGGGGAAATCGCGGCGGCTGTGGGCGCCGCGGCTCTCCTCGCGCTGGAGGGCGCCGAGGGCGATCACCTCCGCCAGGTCGAGCATGAAGCCCAGCTCTATGACCGACAGGAGCTCCATGTTGAAGACTCCGCCCTTGTTCCCGACGGGCACCGTCTTCCAGCGCTCCTTGAGCTCGCGCACCTTGGCGAGCGCCGCCGCGATGCCTTCCTTGTCGCGGAAGACGCCGACACCGCTGTTCATGGCGACCCCCATCTCGGCGCGGAGGTCGGCCATCCTCTCGCCATCGCTGGGACGGGAGAGGAGCGCTTCGATAGCCTGGGTATCTCTCTTCACCGCCGCCTCGGAAGGAGACGGGGCCGGCTGGCCGTTAGCGTATTCGGCGGCTGCCTTGCCGGAGCGCCGTCCGAACACTATCGTCTCCAGGAGGGAGTTGCCGCCGAGACGGTTGGCGCCGTGGACGCTGACGCAGGCGCACTCGCCGGCGGCGAAGAGCCCGGGAATAGGGCTGGCGCCGTCGACGTCGGTCTTGATGCCACCCATGGCGTAGTGCATGCCGGGACGGACGGGCACAGGGTCGGTGAGAAAGTCGGTGTTGGCGAGGTCGAGGGCGAGCTCGCGGATCTGGGGCAGGCGCTCCATGATCTTCTGTTTGCCCAGGTGCCGGAGGTCGACGAGGACGCAGCCGTCGACGCCGCGGCCCTCGTTGATCTCCGTCTGCTCGGCACGGGAGACGACGTCGCGGGCGGCCAGCTCCATCTTGTTGGGGGCGTAGCGGGCCATGAAGCGCTCACCTTCGGAGTTGAGCAGGTAGCCGCCTTCACCGCGGGCCCCCTCGGTGATCAGGACGCCGCTCTCCTTGAGGGTGGTGGGATGGAACTGCACGAACTCCATATCCATGAGGGGAGCGCCGGCGCGGTAGGCGAGGGCATGGCCGTCGCCGGTGGAGATGAGGGAGTTGGATGTAGGCGTGTAGACCCGCCCGAAGCCGCCGCCGGCCATGACCACAGCCTTGGCGAGTAGCGATTCGATGCGGCCGGTCCTCATGTTCATGGCCACGACGCCTCGACAGCGGCCGTCCTCGACGATGAGGGAGGTAACAAACCACTCGTCGTAGGTCAGAACGTTCAGCTTCAGGACCTGCTCATGGAGGACGTGAAGGAGCGCCTGCCCGGTGATGTCGGCGACGTAGCAGGTGCGGGGGAAGCCGGCGCCGCCGAAGGGGCGCTGGGCGATGCGGCCGTCCTGGCGGCGGCTGAAGACGGTGCCCATGCGCTCGAACTCGATGATGTCGGACGGCGCCTCCCGGCACATGGTCTCTATGGCGTCCTGGTCGCCGAGGTAGTCGCTGCCCTTGACGGTGTCGTAGGCGTGGGTCTCCGGGGAATCGTCCTCACCCAGGGCAGCGTTTATGCCGCCCTGGGCAGCGACGGAATGACTGCGCAGGGGGTAGACCTTGGTGAGGAGGGCTACGTCCACTCCCTGACGGGCGGCCTCGAGGGCGGCCCTCATTCCCGCCAGGCCCGCTCCGACCACCAACACATCGTGGATCAGCGCTTCAGACACCCTCGGCCACCATTGCGATACGCAACTCTCGAAAGTCAGGATGCGGGCGGGCATCCTGCCCGCCCCACGTGATCGGCAGGGCCTATCTTAGGCTATCGCAGGTCTGTAATCGAGGGCTCGAAATCTTTCAGTACGTGGGATGGGTTGTGCGCGATGGGCGGCGTCGGCGTTCTCGCCGCAACATGGGCGTGGTCTGTCCCACCCACCCGCCCTAGGAGGGTTAGGGAATCTCAGGGGGGGGGCACCCCCTGAAACCCCCGCCAGAGGGGGATTCTCCCCCTCTGGACTCCCCTGCAGACGGAGCGCAGGGACAAGGGAACGGGAAAGCGGGAGGGCTGAAGCCCTCCCCTACGTTGTCTTCAGGTGGGCGGGCAAGATGCCCGCCCTACGTGGTCGCTGTCAGGGGGATTTGTCGATGGCCTCGGCGTAGAAGCCCCACATACTCTGCGGCAGGAGCCTGCCAATGGCGACCATGATCTGCTCGCGCACCAGACGGTCTTGCTCTTCGCGGTCGGTCCGGCGCTCCTTGCGCAGGCGGAAGGGCTCGCCGAACCTCACGATGAGATGCTCTCCCTCTTCGTAGAAGCCAACCGGTAGGAGGGGAGCGCCCCGTTTGGTGAGCATCTCCAGAAAGAGTCCTGATCCCGGCATCGCCTCGACCAGCGTGCCCTTGCCTCCGGCTTCCGGCGTAAGGGCGACGGTCTGACCGTTGTGGCGCCGTGTTTCGCTGCCAGCGGCAGAAGAGCCGACGACGGCGAGGGCCTGTCGGAGGGCGGCGGCCCGCCCCGCCGTCTTCTCATCACCCTTGGGCATCGTAATGAAGCCGTAGACCACGCCGACGCGGCCGAACGCCCAACGGGACAGCCAAATCGGGATCGGGATGGGGCCGAAGTGGCGGCTGAGCCACTCGCTGGTGATGATCCATCTCGTCTCCGGTGAGGCAGGACGCCTCTCGGCGACGGCGGCGCAAACCGCCATGCCGGCGAAGTAGGTCGGGAGGCCGAGACGCTCGTAGTGATTGGCGACGATGACGAACGGCCCTTCCACGGGGATGTTCTCCAAGCCGATCACTCTGGGCAGGGGCGGGTTGCCGCGCAGGATTCGGAGGGAGTCGACGGCGGCAGAGCGCTTGAAACCAGGAAGGAGGCCGACGGCGATCTTGATCAGAAGGAGGCGGGGGAAGTGATATGTCTTGTGGCTGCCGGTCTGTGCGTCGGAGTCTTGAACAGTCATAGGCTATGAGGGAAGGGGCAACTGTATCGCGCGGCGGCCGGCGAGCAGAAGAAGAGCCGCTATCGACTTCGCGTCCTCGATCTCGCCGCTCTCGACCATCCGCAGGACTTCCGCCAAGGGCAGGCGCAACGCCCTGAGGTCATCCTCGTCGCCGGTGTCGAGGGGGCTCTCCTCCAGGTCGGTGGCGAGGAAGACGTGAATGTACTCGTTACAGTAGCCGGGGCTGAGGAAGAAGCCGCCCAGCCGCTCCAGAGAGCGCGGCCGGAGACCGGTCTCCTCGCGGAGCTCCCGCTCGGCGCAGGCCCTGGGGTCCTCACCCTCGTCCAGGGTGCCGGCGGGCAACTCGCAGAGTCGCTTCCCGACGGGATGGCGGTACTGCCGCACGAGGAGGAGGTTGTCTTCGCCGTCGAGGGCGACGATGAGGACGGCCCCCGGATGCTCCACCACCTCCCGCACGCCGGCGCCGCCGTCGGCCGTGGCGACGGTGTCCAGGCGAACGTTGATGAGGCGACCACTGAAGGCGCGCCGGCTCTCAAGGAGGCGGGGCAGGGCGGGGTCGCTGTTGTCGTCAGGCAAGGGTATCTCCTCAGACGCCCGCAGCCAGGTCGAGCACCGTCGCTATTTCGTTGCAGCTCGGGAACTTGGGGCAGCGGTAGCACTCGTTCCAGACCTTCTGGGGCAGGGTCATGACGTCGGCCTGTTGGAAGCCGAGCTTCTCGAAGAAGCCGGGCTTGAAGGTGAGGGCGAAGAGGCGCTTGAGGCCGAGCCGGCAGGCCTCGTCGATGCAGGCCTGTACCATCAATGCCCCCAGGCCGACGGCCTGACTCTCCTCGCGCACGGCCAAGGAACGGACCTCGGCCAGGTCTTCCCACACTATGTGAAGGGCGACGCAGCCGAGGACCTCGTCGCCGCGGCGGACGACGAAGAAGTCGCGCAGGTTCTCGTAGACCTCGCCCATGGTACGGGGCAGCATCTCG
>Ga0315287_10005735_pt1 | contig 12272 bp, 8 predicted proteins | sample YL17G11_0_MG_FD_205037 | JGI IMG/M metagenome (GOLD analysis project Ga0315287, IMG submission 205037) | Sediment microbial communities from Yellowstone Lake, YNP, Wyoming, USA - YL17G11_0 | ecosystem: Environmental > Aquatic > Freshwater > Lake > Sediment | place: USA: Wyoming | collected...
GTGTTGTGCCACGGCTTCCCCACGAGGGGTCGGGAGTCGCCCCAGTCGGGCAAGTCGTTCCCCGAGTTGGCCGACCGCATCGCCGCGGAGCTGGGATGGCTGGTGCTCACGATGAACTTCCGGGGATGTGGCCGGGCCGAGGGAGACTTCTCGCTGCTGGGCTGGCTCGACGATGTCGAGGCGGCGGTGGCCCACCTGCAGTCCCTCGGCGCCGGTGGTGTGTGGCTCGCCGGCGTCGGCAGCGGCGGATCGCTGGCCATCGTGGAGGGTGCCCGGAACCCGTCGGTGCGGGGCGTGGCCGCGATGGCCGCACCCGGTGACTTCGAGGACTGGGCCCGCCACCCCCGCCGGCTCCTGCTGCACGCCCGGCAGGTGCAGGTGATCAAGGGCCCTGACTTCCCGGAGCACTTCGACCGTTGGGCGGCCGAGTTGAAGGCCGTGCACCCCACCAGGGACGCTGCCGCGCTGGCCCCGCGGCCGCTGCTGGTGCTCCACGGTGACAGTGACGACATCACGCCACTGGCCGATGGCCATGCCCTCGCGGATGCCCACGGGTCGGCCGAGATGCGGGTGATCAACGGGGCCGGCCACGAGCTGCGCCACGATCCCCGTGCGATCGCGATCTTCTTCGGCTGGCTGCGCCGCCAGCGCATCGCCTCGGAGACCGAAGCTGCGCAGGTCGAGGCCGACGAGGCTGAGGCGGTGGAGGTCGAGGCCGAGCAGGCTGAGGCGGTGGAGGTCGCGGCGGCGGATGCTGCGGTGGCGCGGGCCGCGCACGATGGCGCAGCCGCGCACGATGGCGCAGCCGCGCACGATGGCGCAGCCCCGCAGGATGGCGCAGCCGCGCACGATGGTGAGGTCGCGCACGATGGTGAGGCCGCGCATGATGGCGCAGCCCCGCAGGATGGCGCAGCCGCGGGGCCGCCGTAGCTGCCGGCTCGGTAGGATCGGCCGATGGCAAAGGCGGCCGCGTTCCCCATCACCGGCGATCCCCGGGCCGACAGGCTCCTGGCCGACGAGCCGCTGGCACTGCTCGTGGGCATGCTGCTCGACCAGCAGGTGCCGATGGAGTGGGCCTTCCGGGGCCCGGCGACCCTCCGCGACCGCCTGGGCCACTTGGACGCGGCCCGGATCGCGGCCATGGACCCCGAGGACTTCGTGGCCGTGTGCGCCGAGAAGCCGGCCATCCACCGGTTCCCCGCCTCGATGGGGCGGCGGGTGCACGAGGTGTGCGCGGTGGTGGCCGGGGATTACGGCAATGACGCCGCCGCGATCTGGCGCGGGGTCGACGACGCGGCCGAGCTGCGCCGCCGGCTGCGGGCCCTGCCCGGCTACGGCGACGAGAAGACCAAGATCTTCATGGCGATCCTGGCCAAGCGCTTCGGTGTGGCGCCCGAGGGCTGGGAGTCGGCCGCGGCGCCGTTCTCCGACGGTGAGCCCCGCTCGGTGGCCGACGTGGATTCCGCCGACTCGCTGCAGAGGGTGCGGGAGTGGAAGAAGATGATGAAGGCGGCCAAGAAGGCGAAGTCCGACCCGGTGTGATCCGAGGGTGGGGCCCCCGGGTACCCGTGGACCCCGCTGGGTCGAACGGATCACGGCCGGGGGCCGTTCGACCTGACCTTCTCAAGAATCGGCCGTTTCGTGTCGAATCCCGTATGAGAAGCACCAGCGGGAGAATCGAAAGTGGAAACCTGTCCACATTGCAACTTCTTGGTACGAGACGGCGCGCGTAGCTGCGGGGTCTGCCACAAGCCCCTGTGGGACGAGTCCGGCGTCCCTGCCTTCATCTCAGGCGACCGTCGCCAGAGCGACGCCATGGCCGCCCGCATCGGGCCGGCGGAGGCCGGCTTCCCGGTGTCGATCGTCGTGCTCTTCGTGGTCGGCGTCATGTTCGCCGTGGCGGTCGTGGCGACGAGCCACTTCTGGGCCTAGACGACGACACGGGCAGCGGCCGACGCATTCGACGGTGGGCATCGGGAGGCGCCCCGCCGCCGTTTCGGCGCGTGCGAGTGGCCGCGTCGTGGCCTGATGGCGCGTCGTCGCCTGATGGGTCATCGCGTCCAGGAGGGGGGCGCCTCGGGGTCGAGGCCGAACCGGGCGATGGCGTCGGCCGCGGCGGCGGGCTCGACGGCCCCCCGTGAGGCCAGCTCGTTGAGCACGCCAACCACCAGGTGTGCGGCGTCGGTCTCGAAGAAGCGCCGCAAGGCTTCCCTCGTGTCGGACCGGCCGAACCCGTCGGTGCCCAGCGACAGGTAGCTGCGCCCGGCCGGCACCCAGCGGCTGACCTGGTCGGGCACCGCCCTCATGAAGTCGGTGACCGCCACCACCGGCCCGGCGCTCTCGGCCAGCAGTTCGGTGACGAGCGGCACGCGGGGCTGCTCGAGGGGGTGCAACCGGTTCCAGCGCTCCACCTCGAGGGCCTCCATCCGCAGGCGTTGGTGGGAGGTGGCCGACCACAGCGACGCCCGCACGCCGTAGTGCTCGGCCAGCACGTCCCGGGCCTGCGTGGCCGCGGCCCACGCCGTGCCCGAGAACACGAGGGTTGCCTCGGGCCCCTCGCCGGCCGGCGCGGCCGCCCACCGGTACAACCCGTCGATGGCGCCCTGCTCGACGCTGCGGCCGCCGGGCTGGCCGTCGTCGCCGGGCATGGGCGGCATCGGGTAGTTCTCGTTGTAGAGGGTGAGGTAGTAGAAGACGTCCTCGCCGGCGGAGCCGTCGCCCGGGTACATGCGGTGAAGGCCCTCGCGGATGATGAGGGCCATCTCGAATGCGAAGGCCGGGTCGTACGACCGGCACACCGGCACGGTGGACGAGAGCACGAGGCTGTGGCCGTCCTGGTGTTGCAGGCCCTCACCGAGCAGGGTGGTGCGCCCGGCGGTGGCGCCCATGAGGAAGCCTCGGGCCCGGGCATCGGCGGCGGCCCAGATGAGGTCGCCGACCCGCTGGAAGCCGAACATCGAGTAGAAGGTGAAGAACGGCACCATGGGCACGCCGCGGTGGGCGTGGCTGGTGGCGGCTGCGGTCCACGACGAGAGCCCGCCGGCCTCGGTGATGCCCTCCTCGAGGATCTGGCCGTCGGCGGACTCCTTGTAGCTGAGCAGCAGGTCGTGGTCGACAGGCTCGTAGAGCTGGCCCTGTGAGGCGTAGATGCCGACTTCGCGGAACAGCGAGTCCATGCCGAAGGTGCGGGCCTCGTCGGGCACGATGGGCACGATGCGGGCGCCGATGGTGTCGTCGCGGCACAGGTTGCGCAGCAGGCGGGTGAAGGCGGTGGTGGTGGAGGCGGCCTGGTTGCCGGAGCCCACGAGCAGCTCGTCGAACACCTTCGGCGCCGGTTGGCCGATCGGCCGGCGGATGGGCAGGGTGCGGCTGGGAAGCGGCCCGTCGAGGGCCCGGCGCCGCTCGAGCAGGTACTGGGCCTCGGGGGAGTCGGGGGCGGGGCGGATGTAGGGGGGCCGGCCGTCGGCGAGGTCGGCCTCGGAGATCACCTCCTGCAGCGAGAGGCGGTCGCGGAGGCCGAGGAGCTGCTCGGCGGTCATCTTCTTGATCTGGTGGGTGGCGTTGCGGCCCTCCACTCCGGGGCCGAGGGTCCAGCCCTTCACGGTCTTGGCGAGGATGACGGTGGGCACGCCCTTGGTCTCCACCGCGGCGCGGTAGGCGGCGTAGAGCTTGCGGTAGTCGTGGCCGCCGCGGGGGAGCCTGGTGAGGTCGTCGTCGGTGAGGTGCTCGACCATGGCCCGCAGGCGGGGGTCGGGGCCGAAGAAGTTCTCCCGGATGTAGTTGCCGTCCTCGATCGCGTAGCGCTGGAACTCGCCGTCGACGGTGGTGTTCATCTGGTTGAGCAGCACGCTGTCGGTGTCGCGCAGGAGCAGCTCGTCCCACCGGCTGCCCCACACGACCTTGATGACGTTCCAGCCGGCGCCGCGGAAGATGGCCTCGAGCTCCTGGATGACCTTGCCGTTGCCGCGCACCGGGCCGTCGAGGCGCTGCAGGTTGCAGTTGACGACCCAGGTGAGGTTGTCGAGGTGCTCCCGGGCGCCGAGGCTGATCGAGCCGAGGGTCTCGGGCTCGTCGCACTCACCGTCGCCGAGGAAGCACCACACCCGCGAGGACGCGGCGTCGTCGATGCGGCGGTTCTCGAGGTACTTGTTGAAGCGGGCCTGGTAGATCGACAGGATCGGGCCGAGGCCCATGGAGACGGTGGGGTACTCCCAGAAGTCGGGCATGAGCCGCGGGTGGGGGTAGGAGGACAGGCCGCGGCCGCTGCGACCGGGGCCGTCGATCTCGAGGCGGAACCGGTCGAGGTCGGCCTCCTCGAGGCGGTACTCGAGGAAGGCCCGCGCGTAGATGCCGGGCGACGCGTGGCCCTGGATGTACACGTGGTCGCCGGGGCCGCCGTGCTTGCCCCGGAAGAAGTGGTTGAAGCCCACCTCGTAGAGGGCAGCTGACGAGGCGAAGGTGGAGAGGTGCCCGCCGATCCCCTCCGCGGTCGTGTTGGCCCGCACGACGGTGGCCGCGGCGTTCCAGCGGATGTAGCGGCGGATGCGGCGCTCGAGCTCGAAGTCGCCGGGGAACCAGGGCTCCTCCTCGGCGGGGATGGTGTTGACGTAGGGGGTCGACACGGTGGCCGGGGTGCCGATGGCCAGCTCGCGGGCCCGGGCGGTGAGCCGGGCCATCAGGTACTGGGCCCGGGCCCGTCCGCGTTGGTCGACCACGGCGCCGAGGGAGTCGAGCCATTCCTCGGTCTCCTCGGGGTCGATGTCGGGGAGCTGGTGGGCGAACCCGTCGATGATCAATGTGTCCTCTGGGGTGTGTGGGTGAGGCTGGGTCAGCCTCTAGGTTGCCGTCATGGCTGTCGGCTCCCACTCTCGCGCCCCCGGCCCCATCGAGGGCGGCAGGCCGACGGTGTACACCGACGGTGCCTGCAGCGGGAACCCCGGCCCCGGCGGATGGGCCTGGGTGCAGGTCGACGGAGCCTGGGCCAGCGGCTTCGAGCCCGCCACCACCAACCAGCGCATGGAGGTGAACGCGGCGCTCGCCGCCTGCGAGGCCTTTTCCGGCCCGCTCACCATCGTGTCGGACTCCACCTATGTCGTGCACTGCTGGAGGGACCGGTGGTGGGAGGGCTGGTTGCGCAAGGGCTGGAAGAACTCCCAGCGCCAGCCGGTGGCCAACCGCGACCTGTGGGAGCAACTCGTGCCCCACTTCCGCGACCGGGCGGACCTCGAGCTGCGCTGGGTGAAGGGCCATTCCGGCGACCGGTGGAACGACGTGGCCGACCGCCTGGCCGTGGCCGCGGTCGAGCGCCGCGCCGGCGCCACCGGCGGGGCGCCGCCCCGTGAGGACGAGCTGGGGGCGCAGGACGTGCCCGGCGCCGCGCACGCCCACGTGCAGGAGCGCCGCGCCGCTGACGGCCGTGTGCCCGAGGGCTTCCTCATGGTGGTCACCGGCCTGCGCTCCGAACGGCTCGCCGCGTCGGAGGCGGGGACCGCGGCGCGGGCCGAGCTGGAGCGGGTGATCGGGGCGTGGGCCGAGCTGCACGACGACCTCGTGGTGCTCACCGGCATGCGGGCCGGGGCCGAGGAGATGGGCGCCACGGCGGCGACGGCGGCCGGCGTGCCCTGCGTGGTGGTGCTGCCGTACCCCGACCCCACCGCCGGTTGGCCCGAACGGGAGCGGGCCCGCTTCGAGGCGTCGTGCGCGGCGGCCCGCAGCGTGGTGACCCTCGAGAAGCAGCGGCCCACAGACCTCGAGGGCCGGCGCAAGGCCCTGGCCCGGCGCGACGGCTGGCTGCGCAAGGTGTCCGACGCCGCGATCGTGCTCACCGACGGCCACGACCCCGAGGCCGAGGTGGCGCTGCACCGCTTCGAGCAGGCGCTCGGCGAGTCGGTGTGGCGCCTCGACCTGCCGGGCTGAAGTCACGGGTAGCGTCGGGTCGTGCGAGTCGGAGCCGACAGCGGGGGGACCTTCACCGACGTGGTGACCGACGACGGCCGCATCACCAAGGTCCCCTCCACCCCCGATGATCCGGGCGCGGCGGTCCGTACCGGCATGCAGCAGGTCGGCGTCGACGCCCACGCCGGCGCACCCGGCGTGCTGGCGCATGGCACCACCGTGGCCACCAACGCCCTGCTGCAGCGCCGGCTCGGCCGGGTCGCCCTCGTGACCACCGAGGGCTTCGCCGACGTGATCGAGATCGCCCGCCAGAACCGGCCCTCCCTGTACGACCCGTGGCACGACCGGCCCGAGCCGCTGGTGGCCCGGGCCGACCGCCTGGAGGTGCGCGAGCGCCTGGCCGCCGACGGCTCGGTGCTGGTGCCCTACGAGCCCGGCACCGCGCCCGCCGCGCCCGCCGGCGTCGACGCCGTGGCCGTGTGCCTGCTGCACTCCGACCTCGACCCGGCCCACGAGCGGGCCGTCGGCGCGGAACTGGCCGCCACCGGGGTCGACGTCACGCTCTCCCATCAGGTGAGTCCGGAGTTCCGCGAGTACGAGCGCACCGTCACCACCGTGGTCAACGCCGCGTTGCGGCCGGTGTGCGCCCCGTACCTCGCCGCCCTCGGCGACGCCGCGGCCGAGGTGGCGGTGATGACCTCCGCCGGAGGGCTGGTCGGCGTGGGCCGGGCCGCCGAGGTGCCCGCGGCGCTGTTGCTCTCGGGCCCGGCCGCGGGGGCCCGGGCCGCGGCCGAGGTGGCGGCGGCCTGCGGGTTCCCCGACGCCCTCGGCTTCGACATGGGCGGCACCAGCACCGACGTGTGCCTGGTGCTCGACGGGGCGCCGGCCACGGCCGCCCAGCACGAGGTGGCAGGCCTGCCCATCCGGTTGCCGTCGCTGGCCGTGCACACCGTCGGCGCCGGCGGTGGCAGCATCGCCCGCCTCGACGAGGGCGGTGCGCTGGTGGTGGGCCCTGAGTCGGCCGGCGCCGTTCCCGGGCCCGCCTGCTACGGCCGCGGGGGCACCGAGCCCACGGTGACCGACGCCAACCTCGCCGCGGGCCACATCCCGGCCGGGGTGGCCTTCCCCGGCCTCGGCGAGCTCGACGGGTCCGGCGCGGCGGCGGCACTGGTCCGGGCCGGCGTCACCGCCGAGGGGGTGCTGGCGGTGGTCAACGCCACCATGGCGCAGGCGTTGCGCAAGGTGTCGGTCGAGCTGGGGGTCGACCCGGCCGGCCTGGCCCTCGTCGCCTTCGGCGGCGCGGGCCCGTTGCACGCCTGCGACCTGGCCGACGACCTCGGGGTGCCCACGGTGATCGTCCCCGCCGCCGCGGGTGTGCTCAGCGCGGTGGGCCTGCTCACCTCCCCCCACAGCCTCGAGGTGGTGCGCACCTGGCCCACGCCCCGCGACCACACGGGACTCGACGCGGCCGCCGGGGCCGTGGCCGCCGACGCGGCGGCACGCCTCGGCCGCCGAGGCAGCCCGAACGGCGGTGGCGACGGCGGCCCGAACGGTGGTGGCAATGGCGGTGGTGGCAATGGCGGTGGCGACGGTGACGGTGGCAACGGCGCCGAGCCGATGGTGACGGTGATGCTCGACTGCCGCTACGCCGGCCAGAGCCACGAGGTGCGCGTGGCCTCGGTTGCGGCCTTCCACGACGAGCACCGCCGCCGCAACGGCTACGAGCGGCGGGGGGACCCGGTGGAGGTCACCGCCATCCGCGCCGTGGCCGCGCACCCGGCACCGGCCACGATCGCCGAGGTGTGCGCGGCCTGGCGAGGGCGGTGGGGTGGCGAGGTGGTCGTGGGTCCCCGGGTGGTGGCCCGCGAGGACTGCACCATCTGGGTGCCCGACGGCTGGCGGGGCGAGGAGGGGCCGCTGGGCTCGCTGGTGCTGGGCCGGGCGGTGGCCGGTGCGGCCGGGGGCACCGGTGGCCGGGAGCCCCGGCCGTGAGCCTCGACGCGGCCGGGCTGCAGGTGCTCATCGCCCGCCTCGGCGGGATCGCCGAGGAGATGGGGGCGGTGCTGCAGCGCTCGGCGTTCAGCCCCAACATCAAGGAGCGCGCCGACTGTTCGGCCGCCGTGTTCGATGCCGAGGGCCGGGTGCTCGCCCAGGCCGAGCACATCCCGGTGCATCTCGGTTCGATGCCGGCCTCGGTGGCCGCGGTGATCGTGCGCTTCGGCGACTCCCTGGGCCCCGGCGGGCAGGCGATCGTCAACGACCCCTACGCCGGCGGCACCCACCTCAACGACATCACGGTCGTGGCGCCGTGCTGGGTGGAGGGCCCCGGTGGCCTCGAGCTGGTGGGTTGGGTGGCCAACCGGGCGCACCACGCGGACGTGGGTGGGGCGGCGCCGGGCTCCATGCCGGCCGACGCCACTGAGATCCAACAGGAGGGCCTGCGCCTGCCCCCGGTGCGACTCACCGACGAGGTGCGCACGGTGCTGCTTGCCAACAGCCGCACGCCGGCAGAGCGCTCCGGCGACCTGGACGCGCAGGTGGGGGCCAACGTGGTGGGCGTGCGTCGGCTGGCGGAGCTGGCCGGCGCCCCCTTCGCCGAGGTGATCGCCCACGGCGAGCGACGGTGCCGGGCGGTGCTCGACGCCCTGGAGGTGGGGCAGTGCAGCGCCACCGACGTGCTCGACTCCACCGGCCCGACCGAGGCCCAGCAGCGGCCGGCCACGATCACGTGCACCGTGCGGGTCGGGCGGGACGCCGCGGGCCGCTCGACCATCGCGTTCGACTTCACCGGCACCGACGCCCAGCGCGCCGGCAACACCAACGCGGTGGAGGCGGTGACGGTCTCCGCCGTGGGCTTCGCCCTGCGCACGGTGCTCGACCACACCCTGCCGGCCAACGCCGGGGTGATGGCGCCGGTGGAGGTGATCGCGCCCGAGGGGTCGCTGGTGGCCGCCCGGTTCCCCGCGGCGGTCGGCGCCGGCAACGTGGAGGTGAGCCAACGCATCGCGGACGTGTGCCGGCTCGCGCTCGCCGGAGTGGTGCCCGAGCGGGTGGCCGCGGCCGACCAGGGCACGATGAACAACCTGCTCGTCGGCGGCACCGGCGCCGGGAGTGACGGCGCGGCCGACCCGGCCGCCGACGCCGGGCCGTGGGTGTACTACGAGACGGTGGCCGGGGGCCAGGGCGGCCGGCCACCCCGTCCCGACCGGCCGGGCTCGGCGCCGGTGCCCGGGATGTCGGGGGTGCACACGGGCATGACGAATACCAAGAACACGCCCATCGAGGCCCTGGAGCGCAGCTACGCGATGCGGGTGCGGGCGCTGCGGTTGTGGCGCAGCGGTGGTGTCGGTGCGGCGCCCGGGGGCGACGGTGTGGAGCGCGAGGTGGAGCTCCTCGAGGACGCCACCGTGTCGCTCATCACCGAGCGACGCGCCTCGCAGCCGTGGGGCCTCGCGGGCGGCGGGCCGGGGGCCCGGGGGGAGAACTGGCTGCTGCCCCACGGCGAGGAGGCGAACGCCATCCGCCTGCCCGACAAGGTGACGCTGCAGGTGGCGGCCGGCGACGTGATCCGCATGCGCACCCCGGGCGGCGGTGGGTGGGGCGCCCCGAGCGGGTGACGGGCGCACGACTGACTGCGCCGACTCGCCGGGCGAACTACATTCCGGGGCGACCGTCGCGCAGAAAGTGAGTCCTCCATGGCCCGCAAGGCATTCGCAGAGTTCCTCGGCACGTTCTGGTTGGTGTTCGGTGGTTGTGGGAGTGCCGTGCTCGCCGCGACCTTCCTCACCGGCGACAAGTTCCCCGCCGGCATCGGCTTCGCCGGGGTCGCGCTGGCCTTCGGCCTGACCGTGCTGAGCGGCGCCTACGCCTTCGGCCACATCTCCGGCGGCCACTTCAACCCGGCGGTGACGCTGGGGCTGGCGGCCGCGGGCAAGCACGAGCCCGGCGAGATCCTGCCGTACATCGGAGCACAGGTGCTCGGCGGCATCGCCGGCGCCGGCCTGCTGCTGGTGGTCGCCAACGGTGTGCCGGGCTTCAAGATCGTCGCGGGGCGGGCGGGGGAGTTCGCCACCAACGGCTACGGCCACCTGTCCCCCGGCGGCTACAGCCTCGCGGCGTGCCTCGTGATCGAGGTGGTGCTCACCGCCGGCTTCCTGCTGGTGATCCTCGGGGCCACCCGCAAGGGCCTGCCCCCCGGCTTCGGCCCGATCGCGATCGGCCTGGCCCTCACCCTCATCCACCTCATCTCCATCCCGGTCACGAACACGTCGGTCAACCCGGCCCGCTCCACCGGCCCGGCGCTGTTCGTGGGGGGCGAGAACCTCAACCAGCTCTGGCTCTTCTGGCTGGCCCCGATCGTGGGCGGTGTCGTCGGCGGGCTCGTCTACAAGTACGCGCTCGAGGCCGGCGAGCCCGAGACCGTCGCGGTGGCCGACGCTCCCTGAGGCAGCCCCCGCGACGACCTCCGAGACCGGCGGCCGGCCCAGTTGGCGAACTTGACCGGCCGGTCAATAGAGTTCGCAACATGCTGGACATCAACGGAGCATCTGCACTCGTCACCGGAGGGGCCTCCGGCCTCGGAGAGGCCGCCGTGCGCGCCCTCGGGGCCGCCGGCGCCAAGGTGGTCATCATGGACCTCGAGCACCAGGCCGACAGGGCCGCCGAGATCCTCAAGGACGTCGACGGCGCCTTCGCCGCCTGCGACGTGGCCAACCCCGAGCAGGTCATCGCCGCGGTCGAGATGGCCAAGGAGCTCGGCCCGGTCCGCGCCCTGGTGAACTCCGCCGGCATCGGCTGGGCCTCGCGCACCATCGGCCGTGACGGCACCTACGAGTCGGCTCACGACCTCGACACGTTCCGCAAGGTCATCGAGGTCAATCTGGTCGGCACGTTCAACTGCATCCGCCTTGCCGCCACGGCCATGTCGACCACCGAGCCCGACGACGACGGCCAGCGGGGCGCGATCGTCAACACCGCCTCGGTCGCCGCCCTCGAGGGCCAGATCGGCCAGGCCTCCTACACCGCCTCCAAGGCCGGCATCGTCGGCCTCACCCTCACCGTGGCCCGCGATCTCGCGGCGGTGGGCGTGCGGGTCAACACCATCATCCCCGGCCTGTTCGACACCCCGATCTACGGCCAGGGCGAGGCGGCCGACCAGTTCAAGGAGAAGCTGAGCGCCGGCTGCCTGTTCCCCAAGCGCCTCGGCTACGCCTCGGAGTACGCCTCGCTGGCGATGGAGCTGCTGCGCAACTCCTACATGAACGGCGAGTCGGTGCGCATCGACTCCGGCATGCGCATGCAGCCCAAGTGAGCTGAACCTTCCGTCGAGGGCCCGGATCGTCTGCACCGAAGGGTTCCGGGCTAGGTTGCCACCACGGGGTTCGTTCTGGCCCGAAAACTGGAGGAGTTCCACCATGCGCCGTGTGCTGCTTCTTGTCCTGGCCGTCGTGGCGTTGGTGGCGGCCTGTGCAGCACCGCCCACACCGCTCCCTCCAGCCGCCCAGGTGACCGGTGGCTACACCCACTCCTGTGCCCTGTTGATCAGCGGCGGGGTCAGGTGCTGGGGCCAGAACGACGGGGGCGAGTTGGGCAACGGCAGCACGACGGACAGCACCGTCTCTGTGGTGTCGATGATCACGGGCGCCACCGGGATCGACGTTGGCGCCGTTCACACCTGTGCGTTGATGTCCGATGGCTCGGTCAGGTGCTGGGGCTCCAACCATTTCGGTCAGGTGGGCAACGGCACCACGACCGACAGCTCCGTGCCGGTCATCGTGTCGGGCATTGCCGGCGCGACGCAGATCGCGACCGGCGACTACCACACCTGCGCGTTGGTGTCCGGCGGCTCGATCAAGTGCTGGGGCATCAACCAGGTCGGCGAGTTGGGTAACGGCACCCTGACCAGTTTGAGCACCGTGCCGCTCGATGTGTCGGGCATCACGGGCGCCACCGAGATCAGCGGCGGCGGCGACCACACCTGCGCGCTGATGCCCGGGGGCTCGGTCAAGTGCTGGGGCTCCGACGGGCATGGCCAGTTGGGCGACGGCACCTTCACGTACTCGAGCGCCGTGCCTGTCGATGTGGCGGGCATCACCGGCGCCACTCAGATCGCAGCTGCCGGCCAGCACACCTGTGCGTTGGTCGCCGGGGGTGCCGTCAAGTGCTGGGGCTGGAACCCGAAGGGTCAACTGGGCGACGGCACCAACACGGACAGCAGCGTGCCCGTCGACGTGTCCGGCCTCACCGGGGCCACCCAGGTGAGCGGCGGCGGACTGCACACCTGTGCGTTGGTGGCCGGCGGTGCCCTCGAGTGCTGGGGCTTCGACGTGGTCGGCCAGTTGGGCGACGGCAGCAACAGCGACAGCAACGTGCCCGTC
>Ga0315287_10005736_pt1 | contig 12269 bp, 12 predicted proteins | sample YL17G11_0_MG_FD_205037 | JGI IMG/M metagenome (GOLD analysis project Ga0315287, IMG submission 205037) | Sediment microbial communities from Yellowstone Lake, YNP, Wyoming, USA - YL17G11_0 | ecosystem: Environmental > Aquatic > Freshwater > Lake > Sediment | place: USA: Wyoming | collected...
CTTGAACTCCAGGACTATTCGGGGACGTGTGTAGGTCTCTAATCGTTTTTCGAGATCCGCCAGTTGATGCTCAAGGCTGGGTACATCAGCCTCCGCCCGGCTTCTTATCCCTTGAGATTCAAGGCGTTTGCTCTGTATTTCTATCAATTTCTGATTCGTTACCTTGATACCGCTTTTGAGAGATGCATACTCGGTCAACGACACCACTGGGGACCCCGAAAGATGCCTCAGGGCCTCCCAGAGAGATTTCTTGATCATCTGATTCTTGTCGTAGGCCTTGTTCAAGCCCTCAATGATGAAATCTGCAGACTTGAACTGTTTCTTTGCCAGGAACAGTTCTTCACGAACAGCATCCACGGCAACGAACAACTCATCCTCGGTCAAGACTCCAGCCCCTCCCAGAGGGGGATGATTTTGTTCAAGCTGGCATCGCTGTCGTGGTTGGTACCGATCTTGATGAGTCGGTGGTCCCCGAACATGTGTCCGTCGACTGTCTCCCAGAGCTGCTGGCGGCAGGGCGTATTAAAAATACCGATGCTCTGAGCGTACTCGTCGTTTGGAATCATGCAACCATTTGTAATGACCGTGGTTCCATCGACATCTACACACATGGCGGTATGAACATGGCCCATGCCGACCAGCCTGATGTCGTTATTCTCTGGCCTAGCAAGCTTGAACTTGTTGATTTGTGTCTGGAGCTGACCTACGTTAATGAGCTTACCTGGGTAGCCAGGATTGAAGATGGTGTCGCCATGTGTCATGACCCCCTTCATTCCAAACTGCTCGTAGATGTAGAAGCCCCGCATTGGAGTGTGAAACTCGACATTCGGAACCCGCTGAAATCGGTACTTCAACGCCCGATAAATACGGAATTCGTTGCTGTCGTATTTGTCTTGCATTGCCCGGTCTGGGTGTCGAGCCGCATCGCGACCATGATTACCAACGCTGGTATCTACCACCACTTTCTTGAATTCTGATGCAAGGAATTCAATGCCGTAGATGAGGTTATGGAGCGCCCGGTCAGATTGAGTGGTTAGGTCGGCAGCATTCTGGATGTCGTGGAGTTTGCCCTGAATGATGTCGCCAATGAGATGGATGTGAAGCTCGGTCTCATGTCGATACTGCCTCTTGTAGTCTGCGACCTGAGCGACCACAGCCGCTGTCCGCCTGGTCTCTTCGGTCGGGCCGAACGGGAAATTGACGAGCCGCTTATCTAGGTTGGCTCCATAATGCAGGTCGCTGAGAATGACGTTCAGCCGCCGTTCGGTTCGCTTGGATTTCTTCCCCTTGTACCGGGGGACAAACCAGCGATTAGAAAATCTGCTGGCCAACTCTTCCCACCGTTCAAGGGTTACTTCTTGAGCAGCAAGGCGGTCCAGGGTCTGATTATTTGACTTTTGAACCGCCTTGCCCTCAATCTTCGTAGCGCGATCACTGATGTACTGCCGAATGAGGGCCTCCCGCTGAAGCTCCTCTTCGCGCTTAGAAGGCCCCTTACCCATTACGGGCTCGCCTGGTCGGTGGTGGCGGTCTCTGCGACAGGAAGGGCCTCAGGGGCTGGTTCATCCTTCTTCTCAACCACCTCATAGACCTCCTGCACCTCGAACTTCCCTCCATTGGGGAGGTCCAGGAGGAACCCAGGACCCTGACCCAGGAAGGACGCCTGGAAGTTGGGGTCAATGCGCTGAAACGCAACCTGCGCCCGGCCGGGCATGCGTACCGCGCCGTCCTTGTCCGTCTCACGGCCAACGACTACCGACTTCTCAGTAATCTTCTCCACCGCCTTGACGTCACCCTTGGTCAGCAGCTCATTCAGGGCTGCCTTCTCAGCTGCAGACTGGGCCTCTGCCTTGGCGACTCGGTTCTCGCCCATGATTTTCTGGATGGTCTCTACACCAAGAGTTTGGACAACCGCATCCAGAACTTCAGTGACGCCACCAACCTGATTTCCGAGCTGGTTGATTCCGTTGTTTACAGACGAAACAATGCTCTGCAGCATCTGTTCGAGCTGGTCCAAGCGCTCCGAGATAACCGAGGTCTTCTTTGCCAACATTCTCTGGTCCATTGTTTTCCTTTATTTACCGCTGAACATCCGTTCGAGACTTGATACGGCCACCATGGCCTGCTGCCTTGCTGATTGAGCTGAGTGCATTTCTACTGCATTTCTCCCCTGTGGTGTGGGGAACGGGGTCACGCCTACGGGTTTGGCCTGTGGCGTGATGTCCATTTTTACTTCTTCGCCTTGTTCGTTGATTACCGTCTTGAAGACCTTATCCTGCCTCTTCCCCTTACCCTTGGCCTGATACGGTGGAGTACGAGCACCTCGTGGAGTTTGAGCCTCTGGGGTCGTAGCCGCCGGTGAGGTCCTGACAATCTTCCTCAGCGTAGGCTCTCGGTTCGACTTGGGCTTAACCTCGGTCGGGCGAGGCTTGGCATCCAAGATGGCGGGCTTCTTGAGCACCTTGGCCGCCAAGGCCTTGAGAGCCGAGACAACTTCAGCTTGAGCCAGCGTGCGCAAAGCAAGGGTTTCTTCTTCGGAGAAGGAGGAGACCGTCTCTGCCACCTTCTTAGGTTCAGAACCAACACCCACGAGGAGCGCCATTCTCGATCGGACAAACTCTCGAATTTCATTCTCAACCCGGTCTGCAACTTCTGGATTCGGTGGGTCGTTAAAAATGGTATCGTTCAAAACCAGCCGATAATACTGAGCCATTTCCAGGCGCTTCTCGACCTCTGACATCTGGTCGTCAAAGTCCTGAATGGGGTTCGCCACCTCTTGATAACGAGGCGTCTGAGCTTGTTTCTCAGTCTCTTGAATCACATCAGAAATGTCGTCGTCGTCGAAGTCTACCGGCATTGATGCCTCACTGGATCAAATTCTAACACTGGCACAGCCTGTGTCAAGAGACCCCGGTACTTCCAAATCCACCGGTGCCGCGAGAGGTATCTGACAGTTCATCTACGTCCTTAACGATGGCAGTGGGGACCCTGGCCAGGACCAGCTGGGCAATGCGATCACCCTTAGCTGCGGTGAATGGTGCAGAACCCAGATTGATGAGCAACACCTTGATTTCACCACGAAAATCACTATCGATTGTCCCAGGTGCGTTGAGCACTGTGACTCCGTGCTTGGCCGCCAAGCCCGACCTGGGGCGTACCTGAAGCTCATATCCGGGTGGAATTTCCACACTGAGGCCGGTACCAACAGCAGCCCAGGTACCGGGGCCCAGGTTGGCCTCGGTGACGGCTCTCACATCCATCCCTGCAGCTCCAGGGGTGGCGTAGGACGGTACCTGCGCCGATGGGTCGAGCCTCTTAAACTGAAGAGTTGGTTGCTGGGGGGTCTTATTCTTGCTCATAATTCCTCACTTTACCGGACATGCGCCATTGGTGCATTCGAGACCGTCGATGCCGGCCCCTTCTTGGACAGAATCCATGTCCAGGCTTTGAATCTTCTCGCTGAGCTTACCATACTGCTCATCAGAGATGGCTTCCTTGGGGGCCTGTTTGAATCCATGGTCGTTGTGACAGAGGAAGCTAATAGTCTTCAAGTACTTAAGATTTTCGCCAAGCCAGGCCTTCAGCTGTGGAATTTCCTCTTTCTTGTAGTAGACCGTCACCGACACGCTCTGGTCTGCCCAGTGTTTCTGGGCCATCTTGAGAACATCCAGTTGCTTCCAGGTATCCCAGTCCCGGTCTGCTACCGGTGCTCCTGCAGGGGCGCGTTCATAAAAATCCACCACAACGGTATTGTGGTCCAGGGTGCCATCAAAACGCACCACGGGTTCTACATGGTGGCCCGCTGCAGCCAAGACCTTAACGAGTGGATCGGTGGCAGAGAATCGAATGCGCTGGATGTAGAATTGGCTATAGGCTGCGTGGATTCCCTCATATCCATGCATGTCAAGAACCTTCGACATGGTTCCACTGGGCTTGACAACAGTTGTGCGAATGGACTCATTGACACCCCGGGCCTTACTGTAGACTCGGTTCTCATCCTGGACGGCAGCATAGACTCGGTCCAGGGAGTCAGAAGTAAACAGTGGGCTCTGGAGGCAGCCAGTAATGCCGGTGCCAATTCGCATATTGCGCTTCACGACTTCGTCACACTTCTCAATGTGGTAACGCTCCATAGCAACCCGCTTGCCCCAGCGGTGCATGAGACGGGCAGCTTCTTCAAACTCCTCTACGGAGGTGAGATTTGGGAGAGCCAATTCTTGGAGATTGCAGGGCTCACCATCCTCCAGAGTAGCTTCAGCGCACGGATTCACGCCGATGGCTGTGTCCTTCTTCTTTTCACCCATGCGGCCATAGGCTTGAATGTTGGTTCGATTCACGATGCCAAACGGCTCACCATTCTCGTAGGTCTTCCAAAAGAGTGGATGAAGGTCGTCGATATCGTCACAGACGACTGAAAGGTTTGCCATGGCTCGCTGAGTAGGAATGGGGCCAAGGTCCCATCGTTTGGCTTTCAGATAGTCCTTGTCGTGGGCGTCACCAAGGATGATGATGGCGCTCCGACGCACGTTGCCAGCGACAACCATCTCCCCAATGCTACAGAGAATGTCCATGGCATCGATGGGTCGAAGCTGTCGGCCGTCACGGCTGCCAAGAATGACACAGAGCTTCTCTACCAGGCCGATAAGGGGGATCGGGCCAGAGGCTGTACCTCCAAAGCCCCCAATGGCCTCTCCAGCACCTCGGATGCAGACGGTGCTGTATTCAAAACTCTTACCGGTGACAAAATACGACTCCAGGACACGGCGGATTAGCTCACACCAACCCTCTCGACTGTCCGGCACAATGAAGGCCGCATCCTTGGTTCCCTTGTGCTTGATAACGACATTCTTCCGAATTTTTGGCAGCTTGGATGTGTATTTGTACTCAACAGACATGCCAACACCACCGCCAAGCATCAGCAAATCTTGGGCGACGATAAAATTCATCCAGTCGTCAGAGGTCACGAACCAGCAGTTGTTCAGGGCTACGCCTCCGAGAAGGGCGTGTGCTGGTGCCCCAGAGAACCACCAACCACGGCCAGCGGGACCGGCCTTGCGATTCTCTAGAAAATAATGAAGACGTTTGATTTCCTTATCAGGAACATCATGGCCGCGCACGTTGCCGGAAATGACACGGTCTACCGTTTGCTGAAACGTCTCAAGTACCCCACCGTCTTTGCGGGAATAGGTCCTCTTGAAGACGACTCGGGCGAGATTCGACCAGTCTTTCATTGTTGCAAATGCTCCATCAGAAACGGGGTGGCCTACGTGCTTCGTATTTTTCCAAGTAAAGAGCTACTCGGTGAGCCCGATCGATTGTGACGCCTCGACCCACGAAGGTCGTATTGCATCGAAAGCAAAGTAGCCCGCGAACATACAGTTTTCTCTCATCCGGGGGCATCTTTTTCCAACCCTTGACATGTTCGTGGTCAATGCAGAGTCTGCCCTTCATCGGCTTCTGCAGGCAGACAAAACAGGCTTCCGCCTGTCCCTCAGCCATGACCCGCCATTCCGCCTCACTCAATCCGTACCGTTTCAATGTCGGGGGTTTTGGAACCGACAGTGGTGGAGGAATGGGCTGTACCCTGGGCCGACGCACCTACCTAGACCTTGCCTCGGGCTTCCAGAATGAAGTGAGCGTAGGCAATGCGCAGCTTATTCATCTTCGTCGCCTCACGATATTGCTCGCCCGCGAACTTGACTGCCGCCACCTTGTCTGCAAGATCCTGGTCCTTCTTCTTCGCTGCACGATTCTCATGCTCAGCGATGGCGACTTCGGAAACTCGACGCTTGATTTCCTCCTCAGACATGCCGTCGATGCCAGCCTTAAATTCTGCATCCAAGTCCGCGAAGGGTGACTTCGGCTTCGTTCCAAATCCTCGTGCCATTGTGGTGCTCTCCTGTTACTTCTTGAAGTAGGTGTTATTTCGATCCAAGTAAGACCACACAAGCAAAAGAGCTAGAATGGCCGTGTCCACGACTGCAGTGTAAAGTTCCATGATGAGCTGATTGTACTCCGACCACAAAGCCCGTCAAGTGCCGTATTTGATGAGGTCGTAGTCATGCAAGACCTCGTCTGCGCCATGGTCAAAAGCATAGTTGGCCATGCTGTGCAGCAGTTGCTCTTCCAGGGGCGACCATTGCATCTCACCGGTCTCATCAATCATCCAGAATCTACCTGGCCCGGCTGCGTCCTTCTCATTGGTAACCCTGATAACCCAAACACGCTTCTCTGGTTTCTTCACGCAATCTCCGATTTCCCGTCCTTGTAGACGACATCGATGTACTGTGAGAAAAGTTCCTTGAATTCAGAGTTGTGGTCGATAACCACCACGAGCTTCTCCTGAGCATACTCTCGGAGCACTTCCATGGCAGCTTCCTTGGTCACATTCCCCTGGCCATTGAAGCTCTCATCCAGAAACAGAAAGCCGGGCAGGGAGCCAGTCCGACGTTGCACCACAGCCATGACGGCAAGATCGACCTGCCCCTCAACTGAGGTGTACATGCCACCAGACAGGCCGGAGTCGGGCCTGGCTTCATGCCCGTTGATGGAGACGATAGGGGTAATGCTGCGCTTCAAGGTTCCCTTTGCCGTCACGACCTCAGACTTGAAGTGGATAGTTACATGGCTGACGTTCGCCAATCGACCAAGGCGCTCGTTGGCTTCGGCTTCAATCTCTTTGAGGACGTCATCGAAAATGACTCCAAGGAAGCCCTCTCGGCCCATGAGAGCCACGAAGTCCCGCTCGGCGTTCAGCTCGGTACCATACCGTTGGAGCATGGCCTCTGAATTAGAAATTCTTGCCTTCACTGCTGTGATGTTTTGTTCAGCGAACTTCCTGGCCTGGTGCAGCTTGTCGTTGACCGCTCGGACCATAGCCAGCTGTTGTCCAATACCGGAGATACGAGAGCGAGCTGAGCCCAGTTCCATTCGAATCCCATTGAGGGCTTGCTGCAGCTCATTGGTGGAAGCGTTCGTGAGTGTCTGTGTCTTCTCTTGGAACTGGGCGTCGAGCTGAATCTTGAGGTTGCGCAATTTTTCCACCGTGGGGTCGGCCTGGAAGGCTACCTTGAGTTCGCCCTCCAGCTTTACTCGGTCGCCCTGCTGACGAGATAGGGCTGAGGCGGTAGCCTCCAAATTCTCAATCTGTGCCTCAATAGTTTTGGCCTTAGCAGCAGCATCTTCCCAGGCTCTGTTGCAGGTGGGGCAGTGACCGGCCACAAGCTTTGCAAGCTGGGCGCGGGACGCCTCCAGGTCCTTGCGGTAATTCAAAATCATGGTATCGCGTTGAGCGATGTCCAAGAGCTTCTTCCGGAGCATTTCTTGGTTAGCTCTGAATTCCTTCTCACGCGACTGCTGAACCTCCAAGACCTGCTGGTACTGAGCCTTAGCAGCCTCGATGAAACCAGCCAACTTCACCAGCTCCGGATTGTCCTTGACTGAGGCAACCCGGCCTTGGGTCTGTGCGAGCAGCTCCTTTTCGCGAGCTTCAAGCTCAACACGCTTTGCATCAATTTCGGTGAATTCTGCGTTGAGTGTGGCCGGGCTCTCCGGTGCTGGGAACTCCTGGGTCTGAAGGTTTTCAAGGTCGGTACGAGCTGAGGCAAGGGAGGCTTCTTCCATCTCCACGGTCGGCTTCAAGGCCTTGATGCGTTCTTCGGCCTTGTCCACAGCCTGTTCGATATTCAACAGGCCGAGAAGACGGGTCAAAAATTCCTTCTTCTCGCTATCCGTCAAGCTCAAGAACAGACCGCTGGTGCTCTGGGCTCGGTAGGTGATGGCTCGAAGCGTCTCAGAATCCAGCCCGAAGACGGCTCTAAGCTCCTCAGCGATTGCCTTGGCGCTGGTGACAGTTCTGCCACCAATCTTGAGGCTGTTCTTCTTGCCTCTGTTCACAACCACGTCCCCAGATGGGGTCTCAAGGGTGAGTTGGACCTGCAGGTTCTCTTCTGTGCACCAGCTTTGAAGCTCAGACGCCGGGAACGGACAGATGTCCAGAGCGTAGGACACCGCCAGCATGACCGTTGACTTGCCGGTCCCACTAGGGTCTTCGTTGGTCAGATTCTTGCCACGGATAAGAAGGAGCCCATTCGGTGGGAAGTTGATTTCTGACTCTTCGGCAAATGACCGGAAAGCTTTGAGCTTCAGTGATTTTAGCCGAATCATGGCCTATACGATATCATCGTCGGGTTTCTTTGTCGAGCGGTCTCGAACGAGGTCTTCAATGTCAGCCAACTGTTCAATCTTCTTTGGCATGAACCCGTTGTCTCGAACCTCGACTACACGGGTAGTGGGGCCCCTCCCCACATACTCGGACGGCTCCCCACATTTGGGACATGGGCGTTTGAAATCGGTCAAGTGAGGCAATAGCTTCTGGAATTCACCACTACACTTAGAGCACTTGAAGTTGTAAGTGGGCATCGAGTCTCCTTTCCAGCTCATTCCAGTCGTTCTCGGTCATGCCGTACACATGATGCGGTGAGATTAGGTACGGTCGAGCCTCTGTGGGGAAGCTCGTAGCCATATCGTCGAGGATGACGTAGGCGCCGGTGTAGGGTCTCGCCTTCATCCAGGCTTGAATTGACTCCCAACGACTTGGCTCCGAAATAGGTGTGACCCCAAGAAATCTATCCTCCAGCTCGGGCCCGAGACTGAGCACGTCGCCCACATCTTTCTCGCTGTAACCGGGGATGAAGCGCCAGCTACTGTGGACCACAACAGAGACGCAGGGGTACTTCAGGAGAAACTCTCGAAGTCGAGCCGCACCCTCGAAGGTGGGCTGACATCCAGCGAACAGGGGGTGCAGGACCCCATCGTAGTCCAGGAACAGTACCATTGAGGGCCCCGGGCATGGTGGAATTTTCAAGGCCTCGACACACACACACATCCAGTTCCACAGCAGGCCTCACACTCACCAACATGTCCATTCCCATCGAACATTTCAGTTGGTCCGAGCCCATAGCCCCCACACACAAGACAGTCCGTAAAAGCATCGTCCAACTCGTAGGGGTCGTCGATGCCACAGTCCAGGCAGAGGTTCCCAGGCCAGCTCAGCTTCCAACGATGAAGTCTATCCCCGCTCGTTTGCTTCTTCGATGGTGGAGTTACGAATGAACTCATTGGTGTCCCTGGCTTCCTGTCTCTCAAGCTGGCTATCTCTGCGGAAAACGACTGTACCGCCACACGTACCGAGGAGACTAGCAATACTGATGGAGTTACGCAAGGATTCTAGCACAGCTGGAACAGAATCGAGAATACCACCGTCGAAGGGGTCAATGAGCTTGCCATCCAGCACGTCATAGACCAACGAAGGACTGACGAACATGTTTCCCAGAATCACTTCTTGCTCGTCCTGCCCATAGCCCGCATTCGAAAAAAGCCGGCTGATGGGCTCATTGAAGGATTTTGACAATACCTCTTGGAGAATGGGCCCCTCCGACTTCAAACGCTCTTGCAACCTGAGGAGCATCCACCCCCCACCTGGCAGCGCCCCATTCTTGAGGGTGCCGCGAACAGCACAGATGGCATCTTCAGCCCGGTCGCGCTTCTCTCGCAGCTCGCCAGAAGAGGCTCCAACAATCTTCAATTTGGCAATACCGCCAGTGATTTTGCCCAGGCGTTCCTGAACGAGAAGTGTTGCCTGCTGAGACAGCGACCCAGAGGCCAGGAGGACCTTCAGCTGGTCCACCCGTTCCAGGATGAGAATCTCATCTCGATAGCCCAAAACTGTAGAGCGAAATCGACTCGCCTCAAAGCTGTCACTGGTACCCAGCTGACTAAGCTCGGCATTCTCCAGTGGGGCATTGAGTGGGTCAAAGATGGCCCCACCCGTCAGAGCTGCCAAGTCTGCCAAGAAATCATACTGGCCAGTACTGACAGGAGTCAGTGGGGCCATCAGGGGGTAGATATTCGGGGTCCTGGCGTCTTGGAAGTTGGTAGCCAAATGAGCCAGAACAACCTCAGAAAAGCCGGTGGCCACGAAGACAACATTGTGGCTCAGCAGGCCCTGAGCTGCAGCTTCGCCAATCTTCTCGAAGAGGGTTAGTGCGGTGTAGATGTCACCAAGACGACCATGATAGAGCACATAGACGGGCTTGTTAAGGGAGCAGATTTGACGGCTCTGGTCATTGATGAAAGCTTGGTAGAACTTCCCACAGCTCTCCTCGTATCCGGTACCTACTGGGTACCCATCCATGTGCTCAACCTCGTACCCACTAGGCCCACTGGCCTCAAGGAGGGTGACATTGCCATCATCACCGCAGAGGTCAAAGCACTTCAGAACGGCGTCGGCGAGGTCTGTGTCTCCGTTGGCACTGATTTTTGCCACTGCGTGAAGAATCTTCCGACCCTCTTCGGTCCCAAGGCTTGCCTTGCGGGCATTAGCCCTGATGGTCGGCTCCAAGATATCCTTGAAGCTCTTTTCCAGGGCTCGGACAACTCGCTGAGGGCTGACCTTGGGATTGCGGTCGCAGTACTCCATCGTGCGTCGGACAAGGGCCTCCGCCAAGATAGTTGCGGTCGTGGTGCCATCGCCAGCCTCGGCTGCAGTGCGAATAGCTGCATCCCGAGCGGCTTCCATGATGACGTGAGCAGCTGAATCATCAAAGCCGAGGTTACGAAAGACGGTCACTCCGTCCTTGGTAATCATAGGTGGCAGGCGTTCTTCCTGACGTTCAATGACCACAGACATTCCGCCGGGGCCAAGGGTGGAGCCCACGACCTCAGAACATGTCTTCATCGTCTGCAGGATAAGCTTCCGGAGGGTTGGACCCCGGCTCAGGATTTCCTTGCTGACCGATTTCACCTTCGAGTATTGCATGTAATCCCTTTTCCGTAACGGTGATGAGTCTTTGATTGGTCCACTTGCCGCACCACTCGTAGCGTTTCACTTCAATCGAGATTGTACCATCTTCGCGAAGAGAGCGGAGGTACTTCCGAATCTGCCTGTCCCGGAGACCGAGCTTAGCTCCAATTTGGACATCACTCAGACTGCCATCCCTACCAATCAAGGTAAGAACAGACGCACATTGTCGCATACCGATAGCCAGCCTAGCTTGGGCCAGTTTTGCTTTGTGCTCAGGGGTGAACTGTCTTTTCAAGGGGTTAGCTCTTGGTTCAGTCTTTTCAGGTACTTAGCTGTGGACGTCATCATATCACGAGCCGGGAAAGTTGTTAAGTGCCGTTCGGTAAGCACTCCTGAGTGACTTCCGATGTTAAATGCCGTTCATGATCGATAGGTGTTAAGTGCCGTTCGGTAAGCACTCCAGGTTGGCACTTAACACCGTCAGGTTGGCACTTAACAAGCCGAAAAGTTGTTAAATGCCGTTCATAGACGCTATAGCGATGCCCTCTTTTACATGTTTTAAGACATGTAGTTATTGAGGAGGTTTTCAAGGTTTTTCTTCGGCCGCTTATTGGGTCCATGCTCTTTACGCTCTGCGTCAAAGCTTTTGCAAAAAGCAGGCCGGAGAAAACTACCTCTGGGCTTTTCGAGAGTCGTGGAGTACCCTTGAGTCGTAAGTTACCACAAACCGATTCCAGAGGACCATGAAACTCAGACTTGAGACCCCCACTAGGCTGTACATCGAGGACCTGGACGGAATCCGTCTTAGTGAAATCCGAGAGTCTTTGACATACCGGGACAAGAAAGTCCAGTTCGAACTACAGAAGTTCAAGAGAGCTACCTGGTTTGAAAACAAGTACGGCACTGAAGTCTATGAAGCCCGTCTTGCTGAACTGAAGGCCAAGGAAAAGATTTGTCTCTTGAATCAAGACCCTGATGGTCGGTACTGGGTCATGTCTGGACAAAAACAGTACCTGGAGAACAAGTACGGGCTTGTCACAGAATCTCTCGTGAGCTACCCAGAGCCTCACCTGAGGCCTTGGCATGAGGTACCTGGCAAAACCCCCTACCCCTACCAAACAAAGGCCAGGGAGGCCCTCCTAGCTCGTCGGCATGCCAGAGTTGAGATGGGTACCGGTCTTGGAAAAAGCTTCATCCTCTTGAATCTAGCAAGAGAGCTTGGTCTCAGAACTGTCATCATGGCCCCCAGCACCAGTATTGCTGACCAGCTCTATCTCGATTTTGTTAAGCACCTTGGCAAAAAAGCAGTAGGTGCCTATTACGATGGAAAGAAGGATTACAAGAAGCTCATTGTCATCGGAAATGCCCAGTCTCTGACCAGGATTGAAGAAGGTTCAGAAATCTGGAAGGTCATGTCAACGGCTCAAGTCTTCATGGCTGATGAAAGTCATCAGTGCCCAGCATC
>Ga0315287_10005737_pt1 | contig 12268 bp, 12 predicted proteins | sample YL17G11_0_MG_FD_205037 | JGI IMG/M metagenome (GOLD analysis project Ga0315287, IMG submission 205037) | Sediment microbial communities from Yellowstone Lake, YNP, Wyoming, USA - YL17G11_0 | ecosystem: Environmental > Aquatic > Freshwater > Lake > Sediment | place: USA: Wyoming | collected...
TTCTTCCCCCTCCGATGAACCCCATGGATTGAATCGACATGTTCCTTTCCTCCTTCGAATGAAATGATCTGTTGCGGTGTCAGGCGATGGTCCGGACTTGAAGGATCCGCTACTGAGGCATTTCTACGATGCACCCTTGCGCATGAGAAACTGTGATAGACCCTGCAGGATGTCGTCCTTGCCCGTGTGGCGGCTGATTCCCGCGCGGCAGTCGTTGATGACGCAGCTGGGCGTCCCTTGAACCTTGTGTTTGCGGATCATGTCGTTCCAGGTTTTGAAGACGGGCTTCGGGTCATAGGGCTTGAAGGGGACCCCTTTTTCCTTCAGGGCCTTAGCTAGGCTCTCCTCGTCCTTTACGGTTTTGCCGCGGGCAAGCGAGAACAGGGTCCTCCGGGCCTCCAGGACGTCCTTGAAACCCCCTTTGGCGTTGGCTGCATAAAGATAATACCGGGCATAGAGGGGGGTCTCCTTGTAGACGGGCATGTCGACGAAGATAATCTCGGCACAGCCCCCGGCGTGAATCTGCTCGAGCACGGGCTCCAGGCTCGGCTCCAGACCCTGGCAGGGGGGACAGAAGTAGTCGGTGAAAACAATCACCTGGCAGGGACCCTTGCCGAAGGAGGGTACAGGGGATTTCTCCGCGCCGTAGGCGGGCGTGACAGAGCCCGAAAAGGCGAGCGTGATGAAAAGATAGCCCAAGACGGCCATGAGCAGAAGAGGGACCTTTGCCTTTCTGAAGAAGGGGACCTCCGCCTCGCCCAGGATGCCGATCACACGGTCCCTCAGGCCCTTGTGCGCGGTTGCAGGCTTTTCATGATTCAGCGCGAAAGCGGAAATCAGCGTAATCGCAAAGGCCAGGCAGAAGGGGCAGTATACGTCTTCCTTGTGCTGGAAGTAGAAGAGATGGGCCTCCACGCCGAGCCCCGAGGCCAGCAGCATCCTCGTTCCACCCAGCTCGCCCCCGACGGTAAGCCCGATGATCAGGAGCATGTAGACGATGCCGACAACCTTGAGGTCAATCCCCAGGATGTCTCCCTTCAGGTAGGAGCAGGCCGTGTCGCAGTAACTATAGAGAAGCATGATGGCGATGCCTGTGGCCGCCAGAAGGATCGTCAGCGTGGTGCGGTTGCGCTTTAAAAAATCGAGCGCTTTCATGCGGGTTTTCCTTTCTTCCGTTTTCGGGGGGGGCGTCCCGCGGGGACGGGCCCTGTTTAATTTTCCTTCTTGAGAATTTCCTTGATCTGGTTGGCGTCGAGGACCTTGCCAACGGCTTTCACCTTGCCGTCCACGGCAAGGCCCGGCGTCGTCAGAACCCCATACTTCATGATTTCCTTGATGTCCGTCACCTTCACGATCTCGAAGTCCAGCCCGAGTTCTTTGGCCGCCTTTTCAGCTTGGTCCGACAGCATCTTGCACTTCGGGCAGCCCGGCCCGAGGATCTGTATGGTTTTCTTCATGATGCCCTCCTGTTGAAGGTAGTATTTTGGGTTATCCAGCAATAAAAGGATTCGCGATGAAATAGAGGCCCAGGCACCCGATGACAACGCCGGCGCCCCTTCGGAACCAGCTGCCCGCGCCCTGCCATGCGTGGCTTTCGAGGAGCTTTCGCACCAGGGCCGTGGAGCTCCCTGCCACCATGATCGGCAGGCAGTGGCCGGTGGCGAAAAGCAGGATCATGATCATGCCCGTGGCGATCTCCCCCTGGATCGTGATGATGGCAAGAATGGGGGCGATGAACCCGAAGGTGCAGGACCCCGAGAGAAACCCGTAGGCCAGTCCGAGGACAAAGGCCCCGAGGATTCCCCTCATGGTGAAACGATTGAGAAACGCTCCCGAGAAGCTGCACGACTCGACGCCGAGCATGCCCAGGGCCACCCAGACCAGGACGGCGCCGACCAGCACCTGCCAGTAATTGCCCACGTCGCCCAGCATGCGGCCCAGCAGGGCGCATGCAACGCCGATTGCGGCGATGGTGATGAAGAGCCCGATGGAAAAGGCAGCCGAATAGCCGACGGCCTGCCTGGGATTGACGGCTTTCTCCTGCCCCGCCACGTAGGCCACCATGAGCGGGATCGAGGCCAGATGGCAGGGGCTGAAGAGCACGCTCACCATGCCCCACAAGAAACTTCCCAGGACGGCAAAGGCCATGGTCCCGGTCATCCAGTCATTGATGGTTATGAAAAACGTTTCCAAGTGCTACGCCCTTTCGCGTTCTTAATGATTATTCGATGCCCATTTTCTGGAACTGGGCCACGATGGCGGCCTCGCTCATATAGCCGATATGCCGTTGGACTTCCTTGCCTTTGGCGTCATAGAAGATCTGGGTGGGAATGCCCTGGACCCCCAACTTCCTGGCTTGATCGGGGTAATGCCGGACATCGATGAAGATGACGGCGGCCTTGCCGTCGTATTTCTTCTCGAGCTTCTCCAGGATGGGCGCCATCATCTTGCAGGGGATGCAGGAGGCCGCCCCCACGTCCACCAGCGTTACCATTCCCTTCACGGGGACGACCATGGCCGGACCGACTGCCCCGGCGGGCACACGGGCGAATAACACCCCGGCAATGAGCATGGTAATGACAAGAGCAGTAATGGTTACCTTAGTCCTCATATGTTCACTCCTTGTTGACGTCTGATCTTTTCTTCGACCCCCACGTCGGGTTGTCTTCTTTTGTCTCGACCCCTGACCCTTGTTCGTGAACGGCAAACCCAAATAAAGTGCAACGAGTGTGCCTTTCTGTCATTTTTATGTTCCGCAGCAGCCTTCATCCGAAGGGTTTAGCGTTGGGAAGACAGGGCCTCTCTTCATGCCGGTTCTGACAAACTGCTTCACTCTCCTCGAATCTGCTCCTCATCTCTGGGAATCACCAGCACCGGTCTTACATGCTGCAGGGTGATGAATTCCGTCTCACTGCCGGTGTACGCTTCCCTGACGTTGCTCTTGCCGTGGGAGCCCATCACGATCAAGGAGACATTTTCCCCCTCGGCAATGGCATTGATTTCCCGGAAGGGGATCCCCGTTTTCAGGATCGTCTTGACCCGGTATCCGAGAGGAGCGAGCTTATCCTTGATTGCAGAGAGACGTTCCGTATCGATCTGGTTGAACTCTTTCAACTTTTCCTGCAGATAAGGTACCAGTACCCTCGTGTCCTGTACATGGACGACCACGACTTCTTCCGTCATGTCCTTATGGAACTGCTCAATCACCTGCAGCGCCCGTTGCGAATTAGGCGAGAAGTCGGTCGGGTAAAGGACCCTGCTGAAAAGGGAGCCGGAGACAAAAGCGAGGTCTTCCTTTCCCTTGCCCTCGACACGCCGGAACCGCTCGATCAGGAGGGGAACCTTGGCCTGCCGCATGACGCTCTGTGTGTTGTTGCCGAGCAGGGCCCCCCTCACGTAGCCGTGCCCGTGGGAGCCCATGATGATGAGCGACGCCTTTTCTTCGCCGGCTATCCGGATAATCTCCTGGTGCGTCACGCCCAGCTGCACTATGCATTTTACAACGATGCCGTGAGCGGAGGCAAGGTTATCGCATACCCCCTTGAGCCTCCTGTAGGCTTCGTTCTTTGTCCGTTCGATGAATTTTTCGTCGACCCCGATCCATCGGGTCGCCTTCATGGGGTTGATGACATGCAGGAATACGGCTTCCTGCAGGCCCGCACGTTTCAGCTCCGGGATCAGATCCATGATCTTTTGGGCGTGAGGGGAGAAATCTGTCGGGAAGAGGATCTTTCCGAACACGGGCACCCGCTCCACAACCGGCACGACGGCGGGGATCTCTTTGAACAGCGCCGCCTCGGATTTTCTTGCCGCCCAGACCAGGGCCAGCATGATGGGTACCTCGATCAGGGGACCCACGACGGTCGCCAGGGCCACGGCCGGGCTGAATGCCGTGATGGCGATGGCAATGGCGATCTCGAAATCCCTACCCGTGGCATTGAAGGCCACGGCCACGGAATCCTTGTAGTTCAGGCCCATCTTCCAGCTCGTGAGATACACCACGGCGAACATGACCCAGAAAAAGATTGTCATCGGGACGGCCATCTGGAGAATGATCAGGGGTCGCTCCAGGATGAGATCCCCTTTCAGGGCAAACATGACGATCAACGTGAAGAGAAGCCCGATGATGGAAAGCGAGTCCAGGTAGGTCTTGAATTCCTTGAATCCCTCCTCGCCCATCCTGCTCACCGCGATGCGGCGGGTCAGGAATCCGGCGACAAGCGGCAGTCCCAGATAAAGAAGGACGCTTTCGCCGACGACGAGGACATCGAAGGTCACTTCCCCCAGCAGCAGCTTCGCGTAGACCGGGATCAGGAGCATCTGGCAGACGGAGTTGATGGCAACCATGAGGATGGCCAGCGCGTTGTTTCCCAGGGCGAGAAAGGTGAAGACGATGACCATGGCGATGCAGGGGGCAAGCCCATAGAGAATGAGACCCACGTAGAGATCGTGATCGCCCGCCAGGAAGACCTTGGCCAGAAGAAGCATGAAGAAGGGCGCAACGAGATAGTTGAAAAAGAGGACGATGAGAAGCTGTTTGGGCGACCGGGCCGCCTTGCCCATATCCTCGACCTTCACGTTGGTCATGGCGGGATAGATCATCAGGAAAAGGCCGATCACCACGCCCAAGGCAAGGCTGTTGGCGAGACTGAACTGATAGGTCCCGTGAAAGATGGATTTGATTGCATCGATGGGGGGAGTGAGCTCGAAATTGGAAATGCCGTAAAATTTTCCGATCGATATTCCTATGACCATGCTCAGGACCACGAAGACCGGAAGGAAGCGCATCTCCTGAATTTTTTCCAAGAATTTTTTCATCGGATTGATTTCCCTTTCATCTTTATTAACTGAACCATTTCAGCGGAATCGTCACAGGATCATGTTGAACAGATAGCCTACGCCGATGATGGCAACCGTCATGATGGAAGCGAAGATGACCAGAAGCTTCACCTTCAATACCTTCCGCAAAATGACCATCTCGGGAAAGGAAATAGCGGTAATGGCCATCATGAAAGCCAAAACCGTTCCCAGCGGCATCCCCTTGGCCATTAAGGCCTGCACGATGGGAATCGTGCCGGCTGCGTTCGAGTAAAGGGGGATGGCAATGAGCACGGCAAGCGGCACGGCAAGCGGATTGTCCCGTCCGGCATACTTTGCCACGAAATCAACGGGCGCGTATCCGTGAATGAATGCACCGACGCCGATTCCGATGAGGACGTAGAGGCTCACTCTTTTCAATATCTCCTGGGTGTGCAGTTTTGCCTGATCCAACCGATCTCTCCATGTCAGCTCGGGAAGGACCACTTCACCCATCCGAATCTCCCAGACATAGTCTTCGACCATCCCCTCGACAGCAGGGATGCGGCCGAGGATGAAACCGCCCAGAATAGCGACAAACATCCCCGTACCGATATAAATAAGAGCGATCTTTGCGCCGAACAGGCCCCAGAGCAGGACAAGGGCGATCTCGTTGATCATGGGCGAGGCGATCAAAAAAGTGAGGGTCACGCCCAGCGGGACACCTGCTTCCAGAAACCCGATAAACACGGGAACGGCCGAGCAAGAGCAAAAGGGTGTGACGATCCCAAGGAGAGCTGCCAGGATGTTTCCTGCAAATTCAGCCTTGTGGGCCAGGATCTTTTTGACTTTCTCCGGCGGGAAAAAGCTGCGGATCACGGAAACGGCAAAAATGATCACCATCAACATCAGGAAGATCTTGATGGTGTCGTAGACGAAAAAATTAACGGCATCGGCCAGGTGGGTGCCGGCCTGCATTTCGAAGATGTTGTAGGTGAGCCAGTCGGCGAATTCTTTGATCAATTCAGTTTCCTCATGTCAGTGACGTTTTATCCCATGATCCAGCCGTAGCTGATGCCGGTTATCGTGGCCAGCAACACTACGTTCGTTCAGTTAGTGAAGGTCTTCTTGACTACCACGATGCTGGCCGCCATGCTAACGACGACAAAAACCGCTTCATGTTCCATATTCTCCTGAATTGAAGTTTACCGTGACCGCTTCCGCATCTATGCCGCAGCGCGGCCGAAGCATATAACCCATTGCCGGCCGCGGGTCAATGAGAGGGGGAAGCGCTTCCCGCCGCTCCCCCCTTCTGAAATCGACCGGATACGGTATTATACGCTTTCGAGTACCATCGAGAAGCCCTGGCCGCCGCCGATGCACAGCGAGGCGAGGCCGCGCTTCTTGCCGCTCTTCTTCAGCTGCATGGCCAGGCTGTAGACGAGCCGGGTGCCGGTACAGCCGATGGGGTGGCCGATGGAGACGCCGCCGCCCAGCAGGTTGCACTTCTCCTTGCCGATCCCCAGTTCTCTCATGCAGGCCAAGGCCTGGACGGCGAAGGCCTCGTTGAGCTCCACGAGGTCGATATCCTTGATGGTCAGTCCTAATTTTTTGAAAAGCTTCCGGGTCGCCGGAATGGGGCCGAGGCCCATGTATGCCGGGTCCACACCGCCCTTTTCGTAGCCGAGGATTTTGGCCAGGGGTTTGAGACCCAGCTCCTTTGCCTTTTCCGCGCTCATCAGCACCACCGCTGCTGCCGCGTCGTTGATCCCCGAGGCGTTGCCGGCCGTCACGGTGCCGTCCTTCTTGAAAGCCGGCGCCATCTTGGCCATCTTCTCGAGGGTCGTGTCCATGGGTCTCTCGTCCACCTTGAAGACGATCGGGTCACCCTTCTTCTGCGGGATGACGACAGGAACGATCTCGTCGGCCGTGGCGCCGCTCGCGATGGCCGCCCGGGCCCGCTGGTGGCTCATGAAGGCAAACTCGTCCTGCTCCTGCTTGGAGATTTTGTAGAGTTTCGCGATATCCTCGGCCGTGTTGCCCATGTGATAGTTGTAGAAGAATTCCCAGAGGCCGTCGTAGACCATGAGATCAGTCACGGCGCCGTTGGGCATGTTCATCCGGTAGCCCCACCTGGCATTGGGCAGCGCGTAGGGGGCGTTGCTCATACTTTCCATGCCACCTGCGATGACGATTTCCGCATCGCCCGCCTTGATGGCCTGGGCCCCGAAGGCGATCGCCTTCAGGCCGGAGCCGCATACCTTGTTGACGGTGACGGCGTTGGTTTCCTCGGGAAGCCCCGCGAAGAGACAGGCCTGTCTGCCGGGGTTCATGCCCTGGCCGGCCAGCAAAACGTTGCCCATGATCACCTCGTCGAAATAAACGGGCTTCGCGGATGCATCGAAGGCGTAGTACTTCTTCTGGAAATCCGTCATCTCGAATTTCCCCAGGGCGTCGGGCCGGCACTCCTTGACGAAATCCGACACGATGGGGCGCAGCCCGGCCCGCTTGACCGCCTCCTTGATGGCGATGGCGCCGAGCTCGGCCGCCTTCAGATCCTTCAGAGAGCAGCCAAAAGTACCGACGGCTGTCCTTGCGCCGCTGACGATAACCACTTCTCTCATTGCAATGTCCTCCCTTCCCGCGAGCCTGCCAGGTTCGCCGTTGTCTCATTCGTGTTCTTTCCTTGCGTCTCTTACCCTGTTGTCGACCCTGCTACCCGTTAGCCGCCGCCAGCAACCCCTTCAACTCATCAACGGTTGGAATATGTCCCGACACAACGATTTGCCCGTCCACGAGGACCGCCGGAGTCACCTTGACGCCGAGATTCCGAAAATTCTTCACATCGAACTCGTGGGTAATATCGGCCTGGAGGTTCAGTGCCTTGGCAGCTTCTTTGACGTTCTTTTCCGTGGCATGGCATCTGGCACATCCCGGTCCGGCGACGATGATCTTCATTTTTCCTCCTTTCTTTCCCTGAAATTAGCCGCTTCAGTAGCTTTCCAATGTCTTTTGAAATTTCGTTGAGCTTATCCTTGTTGGCCCTGTTCGGACACCAACTTTTTCAGCAATCCCTTCGTTTCTTTCTTGTCAGGAAAATCAATGGCTTCGACCGGGTAGAAGTCCGCGCACTTATCGCAGAGGAACACGCAATTGTTTTCTTTTATGCTGTAGCCGTCGTCCCGCTGACGCACTTTCCACCCTTGATCAGCAAGACGGGCCTTTCGCTGTACTCGGCCACATTTCTGGAAACGGACCCCCAGAGGATTCCCTCGGCGCGGCCCTTGCCGTGGGTGCCCATGACGATGAGGGAGACATCCGCGGTTTTTGCCAGCGTGATCAGAGCGGTCCTTGGATTTCCGACACAGAGGCGGGTGCTCACCTTCATGCCCTCTTTTTCCAGTTGCTCTTTCACATCGGCCAGTTTCTCCTCATCGATCCGCTCGAACTCCCGGAATTTTTCTTCCGGTTGAAGCTTCATGGCTTTTTGATCCATGATGTGGGCGACGATGACCTCCTCGACGCCGGCGGTCTTGAATTGCTTCACATGGTCTAGGGCCTCTCTGGCACAGTCGGACCAGTCGGTGGGGTAGAGGATCCGCCGGAAGGGGTTCCGGTTGAACGCCTCGCAGGTTTCCCGGTCGGCGCCGTATGTGCCCGGATACTTGGGGATGTATACGGGAGTCGTCCCGTGGCGGACGATTTTGTCCGTGATCGAGCCGACAAACACTTCGTCGAAAAACCCTTTCCGCTCCCTGCCCGCTACGATGAGCGACACGTTCTCTTCGTCCGCCATGCGTAGGATTTCCTGATAGGGGACCCCGAGCTCTATCCGTTTTTTAGCCTTCAGACCGGCTGCTTCAACCAGCGCGGCCGCCTCGTCCATCCTGTCGCTCAGGAGATTTCTCAATGTGTCGGCAAGTTTCAGGAAGTAGCCCTCGTGCGCCTTCGGGAACTCAGTGGAATAAACGACATGAAGCAAGACGACTTCCTCCGCGCCCACTTTTTTCAGGTTCAGCGCGCAGGAAAGTACATCCTGATAAAACTTCTCAAAAGCGGTGATATAAAGAATCTTCCTGTACATAGTCCCCCCTTTTGGCTACCCCACAAGCCAGCCGTAGCCGATGCCCGTTATCGTGGACAGCACCACCACGATCGTGCAGTACGCGAACGTCTTCCTGACCCCCATGATCCCCGCCAGTGCGATCATGCTGGGAAGCGAGAGTGCCGGTCCCGCCAGAAGCAGCGCCAGCGCCGGCCCCTGGCCCATCCCGGAGCCGATGAGCCCCTGGAGGATGGGCACCTCGGTCAGGGTTGCGAAATACATGAAGGCGCCGGCAACGGCGGCGAAGAAATTCGCCCAGAGGGAGTTGCCGCCCACGAGATCGTGGATGTAGTGCTCGGGGATCAGGGCCTCATAGCCCGGGCGGCCCAACAGGAACCCGGCAATCAGGACACCCCCAGCCAGCAGGGGGACGATCTGTTTTACGAACTGCCACGTCGTCTCAAGCCAGTAAGTGAGTTCACCCTTGGTGAACCACATCTTCAGTTCGATCCCGAGGACAAGCAACAGGGCGGCCGTTATGTACCATTTGATGCTGAAAATGAAGGGCCATAAGCCGGTTTCACCCTGGGCGGGTCTTGCGAAGGCCGCAAAGATGAGGATCAGGACCATTGTCAGCAGATAGAAGGCCTCCTGTGCAAGAGACCTCTGCTTCGTGTCCTCCTCCGGAAGAATGAAATCCCCCGTGTCGCGAGCGGCGTCCTCCTTGCGGAAAATGTAGGCCATGAGAAGGCCCGCGACGACGGAAAAGACGACGGCGCCGACAGCCCGGGCCAGGCCGATCTGCCAGCCCAGGACCCTTGCCGTCAGGATGATGGCCAGGACGTTGATGGCGGGACCGGAATAGAGAAAGGCCGTTGCCGGTCCAATCCCGGCGCCCCGTGTGTGGATTCCGGCAAAGAGGGGCAATACCGTGCAGGAGCAGACGGCGAGGACGGTCCCCGAGACGGAGGCCACGGAATAGGAAAGGATCTTGTTGGCCTTGGCTCCAAAGTACTTCAAAACGGATGCCTGGGAGACGAAGGCGGCAATGGCCCCGGCGATGAAGAAGGCCGGTACGAGGCAGGTCAGGACGTGCTCACGGGCATAGTCCTGGAGCATCATGAAGGCCTCGAGGCCCGATTGCCGGATGACGGCCTGGTCCCAGGGAACATAGTATGCGGCCAGGAAACCCGAAACAATTATCAATAACTTGATCCATTCTCTCATGTCAGCATTCCTCGTTTTGTGATGGCGATCGAAATATCTCCAATGGGAAATACGGCTGGTCAGGGTTTTTTCCGGACGATGATCTCGCGCTGGATAGTGGGAAGGGCCTCCGAGAGCCCCCGTATTTCCGGGTCATTGCCGAGCCAGTGCTTGAGGTTTCCCAGCAGAGTGGCTGCGTAGGGGCTGCCGCCACCGCCGCTCAGGGAGTAGTTGACCCAGAGCCCGGATTTCTTGGACTGGACAAGCCCTGCGTCCTCTAGCACTTTCAGGTGCTTGGACACCGTCGGCTGGGCGAGCCCGAGGGCGAACTGGATCTCGCAGACGCACATCTCCTTATGCTGAAGCATCTTGACGACCTTGACCCGGCTTGGGTCCGACAGGGCCTTCATGACCCGGATAAAGTCCTTCATGGCTGCGCTCCTATATATTGCTATATGGCTATATAGTTATTTCTAGGGTCCCTGTCAACAGGAAAAATCCCCACCGTCCCTGCGCATACTTTCGGGATTGCATCGAGGGGGGATACGGGTTATAGGTTGCCCGGACATTCTGGGAAAGGCCTGCGGCCTCTCCCGGAGTGACCAGTGTTCAATGACCAGTGAAAGAGTCACAATCCACGCATAGGGGAGAAAATCGGGCATGTCGGACCAGAACGACACCGAACAGTACGAGTCAATGGCGCAGCTCTACATGAGGGAGAAGCGCTACCCGGAGGCGATCGCCGTCTACCGGCAGCTCATTCGGATGAAGCCCGACATGGACTCCTTCGTGCTGTGCATGGCCTGGGCCCTCAAGGACAACGGCGAGGTCGAGGAGGCCGTGGCCCAGTTCGAGAAGCTTTTCCAGAAGGAGCTGGCGAGGAGGGTCTTCACGGGGTTTGCCTACGACGAGCTGGTGCGTCTCTATCGCGAGATGAAGCAGCACGACCGGCTCGTGGAGGTCTGCGAACGGGCCGTGGCCGTCCAGACGAAAGATTTAGCCCTGCTCTACACCCTGGGCGATGCCTACCTGCGGGCGGGGCAGCTCGAGAAGGCGCGCCCGATTTTCCAGGGGCTCCTGGACGAGGAACCCGACTCCTCCCAGTACCATGCCGCCATGGGGAACGCCCTCATCGCCGCCGGCCGTTTCGAGGAGGCTGAGGCGCACTACCGGCAGGCCATCGAAAACGACTTTCCGGGAAAGAAAGGGGTCTTCCTGGACAGGATGGGCCACGCTTGCATGCGGGCCGGCGCCTTCGAGCGGGCCGAAAGCGCATTTCTCAGGGCCGTCGAGGCATCAGGTGAGGAGCCGATCTTCCGCTGTGACCTGGGGGATGCCCTGGTGAAGCTGGGGCGGGTGGATGAGGCCTTCCGGTCCTATGGCGAGGCCGTTCGCGTCAACCCCGCTTTCGAGGGGACTTCCTACAACCGGCTGGGCAACACGCTGATGAAAGAAAACCGCGCCCCCGAGGCGGTCGAAGCCTTCCGTCGGGCGGGCGCGGCTGATCCGGTCAATGCCTTTTACAAGCTTTCCCTCGCCGATGCCCTCAACTCCTGCGGGCGCATCGACGAGGCAAAAAACATCCTCGAGACCCTTAGAAATCAGGTGGAGGGGTCTTGAGGAGTTTTGCGAAGCGGTCCTTTTCCGAGGCCTTTTCGAAGGCCTCCTCGGGGCTGATCAGGCGTCTCTGCAGCAGATCGGCGATGGCGTCGTCGAGAGAGACCATCCCCAGCCGCCTTCCCGTCTGGATCACCGTCATCAGCTGATAGGTCTTTTGTTCGCGGATGAGGTTTGCCGCCGCGGGCGTCACCAGCAGAATCTCCAGGGCCGCGATCCGGCCCGGCTTGTCCGCGCGCTTGAAGAGGGACTGGGACATGACCCCCTTGAGGGATTCCGAAAGCGACGTCCGGATCTGGGACTGCTGGTCCGCGGGGAACATGTCGACGATGCGGTCGATCGTCCGCGTGGCCCCCATGGTGTGCATGGTGGACAGGACCAGGTGACCCGTGTTGGCCGCCTCGATGGCGAGCATCGTCGTTTCCAGGTCGCGCATTTCGCCGACGAGGATGATGTCGGGGTCCTCGCGCAGGGCAGCTCTGAGCGCCTTGGCGAAGGACTGCGTGTGGCTTTCCACCTCGCGGTGGTTGACGATGCACTGCTTGGGGTGGTGCACGAACTCGATGGGGTCCTCGATCGTGATGATGTGGCACTTGCGATTCG
>Ga0315287_10005738_pt1 | contig 12268 bp, 4 predicted proteins | sample YL17G11_0_MG_FD_205037 | JGI IMG/M metagenome (GOLD analysis project Ga0315287, IMG submission 205037) | Sediment microbial communities from Yellowstone Lake, YNP, Wyoming, USA - YL17G11_0 | ecosystem: Environmental > Aquatic > Freshwater > Lake > Sediment | place: USA: Wyoming | collected...
AATATTAGCTCCAGCAAGCTGGCCAACGGGTTGACCTCGATCTACGTGGTCTATACCTCGGACTCGGATCCTAACCCAGTGACCAAGCAGCAGGTACGTCTGGACAATATCACGTACTACTACTACATGCCTGGCATGCTGGCGACGGTCCATGTCTGGAATCCGGCGGGCGTAGACAACACCGCGCAGTGGAAGCGCGTGTTCGAGAGCTTCAGCTGGAAGTAGCGTGACGGCGCATGCGAGAACCAGCTGACATGGTGCTCGCAGGCATGCGAGAACATAACGCGGGCGTGAGTTCGGCAAGGGATGCCGGCAGCTTAAGGCCGGCATCCTTTGCTTGCACCAGCAGCGGAAATGCCAGACTTCAGCTGGCAACTACTGGCGCGGGAATGGGATTTGACCTCAGCATGCTATGATGCGCTACTGGCCGAAACGGCATTGCTCAGATCTTGCGGATACCGTGTGCGGCTGGGTATAGTCATTTGAACATGCTTGTTTGGGGACAGCATGCAGCGAATTGAATATGACATCGTCGCTCGCCTGCTGGGTGAGCTGGGCAACCTGGATTGCAGCACTAGTGAGCTAGCGGCAGTACTCGCCGCATTGGTTGAGCATTCGCCGATTCCGCTGTGGATCTTTGATCGCGGCCACTACATTGTCTACAACAACCGGGCCAGCTGCCGCTTCGGTACTGGCAACAGCGTCATCGGCCGCCATGCCGACGCCTTCACCTCTGATATCCGCGGGCTGCTCAGGCAGGGCTTGCAGGGCTGCCAGGAGACTGCCGTAGTCTGCTCGCGCGAAGGCTGGATCATGTCGCCGGTCATCGGTGAACGCTACCTGCGGTTCGATTTCCTGCCGCTGCCCAACGGGCTGATCGCCAGCCTCTGCCACGACCTGACTGAGAACATGCGCGTTATGGAAGCGCTGAAGGCCAGCGAAGAACGAGCGATGTTCTTCGCGGAAATGCTCGAACGCGCGCTCGTGCCATTCAGTGCGGCATCTCCTGACGGGCGGCTGTTCACCGCCAACCACGCGTTCTGCGAACTGACTGGCTACAGCGAGGAGGAGCTGCATGGCCTCTCGCTGTTCCGCGAGCTGACATCAGACAGCACGAAAGCAGCGGAGCTGGCGGCGCTGCAAGAGCTGCGGCAGAGCGGTCTGCCCCAGCGCTACGAGAAGGAGATCCCGCGGCGGGACGGCAGCACCGTGCCGGTCGAAATGTTCGTGCAGCAGGTCAACGATGACCAGGGCAACCTGCGCCAGATCTCGGCCTTTGTCACCGATATCAGCGATCGCAAACGCGCCGAAGAAGTGCAGCAGCAAACACTGGCAGTGCTCGATGCGGTTCTGCAGCACACGAGCATCATGATGATCTATCTCGACCCGGAGTTCAACTTTATCTGGGTCAACCGTGCCTACGCCGAAACCTGCCAGCACGATCCTGCGTATTTTCCTGGCAAGAACCACTTCGAGCTCTATCCGAATGCAGAGTACCAGGCTATCTTCCAGCGCGTGGTCGACACCGGCGAGTCCTGCTTTATGCCCGCCCAGGCGTTGACCTTTGGCACGCATCCGGAAAGCGGGGTGACGTACTGGGATTGGAGCATCATCGCGGTGCAGGATGCCAGCGCGCGAACGATCGGGCTGGTGTTTTCTATGGCGGAGGCCACCGAGCGGATAGCAGCCGATCGCGCGCTGCGCGAGAGTGAGGAACGGTTCCGCCTGGTCACGGAGCTGACAACTGACGGCATCTGGGATTGGCACATCGGCTCCGAGTACGAGTACTTAAGCCCGATGTTCAAACGCATGCTGGGCTATGCGGATGATGAGTTGCCGGATCGCTCCGATATCTGGGAACTGCTGATCCACCCCGATGATCTGGAAATGGCGCACCAGGCTTTTGTCGAGCATGTGGAGCAAGATAAGCCGATGCTCTTCAGCGCGCGCTACAAGCATAAGAACGGATCGTATATCTGGGTCAGTTGCCGCGGGCAAGCGCTGAAGGACGAGCAAGGCAAGTATTACCGCGTTGTCGGCACGCACACAGACATCACCGCGCGCAAGCTGGCTGAGGAACAGCTGGCCGAAGCGCATGAGTTCAGCCAGAAGATCATCTCGGCTTCTTCAGTCGGCATCGCCGCCAACAAGGCCAGTGGGCAATGCGTGCTGGTCAATGACGCAGCAGCGCAGGTGATCGGCGCGGCGAAAGGTGAAATCCTCAAGCAGAACTTCCGCCAGCTCGAGTCCTGGCGAAAATCCGGCCTGCTGGCCGCCGCCGACCGGGCGCTGGAAAGCGGCGCAACGCAGTCGGGAGAATTCCATCTCGTCACGTCCTTTGGCAAGGAAGTGTGGTGGGATTGCAGTCTGACACCATTTGTCAGTAACGGCGAACCGCACCTGCTTACGGTCATCATGGACACCAGTGAGCGCAAGCGGGCAGAGGAGGCACTGCGGCAAAGCGAGGAGTTCCTGCAGGCGGTGGTGAGCACTTCGCCGCTGGGAGTCTCCGTGCGCGATCGCACAGGCAAGCTGCTCAGTTACAACGCTGCCTGGCAACGGATCTGGTTGGTTTCAGACGATTACGTTGCCGCAGACATGCGCAAAGACCGCAAGCAGCTGGTGTTCGACGAGTCAGACGCCTACTGCAAGCCCTGGTGGGCCGAGATCAAGCGAGTCTTCGATGAAGGCGGCACGGTGTTTATCGGTGAAGCGTGCACCAATCCTGACAGCCAAGGCGCAGCTGTCTGGGTCTCGCAGCACTTCTATGGCATCCTCGACAAGCAGGGCGCCGTGGACCGTGTTGTCATCATCACCCAGGACATTACCGAGCGCAAGCGCACCGAAGAAGCTTTGCGTGAGAGCGAGGAGCGCTTGGCACTGGCGCTGGAGGGAGCCGCTGACGGCATCTGGGACTTCTACCCCGCCAGCGGGTATACATACCGCAGCCCGCACTTGGCACTCCAGCTTGGTTACGGTGCCGACAACCTGGCGCCAACGGCAGAGGCCTGGCTGGAACTTGTCCACCCAGACGACCTGGAGCGTGTGCAGGAAGCGTGGCAGGCGCATCTCGAAGGGCGCTGCGAGCAGTATGCCTCCGAGCATCGCTTGCGCAAGGCTGATGGGGATTACATCTGGGTGCTGGATTGTGGCAAGGTTGTGCAGCGCGACGAGCTGGGCCGCCCGCTTCGCGTCACCGGCACACACAAGAACATCACCGAGCGCAAGGCAGTCGAGGAACGTCTGATGCGTGAGCAGCGGGAGCAAACCCTGATCGCACTCGCCAGCGGCATCGCGCACGATTTCAACAATATTCTGGTGGGGATACTCGGCGGGGTATCGCTACTGCAGGAAAGCATGCCTGCCAGCGATCAGCGCCTGGAGCTCTGCAGCCTGATCGACACCTCGGCTCGGCGGATGACCGATCTGACCAGCAAGCTGCTGGCCTATGCGCGCGGCGGGGCTTTCAGTCCTCAGGCTGTTGATGTCGGCCTGGCTGTGCAGGAAGCGATATCCATGACTCGCGCCACGATTCCGTCACATATTTCGGTCGAGTCGCAGCTGACAGATGCCCTGTGGGCGGTGCAGGCCGATCCGAGCCAACTCAGCCAGGTGCTGCTCAACCTGCTGATCAATGCGCGCGAAGCGATCGGCGATGCACGCGGCAGGATTATCTTCATGGCGGAGAACGTGAGCATGGCTGCAGCCTGGCAGGATGGCCGCGGCGCCGACCATCCAGCGGGCACTTATGTGTCCATCCGCGTCAGTGACAGCGGCTGTGGCATGGACGCCGACACTCAACGGCGCATCTTCGAGCCGTTCTTCAGCAGCAAACGCCGTGGTCGCGGACTGGGGCTGTCCGCCGTGTCTGGCATCGTCCAGATGCATGGCGGAGCCATCAAGGTGGAAAGCCAACCCGGCCAAGGCAGCACTTTCGAAGTACTGCTGCCGGTAACGGCGACTGCCCTGGTGCCGGAAGCAGAAGCGGAGCTGCAGCTCCCGACAGGCACCGAGACGGTGCTGATCGTGGACGATGACGACATCGTGCTGGCCACGGCGCGCGCGATGCTGCAGCACCTGGGTTACACCGTGCACGCCGCGGGCAGCAGCGCCAGGGCGCTCGAGATCTTCCGCGCGCGCGGCGAGCACGTCGACCTGGCGATCATCGATCTGCAGATGCCGCAGATCAGCGGCCCGCATCTGCTGGACCTGCTGCGCCAGACGCAACCCAATATGAAAGCAGTGATCAGCAGCGGCTTCAGCAAAGACCACGCGCTGGAAAGCATCACGCTCGACGACTCAACCATGTTCATCCAGAAACCGTATCGCGTGAGCGACCTGGCCAGCATGGTACGCAAGATCATCGATGGTTCATTCCCGCAAAGCAGCAAGCTTGGCTACCACTGGATCGACATGCTGTAGCGCTACTTGCAGCGGCAGGCCACGGCAGCTAATCCCAAGCGGTTAACAAGCCTCGCGTACCGTTGTGGTATTAATACTCAATGTGCAAATACAGCGGAATGCAGCTGTGCGGCGCAGGGAGGAACCATCTTGAAGGTAGACCTGAGCTACATATTCGCGGAGGACGTTGATCCGGACGAGACGCGCGAGTGGCTCGACTCACTTGAGTACACGCTGAAGTCGCATGGCCCCGAGCGCGTGCGCTACCTGCTGGCGCAGCTGCAGCAGCACGTCCACCAGCGCGGCCTGCAGCTGCCCTTCAGCGCCAACACGCCCTACATCAACACGATCCACGTCAAGGACCAGCCCGCGTACCCCGGCAGCCGCGAGCTGGAGCGCCGCATCAAGAGCATCATCCGCTGGAACGCGATGGCGATGGTCACGCGGGCCAACACGGAGCATCCCGGCATCGGCGGCCACATCGCCACGTACGCCTCGGCGGCGACGCTGTACGAGGTGGGGTTCAACCACTTCTTCCGTGCGCCGACCGCGAACCATCCCGGCGACTTTGTGTACTTCCAGGGGCACGCCTCGCCAGGCATCTACGCCCGCGCCTTCCTCGAAGGGCGGATCAGTGAGCGGCAGCTTGAGCATTTCCGCCAGGAGCTGGCGGCAGGCGGCGGGCTGGCGAGCTACCCGCACCCCTGGCTGATGCCGCAGTTCTGGCAGTTCCCCAGCGTCTCGATGGGCCTCTCGCCGATCATGGCGATCTACCACGCGCGCTTCGCCCGCTACCTGGAAGACCGCGGTTTGCAGCCGCGCAGCGACTCCAACTACTGGCTGTTCATGGGCGACGGCGAGAGCGACGAGCCCGAGAGCCTGGGTGCGCTGCACCTGGCCAGCCGCGAGTGCCTGGACAACCTGATCTTCGTCGTCAACTGTAACCTGCAGCGCCTCGACGGGCCGGTGCGCGGCAACGGCAAGATCATCCAGGAGCTGGAAGCGACGTTCCGCGGCGCGGGCTGGAACGTGATCAAGGTGATCTGGGGCGACAGCTGGGATCCGCTGCTGGAGAAGGACGACGGGCTGCTGGTGCGCCGCATGACCGAGGCCGTGGACGGCGACTTCCAGAAGTACGGCATTGAGTCCGGCGCCTATATCCGCGAGCATTTCTTCGGAGCATACCCCGAACTGCTCAAGCTCGTCGAGCACCTGTCCGACGAGGAGCTGGCGCACCTGCGGCGTGGCGGGCACGACCCGGAGAAGGTCCACGCCGCCTATCGCGCGGCCGTGGACTATCAGGGCAAGCCTTCGGTGATCCTCGCTAAGACGATCAAGGGCTACGGCCTGGGTGAAGCCGGCGAGAGCCGCAACGTGGCGCACAACCAGAAGAAGCTCAACGAGCAGGAGCTGAAGGAGTTCCGCTCGCGCTTCAGCATCCCGATCGAGGACGAGCACGTGGCCGAGGCGCCGTTCTACCGGCCGGCGGAAGACTCCAAGGAGATCAGGTACTTAAAGCAGCGGCGCGAGGCGCTGGGCGGCTATCTGCCGGCGCGGAAGTCATGCGCCCAGCCGCTTGTCACGCCGCCGCTTGAGACATTCGCCGAGTACCTTAAGGGCACCGAGGGCCATGAGGTGTCGACGACGATGGTCTTCGTGCGCATGCTCTCGCACCTGCTGCGCGATGAGCGCATCGGCAAGCTGATCGTGCCGATTGTCCCCGACGAGGCGCGCACCTTCGGCATGGAGCCGCTGTTCCGCCAGTGCGGCATCTATGCCCACTTCGGCCAGCTCTACGAGCCGGTGGACCGCGACATGCTGCTGTACTACAAGGAAGCGCAGGACGGGCAGATCCTCGAGGAGGGCATCACCGAGGCCGGCGCGCTGAGCAGCTTCATCGCCGCCGGCACGGCCTGCGCCACCCACGGCGTCAGCACGATCCCGTTCTACGCCTTCTACTCGATGTTCGGCATGCAGCGCGTCGGCGACCTGCTGTGGGCGGCGGCCGACAGCCGCGTGCGCGGCTTTCTGCTGGGCGGCACGTCGGGGCGCACCACGCTCTCGGGCGAGGGCCTGCAGCACGAGGACGGGCAGAGTCACCTGCTGGCGTATCCCGTGCCGAACCTCCAGGCCTACGATCCGGCGTATGCGTACGAGCTGGCGGTGATCATCCAGGACGGCCTTAAGCGCATGTACGCCGAACAGCAGGACGTGTTCTACTACATCACGCTGATGAACGAGAACTACGCCATGCCGCCGATGCCGCCAGGCGTGGAGGAGGGCATCCGCCGCGGGATCTACAGGCTGCCGGGCGGGAAGGGCAAGGCGAAGTGGCCGCGCGTGCAACTGCTGGGCAGCGGCACGATCCTGCGCGAGGCGCTCCGCGCGGGCGAATTGCTGCGCGAGCGCTTTAGCGTGGACGCCAGTGTACTCAGCGTGACGAGTTGGAAGGAGCTGTACCGCGACGCGCTGGCCTGCGAACGGCACAACCGGCTGCATCCCGAGGCTGAGCCATGCACGCCGTACATCGCCGAGGTGCTGCGCGCGGACGGCGGGCCGGCGGTGGCGGCGACGGACTACATGAAGGCGCTGCCCGACAGCGTGGCGCGCTTCGTGCCGGGCGGGCTGCACTCGCTGGGCACGGACGGCTTTGGCCGCAGCGATACGCGGCCCGGCCTCAGGCGGCACTTCGAGGTAGACGCCGAGTCGATCGCCGTCGCGGCCCTGTACGCGCTAGCGCAACAGGGCAAGCTGGAAATGAGCAAAGTGGCGGAGGCAATACGTGACCTGGGTATCGATGCAGACAAGGCAGATCCCTGGCTGGCCTAGGCGCAGCTAGTGGGCGAAGGATGAATGAGATGCACGAACTGAAACTGCCAAACCTGGGGGAGGGCATCGAGCACGGCGAAGTGGCGCGGGTGCTCGTCGCCAAGGGCGACAGCGTGGCCGAGCAGCAGACGGTGATCGAGCTGGAGACAGACAAGGCGCTGGTCGAGGTGCCCAGCGACGCGGCGGGCACGGTCGCGGACGTGCTCATCAAGCAGGGGGACACGATCAAGGTCGGCCAGGTGATCCTCACGCTGGAGGCGGCTGCCCTAGAGCAGCGGCAGACGCAAGCCAGCATGCCGGCTGGTGAGCCTGCCGGGCCGGGCAGGGCTGCGCCAGCCGAGCCAGCTTTGGTTCAGACTTCAGCGCCGCAAGCGGCGCCAGCAATGCAGCAAGCGGTCGAATCGGCTGTACCTACACCGGTGCAGGCTCCGGCACGCGTTGAGCTTGCATCACAGGATGTCACGCCGGCGGTTGGCCCGGCAACGCGGCGCTATGCGCGCGAGCTGGGCGTGGATCTCAACGCGGTGAAGGGCAGCGGGCGCGGCGGGCGCGTGAGGCAGGATGACGTGCGCGAGTACGTGCGCACGATGATGCAAGGGCGCGGCACGGCGGCTACGCCACAGGCTGCGCCGGAGCTGCCGGACTTCAGCCAGTGGGGCACTATCGAGACCGAGCCGCTGAGCATGGTGCGGCGCACGACCAGTGCGCACGTCGCGCAGTCGTGGCAGGCCGTTGCGCTGGTGACGCAGTTCGACGACGCAGACATCACTGAGCTGGAGGCGATGCGCCAGCACTTCAAGCCCGAGGCGCAGCAGCATGGCGTGCACCTGACGCTCACCGTACTGCTGCTCAAGGCGCTGGTCGCCGCGCTCAAGGTGTACCCGCACTTCAACAGCAGCCTCGACCTGGGCCGCGGGCAGCTGATCATAAAGCGCTACTACCACATCGGCATCGCCACCGATACCCCGCGCGGCCTCTTAGTGCCGGTGCTGCGCGACGTGGACAGCAAGGACATCTGGCAGCTCTCCGCTGAGCTGGAGCAGCTGGTGGAGCGCGCGCGCAGCGGCCACGCTGAACTCAGCGAACTGCGCGGCGCCTCGTTCAGCCTTAGCAACCAGGGCGGCATCGGCGGCACGCATTTCACGCCGTTGGTGAACCTGCCCGAGGTGGCGATCCTTGGCGTGGGCCAGGCGCGCACCACGCCCGTGTGGGATGCGACGGCGTCACAGTTCCACCCACGGCTGCTGCTGCCGCTGGCGCTGAGTTACGACCATCGCGCCAATGACGGCGCGGATGCGGCGCGCTTCATCGCCCATCTCCGGCGCAGCCTGGAAGATCCCGAGCGGCTGCTGCTGGGCCTCTAGCGCGCCAACACAAGCAGGCGTTAACCCTTCTGCCGCCGCAGGTTGATGATACCGCCAGCGAGCAGCACGGCAAGCTGCCACTCGCTCAGGCTGTGCGTTGCCCGCAGCTGATAGCCGTCCTGGTGGATGGTGATCTCGCTGCCCTGCTGCAGCTGGCTGCGCAGCGCGCGCAGGCTGAGCTTCATGGCTGGTTCAACTCGGTCGTAGTCCGCAGGATCCTTGAAGGTGAGTGGCACGATGCCGAAGTCGACGAGGTTCTGCCAGTGGATGCGCGCGAAGCTCTTGGCCAGCACGAGGCGCAGGCCGAGGTAGCGCGGGGCCAGCGCGGCGTGCTCGCGGCTGGAGCCCTGGCCGTAGTTGCCCCCGCCGACGATCGCGTGTCCGCTGTCCTGGTCTTTGAGCACCAGCGCCCGCACATGATAGGTCGGGTCAACCTGCTCGAAGGCGAACTCGGCGATTTTGGGGATGTTGCTGCGCGACGGAAGGACGCGCGCGCCAGCCGGCAGGATCTCGTCGGTGCTGATGTTGTCACCTACCTTGAGCAGCACAGTCAGTTCAAGGTCGTCCGGCAGAGGCTCGAAGAGCGGCAGGTCGGCGATGTTCGGGCCTTTGACCAGCTCCACCTTCAGCGCTCTTTCTTCAGGCAGCGGAGCGGTCAGCATGTCGGCGTTGAGCACCGGCAGCTCCGGCTCCGTGACATGCGGGTAAGCCATCCCAAGCTTGCGCGGGTCGGTGATCACGCCGGTCAGCGCGCTGGCCGCGGCGGTCTCCGGGCTGACGAGGCAGACCTTGTCCTCGAGCGCGCCGCTGCGGCCGGGAAAGTTGCGCGGGACGGTGCGCAGGCTGATCTGCTTTGTCGCCGGCGCCTGGCCCATGCCGATGCAGCCGTTGCAGCCCGCCTGGTGGATGCGCGCGCCGCTGGCAATCAGGCTGGCCAGGTGCCCGTCGCGCACCAGCGTCTGCAGCACCTGGCGCGAGCTGGGATTGATGTCGTAGCTCACCCGCTCGTGTACCTGCCGGCCCTTGGTGATCTCAGCGGCGATGGCGAAGTCGCGGTAGCCGGGGTTGGCCGAGCTGCCGATGTACGCCTGGTAGATCGGCTGGCCGGCCACCTCCCTGACGTAAGTCACGTTGCCGGGGCTGGAGGGCATGGCGATCAGCGGCTCCAGCGTGCTTAAGTCGATGTGGTCGTGATAGGCGTACGTCGCGCCTTCCTCAGCCTTCAGCTCGATCCAGGAGTCGGCGCGGCCCTGACTTCTGAGAAAGTCCAGCGTGCGCCCGTCGCTGGGGAAGACGCTGGCGGTGGCGCCCAGCTCCGCGCCCATGTTGGCGATCACGTGGCGGTCCATCGCGCTCAGGCTCTTCACGCCGGGGCCGTAGTACTCGATGATCTTGCCCACGCCGCCGGCCACGCCGTGGCGCCGCAGCATCTCGAGGATCACGTCCTTGGCGCTGACCCAGTCGGGCAGGATGCCGGTCAGCTTCACGCCAAACAGCGCCGGCATCTTCACGTGGAACGGCTCGCCGGCGATGGCCAGCGCCACCTCGATCCCGCCCGCGCCCATCGCCAGCATGCCCATGGCGCCGGCGGCGCAGGTGTGGCTGTCGCTGCCCAGCAGCGAAGCGCCCGGGCGGCCGAAGCGCTCCATGTGCACGGGGTGGCTGACGCCGTTGCCGGGGCGGCTGTACCACAGGCCGAAGCGCTGGCAGGCCGACAGCAGGAACAGGTGGTCGTCGGGGTTGCGGCTGTCCTCCTGGATCAGGTTGTGGTCGACGTACTGCGCGCTCACTTCGGTCCGCGCGCGCTTAAGCCCTATCGCTTCCAGCTCCAGCATGACCATCGTGCCTGTCGCGTCCTGGGTCAGCGTCTGGTCAATCTTCAGCCCGATCTCCGAGCCGGCTTTCAGTTCGCCCGCAACCAGGTGGGACTTAATCAGCTGTTCGGCTACAGTCAAGCTCATCGCACACCGCCGTGTTACTTCGTTTAGTTACTGTACGCAAGTATAAGGTCAATATGCCTTGCGCGTGCGGGGAAGCGGTTGTGCAGCTGACGCGATGTACGGTGCCGCAAGGATTGCTTGCGCACTGACTGGCTGGCATCATCCGTGCCGCCATGCCTTACTACCAGGTTTCTGAGGACCAGGCGAATCTCAGCTCATGATTTGCACCGTCGTAGTAGGCAATCCCCGGCGTTTCGGTGAGCACGTCACCTACGCCGATCAAGCTGCAGAACTGGCCCACATCGGGATCGCTGTCCACCTCGTGGTGCTGCCAGTCTCCCGCGGCAGGATAAGGACTGTCGGCGACGGCGAAAAACAGCGAACCGGACTGCAGACGTTGATAGGCGAGGCAGAGGTGGCCGTGGATCGCGCGCACAGAGCAGTCGGCGCCCTCACCGTGGCCGCCGGCGATCAGCTGTGACTGCCAGTCGGTGTGATCAACCGGATCCATGATGCTAGTGGCGATGTTGAGCGTATCGGTGTCAAAATCGCGGTAGACCAACACCGGCACCAGGCCGTCCAGGTCATCGATGGAAAGGCTGGTGATGTTGGCCGGCGCCACTTCCATCATGATCCAGTCCGCGGTGGAGCTGGGCTCGGCCGTCGTACCACGGGCGTAGATAAGCTTGTTCGATTCCACGGCGCGGAAAGCCAGCCCGGGTGCGGCGTTGACCGAGTGCAGCCGCGGCATGTCGCACATCTCGGTGGCCTCGATCTGGTGGATCTGCCAGTCCGTCTCCCCGGCGGGAACGTCGACGGTGGCCCGCGCATACTCCACGCGGTTGCTGCCGAAGTTGTGATAGGCGATGGCCAGCCGGCCGCCGATCAGGGCGAGTGAGATGTCGCCGACTTCTACGGGTGTTTTCACCGTGTGGATTGACCAGTCGCTGACCTGCTCGGGAGTGCCGATGGTGGCGCGTGCAAGCTTCAGTGCGGAATTGTCAGCATCCCAGTACGCGATGGCCGCCTTGCCGTCGAACTCCATCAGCGAGGGGTGCTGCCCGACATCGCCGGCGGATTCCACCGTCATCGTGTGCCAGACATTGGTTATGTACTGCGCATACTTGAGGTTCTGGGCGGTCGAATTGTAGTAGCTGATACAAGTCTGATCACTGATGTTGGCAGCGCTGGCGTAGAAGCCGACGTTGTCGTCAGACGGCCCGCCATCGTCCACCACCTCATGGAGCCAGCCATACTTTGGTTCGACGTGGACATAGATTCGGTTAGCCGTGGAAACGTTGTCGTACGCCGCCCAGATGCTGAAGTCGCCGGCGAAGGGGAAGACCGGTCCCACCGCGGCGACGCTCGTGGCGATGCTGCCGGCGCCCGGGTCGCTGACCAGGTACACGGTGCTGGGATCATTCGTCACGTCGCCCATGCTGGGGCTGGTGACGCTAAGGGCGTAAGGTTCGTCGCCGACAAGCCAGTAAGGATCAGCCGCTGTACCAGCGCCGAGCCCAGGCGGAGCGACCATGGCGATCACGGGAACGTCGGCTGGGTTGCCACCGACCATAGTCGATGGGGTGCCATGTTCGATGTTGTCGTCCGCCGGACGGACCCAGTAGTAGTCATTGGCCTGCGGCGCAGGGACTGCGTATTCAAAGTGCAAGCGGTCAACCGCAGGATCCCCGGTAGCCACGTTGAGCAACAGGTCGGCAATGAACACGACCAGGG
>Ga0315287_10005741_pt1 | contig 12265 bp, 9 predicted proteins | sample YL17G11_0_MG_FD_205037 | JGI IMG/M metagenome (GOLD analysis project Ga0315287, IMG submission 205037) | Sediment microbial communities from Yellowstone Lake, YNP, Wyoming, USA - YL17G11_0 | ecosystem: Environmental > Aquatic > Freshwater > Lake > Sediment | place: USA: Wyoming | collected...
GCCTTGCCGGCGACGGTGCGTAGCCGCTGGCTGAGCGAGGAGGACTGGGCCCACGCCTGGAAGGAGTTCTTCCCCGTCCTGCGGGTGAGCGTGCGCTTGGTGATCTGCCCGACATGGCGCTCGTACCGCCCGCGCGAGGGCGAGGCGGTCATCCGCCTCGACCCTGGCATGGCCTTCGGCACCGGCCAGCACCCCACGACGCTCATGTGCCTGAGGGCCCTGGAGGAGCTTCTGCGGCCGGGGATGGACGTCCTCGACCTGGGCACCGGCTCTGGCATCCTCGCTCTGGCCGCTGCCAAATTGGGTGCTGCCTCTGTTCTCGCGTTGGACATCGACCCCCAGGCGGCGGCGGTGGCTCGCGAGAACGTGCGCCTGAACGGCCTGGAGGCGGTGGTTCAGGTCGAGGAGGGCGGCCTGGACGAGGCGCTGAGTACCGCGTTCGACCTGGCGATGGCCAACATCAGCGCGCCGGCCATCGTGGAGATGGCCCCGGCTTTGGCAGAGGTTCTGCGGCCGGGCGGCGTGCTCATCGTCGCTGGCTTCAGCGCTGAATCAGCGGAGCGAGTATCCAGCGCCCTGGCTCGCACCGGCCTTATAGCGGAGCGGGCGCTGGCGGATGGCGACTGGCGCGGCCTGATCGCCCGCAGGCTCTAGTCCCGTGCGCCGATTCTTTGTTTCCCCGCAAGCGATAGTCGGCCAGGAGGCGCACCTGGGCCCTGACCGGGCCCACAGGATGGCGCGCGTGTTTGCGCCTGCGGGTGGGCGACCACGTGCTCTTCCTGGACAGCAGCGGCCGCGAGTACGAGGTGGAGCTCACAGCCTTGACCGCCACGGCAGCGCAGGGCGTGGCCGCCTTTGTGCCTATCGTTAGCAGCCGCTCGCTGGTTCGACCCGCGGAGGCTTCACCCGCTCGCCTGGAGCGCTGGCGGCGCGTCATCGTCGAGGCCGCCGAGCAGAGCGGCCGCTGTCGCCTGCCCGAGATATCACTGCCCCTGCCGTTCGACGAGGCCTGCGCCTCCGCCGCCGGCGTGCGCATCCTCCCCTGGGAGGGGGAGAGAGACGCCAGCCTCGCCGCTGTGCTGGCGGCGCACCAACGGGCGCTCCCTGCTGTCAGTTTGTTCATCGGCCCCGAGGGAGGCTTCCCGCTGGAGGAGGTCCAGCTCGCCCGCCGGCTGGGGGTCCGCACCGTCTCCCTCGGCCGACGCATCCTGCGCGCCGAGACCGCCGCCATTGTGGCTGCTGCCCTCGTCCTCCACGAGCTGGGCGACCTGAAGCGATAGGCCGGGCCCAATCTCTCCTTGTGTCCAGGGCAGCGGGTCCACCCGCACCCCGTGCACCACTATCTCCCAGTGCAAATGAGGCGCCGTCACCAGGCCCGTTCCTCCCACCGCGCCGATGGCCTCCCCCTGGGCCACGTCCTGCCCCGCTACGACCAGGATCTGCGACAGGTGGTGATAGCCGCTGAAGACGCCGGCCCCGTGGTCGATGATCACGCTGCCGCCCCGCAGGTGCAGCTCGCCCGCGAAGGCCACCCGGCCGCTGTTGGTCGCCACCACCGGCTGACCGTCCCCGGCCAGGATGTCGACGCCGGTGTGCTGGCTGAATGGCCCGCCGTTGAAGCTGCGACGGATGCCGAACAGGTCCCCCAGCGGGCCGGCGGCAGGTAGGACGAACGGCCCCGACCACAGGCGCTCGGGCGTGACAATGGCGTAGGTGGCGGCCAGAAGCTGGCGCTCCTCCTCGATGGCGGCGGGGTCGGTCAGAAGCTGCGCCTGCTCGGGCGCCAGCTCAATGAGTTCTTCGGGGAAGCCAGTCTCCATCACCGCCAGCAACACGCTGGACAGGTTTGCCAGCCCGTCCTCGATGACCTGAACCTGGTATTGGCCAGCCGCAAGGTCGGCGGCGACCCCTATCACCGCCCACCAGATGTCGCCTGTCCAGAGCATCGGGTAGTCGAGGTCGGCGAAGGTGGCAGTGGCGGTGCCAATGGGTTCGATTTTCTGCAGGCTAACCGTGAATACCCCTCCCTGCTTTACGGGGTTGGGCGAGAGCTTCACGCTGGCCGAATCGGCGGCTGCCGGGGGCTCAGGCGAGGGTGAGGGAGTGGGTTGGGCCAAGGGGGAGGGTGAAGGCGTGGGCGCTGCTGTAGGGGTCGGCGCTGGCGTCGGGTTGGCCGTGGGCGATGGGCGAGTCGCAGTCGTGGTAGGGGCGGCTGTGACCGTGGCGACAGGCGAGGCCGCCATGTTCGCCGGCTCGCTCTCGCTATTCTGGCAGGCCAGGAGGGCGAGGCCAGCCGTCAGGGCGGCAAGGGCTAGCAGGCCCCTCAAGCTAGACATATCGAGGCGATTTTACCGCAAGAGCACCGCTGAGTGCACCCCGTATCGTGTTTCAAAACATGTGAGAGATTAGGAGCCGCTCATGGTGAGCTTGTCGAACCATGAGCCCTCGCTAATCCTTCGACAGGCTCAGGATGAGCGGGTTTCAGTGGGCTCAAGATGAGCGGCGAGGGGCCGTCTGACGCTCCAGTCTCACCTAGCGTGAAACACTACCTCCCCTTTGGCCGTCCACAACCGGCCTGATATAATCGGCAGGCAATCACATTTCGGGCTGGCCTTGCTTCGGGCTCCTGGCGATTGGGGGACGCAATGAAATCATGCATCATCGAGACCACCTTGGGCTGGCTGGGTCTTGTGCTGGCCCCCGCCGGCCTGCGAGCGGTCACCCTGCCCCGTCCGGATAGGGACGCGGCCCTGAGGGAGGTTCGTGCCCTGGGCGCCCGCGAGGAGGCCCGCACCGACGAGCTGGGTGACCTGCCCGAGCGCTTGCATCGCTACGCTCGCGGTGAGCCCGTCGCCTTCCCCGATGCCTTGGACATCGCCACTGCCACCCCCTTCCGGCGAGCGGTCTGGCAGGCCGCGCGGGAAATCCCCTACGGCCAGACGCGCAGCTATGGTTGGCTGGCGGGCAGCGCGGGCAAGCCGCGAGCGGCCCGGGCGGCGGGCCAGGCCATGGCGGCCAACCCCTGGCCCATCATTGTTCCCTGCCATCGAGTGATATCATCCGACGGGCGTCTGGGTGGCTACGGCGGCGGCCTGGACATGAAGGAGCGCCTGCTAAGGTTGGAAGGGGCGGCCCTGCCAGTCAGCTAGGCTGGGGCCTCGACAGCGCCAGTCTAGACAAACTGTGCCGCTCCCCCATCCCCCAGCACGGCGCCCAGGCGCTGGCTCAGCTCACCGCAGGCGCGCGCCCGCGGTAGCTCCAGCTCCACCTCCTCGCCGTCCTGCTGGCGGATCGCGAGCCGTACCTCGTCCTCCCCCTCGAACTCCGCCAGGGCGCTCATCACCGCCCGCAGGCGCTCCTGATCGCCCTCCGTGTCCTCCGTCTCGCTGAGGGTGACGCGCAAGGCGCGCGAGGCGTGGCCCCTCTGGCGGGCGACAGGAGGCTCAGCGGGAGAATTGCCGTTGTCCGGCCCTGGATCAGCCCCTTCCTGGTAGGCGGTGGCCTTCTGCACGCTTAGTTGGAGACGGTCGTTGCGGGTGCGGACGCGCACGTTCAAGACGACGATGTTCCCCTCGACCCATAGTTCGCGCGTCTGGTCGTAGACGTCGGGCCAGACGGTGACCTCCACGCTCCCCGAAAGGTCCTCGATCTCGGCGGCCAGGAAGAGGCGGCCCGCGCGGGTGAGGATCTGGCGCGTGGAGGCAACGACGCCAGCGATCACCAGCTCCCGTCCGGCCATCTCGGCCGAGACCTCGCTGCACATGGCGGTCACTCGGCGGCTCAAGGCGGCGGCCGCCCGGCTGAAGGGGTGCTCCGAGACATACACGCCCAGAAGCTCCTTCTCCCAGGCAAGCTGTGTGGCCAGGGGCACCTCTTCTTCGGCTGCTTGCAGGCTCGGGCCGGAGACGGTCTCCCCGAAGACGTCGAACAGGGTGGCCTGCCCCGACTCCCGCAGCTTCTGGGACCTCTGGGCCATGCCGATGAGGCGATCCAGGTTCGCCAGCAGGGTGCTCCGTCCGCCCAGGCAGTCGAAGGCACCGGCCTTGATCATGCTCTCCAGGGCCCGCTTGTTGAGATAGCGGCAGTTGACCCGCTGGCAGAAGTCCCCGATGGAGGCGAAGGGCTGCCCGCTGTCGCGGGCCTCGATGATCCCCTCCACGATGCCCGCCCCCACGTTCTTGATGTTGGCCAGGCCAAAGCGGATAGCCAGGCTGCCATCGTGTTGTTCCTCCAGGGCGAAGCTGACGCGGCTATGGTTGACATCGGGGGGCAGAACCCCAATGCTCAGGCGAGCGCATTCCGAGTAGACCTCGGCCACCCGCTGAGCGGCGCCCGCCGGGTGATGCTCGGCCAGCATGAGGACGGCGGTCATGTACTCGGCAGGATAGTTCGCCTTGAGGTAAGCCGTCTGGTAGGCGATGTTGGCATAGCAGACGGCGTGCGCCTTGTTGAAGGCGTAGCCGGCGAAGGGCTCGATGAGGTTGAAGACCTGATCGGACTGGGCTTCGCTGTAGCCGTTGGCCCTGGCCCCCGCCAGGAAGCGCTCCCTCTCCGCCGCCATCACGGCTGCGATCTTCTTGCCCATGGCCTTGCGCATGACATCGGCCTCGCCCAAGGTGTAGCCGGCGAACTTCTGGGCGATAAGGAGAACCTGTTCCTGGTAGACGATGACGCCGTAGGTCTCGTCGAGGATGTCCGCCAGGTCAGCGTGGGGGTAGCGGATATCCTCCAGCCTGTGCTTGGCCCGAATGTAGGTGGGGATGTGCTGCATCGGCCCGGGGCGGTACAGAGCGACCATAGCCGCCAGGTCATTGATGGCCGTGGGCTTCAGCTCCTGGATGTAGCGGCGCATGCCGCTGCTCTCCAACTGGAATACCCCGAAGGTCTCGCCCGCCGAGAGCATGACATACGTCTTGGCGTCGCCTTCGGGCAGCGCCTGGAGATCGATCTCCACGCCGCGCGTCTCACGTATGATGTCCGCCGCCTTGCCGAGGATTGTCAGGTTGGCCAGGCCAAGGAAGTCCATCTTCAGCAGGCCGATGTCGGCCACGGCCTCCATGGCGTACTGGGTGGTGGGGATGGGTGTGGCATCGCCCTCCTTGCCGCCGGGCAGGGCATGAGCCGGCCGCTGGAGGGGGAGGAAGTGAACCAGAGGCTCGGGGGCGATCACCAGGCCGGCGGCGTGGGTGCTGGCGTGCCGGGCGACTCCCTCCAGTTGCTTGGCGGTGTCCACCAGCCGCTGCACCTGCTCGTCGGCCTCGTAGATGCTGCTCAGCTCGCCGTTGCCTGCCAGGGCGCGGTCGATGGTCATGTTGAGGACGGCGGGTACCAGGCGGGCCACCCGATCCACGTCGGCGTAGGTCATCCCCAGGGCGCGGCCGACGTCGCGGATGGCCGCCTTGGCCCCCATGGTGCCGAAGGTGATGATCTGGGCCACTCGGTCGTAGCCGTACTTCTGGGCAGCGTAGCGTATCACCTCGTCGCGGCGGTCCTCGGCGAAGTCCAGGTCCACGTCGGGCAGCTCCCGGCGTTCCACGTTCAGGAAGCGCTCGAACACCAGGCGGTAGGCCAGGGGGTCGATGTCGGTGACGCCCAGGCAGTAGAGGATGATGCTGGCGGCGGCCGAACCGCGCACGGCCATGAGGATGCCCTGCTTCCTGGCGAACTGAGCGAAGTCATGCACCACCAGGATGTAGTGGCCGAAGCCTGTCTGCTGCACCACCGATAGCTCGTACTCCAGGCGCCGGCGCGGCTCTTCGGAGCCGTCCGGATAGCGACGGGCCAGGCCATCGTAGCAGAGCTGGGCCAGGTAGTCGTCTGCCGACATGCCTTGGGGAACGTCGGCCTCGGGCAGGTGCAGCCGCCCGAACTCTAGCTCCAGATCGCACATCTGGGCGATGCGCCAGGTGTTCTCGATGGCTTCGGGCACGTCGCCGAAGAGCTGGCGCATCTCCTCCTCGGACCTCAGGTAGTAGGAGTCGGCGTCGCCGGCCAGGTGCATCCGTCGCTCGTCCAAGATGGAGGTGTTGGTGCCGATGCAGAGCAGGATGTCGTGGGTGGGGGCATCCTCGCGGTGGATGAAGTGGACGTCGTTGGTGGCCACCAGGGGCAGGCCCGTCTCGCGCGAGAGGCGCACCAGCTTCTCGTTGAGCTTGGTGAGCTCGGGGATGTTGTGATCCTGGAGCTCCAGATAGAACTCGCCGAAGACCTCCCGATACCACTGGGCTGCCGCCAGCGCCTCCTCCCAGCGGCCCTCGGCCAGCAGGCGCGGCACCTCGCCGCTCTGGCAGCCGGAGAGGGCGATGAGCCCCTGGTGGTGCTCCTGGAGGAGCTCCTTGTCCATGCGCGGCCGGTAGTAGTAGCCTTCCAGATTGGCCTTGGTCACCAGGGTCAGGAGGTTGCGGTAGCCCTGGAGGTCCCTGGCCAGAAGGGGTAGGTGATAATGGTGCTTGTCCTTGGGCTCGCGGGAGCGGCGCGACCCCTGGGCTAGGTACGCCTCGACGCCGATGATCGGCTTGAGGCCGCGGGCCTTGGCCTCCTTGTAGAAGGGGACAGCGCCGTAGAGGACGCCGTGGTCGGTGAGAGCGATAGCCTCTTGCCCCAGCTCCTGGGCTCGCTCCATGAGTTGAGGGATGCGGACCAGGCCGTCCAGAAGACTATACTCGCTGTGAAGGTGAAGGTGAGTAAACATTTGTTCCTTTGGGGAGTGCGGACGTTATTATAGCAGCCGCAAGCAGGGGGTGTACGGAGATTATGTTAACGTCACAGGGAATTTTGGCAGCTCACCGCGGGCAGGGGCGTGAGCAAGCGCTTGCCCTCTTGCCTTTCCTCCCTCCAGTCCAGTGGCCGGGTCGTCCACACCGCCAGCGCCATCTCCGGCGCCGCCTGTGATAGTATATTCGCTGCTTGGCGGACAGCGGCGCCAAGGTTGTGGTTTCACCAGACGCCGCCAGCCAGCAGGAGGCGGGCCTCATGGCGAAGGTGAAGTTCGGTGTGTTCTTGTGGCCGATGCCCCTCGAGCAGGCCCAGCGGGTGGAGGAGCTGGGCTTCGACTCCCTCTGGGTCAGCGAGCACATGCTTTTCTATGTGCCCACCTTCGATGCTATCACGGTGCTGGCTGCCTTCGCCGCCCGCACCCAGCGCATCCTCTTGGGCTCGGCCGTTCTCCTCTTGCCGCTCAGGCATCCCACCATAGTGGCCAAGGAAGTGGCCAGCCTGGACATCATCTCCAACGGCCGCATTATCCTCGGCGTTGGCGTCGGCGGCGAATTTTCCCCCGAGTTTGTGGCCTGCGGCGTGCCCCTCAAGGAGCGCGGCAGGCGAACCGATGAGGCCATCGCGGTGATGCGCAAGCTGTGGAGCGAATCGCACGTGAACCACGAGGGGCGTTTCTTCCGCCTGGAGGACGCCACCATGCTGCCCAAGCCCATCCAGAAGCCCGGCCCGCCCATCTGGGTGGCTGGGCGCTCGGAAGCAGCCATGAAGCGGGCGGCCAGTCTGGGCGACGGCTATATGCCCTATCTGTTCAGCCCCGAGCGCTACCGCGACAGCCTGGCGAAGGTGTCAGCCTTCGCCCAACAGCATGGCCGCGACCCGACGAGCATCGTGGCCGGCCTCTATCAGTTCATCTGCGTGGCCGATACCTACGAGGAGGCCCGCCAGCGGGCCAACCGCGACCTCAGCATCCGCTACAACCAGCCCTTCGACAGCATCGTCGACCGCTACTGCGTGCTGGGCCCACCCGACCAGTGCGCCGAGCGGTTGGGCGAGTACGTGGAGGCAGGCGTCCGCCACTTCATCCTCGTCCCCATCGCGCCGCCGGCCGAGCTGTCGAGCCACCTGGAGGTCTACGCCCGCGAGGTGGTCCCCAAAGTGCGGGCAGCCCCAAATTGACGCTCGTCTGACGGCTGGGTTATGCTTTTTGTAGAGGGTTTGATCTGACAATGATGAGAGGGGATCTATGAGCACGATATCTGTTGAGGCTGTTCAGGAGGTGCTGGACGAGATCCGCCCGTCTCTTCGGGCCGATGGCGGCAACGTCGAGTTGCTGGAGATCACCGAGGACGGCATCGTCAAGCTGGAGATGGTGGGTGCCTGCGCCGGCTGCCCCATGGCCACCCTGACCCTCAGGGCGGGGATCGAGCGCCTGCTCTTCGAGCGCATCCCCGACATCGTGGGCGTGGAGGCCTTCAGCGGCGGCCAGGCCGTGGGCGACCTGGGGCCGGTCTAGGGCGGCGAGCGCCAGAAGCAAGCGATAGGACAAAAGCAGGAGGGGTGCCCTTGTGGCACCCCTCTTCGCTTGCGGCGTTTGGCCCTACTGCGCCTGCTCCAGCTCGAACGCCTTGTGGAGAGCGCGGACGGCATCCTCCACCTGCGACTCGGCGATGATGCAGGTGATGCGGATCTCGCTGGTGGTGATCAGCTCGATGTTGATCCCGGCGTTGAACAGAGTGCGGAACATCGTGGCGGCATAGCCGGGCCCGCTCTGCATCCCCGCGCCCACGACGCTCACCTTGGCCAGACTGCGGTCGGACAGTATCTCGCTGGCGTTGATCTGCTGGGCCAGCGGCGACATCAGCTTCATGGTCTTGTCCAGGTCCTTGCGGGAGACGGTGAAGGTTAGGTCGGTGACCTTCTCCACGCTGGCGTTCTGGACGATCGTGTCCACGCTCACGCCAGCGTCGGACAGAGGCCCGAACAGGCTGGCGGCGATCCCCGGCCGGTCGGGCACGCCGCGCACCGTCACCTTGGCCACGTCGCGGTCGCAGGCGATGCCGCTCACCTTGTTTCGCTGTTCTACCATCTCAGTCCCTCCGTGAATGAGAGTGCCCGGCACGTCCCGGAAGCTGGATGCCACCAGAATAGGCATGTTGTAGACCTTGCCCAGCTCCACCGCCCGGTTGTGCATGACCTTGGCCCCGTAGGTGGCCAGCTCCAGCATCTCGTCGTAGTTTATCTCCTTCAGCTTGCGGGCCTTGGGCTCGATGCGGGGGTCGGTGGTGTAGACGCCGTCCACGTCGGTGTAGATCTCGCAGGTGGCTGCCTTGAGGGCGACCGCCAGGGACACCGCCGTCGTATCGGAGCCGCCCCGCCCTAGGGTGGTGATGTCTAGCTCCTCGCTGATCCCCTGGAAGCCAGCCACGATGACGATCTTCCCCTCCTTCAGTTCCTTGTGCATGCGCTGGGGCTCGACCGACAGGATGCGGGCGCGGCCGTAGCGAGCCTCGGTGCCGATGCCCGCCTGTGCCCCCGATAGGCTGATCGCCGGATAGCCCATCGCTCGCAGGGCCATGGCCATGAGGCTGCTCGATACGGTCTCGCCGGTGGACAGGAGGACGTCCATCTCGCGGTCCTCCGGCTGGTCGCTGACCTGGCGGGCCAGGTCGATGAGCTGGTCTGTAGTCTTGCCCATCGCCGAGACGACCACCACCAGTTCGTCGCCCTTGTCACGGCGAGCGGCCACCCGCCCCGCGACGTTCTTGATCTTCTCGGCATCCGCCACCGAGCTGCCGCCGTACTTCTGAACAATGATAGCCATCGCTCCTCGCTATCTTCCCTAGTCTGGGGTGTATTCGATTCTTAGCACGCGAGCCGCTGGAAGAGAGTAGACGGTCTTCGTGCCGCGGACCACCACGAAGTAGGCGTTGTCGGTCGCCCTGACTACCCCGACCGACTCGGTGACGTACACGCTCGACTCATAGCGCTCGCCCGGGAGTCCGTAGAGGCTCCGCCGCCACAAAGCGAGCGCCCCTGCCCTCCTCTGGGCCCGCCAGCAGGGCGTCCGCGTCGTGGCCGCCCAGCGCCGCGGCCACCGATGGCAGCTGCAAGACAAAAAACACGAGGACCCACGCTGCCACGGCGGTTGAGAGCGCCCGCCGGCGGGGCGAGGTGGCACGCTGAGCCCACCACAGTGCGGCGCACACTAAGCTGATGCCCAGAGCTAACGGATAGAGGAAGCTTTCATCACCGCTGCCCAACACTCCCGCCCACCCCACGGAAAAGGCCATAGTACCTCCTGTGCAGAAAAGACCCAATACTCCAACCTGAGCGGCGAACGCGAGGGTTGCTTCAGACACCCTGGAACGCTTCCGTAGCCAGCGCGCAAGCGACCGGACCCACGCGGCAAAGGCGGGATGCCAGACGATGTACGCCATGGCGCCGACAAACGCGAGGGCCACGCTGATCAGCGTGTACCATATTTCCACTTTGGCGGTGACATAGTCGGCCGGCTGCAGATGAAGCGCTCGGGTGGGGATGCCCAACCGATCATAGAAGGCCACGGTGTATCTCCAGCCGAGGAGGAAGGCGCCGCCGGTAACGAAGACACTGGCGCCGGCAACGGCGCCGATGGTCTGTGCCAGTCCCGGCCATGCAGCCCGCTGTGGCTCGGTCGGCTGTGGACCTTGCGGGCCGCTCCCCTGCTCCGGTGCTGCCGTGGGTTGCTTGGTCTCGTCAGACAAGCACTCGTGCTCCCGTGTCGCTGGGCCCGGTAACGATCGTATGGCCTGTTGCGCCCTCTCCCGCCGCCGCCTCGGCCATCGCCCGCGCGATCTCCTGCTCGCCGCCAGAAGCGAAGGCCAGGATGGCCGAGCCGCCGCCCGACAGGAAGACGCCCAGGGCTCCCGCCTGGCGGGCCGCCCGGAAGATGGCCTCCATCGGCGGGAACACCTTGGCGCGCGCCGGCTGGTGCAGCCGATCGCGGGTGGCCACGTCCAGCAGGTCCAACCTGCTGGAGGCCAGGGCCGCTACCAGCAGGGCCGCTCGGCCAATATTGTAGATCGCATCCTCGCGCGAGATGATCGGGGGTAGCACCTGGCGGCTCTCCTGGGTGGGCATCTCCATATCCGGCACGAACAGGACGGTCTTAAGGCCCGCGGGTGCGGCCAGTCCGGCGTGAAATACGCGGTCGCCATCGCGCACCGCCACCTGAAGCCCACCGAACAGGACGGGCGCCATGTTGTCAGCGTGGCCCTCCAGCTCGCTGCCTAGGGCCAGTATCTCCTCGCGCTCCAGCGGCTCGCCCAGGAGGGCGTTGGCCGCCAGCAGGCCCGCCGCTCGCGCCACCGCGCTGGCCCCCAGGCCGCGCGCCACCGGTATCTGTTGGGTGCACTCGGCGCTGAGGCCCGCCGGCGGCCGCTTGCCGAGGTGGGAGAAGAGCCGCTGGGCCGCCTGCACCGTCATCCCGCCCAGCGGCGGACCCGGCGGGGGCAGGGGTTCCTCAGAGGCGCTGACCACCACCTCCACCCACAGATCGAGGGCCATCCCCAGGCAGTCGAAGCCGGGGCCCAGGTTGGCCGTGGTGGCCGGAGCGCGGACGGTGATCCTTTGTGCTGGCATGACTGGCCCGATTGTAGCATCGGCCCCGAGCCAGGCTCAAGGAGTGCAGTGTTTCAAGAGATGCGAGCTTGGGACCCGCTCACCCTTCGACACGCTCAGGGCGAGCGGGATGCCGTGCCCCGCAGGGGGCCGCTCCTGCTGAGGCCATAGGCCGCTCATGGTGGCCCTTTGCTCCGCTCATGGTGAGCCTGTCGAACCATGAGCCCCCCCTCCTTCGACAAGCTCAGGATGAGCGGTGGTTGAACTTCCTAACCCTGCGGGATGAATCCCGCAGCTTCATGGATTTGCTAGCACAAGCTGGGGGATTTATCCCCCAGTACTGGAAAAAACACCCACCATCTTTGAACCGGTTATCTGCGCCTGGCGGCCTGCCCCGCGCCCTACGGCCTCGCGTCGGCCAGCCCTACCTCACCCGCCGCCGCCGCGCGTACCACCCGCCCGCGCCCAGCGCGCCCAGCGCCGCAGCCGCCAGTCCGGCCAGCGCGACGTGGTTGCGCCCCGCCGAACGGGAGGCGTCCGGCAGCTCTGCCAGGCCACCAACCGGCGGGGCTTGGAACTCAGTGGCGTAGAGGATGTCGGGGTCCGTCCCGATGGTGCCGCCCAGGCTGTCACTGGAACCCCAGACCGCCACCCAGTTGCCCAGGCCGTCGGTGGTCACCTGAGGGTTGTAGTCATCCCCCGAGTCGGTGGCGGCGTTGGTGTTCAGGGCAGCGGGTGGCGTCCAGGTGGCCCCATTGTCCGTCGAGCGGGCCACCAGGATGTCGTTGTCCGTCCCGATGGTGCTGCCCAGGCTGTCATCGGAGCGCCAGACCGCCACCCAGTTGCCCATGCCGTCGGTCGTCACTTGAGGCTCAGAGTCACCGCCCAAATCGGTAGCGGCGTTGGTGTTGAGGGCGGCGGGGGCCGTCCAGGTGGCACCATTGTTCGT
>Ga0315287_10005744_pt1 | contig 12264 bp, 9 predicted proteins | sample YL17G11_0_MG_FD_205037 | JGI IMG/M metagenome (GOLD analysis project Ga0315287, IMG submission 205037) | Sediment microbial communities from Yellowstone Lake, YNP, Wyoming, USA - YL17G11_0 | ecosystem: Environmental > Aquatic > Freshwater > Lake > Sediment | place: USA: Wyoming | collected...
CGGCGGCTTGCCCGTTCCCGGCACCAGCTCCGCGCCTTTGAGCGCCACCCTGAGCAGGTGCTGCTTCAGTTCGTGATCATCCTTGAGGTAATTCTCCTCTTTGCCCTGCTTGACCTTGTACAGCGGCGGCTGCGCGATGTAGATGTGGCCACGCTCGACCAGCTCGGGCATCTGTCGATAGAAGAAGGTCAGGAGCAATGTACGGATGTGCGAGCCGTCGACATCGGCATCGGTCATGATGATGATGCGGTGGTAGCGAAGCTTGTCGGGGTTGTATTCGTCCTTGCCAAAACCGGTGCCGAGCGCGGTGATCAGCGTAACGATCTCCTGCGAGCTCACGAGCTTTTCGAAGCGCGCCCGCTCGACGTTGAGAATCTTGCCCCGCAATGGCAATATGGCCTGGAACTTCCTGTCCCGCCCTTGCTTCGCGGAGCCGCCGGCGGAATCACCCTCGACGAGGTACAGCTCGCATTGCGCGGGGTCCCGCTCCTGGCAGTCGGCGAGCTTTCCCGGGAGGCCCATCGAGTCCAGAACGCCCTTGCGCCGCGTGAGTTCCCGCGCCTTGCGCGCGGCCTCGCGCGCCCGGGCCGCATCGACGATCTTGCCGCAGATGATCCTGGCTTCGGCCGGATTCTCGAGCAGGAATTCATTGAGCTTCGCCGAAACGATTTCCTGCACGATCGGCTGCACCTCCGACGAGACGAGCTTGTCCTTGGTCTGCGACGAGAACTTGGGCTCGGGCACTTTCGCCGAAAGCACGCAGCATAGACCCTCGCGCATGTCGTCGCCGGTCGTCTCGACCTTGGCCTTCTTCGCGATCTCTTCCTTTTCGATGTATTGGTTGAGCGTGCGCGTCATGGCCTGGCGCAGGCCCGTCAGGTGCGAGCCGCCATCGCGTTGCGGAATGTTGTTGGTAAAGCACTGGACGTTCTCGGCGTACGCGTCGTTCCACTGCATGGCGACCTCGATCGTCGTCCCGTCCTTCTCGCCGACGGCGTGGAAGATCTTCGGATGGAGGACCGTCTTGCTGCGATTCATGTACTCGACGAAGCCCTTGATGCCTCCCGAGTAGGCGAAGTTCTCGCTCTTGCCGTCGCGTTGGTCGAGCAACGCGATCTTGGTGCCGTTGTTGAGAAACGAGAGTTCGCGGATTCGCTTCGCCAGGATGTCGTAGTGATACTCGACGCGGACGAAAGTCTCGGTCGAGGCCATGAAATGGACTTCGGTGCCGCGACGGTCCGTGACGCCGGTCACCGCGAGCGGGGCCACGGCCACGCCGCGGCGGAATTCGATCTGGTGCGCCTTGCCATTGCGCCAGATCCGCAACCGCAGCCAGTCCGAAAGGGCGTTTACGACCGAGACGCCAACGCCGTGCAGGCCGCCCGATACCTTGTAGCTGTTCTGGTCGAACTTGCCGCCCGCGTGGAGTTCCGTCATCACGATCTCGGCAGCGGAACGCTTGAACTCGTCATCGCTCTTGATGTCCGTCGGAATTCCGCGGCCGTTGTCCGAGACGGACACCGAATTATCGGCGTGGATCATGACTTTGATGTCATCGCAATACCCGGCCAGCGCTTCGTCGATGGCGTTGTCCAGCACCTCGAACACCATGTGGTGGAGACCCGTCCCGTCGGACGTGTCGCCGATGTACATGCCGGGACGCTTGCGTACCGCGTCGAGGCCTTTCAGCACCTGAATGCTGGTCGAATCGTAGTCTTCGCCGTTGTTCACCGGCTTGGGGCTCGCTTGGGTCATCTTGGCTTTCGGTGGTGATTCGTCGCGCTCAAAACACCGGCGCCGACTCGCGGTCGGCGCCGACGCTTCGCACGCAAAGCCGGCGCACGGCTCAAATGCGCATCGGCATCACGACGTACTTGTAGTCGTGACGTTCCGGCACGGTGAGGAGAGCGCTTGAGTTGGCGTCACCGAACGCTAGCTCCACTCGCTCCATCGCCATGTTCTGCAGCACATCGAGCAGGTACGTGATATTGAAACCGATATCGAGTGGATCACCCTTGTAGGCGACGACGAGTTCTTCTTCGGCTTCCTCCTGCTCGCTGTTGGTGCAGATGATCTTCAGTTGATCGTCGCCGAGCACGAGGCGGACACCCCGGAATTTCTCGTTCGAGAGGATCGCCGCCCGTTGCAGCGACGCCAGCAACTCGGATCGCGCAAGTTCGATGCGCTTGGTGTGGCCGGCGGGAATGACGCGGTTGTAGTCCGGAAATTTTCCGTCGACGACCTTGCTCACCAACTCGATATTGGCAAAGCTGAAACGAACCTGGTTGGCCAGGATGTCGAGCGTCACCGGGTCGTCGACATCGGCGAGCAGCTTTCCCAATTCAAGCACTGTCTTGCGCGGAAGGATCACCTCCTGCCGCTCATAGTCGCCGGGAATGTCGAGACTCGCCCAGGACAGCCGGTGGCCATCGGTTGCCACGGCCTGCAGCGAGCTTTTCTCGATGACGAGCAACATTCCGTTGAGGTAGTAGCGGATGTCCTGCTGCGCCATCGCGAACTCGGCCGACTTCAAGAGGCCGCGCAAGTCGCGTTGCGGCAGCGTCAACGCCTGCACCTTATCCTGACCGACGCCAATCCTCGGGTAGTCGGCGGCGGGCAGCGTCTGAAGATTGAAGCGCGATCGACCGGCGCGAAGGGACATGCGACTGCCCGTTCCGTCGAGCGTGAGCATCGAATCGTCCGGGAGTGCGCGCAGCAGGTCCTGCAGTTTCCGCGCGGCGACCGTGACCGCCTGCGTTTCCTTGCCCGCCAACTCCGAATGCGCGGTGATCTGCATCTCGAGGTCGGTGGCCGTCACGTAGAGCCTCCCGTCCCGGTGCTCAAGCAGCACATTCGCGAGAATTGGCAGCGTGTGTCGCCGTTCGACGATGCCGGCGACCGCTTGCAGGGGTTTCAACAACGCGTCGCGGGCTATTTGCTTTAGTTGCATTGATTAAACCATAGAACAACTAACAGGAGGCGGACGGTTTCCGGGACTGCATCGAAAAACCGAGCTTTATCAGACGGTTGAAGCCAGGGAAACGCTGTGGGAAAATCGTGTAGCCGCGGTGGATCGTTTGGGGACTTTTCTGGGAATTTCGATCCGGAGCGTCCAATGCACATATTATAGACGCAAAAGCGGCAGTTATCCAGCAGAAAATGGGCTTGCAGTGATGCCAAAACCGGTCGGGCGCGCACGCAAATATCGCAGGCGGCGGATGGCGTCAGTTGCGCAACACCTGCAGCAGGAAATTGACGTCGTGGTTCAGTTCGGGGATCGTTTCGCGGAGCTTGGTGATCTGGCGGCACGCATGCAATACGGTGGTGTGATCGCGGCCGCCGAAGTTGCTGCCGATCTCCGGCAGCGAGAGTTGGGTGAGCTCTTTCGACAGCGCCATGGCCACTTGCCGCGGACGAGCGATGGCGCGCGAGCGCTTTTTCGAGTGCATGTCGGAAACCCGGATCTTGTAATAGTCGGCTACGGTCTTCTGGATGTTTTCCACGGAGACCTGCCGGTTCTGGACGGCGAGCAGGTCGCGCAGGGCCTCCTTGGCGACGGTCAGCGTGATCTCATGACCATGGAAACTCGAGTAGGCGATTACGCGCTTCAACGCACCCTCGAGTTCGCGGACGTTCGAGCGGATGTGCTTGGCGATGAAGAAAGCGACCTGCTCATCGAGCGCCAAGCCCGTCGCGGCGGCCTTGGCAAGCAGGATGGCGACCCGCATCTCCAGTTCGGGCGGCTCGAGGGCGACGGTGAGGCCCCAGCCGAAGCGCGAGATGAGCCGTTCCTCCATCCCGGAGATTTCCTTCGGATAGGTGTCGCAGGTGATGACGACCTGTTTGTGTGCTTCGATCAGCGTGTTGAAGAGATAGAAGAACTCCTCCTGCGTGCGGGACTTGCCGCTGAAGAACTGGATGTCGTCGACGAGAAGAAGGTCGAGCGAGCGGTAATAGCGCTTGAAATCGTCGAACGCCTTGTGCTGGTAAGCGCGAACCACGTCGGAGACGTAGGTCTCGGCATGGATGTAGCGGATCTTGGCAGCGTCGTCGCGCTGCAGGATGTGGTTGCCGATAGCCTGGACCAGATGGGTCTTGCCGAGTCCGACGCCTCCGTAGACGAACAGGGGGTTGTACGAGGTCGGGTGCTCGGCGACCTGCATGCCGGCGGCCCGCGCGAGCTGGTTCGCCTTGCCCGCGACAAACGTTGCAAAGGTGAACCCGGGATTGAGGCTCGTCTGCTCGTGCCGCCGAGGTAGCGCCGGCGGGGTCGCCATGCCCGAGGGGGCTTCGGGCAGCGGATGGGCCGGCTTTGGAGTTTGCGCCGCGGGCGCCGCGGGCATGCGGACGTTGTCCGCCACGGTCTCCGCGACCGCGAGGGAAATCGCAACGGGGCGCCCTTCGGCTTCGGCGGCGAGTTCGGTGATCCGGACGAGAAAGCGGTCTTTGACCCACTGCAACACGAACCGGTTGTGCGCGAGCAGACGGTAGCCGCCGGCCGCGCTCTCCAGGACGAGCGGACGGATCCACGTGTTGAACTGCTGGGGCGTCAGTTCCTCTCGGAACGCGTCGAGGCAGCGTTGCCAGAAAAGCGGTGCGCCTGACATGCGTGATTGGACCCCGGGATTATCGCGCCCGGCGGCCGTGATGTGACCGTCGTTGACGCGATTGTAGAGCAAACGCGAAAAGTTATCCACAGGGCCGGCCGGGCTGTCCGGCGCTGCTGCGTTCGGCCGGCCCACACGAAGGCAATTGACAGTGATGGGGTTAACGCGCTCTAATGTAAGGCTTTTTCACTTCGAGGCTCTTCATCATGAAACGCACGTTCCAACCCTCCGTCGTCAAGCGCAAGCGCACGCACGGTTTTCGCGCCCGGATGAAGAGCGTCGGCGGCCGCAAGGTGCTGTCCGCGCGGCGCGCCAAGGGCCGCGTCCGGCTCGCGCCCTGACTCCTGGAACCGCCGCGGCGATGGTCCGGGGAAGTCGCCGCTTCCGGCTCACGGGGCCGGGCACGTTCGAGACCGTATTCCGCCGCGGCCGTCGCCGCGAGGGCGCTTACCTGCAGATGGTCTCGGTCGCTGCTGCGCGGGATTGCGGCCGCACCGGGTTCGTGATCGGGCGCAAGGCGCTCCCCTTGGCGGTCGACCGCAACCGCGTGCGCCGCATGCTTCGCGTCGTGTTGCGCGACGCACGGCCCGCAATCGACGGCTACGACGTCATTGTTCGCTTGAAGCGAGGGGCTCCACGCGCCCTGTTTCCGGCGATTGTGGCGGAAGCGGCGCGCCTGCTCGCGACCCTCGCGGCGGAACACCGGCCGCAATGAAAACCGTCATGCTCGCGCTGCTCCGCGGCTACCAGTACGCGATCCGGCCGTTGCTGGGGGCGAACTGCCGGTTCGCACCCAGTTGTTCGGACTATGCGCAGGAAGCCATCGTGAAACATGGTGTGGTCAGGGGCACGTGGCTCGCAATGCGGCGCATCCTCCGCTGCCACCCCTATCATTCGGGCGGATACGACCCGGTTCCCTGAGCGCGCTTTCCTCTCCCTCATGTGCGCTGCGCCCCGGCGGCGCGCCGTCACCCAGGCTGTCATGGATACCCAACGTCTCATCCTGTTCGTCGTTTTTTCATTCTCGGCTCTGCTGTTGTGGGAGGCCTGGCAGAAAGAGACGCGGCCGCCTCCCCCCGCGGTTACGGCGCAGCAGGCGAAGCCGGCGTCTCCCGCCGATTTGCCGCCGGTGCCGGCCGCGCCCACCGCAGCACCTGTCGCCGCGTCCCCGGGTGCTGCGGGAACCGTTGCGCCGCCGGGACCCAACGGGCAAGCAGGAACCCCGGGGGGAGCGCAAGGACGCATCATCACGATCACGACCGATCTCTATCGCGCCGAGGTCGACACGACGGGGGGGACGATCACCCAGGTCGCGCTGCTCAAACATCGCGACCCCGATTCCGAAGCGAAACCGTACCTGGCGCTTTTGAAAACGCCCGACCGCACGCATGTCGCCCAGTCCGGACTGCTGGGCGACGGGATGCCCAACCATCGCACCGTCTACGAAGCCTTGCCCGGACCGCGGGACTTGGCGGCGGGGGCCGACCGCGTCGAACTCCGTCTGCAGGCGATGGCGCCGAATGGCGACAAGGTGGTGCAGGTACTCACGTTCCATCGCGGCAGCTACGCGATCGACGTCGCCTACGACATCACCAACAACAGCGCGGCGCCGGTCACGCCCTACGCTTATTTCCAGTTGACGCGGGACACCAAGACGCAGGGTACGCAGAATTCGATGGCACCGGTTTCCTACACCGGCCCGGTCATCTACAACGAGACCGACAAGTTCAAGAAGATCGAGTTCGCCGAACTCGACAAGCTGGCGGCCGACCCCTCCCGCAAGCTGCCGTTCACGAAGAACGCCGACAATGGCTGGGTGGCGATGGTCGAGCACTATTTCGTCACCGCCTGGCTGCCGGGGGACGAGAAGAAGTCCGCGCGCGAGTACTACGCCCGCAAGCTCGATGGCGGCCTCTATTCGGCCGGCATGATCGTGCCGGTCGGGACGATCGCTCCCGGCGCGACCGCCGATGTCCGTGTGCCGCTCTACGTCGGACCACAGGAGCAGGACGAACTCGCGAAGCTCGCCAAGGGGCTGGACCTCGTCGTCGACTACGGGATATTCACCGTAATCTCGGCGCCGTTGTTCTGGTTGCTGAAGTGGCTGCACGGGATCGTGCACAACTGGGGCTGGGCGATCGTGCTGCTCACGATCATCATCAAGAGCGCGTTCTATCCGCTGAACCATGCGAGCGCGCGCTCGATGGCGAAGATGAAGGTGATCGCGCCGAAATTGAAGGCGCTGCAGGAACAGTACGCGACCGACAAGCAGCAGCTTCAAATCAAGATGATGGAGATGTACAAGCAGGAGAAGATCAATCCGCTGGGCGGCTGCCTGCCGATCGTCGTGCAGATCCCGGTTTTCATCGCGCTCTACTGGGTGCTCCTTTCCGCGGTCGAGTTGCGAAACGCGCCGTGGATCCTGTGGATCAAGGACCTCTCGGCGCCGGATCCGTATTTCGTGCTGCCGGTCATCTATGCGATCACCGCGTACCTGCAGGTCAAGCTTTCGCCTACCCCGATTTCCGATCCGATGCAGGCCAAGATCATGCAGATCATGCCGATCGCGTTTTCGGTGATGTTCATCTTCTTCCCGTCGGGCCTCGTGCTGTATTGGCTCATCAATAATTCGTTGCAGATTTTCCAGCAGTGGCACATGAACCGGGTATTGGAGAAAGAGGCGGCGCTGGCCGCGGCGAAACGGCGCTAACTGACAAGGGAGCCCCCCGGCTCTACCGGGGAGGCTTACCCTACCGCGACCCATGAGTTTGTGCGCATGCCGAGAACCGAATCCGCGCGCCGAGCGCACGGCGTGACCGCAAATCCTCGCTCCCCGCCCATGCCCGATACGATCGCGGCGATCGCGACACCTCCCGGACGCGGCGGAGTCGGGGTTGTCCGCGTGTCCGGCGCCAACGTGCCGGCGATCATCGCCGGCGTGTTGCAGCGACTGCCCGCTCCCCGGGTGGCGACGCTCGCAACGTTTTTGGGCGCGCAGGGCGAGGCGATCGACCGGGGTCTCGCGCTTTACTTTCCCGCCCCGCGCTCCTACACGGGCGAGCCCGTGCTTGAACTGCACGGGCACGGGGGGCCGGCGGTCTTGCGCTTGCTGCTCGCGCGCTGCGAGGAGTTGGGGGCACGGCTCGCAAGGCCGGGAGAATTCACGCAACGGGCGTTTCTCAACGGCAAGCTCGACCTCGCGCAGGCCGAGAGCGTCGCCGACCTCATCGATGCCGCGACCGCGACGGCGGCGCGGGCGGCGGCGCGGAGCCTCTCCGGAGCGTTTTCGCGCGAGATCCACGCGCTCGTCGCTGCCTTGATCGAGCTGCGGATGTTCACGGAAGCGACGCTCGATTTCCCCGAAGAAGAAGTCGATTTTCTGTGCGCCGCGGACGCGCGGGGAAAGCTGGCGGCGATCGAAGCGCAAGTGGCAGGCGTTCTCGCGCGGGCACGGCAGGGCGCGCTCCTGCGCGACGGTCTCACGGTCGTTCTCGTCGGCCGGCCGAATGTCGGCAAGTCGAGTCTCCTCAACCAACTCGCCGGCGATGCGATCGCGATCGTCACGCCGATCGCCGGAACGACGCGCGACGCCGTGCGCTCGCAGATCGAGATCCGCGGCATCCCGCTGACCGTCATCGACACGGCCGGCCTTCGTCCGACCGACGATCCGATCGAGACCCTCGGCATCGGGCGAACGTGGGCCGCGGTCGAACGGGCCGATCTCGCGCTCGTCCTCATCGATGCCGCGGCGGGCGAGGAGACCACGGATGCCGACGCGGCGATTCTCAGGGAGCTGCCTGCCACGCTCAGGCGGCTCGTCGTCCACAACAAGATCGATCTCGCAGGCGTGGATCCGAAGATCGAGACGCGCGTTGCGCCCGCACCTGGCGACGAATCCACGCCCGCGCAACGCCATGTCTTCCTGTCGGCGAAAACCGGAGCGGGCGTGGAGCTGTTGCGCGAGGTGATACTGGACCTCGCGGGGGCGCACGAAGATATGGAAGGGACGTTCCTCGCGCGGGAACGGCACCTTCATGCGCTGCGCGCCGCCGCCGGACATTTGCGCGCCGCGGCGCTTCACCTCGAGGCCACGCCGCCGCCGCTCGAACTCCTCGCCGAGGAGTTGCGCTCAGCGCAGACTTCGCTCGCGGCGATCACCGGCGAGTTTACGAGCGATGACCTGCTCGGCGTCATCTTCTCCCGGTTTTGCATCGGCAAATGACGCGCTTCGCGATCGCGCCGCCCTTCGCGGGATTGCGTGCGTGGCGCGATAACCATGGAAGGGGACGCCGGTGAGCCGGAGTGGGACCCGCGAGCCAGCGCCGCGGGCCTCGCTTGTTGTCGGCTACACCGCGAGCATCGCCGCGCGGTGTAAACTTTCGGGCCACCGCGCCGGATGCGGGATAATTTTCGCCGCCGGCTCCCGCCGCATTCAACGCCGCACAGGCCCTCCATGACGAATCCCGATCCGCCGGTTGCTCTCAACACTGTCGTTGCCGCGCCTTCGTACGTGCGCCATCAGCGCCTGCTCGCATGGGTTCGCGACATCGCTCTCCTGACGAAGCCCGATCGCGTCGTGTGGTGCGACGGCAGCGACGCCGAGTACGCACGGCTTTGCGCGGAGATGGTCGCGGGCGGCACGCTGACGAAGCTGAACCCGGCGTTTCGTCCGGACAGCTTTCTCGCGCTGTCGGACCCGTCGGACGTCGCTCGCGTCGAGGACCGCACGTTCATCTGCAGCGCCAGACGCGACGACGCGGGGCCGACCAACAACTGGGTCGCGCCGGCGGAAATGCGGGTGACGATGAATCGCCTCTTCGCCGGTTGCATGCGCGGGCGGACGATGTATGTGGTGCCATTTTCGATGGGCCCGATGGGCAGCCACATCGCGCACATCGGAATCGAGCTGTCCGACAGCCCTTACGTGGTGGTCAACATGAAGCTGATGACGCGGATGGGGAAGCGCGTCTACGAGGTGCTGGGAACGGATGGCCCGTTCGTCCCTTGCGTGCATTCGGTGGGCGCGCCGCTGGCGCCCGGGCAGGCGGACGCGGCGTGGCCGTGCAACAAGGACCACAAGTACATCGTCCATTTTCCCGAGACGCGCGAGATCTGGTCGTTCGGGTCGGGCTACGGCGGGAACGCGCTGCTCGGCAAGAAGTGCTTTGCCCTGCGGATCGCGTCGGTGATGGGCCGCGACCAGGGCTGGCTTGCCGAGCACATGCTGATCCTCGGTGTCACCGCGCCTTCGGGCGAGAAGAGCTACGTCGCGGCGGCGTTCCCCAGCGCGTGCGGCAAGACCAACTTCGCGATGCTTATTCCACCGAAGGGATTCGAGGGCTGGAAGGTCACGACCGTCGGTGATGACATCGCGTGGATCAAGCCACACGACGACGGGAAGTTTTACGCCATCAATCCCGAGGCCGGGTACTTCGGCGTCGCGCCGGGCACCTCTTACGAATCCAACGCAAACGCGATGGAGATGCTGAAAGCCAACGTGATCTTCACCAACGTCGCGCTGACCGATGACGGCGACGTCTGGTGGGAGGGGATGACGAAGGTGCCGCCGGCGCATCTCACGGACTGGCAGGGACAGTCGTGGACGCCCGATTGCGGGCGCAAGGCGGCGCATCCGAATGCGCGTTTCACCGTCTCCTCCGGCCGGTGTCCGTCGCTCGACCCTGACTGGGACAATCCCGCCGGCGTGCCGATCGATGCGTTTGTCTTCGGCGCGCGACGAAGCGACACGATTCCGCTCATCGTCGAGGCGAGAACGTGGGCGGAGGGCGTGTACAAGGCGGCGACGATGGGTTCCGAGACCACGGCGGCCGCGACCGGCAAGGTCGGCGAAGTCCGTCGCGATCCGTTCGCGATGCTGCCGTTCTGCGGTTACCACGTGGGGGATTATTTCGCGCACTGGCTCAGGATGGGCGAAGCGTCGGCTGCACCGCCCCGGATTTTCAACGTCAACTGGTTTCGCACGGACCCGAACGGAAAAATTGCCTGGCCGGGCTTCGGCCAGAACATGCGCGTGCTGGCGTGGATCGTCGACCGTAGCCACGGCCGCGGCAACGGCGCTGAAACCGCGTTGGGCTACGAACCCGACTATGGCGACCTCGACTGGGCGGGCCTCGATTTCGCCCCCGAAAAGTATCGGCAGGTGATGCAGATCGACGCCGCGATGTGGGTGCGCGAACTCTCCGCGCACGACGAACTCTTCGCCAGGCTCGGCGCCAAGCAGCCGGAGGCGCTCGTCGTGGAACGCGAAAGGCTGGGCCAACGCCTCGCGGGTTAGCGACCGATCGAAGCGGGTGGCGCACTGACGGCGCTGCAGGATTGTGCGCGGTGCAGGACGCTATTTATATAACATGCTGTTTATTAATACGTTTATTTATCTCGCGGCCAAATTTGCCGCGACCTCGGCGCGGGTGGGCGCGCCCAGACGGCCCCCCGCGCGGGTGCATTTGAGGGCCGCCGCGGTGTTGGCGAAACGCGCCGCTTCCGCGACATCGCGCCGCTCGCCCAAGGCCAGCGCAAAAGCCCCGTGCCAGACGTCCCCGGCCGCGAGCGTGTCGACGGCGGCGATTCTTGGAGCGGGCATCCGGCGCTCCTGCCCGTGGTCGCGCCAGAGGAATCCTTCCGCCCCCAGCGTGACGCCGACGATGCCGCGGACCGACTGTGCAATCCAGGCGAGCCCTTCCCCCGGCGCGGACGTGCCGGCGACGTGCGCCAGTCCCGGTTCCGAAAAGACGACGTGGCTGGCGCGCCGGGCGAGATCCAGCAGCGCGTCGCGCGGGCCGATGTCGCCGTCAAAGACCGCCGGCTTTTGCGCAGCCCGCGCCGCGTCGAGAACCGCCGCGGCACCGGCGGGCCAGCGCACATCGGCCAGCACGGCGTCGAAGGTGGGGACCTGATCGAGCGGTAGCCACGACGCGTCCGGATCGAGCTTGGGGTCGTTGTACGCGCAGACGAGCCTCTCGCCGTCGTCGTCGACCAGGATGGCGGCGGAAGGGGAGACGCAACCGGCAATTCGCCGCACAACTGCGACATCGACGCCTTCGGCCGATAGTTGGTCGAGGATACGGGCCCCCAGCGCGTCGGTGCCGACGCGACCCCAATAGGACGCCTGGCCGCCCAGCCGCGCGACCGCAACGCTTGCATTGGCGGCCATGCCACCACCGCACTCGGTGAACGCGGTGGCCAGGACCTTGGTCGGCGTCGCCGGAATGGCCGGGACGCGATAAATGGCGTCCAGCGCCGACATGCCGAGGCAGAGTATCCGGGACATCCGGGTTGGGCCGTTGGATCGAGGGTGAGGGATGAACCCGCCGATTGTAGGCGGGCGGGCGCCAATGGTCACGCGGGTTCCACGTGAAACATCCGGGGCCTGTTTGCCCCGGTTTACGCGATGGCGTGGCTCGCCGGGCAGTGTCACGAGGCCGCGCCGTGCGTGTTCGGTCCGTGCCGCGAACGACGCCAGGACGCTGTTGCACCGCACGATGTTTCACGTGGAACCGACCCTGGGGCCTCCCGCGAAGGTCAGACGTCGGCCGAACGGCTGCTTTCGCAGATCGCCGCTTTGCCGTATGATCGAATGCTATTCTGCGGGTTGCTCTGCGCCGAAAAAATAATAAATAATCAATAAAATCATGATGTT
>Ga0315287_10005745_pt1 | contig 12264 bp, 13 predicted proteins | sample YL17G11_0_MG_FD_205037 | JGI IMG/M metagenome (GOLD analysis project Ga0315287, IMG submission 205037) | Sediment microbial communities from Yellowstone Lake, YNP, Wyoming, USA - YL17G11_0 | ecosystem: Environmental > Aquatic > Freshwater > Lake > Sediment | place: USA: Wyoming | collected...
AAAGCCTCCGAACGGGATATCGCGATCGAGGCGCTTGAAATCATGCCCGATCACGTTCATGCGTTTGTCTCTTCCGATCCCAGCGAAGCACCTCAACGCATTGCCAATCAATTCAAGGGCTTCACGTCGCGGATGCCCAGCCTGTGGAGCCGCAGTTACTATGTGGGGTCTATAGGGCAGGTCTGCGAAGCTGTCCGCTTTAGCGGACAGTGAACGTCACTGAAAAGATCTGGCTTGACATGCCGGAATTCATAGACACCCAGCGGAGTATCGAGTCGCTCCGGGCGACCGGCAGTGACGCTCACGACGGTATTTACGACATCCGGGATCAGCCCATAGAAGGCCAGGGCGGATTGAACGCTGACATAAGAGGAGCGCTGCAGACGATTTGCGATCACGAAGGGGTTTGGTTTTCTGATAAGGTGGGGCAATGGCATAAAGACCTCTCCGCAGCTGGTAGAGGCGTCCTGACCTGGTCCAGCGGCTGATCTGCAGGCGGATTGCGTTGGGTTTGACGTTTCCTGCCAGGAGCAGGGAGGTCTCAAAGATCGGCTCGTCACCGACAAGCTCAAGCAGGCGTTCAAATTCCATGGCTATATATTATCGCTAATGATATATTATTACAATATAAATTTAAAAAAAGGCGACTGGTGGATGATGCTTCGCGAGGCCGTTCCCACAAGCGGTGCGCCAGTTCCTTCACTCACTGGCAATGGGACAGGTCCGGAATATCCGTGGCGATTGTGGCATCGGCGCAGTGGAACTACAGGAGAAATGACATGACTGTCCATGCTCCATTCATCCAGCTACCCGAAGTGTATTTATTTTAATACTCGCCACCTGGTTTTTGAAGTAGGAATATGAACCAAACTGACACGATAGCCTGACACTCAAACCTTTCATCTGCTCAGGATTTCACAGGCGTCTCGAAAATCGCCCCAACCGGTTGCCAGCCACACCATTCCAAGATAGGCCAACAAGCCGAAAAGAAACTTATGGACATAAGCACTCGTTCCCCGACAGAGGCCTATCATCAAAAGGGTGGCGGCGGCTGTAAGGCCTAGAGGGACCAACCGAAAGATTGCCTCCTGCCTGGGTTTGGCACCCTCCAGTTCCAGCATGTTCCAGGCATCCCAAAGTTCTCCCCCGCAACCAGCCGCAAGAGCCGCTTGATGAAGTCACTTGTTGAAGGAAAAACCAATAATGATGGTTTTTCAGATCAAGAACAGGAATTCATGGATTCTTGTTCTTTTTAATCCAGACTTTACAAATAACCCCTTCAAGGATATTCGTCATGCAATTATCGTGACTTTACATGGTTACGAGTTGGTTGTCATCGTGCTTTAATACATATATATCGATTCAATTACCTTGAAGGGAGAGAACGATGTCCAAGACAGAAAAGAACCTGAAAGAAGCATTTGCAGGCGAATCGCAAGCCAATCGAAAATACCTGGCTTTTGCGAAAAAAGCGGAAGAAGAGGGTCTTCCCCAGATAGCAAAATTGTTCAGAGCCGCAGCCCACGCCGAGACAATTCATGCCATCAGCCATTTCAAAGCACTTGACGGGGTCAAATCGACGAAAGAAAACCTGATGGCTGCCATCGAAGGCGAAACCTATGAATTTCAGAACATGTATCCCGAATTCATCGCCGATGCGGAAAAAGAAGAATCCAAAAAAGCATTGACCAGTTTCAAGTGGGCCAACGAAGTTGAAAAAGTCCATGCCGGTTTATATAAGAAGGCGTTGGATAACATCGAGAAGGGTGGGGTTGAAGTGGACTATTTTATTTGCCCATTCTGCGGATACACCCACGAAGGTCCCATGACTGGGAAATGTCCAGTTTGCGGGACGCCAGGTGAAAAATTCGAGAAAGTGGCATAAACCCACTCTGTTGGACAAAATCTCCACCCAGGGACGGAATTCCTTCCCTGGGTGTTTATAATTAGACGATGACCTGCGAAAAAATTATCATCATCAATGGAACTTCCAGTTCGGGAAAAACCGCCATTCTCCGTGCCCTTCAGAATTTAATGGACGAGCCGTATCTTGAATTTGGTATCGATAAATTCATCTGGATGTTGCCTGAACGTTACCTGGACCGCCCGCTATGGGATGATGTGCTGGGGCTGGCGGACAAAGCTGGTGAAATGGGGCAGGGTTTGGCTCATGGAATGCACAAGGCAATTGCCGCCTTGTCCCTGGCGGGAATTAATGTCCTTGCAGATCATGTGCTGGTCGAACAGAATTGGGTTGAGGAGTGTGCAGAGCTGTTTGCTGAACTGCCAGCATTCCTTATCGGTGTGCAGTGCCCCATAAATGTTTTGGAAGAACGCGAACGCTCCCGGAAAAATCGGACGTTGGGGCAGGCAAAGCTGCAATTTCCGGTAATCCACAAATATTCAATTTATGATTTAGAAGTGGACTCTTCCCTGCTTACTCCTGAGGAATGTGCCCAGGCAATTAACGCCCGAATATTGGAACCTCCCGTTGCATTCAAGCAACTCAAGCGACAAATGTTATAATCCTGCAGCTTGTTAAGCAAATGATCACGACGAAATGAGTTTACCAAGAGCATGTTCCAACATGAGCAACAGACCGTCGAAGAAAAGATAAGAGCATTTTGCGCCGAAAACGATATTCCATTCGGTGAGTTGAAATGGTCGCCAATTCCCTTTAGCGGGGAATGGGGTATTTCCACATCGTTCTTCCAGATTGCCGCAAACGAGTCCAAGGCGGGAAAGGCAAAGAAAATCCCGGTTCCAGTGCGTGCCCAGCAAATCGCTGAAGAGGTCAAGGCGCACCTACAGTCACTTTCGGGGATTAGCCATATAGAAGCGGTCAAAGGCTATCTCAATCTCTATTTTTCCACAACGGACTATGCGTCACGAGTTGTCGAGGCTGTCATTTCCCAGGGAAAGGATTTCGGCCGCGGAAGTTCAAAGGGCGAACGGGTGATGGTCGAATATGCCCAGCCGAACACACATCACTCTTTTCATATCGGCCATTACCGCAACACCATTCTTGGTGAATCGCTGGCGCGTATTGTTGAATTTGCAGGTTTTGATACCATCCGGGCTTCATATCCGGGTGATATTGGTTTGGGTGTGATTACAGTAGTTTGGGCTTATGACCGTTTTTATCGGGGAAAAGAGCCTGAAAACATTCACGAGCGCGGCCAATGGCTGCTAAATATTTATATCGAAGCGACCAAGCTTCTCGAGCAGAACGAAAACGAAACACCTGAAGAGAAAGCGCAGCGTGAGGCTTATGACATCGAACGCCGGGAAATGTATCGCAGATGGGATGCAGGCGACCCTGATGTTCGCAAGCTGTGGCTGGAAACCCGCCAGTGGAGCATGGAAGAATTGCACGACATTTTGGCTATGCTGGATGTAAAAATCGAAGTATGGTTTTTCGAGAGCGAAGTCGATGAGCCATCCAAGAAGATTGTCGATGAACTGATCGAGAGGGGGATCGCCACCGATGAGCGTGCGGAGGGCGGCCCTGTTATTGTAAAAATCGATGAGAAGCTCGGCCTGAAAAAGGATAAATACCGAACCGCTGTCATCCTGAGGTCTGACAATACGTCACTTTACTTAACCAAGGACCTGGCGCTGGCGAAGGTAAAATTTGACGACTACCATGTCGACCGGTCGATATACGTGGTGGATAACCGCCAGAGCCTCCACTTCCAGCAGGCTTTTAAAATACTGGAAATGTGGGGGTTTCCACAGGCAGAGAAATGTTTCCACCTGGCCTATGGATTTGTCAGCTTACCGGAAGGCGCCATGTCTGCACGGCGCGGGCGCGTGATCTTGTTCAAGGATGTCTTTGACGAAGCCGAAACCCGCGCTCTGGCAGCGATGGGGGAGCGTACCCCTGATATGACCGATGAGCAGCGGAAGGTAATTGCCCGCCAAATCGGTCTGGGCGCGCTGGCATATGCCATGCTCTCGGTGGACAACACCCGCGACATTGTTTTTGATGTCAATGAAGCTCTGAACTTTGACGGACATACCGGACCCTATATTCAAAATGCGTATGTGCGCGCCAACAGTATCATAAAGAAATCATCCGGTCTGCCAGATTCGGCCAGTTTCGCTTTTCAACTGAGCGTGCATGAAATCGAACTAATCGAGCAGCTCTCTCGTTTCCCGGCGATGGTGGATCAGGCTGCCGCAGAATACCGCCCTCTGGTCATTGCCAGCTATGCCTATGATCTGGCCCAAACCTTCCACAGTTTTTTTCATGCAGTACCGGTATTGAGAGCCGAGTCAAATGAAATCATGGATGCCCGTTTGCGGCTGGTCGCTGCAGCGAGGCAGGTCCTTGCCAATGCCTTGGCTCTTTTGAGTATCACAGCCCCTGAAGTCATGTGACCTGGCGGCCGTATTCCGCTGCGAAAATCAGCATTGCCCTCACAGCGCGAATGCTACGAGTTGCAGGAAATCGGCCAACCAAGGATCGAAGACCCGCTGAAATAATTCGGGAAACAGATAATTATTTTGATCTTTAGTCGGTCAGTAGGATGTGTGGTTTTCCATCTGACCGACTATAATTGTTTCAGGCGTAGTTGCAAGGAAGAGCAAAGAATTGGATAAAAAGTATGTTTATTGATGAAGCTAAAATACTTGTAAGATCTGGCATGGGCGGGAACGGCATGGTGCATTTCCACCGCGAGAAATTCGTTCCGCGCGGCGGCCCTGACGGCGGCGACGGCGGGCGAGGCGGGGACGTCATTTTCGAGGTCAGGGTAACCCTCAATACTCTTGCAGCCTTCCGCCATGTTTCACGCTACCTCGCCAAGGATGGCAGCAACGGCGGCAGCAATAATAAATCGGGGAAATCTGCACCGGACCTGGTTATTCCTGTTCCACCGGGAACGATAGTTTACGACGCCACTTCAGGCGAACTCATCGGCGATTTGACAAGTCCCGGCCAGCGGTTGACCTTGTGCAAGGGAGGGCGCGGAGGGCGCGGCAACCAGCACTTTGCGACAGCCAGCCGGCAGGTGCCTCGAACTGCCGAAAAAGGTGAACCAGCGGAAGAGAAACGTCTGAGACTGGAATTGAAATTGATCGCCGATATCGGGATTATCGGTGCACCCAATGCAGGGAAATCGACGCTGCTCTCTGTACTCACCAATGCAAAACCAAAGGTGGATTCGTATCCATTTACGACCATCGACCCCAACCTCGGTGTGGCGAATATTGACGATGAACATTCTGTGGTTCTGGCAGACATTCCCGGCTTGATCGAAGGCGCTCACCATGGTGCTGGTCTGGGACATGACTTTCTTCGGCACATCCAACGCACCCGTGTGCTAATTCATTTGCTCAACGGAGAATCGGAAGACCCCCTGGCGGATTTCAGCCAGATCAACTCGGAGCTTTCCCTGTTTGATCCGCAGCTTGCCAAAAAGCCGCAGATCGTGGCTTTGAACAAGATCGACCAGCCCGAGGTGCTGGAGCAACTGCCGAAGATAAAAAAAGCCTTGAAAAAACGGAAGGTTGAAATCATGGGGATTTCTGCCTTGGCGCGGACGGGTGTTCGAGAACTGCTGCTCAAAGCAGCAGTAAAATTGCAGGAGACACCCGACCTGGATGAAATTACACCGGCATTGCCCGTCTATCGCCCGAAGGAGGATGCGCGTGATTTCATCGTCACCCGCACGGGTGCGAAGGAATGGCGTTTATCCGGTTCAGCTATTGAACGGGCAGCAAAGATGACCTATTGGGAACATGATGGTGCGGTGCGCCGTTTCCAAAAGATCATGGAAACGCTTGGCGTGGACAATGCATTGCGCAAAGCAGGTGCTAAAGATGGTGATACAGTGTTGATTGGTGAATACGAATTGGAATGGCAGGATTAGGTTAGGGGAGTGTCATAAAATCTGAACGGGGCAGCCTCAGGCTGCCCCGTTCGTTGTGTAGGTCAGTGGATTATTTTTGATGTTCCCGTTCTTCTAGCGCCTGTTGCGCAGGAAGGTGGGGATATCCAAATCGTCGGTGTTCAGCGTTGTAGGGCGGAATTCATTGCCGGATTGCTGATGCTGAATGGGTGCAGCAGCCACGCTGACTGATTCCTGCTGGCGGGCGATCGGGATGCCAGCGGGACGGGCAGGTTCATTGGAGCGCTGATTTGTGGTGAAGGCGCGCCGCGGAACGCCGGTCCGCTCGAAGCCGGTTGCGATGACTGTGATGCGGACATCGTCACCCATGTTCGGGTCGATGACAGCGCCGAAGATCATGTTGACATCCGGGTGTGAGGTCTCGCGGATGAGCGCGGCTGCCTGGTTGACCTCGAACAGGGTCATGCTCGGGCCGCCGGTGATGTTGAACAGCACGCCGCGGGCACCATCGATGGTTATATCGAGCAGCTGGCTGGAGATGGCCTGCTCCGCTGCAGCGCGGGCGCGGTCATCTCCGGAGGCCTTGCCGACCGCCATTAGTGCAGCGCCGCCTTCGCTCATGATCGTGCGGACATCGGCGAAGTCGAGGTTGATCAGGCCGGGGACGGTGATCAATTCGGAGATACCCTGGATGCCCTGGCGAAGGACATCGTCTGCCAATTTGAATGCATCCTGCAGAGTGGCTTTCTTGTCCACGATCTGAAGCAGGCGGTCGTTGGGGATGACGATCAACGTGTCTGCATGTTCCTTGAGCTTGGACATGCCTTGTTCGGCGGATGAGGAACGCTTGCCGCCTTCAAAAGTGAATGGGCGCGTGACGACGCCGATGGTCAGCGCGCCAACATCCTTGGCGATCTGCGCGACGATCGGGGCGCCGCCGGTGCCGGTACCACCGCCCAAACCTGCGGTAACGAAGACCATGTCCGCGCCTTTGAGCACGTTGTACAGGTCCTCAGCGGATTCTTCAGCAGCCTTGCGCCCGACCTCGGGATCTCCGCCAGCGCCGAGTCCGCGGGTCAGCTTGTCACCGATGCGCACACGGGTAGTGGCATTCGAGAGGAGGAGAGCTTGCGCGTCCGTATTGATCGCGACAAATTCCACCCCCTGAATTCCCTCGGCGATCATGCGATTGACCGCGTTGGAACCGCCGCCGCCGACTCCGACGACCTTGATACGGGCGAATGATTCTGATGATTTGCTAGTGTCCATGTGTTCCTCCTTGGTTATGATGACTTGGTAAAGTGGAGTTGCTCGAGAGATTTACGGGAGCAGGCGTTTGAACCAGGTTCTGACAGTTGTCCAATCCCTGCCTCCTTTCCGCCGTCGCCGTGATCCCTCGGCGGGATTCAGCATTTCGTGCATGGCAGTTGCCCAATAGAGCAGTCCAACGCTGGTGGAGTAGGCCGGTGAGTTAAGTTTGTCGGCCAGTCCGATTAGGTTCTCCGGCTGTGCAGTGCGGACGGGCATTCCAAGTATCCGGCTCGCCTGGGTTCGCATGCCGGGTAGTAAACTGGATCCGCCTGTCAGCACCATGCCCGCGGGAAGGAGACCGTCGTAACCGGAGCGTTTGATCTCCTGCAGCGCAAGTGTAAAGATCTCATCCACTCGCGCTTCTATAACGTGCGCCAGGTCATGGCGGCTGATCAAAATGGGCTGGTCTTCTCCAAAAGGCCGGACGGATATGGTTTCGTCCAACCCGATCTCAGACTTTACCGAGTGCCCATGCTGTTTTTTCACTTCTTCTGCCTGAGTGATGGGGAGGCGCATGCCCTGGGCGATATCCTGGGTGATGTGATTGCCGCCCACCGGCAGGACCATTGTGTGCCAGACATCCCCATCCACATATATAGCCAGGTCGGTCGTGCCACCGCCCATGTCGCAGACGATGGATCCCATCTGCCGTTCGGTTTCGTTGAGCACGACTTCCGCGGATGCAAGGGGGTTCAACACGAACTGGGCAACTTCCACGCCAGACGCCGCGACAGCCTGCCGCAGGTTTTCAACGGTCGTTGCACTTGCGGTGATGATGTGGGCTTCGACTTCCAGCCTGTAACCATGCATGCCGATCGGCTGCTTGATGCCATCCTGCCCGTCCACGGTGAATCCACGCTGGATGATGTGGATGATCTCGCGGTCGTGAGGGATGGCAACAGCGCGGGCAGCGTCGATGGCGCGCTCAATATCGACCTCATCCACCGAGTTACCGCTGACGCCTACCACCCCGCGGCTGTTCACCGAGGCGACGTGGGCGCCCGCCAGGCTGACAAGGGCTGAGGTGATCTCCATGCCGCTCGTCTGTTCGGCACGCTCGATGGATTTGGCAATGGCCTGTGAAGCAGCCACCAGGTCCACGATCACACCCTTCTTGATGCCCTCAGAGGGTTCGATGCCCACACCCAGTATGCGCAGGGCTTCCTCTTCCACCCGCGCCACCAGTGTGCAGACCTTTGTTGTTCCGACGTCAATTCCTACGACAATGTCTTCCATAGTTCCAGCTCCAGTTATTGCCCCAGACGATAGAAAGGAGCATTGGGATATTCGACACTGACCATGGAGGGGGAGATTCCCCTCTGGGCCAGGCTATCCACGATCGTCTGGTACATGGTGACTTTCATCGGCATATCTCCGGTGGTTTTCCCGAAATATGCCTTCCAGCCTCGTGAATCGTTCCAGCCAAAACCGTAATCCGGTTCATAAATCAAGGTGGTTCCTTCCGGCATGTAAGCGAGCATGGATTGCATGGCCTGAACCGTTTGAGCGGTCAGCAATGGTTTGACCATGAGGTTTATATTCTCGTAATCAGCGGTGGATTCGAGAGGGGGAGGATCTCCGAGAGCAAGGACGGGGATCAAACCTTCCACCGCTCCCCTGGGCGGGAAGGCGACGCCTTCGGAATCAATCCACGACACCTTGCTGTCCTGCTGCCACGCAATGATGGGTTTGCGCTCGACCACTCTGACCGTGACGCTTCCAGGGAATCCCACACTGACCTTCACATCCTTCAGCTCTGGGAATGCGGCCTGCAGGTTATATTTCATTTGCTCCGGAGAGGCGAGAACAATGGACTTGCCCATGATTCCCATGACGGCATTGATATCTCCAGGCGAAAGGCGTTCGTTGCCGATCAATTTTGCAGATCCAACCACGAAAGGTTCCATGCTCCACATTAAGAACAGCATGGCCGCACAAATGGCAGCGGTGAGTCCTGAAATCCACCGGTTTCCCAGGTCCAACTGGATGCTGGGGATTCGAAGGCTTGCTGACTCTCCCAGACCGAATGGAACCGCCACTTCCATCTTTTCACGTGATCTTGGCTGGCTTGAAATCTTGGAGGCAGTCAGCCTTCCACCGCTGGACCGTGATACAACAGCAGGCCTGGACGAGGTACTCTGAAAGATATTTTTCTTGGCCCGGCTTGCCCTGGTTTGATTGTCACCGGACTTTCGCAAGCGGAGGCGGCTCGCGCGGGAACCATTATTCGTATTGTCTGGTGTCATGCATTCCTCCGATATTGGCGTACCGTGTTGTCGCGTTCTACCTTGCGTTCAATCGCCAGGTCGATCAGCCTGTCCACCAAAGAGGCGTAGGGTAAACCGCTGGCTTCCCATAGCTTGGGGTACATGCTGATCTTTGTGAAACCCGGAATGGTATTGATCTCGTTCAAGTAGATTTTTCCTGTTTCTTTTTCCAATAAGAAATCCACACGAGCCATGCCCGAAACATCCACGGCCTCATAAGCCCTGACTGCCAGGTCACGGAAGGTCCGCACCTGATCTGCAGACAGAGGGGCGGGGATGACCAGCTCGGAATTGTCCAGGACATACTTGGCATCGTAGGAGTAAAAATCAGCTCCGGGGATGATTTCTCCGGGGACAGACGCCGCGGGTTGATTATTTCCCAGAACAGAGACCTCTATCTCGCGAGGATTTGGGATGCCTCGTTCGATCAGCACGCGGCGGTCATACTGGGCCGCATCCAACAATCCCTCGTTCAGGTCGGAGCGCGACCGGCATTTCGTAATGCCGACGGATGACCCCAGATTGGCGGGTTTTACGAACAACGGGTATGCGCCGACTTTCTCAGCTTTGGCAATCACCGTTTCAATCGATTTTTCAATCTCTGAACGGAGCACTACCACAGATTCGGGTACGGGAATGCCGTTGGACCTCATCACATCCTTGAAGAGACCCTTGTCCATGCCGACGGATGAGCCGAGCACCCCGGCGCCCACGTAAGCCACGTCTGCAAGTTCGAACAGACCTTGCAGTGTGCCGTCCTCGCCGAAGGTTCCATGCAACACAGGGAAATACACATCCACGTCGCTTAGTTTCGTGAACTTGATGGAGGGTGCACCTCCTTCCAAAATGTAGATGCCTTTTTCGGAGGGGTCGGGCGAAACGACCACGGGCAATAAGCCATCGGTCATTTCGGATTCAAGGGCTTCAAGCACGTTGTTCCCCGTGAGCCAGGTACCCTGGTGGGTAATCCCGATTTCGACCACGTTATACCGGCTGCGGTCGAGCACGGACAGCACGGACCGCGCAGACATGAGCGAAACTTCATGTTCGCCTGAGCGCCCTCCGAACAGGACTGCCACGGTGAGCTTGCGGTCTGTATCAACCATTACCATTCACCCATCAATTCGATTTCCAGTTCCAGTTCGATGCCCGATTTCTCTTTTACCGTTTTCTGAACCAACTCGATCAGTGCCTTGACATCTGCGGCTTTGGTCTCGCCCTTGTTGATGAAGAAATTTCCATGCACCGGGCTGATCTCTGCATTTCCGATACGCGTCCCTTTGAGACCGGCGGCCTCAATCAGTCGACCTGCTTGGTCCCCTTCAGGATTCTTAAACATGGAGCCCATGCTTGCGCCCGGAGGTTGGGTGGCTTTGCGCTTCGCGGAAAACTGCTCAATTTTCGATTGAGCTTCTTCCTTTTTGCAGTTGAAAAGCCTGAACTCCGCAGCCAGAACCACAGCCTTTTTACCGCCTTTTTTCAAGATGCTGCTTCGATAACCGTAATCCATTTTTTCAACTGGCCACAAGGTTCGGCTGGTTGTTCCGTCCAGGATATCGGCCTGGATTAAGTCATGGGCGACATCACTTCCGAAAGCGCCGGCGTTTCCGTATACCGCTCCGCCAACCGTCCCGGGGACATTCGCCGCCCATTCAAGGCCGCCCAATCCGAAGGCCGCCGCGCGGTGGGCGACACTGCTCAATACAGCCCCTGATTCGCTCCACACCGAAGGCAGGTCGCCGAGGTTGAATCGGACTTCCTTGGCCCTGTTGAGGACAACGATCCCGCGAACACCCTTGTCACTGACGAGGACATTCGAACCGCCGCCCAGAATAATGAAATCATGCTTTGCTTCCCACAATTTGGCAACGATGTCAGCCAGTTCATCCGCGTTCCGCGCATCGATGAGATAATCCGCAGGCCCGCCAATGCGCGCAGAAGTGTAAGGTGCAAGGGTCACGTTCCGATGCAGCCTTTCACCGAAGGTCGCGCGCAGGATATCCTGGGGCAGGGCGGTCACGATCATTTCTCCTCGATACCGGTAGAACCTAGAATCTTTCCTTCAAGTGATCGATGATGCGGATCACGACATTTTGCTTGTCGAGTACGGGCGAGAACTCGTCGTGGAAAGTCATCTCTGATGGATTGAAATTTCCCTTGGTCTTCGCATCAGCCTGTTTCTTTTTCAGGCTGGGAAGATGAGTGTCGAACTCGTATTTGACCTTCTTATCATCAGACATGGTGCACCTCACGCTTTATAAGTTGGTCGAGCACCTGAGTGCTGACCTGGTCGGCATCGCCGGCGGAAAAAACGATCAGGACATCGCCGGCTTTAAGGTTCTTTATAAGATAATCTATTACGTCGAAAAGTTCAGCGATAAATATGACCGAAGAGTGCTTCATCTTTTTGACCACTTCACGACTGGAGTAATCCTGTGCTGGCTCGCGAGAACGGTAGATCTCCGTCACGATGACTTCGTCGGCCTCACCAAAGGCATTCGCAAACTGATCCGAAAGCGTGCGGGTGCGAGAGAAGGTATGCGGTTGCCAGACTGCCCTGATGCGGCGCTTCGCATAGCGAATGCGCGCACCTGAGAGCGTTACCGCAATTTCCGTCGGGTGGTGACCGTAATCGTCCACAACGGTCACGCCGTCGGCTTCGCCGCGCACCTCGAATCGGCGTCCAGTCCCCGCGAAATCTCCCAGGGCTTTAGCTGCCTTAACCATCGAGAGAGCCAGCACATGAATTACTGCCATTACTGCAAGGGCGTTGCGCATATTGTGCATTCCAGGAATGCATAGGGCGACCGGATATGCCTGGCCAGCTACCG
>Ga0315287_10005746_pt1 | contig 12263 bp, 29 predicted proteins | sample YL17G11_0_MG_FD_205037 | JGI IMG/M metagenome (GOLD analysis project Ga0315287, IMG submission 205037) | Sediment microbial communities from Yellowstone Lake, YNP, Wyoming, USA - YL17G11_0 | ecosystem: Environmental > Aquatic > Freshwater > Lake > Sediment | place: USA: Wyoming | collected...
ATACCCAGTTTGGGGAAGATATGAAAGACATTGCTTAGAGTGTGATAGAAGACAATATGCTAAGTATGAAAACCAAAAGTGTAAATGGATAGATTTTAAACCAAACTAAATGCATTGGAGATATGAAAAAACACCAGAAATGATAACATTTAAACCAAGAGAACCTCATACACATGTGTATGTTGTCTTTATTGATAAGCATGGTCTAAGTCATGCTCATTTTACACCGGCATATGTAAGAAAAAGAAATGCTAATGACCTACTACAAGAGATGGTACAACTTAAATGTCTTACATATGATGAAGCTTTTAGGATAGAAGATCTTATACACTCAGAAGATGAAGAGAACCTCACAGTAGCTGAGGAAATTATTTACCAAAAAATCAAGTAGTATGTTAGGTATAATAAAAAGACATGAGCAACAGCTTAGATGGATAAAAGTAAAAGGATCTCTAGCTATTCTTCAATCTCTACAGGAACATAATAACATAACTCGGGAAGAGCGCCTAAGACTTACAGAAATGGTATGCTCACCTGATGAAGAAAATTTCACAATAGCAGAAATTCTTATAGATGACTTAATTAAAAAAATTGAAATATGCAATACAGAACAAGAAGATACAAATGCTCGTTATGTGGTAAAATCATGCTAAGAAAGTCTGATAAGCAATGGATAAAGTCTATGTGTGGAGATTCTGAATACAAAACAGGTAGATTAATACTAATTAAAAAGAAGTAGTATGACTAAACATCTGTCTATAGAGCAAAAAAGAAAAAACAGAGAACAAGATGCTTGGTTACTCTTCTGTAAGCACAAGATTGACATGGATGAGTATAAGAGATTAATAGACATGATAAGATCTCCAGATGAAGGTAACCTATGTGTAGCTGTAGCAATAATCAAAGCAAAATTCAGAAAACCTAAAAAAATTAAGTAATATGAAACACAAAGCAGAAGATTTTAAAGAAAATATGATGGTTATGTTGTTACCTGGATTTTGTGGTACTAATACAGGTAAGACATTTAACACATCTACAATAACTAGTTTGCCTGGAAAAGGAGCTGTAGAAGGCTTTCCTGGATGGTATAGTTTTAAGAGTGTACTTGAGGCCTGTCAAAAGAATCCGAAATACTTTATCATAGTAGATCACGTTATTAATAACTATGAAATATATTAGCTATGGATTACATGGATGAATATGATCTGGATTGGGCAGGAGATCCTAAGATAAGTACTCTTAAGAAGATGGCTTTTCAAGCTCAAAAGGATATAAGTCAATTAAGAAATGATCTTGGTAAAGAGAAGGGTGACAGACTTCATGATGATAAACAAACTGAAGGTTTAATAGCAATGATAACAGGGCACATTGGTAGATTAACTAAAGAGAATAACATATCTAATCTCTATTTCCAGGAAAAGATCAGTAAAGAAGAAGCCAAGAGGCTATGGGAGCTGTATAAATCACCAGATGAAGAAAATCACAGAGTAGCAGATGCTGCTATAGAACAATTAACTTTAAAACAATGAAAAAAATTAAAAGCCCAGAATTTCAACTTTATTGGGGGATACTTATTGGAATTGGATATCATGAGGAAACTCTTGTTATAGCTCTTCCATGCCTACTGATATCATTTGATGTACATTAAATAAATACCATAATATGTGTAAAAGATGTCTTGAAAAACAAGCAGAGTTAAGAGCTCGTAGAGAATTTGAACAAAAAAGATTATTTTTAAAGAAGAAGCTACTATCATTATTAACTACTGATGTTATAAAGGGTAGTGAATGGATGAGATTAAAAGAGATGATGTTATCTCCTGATAAGGAGAATTTATTAGTAGTAGAAAGTATTATAACTAACTTAAAGGAAATTGCAATATGAAAGTAAAATCAGAACAAGAAATACAAGAAATAGCTTCACAATGGATGAAGGATAATAATGATGCTGATGATGCCAGAGAAAGTGGTTTCATAGAAGGCTACAAGCAATGCCAACAAGATTATGCAGCACTAATCGAGTAATCATGCCTATTCAAAACCAACCGTATAGAATAATGTACGAAACAGAAGGTCATAAGTATTTTAAGATATGTACATCAAACCTAGAAACTATGAGGTTTGTTAAATCCAAACTTGGAAACTCAAAGCGTATAACGATTAGTAGAGTTATATCCGTTTGGATCAATAAACATAAAAATATTGAGAAAAGATGAGTATCCAAGTATGTTCAGAGTGTCATAAGCCTTTCAATATCGAAGGTCTCTTTCCTATGAATCTATGTCCTAGATGTGATCGCAAGAAAGATAACCAAGAGGTTACTAACTTTGACTCAGATAACTGGATCAGATTTATAAAACAACTTAGAGATAGAGATTGGACACCGGCTCAGCTTAGTTGTTCCAGACATAATTATGAAAGAGTACCCAAATCAGGTAGATATCTAGGTATTTCTTTGTGGAGATGTGTCTATTGTGACGGAGTTGTTCAATCAACATAAAACTATTATATTTACACTATGCATTTAACAAAATCAGAAGAATATACTTTGATGAATACATCACCAGGGTATGAACTTAAAACAACAATAAAAGGAGGAAAAACTATTAAATGGTTGAGAGTTTGGGATCATAAAGCATTTGTTACAGAAACCCAATTCAAAACTCTTACACCACCTCCATATGAGCACAAGCTTATATCCTATGAAATTATTGATCTTATGCCTGTGGCTAATAAAAAGATCTATAAAGTTACAATCAAGAAAAATTAAAAACCAACCATATGCCAGTAACAGCTTTAAAAATAGGAGATTTAAGAATCAAATTCATGACAACCTTTATGGAACCTGTAGTTTCAGAAGATGGCACAACTACCAAGGACTTTATCACTGTAGACTTAGTTCAATGTGATGAAGATTTTATACCTAGTAGTGACGGATCAAGAACTATAGATGAAAGAAGTCATGAAGAGTATCACAAGATGCTTAGAGTAGAAGCTATAGAAAAAGGACACTTTATTCCAGAACAATCAACAGATCCTCAATGGAATCCGGGATATATAGAACCTGTAGAAGAAGAAGCAGATGGAAATACCATTTAAAGTATACTGCATTAATGATTCTCATAGACCTAATGAGATACCTACTAGTAAGTGGGTAAAAGTAGGTAATCTATACACTGTCACTAATGTAGCAAGACTGAATATTCAAGATGGGAAATTAGGATTTAAACTAGCTGAAGTTAGTTTACAAGGTTGTTATCCATACGAATTCTATGCAGCAAACCGCTTTGCTATAATAGCAGACTCAAGAACACTAACAGAAATTGAACTAAGCATTCTTCTTAGAGAAGCTATAGAAGAAGAAAATCAAGTAAAATTATAATATGCAAAAAGTAATAATAGGAATGCTATGCCTAGGTGTAACATTAATCTGGCTTTTGTATTTAAACAAACCAGAAAAACCATGTGATTGTGATAGTATCCAATCAGAAAATATACATCTAAGATCTTTATTGTTAGATGCTAACACAAAATTAGATATAATCAATAGTGATCCAATCTATCAGCATTATATTTCAGAATCTAAAAAATAACAATTATGCAAATAAAACCATTAACAAAAGAACAAGAGCATGCTCTAAACCAAGAACGCTTTAAGAAATCTGCTCAAGAAAAAGAAGTTGCAAAAGCAGCTAAATCAGCTTGGAAAAAATCTCAAAAGGATGAACAAACAAAAGGATAATATGTTCAGTACCTCTTTACAGAAGGTGGATGGAAAGATGATATATGTTATTCCTGCAGATGAAAAACTCTATAAACTATTTGTAGATAATCTTGTACCAGGACAAACAGCAGATGTATTCTTTGATGCAAACAAAGATGATGGAACACTAGCTCAGCTAGCTAAGATACACAAGTGTATTAGAGAAATAGCAAAAGAAACAGGTAATGATTTTGAAGACATAAAGGATTTTATCATGAAAAAAACAGGCTTTGTCTTTGATAAAGAAATATTAGGTGAGACAGTGACAAAGCGTAAAAGTTGGAGTAAAGCTTCTAAAGAAGACCTAGGCTTTGTAATTGAAGCCTTGATTAAATTAGGAGATATGGTGAATGTTAATTGCCGGTAGCTACAGGCTCTTCAGGAACATCTATTTCTTCCTGTTTAGTTTTGTTTTGTTCTTTAGCTTTCTTCTCTATTTCATAGACAAGAGACATTATCATAAAAACATTGAATTCAAGCATGCTTTCAGCAGGATTATTTGCTTTAAGTTTTTCAAGAATTTTTTTGAAATCATCTAATGGAACAGATTCACCTAACATTGTTAGAAGATCAGTTAACCCTCTATAGAAGGTGCCTGAAATTTGAATGTCTATAATAACATCCTTAGGAATAGTATCATATTTAATTTTAGTCATAAGCAAATATACAAAAAATTATGAGTGTATTAGATACAGTAAATATAGAAGAAGTAAAAAAGAAATTGTATGAAAATCTTAAACCATCAGGATGGGGAGATAAGCTTAAAAGCTTTATTCTCAGTGGTGATTTTGATAAGATAATAAATACACTATTAGCAGAAGCTAAGGAAGGTAAAAGATTTACACCTGTGTTAAAACATATGTTTAGAGCTTTTGAAGAGTGTCCTGTAGATAAATTAAAAGTAGTTATACTAGGTCAAGATCCTTATCCTCAAGGACCGGCTGTGATAAGAGATGGTAAAGATGGTATGCTAAGAGAAGTTAGTAGATTTCCTACAGCAGATGGTCTAGCTTTTTCATGCGGTAATACAAATATTGTACAACCCTCTTTAAAGTACATTTTTATGGCAATAGAAGAGACCATGTATCCCGAAGGCTTTACTTGGTATCCAGATCTAGCAAGATGGTCTAATCAAGGGATTTTGCTATTGAACAGCGCTTTAACTACCCAAATAACTAAAATAGGAGTTCATTATGAGATGTGGAAAGGATTTTTAGAGTTTTTATTTGATTACTTGGCTATACATCATCCAAATATTGTTTATGTATTTCTAGGTAAGAAAGCTCAAGAATGGATGAACCATGTTCCTGAAGATGCTCCTAAATTAATAGCAAGTCATCCTGCTTCAGCCGCATATCATGATCTAGAAAAATGGGATTGCAATGACGTATTCAACAAGACATCAGACCTTGTGTTGAAACAGTTTAATGAGAAAATAGTCTGGTAATAACTTAAAAATAAAAAACAATGGCAGGAAGAATGATTTTATTTGCTGTAATATGCTTTTTACTCTATTGGGGTTGGCAGTATTACAAAAGCACACAGACAAACAAAGAAAAGCCCCATAATCCGGCTGACTTTAAAGATTCAGATGGTGATCCAGATGCTTTAAGAGCCTACTATGAAAGAAAAATAGTAGAGATGGAAGAAAGAGCTGTCATGGGTATTGAGAATGCCCAAGAAGAATTAGAAAAGTATCAAGAAAAATTAAAGAAATTAAACAACTTAAAAAACAAGTAAAAAATGGATCCAGTAACAGAAAAATTAAACAAGTTAAGAGGCTCAAGCCTGATTGTAAAAAGTGTAATAGCATTGATTGTATTTATGATATTCTTATGGATAAATCCTTTCAGCTATAATGACCCTACAGAAAGAACAGTAGTAACCGGTCAAGGTGGTGCACAGAAATGTGTATTCAGTGGTGGAATATACTGGGCAGGAATTGGTGCTAAAGAAGTAACTTGGCCTAATAGGATCTCAGTTGCCTACAAATCACCTACTCCTTCTGAGAAGATGGATAGTGAGAAAACCTTTGATATAGGTAAAGTAAACATCCGATTCAATGATGCAACAACAGCAGATCTAACAGGTATTGTACAATACAGATTGCCTTCTACTGAAGCAGAGATGTTGGAGATGCATAATACTCATGGTACACCAGAAGCTTTAGTAAAGCGTAGGTTAGCGCCTTATACTCAAGAGTGTTTACAGTCTTCATCTCAATTAATGAGTTCAGAAATGTGTTACTCAGGAGGGAGAGCTCAGATGGTTCAGGATTATTTAGATCAACTGAAGAATGGTGCTTTCTTATTGAAAGTATCTACAGTTAATGTTTATGATAGTCTTGAGAAAGCTACTAAGAAAACCTATGAAGTGGTAATCAAAACTGATAAAGATGGTCATACTCAAAGAAAGTTCAGCTCTATAAAGGAGTATGGAATTACTATTGATGACGCTCAGATTACAGATGTAGATTACCAACAACAAGTTGACAACATGTTAACAAAGAAGATTGAAGCCGCAACTGCAGCATCGGTATCTAGACAACAGTTGATGACAGCTCAGCAACAAGCACTTACAGCTAAAGCTCAAGGTGAGAAAAAGTTAGTTGAAACAGAGTATGCTAAGAAGGTTGATCAAACAAATCAAGTTGTAGCAGCTCAGACCAAGGTACAATTAGCAGAGCAATACAAGTTAGAGCAGAAGATGGCCGCGGAAGCAGCTATATTTGCCGCTCAGGTTGTAAAGACAGATGCTGATGCAGAAGCCTATAAAGCCTCAAGATTGGTGCAAGCTGGTTTGAGTCCATGGGATAAAGCAGACTTTGAGATGAAGACTAAAATCGGTGTAGCAACAGCAATCTCTAAATTGGTATTACCTACTACTTTTATTCAAGGTGGAGCAAATGGTTCAAGAGATGGTTTGTTAGATGCTTTACTAAGCAGCAAGCTTATAGACAATAAATAATGAGAAAGTAGCTACTGGGAAACTGGTAGCTACTATTCTAAAATAACAATCATAAAAACCAATACATATGCCTGAAGTAGAAGAAGTATTAAAAGATATGGCTGCATTTCTAAGTGAAATGGGTCATCAAGCACAATTTGAAGAATGGTTACTCAGAAGAGGTCATGATCAAGAAGGTGTAGATAATTACAATGCCGTAATTGATGAATTATAAACTATGGCAAAGAATAAAATAGGTATAGAAGTAGTGTTTAATCACATTACACAAGAAGGGTTAACACCTAATCAATTTTATCTGTTACATTGCTTGAATCAAGGTATATCAACACCTACTCTTAATCTTCACCAAGAACTTAGAGGGTTAATAGGTAGTGAATTTATAATGTCTCAACCGGATGCTAAAGGTGGATTCAATTATCAACTACAACCTAAAGCCTTAACCTTGATAGGTAAGATAGATTCATACTTTGGTGTGCAGATAAAGAAGTCCAACAATGGATTAATGGGTCAAGACTTTGAAGCTAATGCTGAAAAGTATAATGAGATCTTCCCGCGGATGAAATTGCCAAGTAATAAACCGGCAAGATCACCTCTTAAAGAGATTGTTATAGCTTTCAGAGAATTCTTTAAAGAATATGACTATACTTGGGATGAAATACATGCTGGAGCAGCTTACTATATAGAAGAAGAAGAGAAGAAAGGTTATAAGTATACCCGAACTTCTAGATATTTTATAAGAAAGCAAGATAGTGATAAGTCCTGGATTTCAGATCTAGCTGGATATTGTGAATTAGTAAGGAGTGGAGAAGATTTTGAAGATCCTAAATTCACAGCAAAAGTCTTTTAATTTTTAACAATTAAGCCTCAGTAAGTTACATAAAAGGTTTGTATTTATAGAGCTAAAAAGCTATATTTACTATCCCATTAATAAATAATTAATCCATGACCAAACCAACAAAGTGGAAGACTCAACGAGAGGCTTTTATAGAATCCTTGTCTTATTTAAAAGGTAGACAAACAGGTCAAATAACAAGTATTAAAACTCCATGGAGTACATTTAATGATGCAACAACCAATGGAATTGAATGGCATAGCACAACCGTAATAGGAGCTAGGCCAGCAACAGGTAAGACTTTAATTAAAAGTTTACTTGTAAATGCTGCATTTAATCTTAATCCACTTATGAACTTTAGGGTTCTTGAGTTTCAGTTTGAGATGTTGGGTAAGAACTCAGCAATTAGAGAATTTTCAACCCATATAGCAAAGGGTTATAAGTATCTCTGTAGCGCAGATGGAAAATTAAGTGATGAGCATTTTGAGCTATGTAAAGCTTATGCTAAAGACAGATTAAAATATCCTATTGATATAGTAGAGGAAGCATGTAATGTTTTAGAATTTAAAGAAATTATAGAAGATTATATGAAACTATACTCTACTACGATCATGGAAAGAAATGCTGTAACAGGTAAAGATGAAGCTAAAACAGTATACAAGAATACAATTATAACATTAGATCATTCTTTACTATTGGAGAACACTCCTTATGGTGATGATATGAGTATGTTAAAAGCTTTAGGTAAAACTGTAACAGCACTTAAAAGAAAGTATCCAATAGCCTTTATCATTCTTAGCCAGCTCAATAGAAATATTGATGCTCCTGAGAGAAATGAAGATGGCAAGTATGGTAATTTTATATTACCATCTGATATATTTGGATCAGATTCCCTACTTCAGCATGCTGATACATTAATAGGACTTAATGCTCCAGGTAAACAAAAGATTAATTATTATGGAGTAGAGAGATATGTAATTGGTCAAGATCCTGAGATTTTAGCAATGCATTTCTTAAAATGTAGAAATGGAGAGACTGGTGTAGCATTCTTTAGAACAAGATTTAAACAGATGGCAATGGATGAATTGCCTACACCGGCTAGACAAGAAAGAAAAGTAAGAACAATATGAGTACAGCAGTAACCAACAGTCCAGAGGACAAGAAGGAGAACCTTAAGAAAATCAAAGAATTTCACAAGGGGACATTAACAGAATTAGGAGTAATTGATTATTCATTACTTCCTAAATTGGCTTATAAGCCATCAGATAAAACAGAATTGCATGTAAGCTTTTTCTATAGTGAAATAAGCAAAGGGCAAGATGTATATCTGGAATTTACAGACAGAAACAATGTGCCAGAAGATCCAGATAGAACTCTGTATTTATGGAAATTCAACCCTCATTTTGAAGAGGAGTATGAAAAAACAGATCCTACACCAGGTACAGGACATGTAAGATATCTTATACCAGTAGATGAATTGAAAGTAATAAAGAGATATAGCCCCGAGGCTATGATCAGAACAATTATAGAGACACCTAAAGAATTTGAATTTAACTTACCAAACCCTGATACAGATCCTCCTATAAATGAGATGACAATCAGAGATCTAGCAGCAATCATGCTGGGTAAACCTGTAAGTAAGAAAGAATGGTTAAACAATATAATCAAAAATAAATAATGGGACAAGAAATTACAACAGCTGAAGCAGGAGAGTTAAAGAACTTTCTAGCAACCCTCATTGAATCAAAACAGCTTCCCGCTCACATAAAAACTGTAGAGCAAGCATTCACTATCGCGCAGATGGGTAAAGAATTAGGATTTCCTACAATGCAGGCATTCCATTACATTATCCCTATTCAAGGTAAATTAAGCTTAAGTGCAAAAGCAACTAATGCTTTACTAAGAAAAGGTGGTGTAAAATTCTATACTAAAGAAGATGGTGTTTATCTTTATAAGGATGGATCTATAACTGAGATGAGAAAAGACATCCAAGAGAATCCTATAGATAGAAGAACTACTATAGTATTTATAAGAGATGGTGTAGAAGAAACTTGTTCTTTCACATGGCAAGATGCAACCGGTCAAGGTTTAAATACTAAAGATAACTGGAAGCGTATGCCTAAGGAGATGTTATATGCAAGATGCTTAGCAAAAGGTGCTAATCGTGTTGGCTCAGATCTATTATTAGGTTTGTATATGACAGAAGAGTTAACTGATAGTTTCAACATCCCAGAGATTGCAGTAAAAAGAAATGAGGATGGTACTATTAAGGAAATAATAGATGTAACCCATACAGAAGTAAAATAATCCAAATAAAAAACATATGAGCAATTTAAGTACAAAAGACATCAAAACTGGTGGAGATGGAGTATCAAAGACTTTAGAACCAGGAATAAACACATGTAAAATCAACAATATAACTCTTGAAGAGTTCAAATTCAAAGAAGGTGCATTAAATGTAATGCTTCATCTTGAAGGTGAAGATTTAGGTAGTTCTTTTGAAGGTTTCTTTATCAACAAGGATAAGCCTGAAGCAGGTCGTCATAAAGGTAAAGTTGGGGTAGTAAAACTTACAGAATGGGCCTTTGCAGATGGTGAGACCAAAAGTAAAGTTCCTGTAAGCAGAGATCAAGAACTATTAAAGAGTTTAAAACAACTCTGTGTAAGCCTTGGTTGCCTGAAATGGTTGGAAGATCAAGATGGTAAGCATGCTAATGTTCAATCTTTATTTACTGCTTTTGCTAAAGATAAGCCTTTTGGTAATACTTTCTTTAGATTTTGCATTGGTGGTAAAGAATATGTTAATCGTGGTGGTTATACTGCTCATGAATTATTTTTACCTAAGTATTCTAAAGAAGGTGTTCCTGTAGAAAGAGATGATGTACAGATGTCTAAACTCTTAAAGTTTAATGCTGATACTCAAATTAGAAAGAAGAAAGCAGAAAGTATAGAGACCTTTGGCAGCACAGCCAGTCAATCAGGTTCAGACTTTGAATTATAAATCAATAAGGGGAGATGATTAAGTCTCCCCTTTTTCATAAAATAAAATGACAGAATTAGATTATAAAAAAGTTTTAATATTAAGAGAGCATGATATTAAAAAAACTACTTTAAAAAGAATTAAACATAAGGATATTACAGTATTTGATATAACTATTAAAGATTTATTTAAGGATGTTCATAGAGATATGCAAATAGAATTCTGTAAAAAGAAAGGTTATCCTATATTGCTACAAATAGGAAATATAAAAAGATTATTAATATTTAATAAACCTTTATGATAAGAACTAAATCATTAATAACAGACATAACAGAGGTTCCAAGAGAATGGATTTTTGAACACTATTTACAACTGCAGGAAAAGTTAACCGGCCAGGATGTAAAGATTAAATCAGTGTTCAACAAGAATGATAAGACCCCCTCTATGTGCATATACTATGCATCAAACAATACTTACAAATACAAAGATTTTTCAACAGGAAAATCTGGAGATGCGCTTAATTTACTAATGGAGCTAAGTGAACCAAAACTTACTACAAGAGGTGAGACTGCTCATAAGATTATTGAAGACTATAATGCTTTTATTCTTAATAATAAAGATGATGGTATTAGACAATTCAAAAAGAGATCTAAGTATAGAATAACAGACTTTACTACAAGATCTTGGAGTAACTTTGATGAGAAATATTGGAATAAGTTCCATATAGGATCAAAAATACTTGAGTATTATAATGTAACTCCTTTAAGTCAATATAAGCTTAGTAAAGATGATGAAGGTGTAATTACAGAACAGATTATTAAAAGTACCAATATGTATGGTTATTTTCGTAAGGATGGTACACTTTATAAGATCTATCATCCTTTAGTGAAGGATTATAAATTTATCAAAGTACAGGATTATATTCAAGGTATGGATCAACTTACAATGAAGGTGCCTTATCTGATTATCTGTAGTTCTTTAAAGGATATAATGGCCTTCAGTAAACTTGGATACAAGAATGCAGAAGCAATTGCACCAGACAGTGAGAACACAATGATTCAGGAACATGTGATCACAGCACTTAAGCATAAGTATAAAGCTATTTGTACTCTATTTGATAATGATCCTGCGGGATTAGAATCAATGAAGAAGTATAAAGAGAAGTATGACTTGCCTTATGTTGTCCTAGAGATGTCCAAAGATCTATCAGATTCAGTAAGGGATACAACTATAACCAAGGTAAGGGAAACCTTGACTCCTATGCTAAAAGAGAAGTTGATGAAACAAGCAGTAATAGCAGAGTAATGGCAACGGATCGTGTAAGAATGCTTACTCAAGAAGAGCAAGATGCTCAAAGGTTAGCAGAAAGAGATAATTACATGAGGCAAATGAAGGATCTGATGATGATGCCTGTTCCTTCTAATCCTATTTTTAATGCACCACCGGATAAGGACTTTGAAGAAGTAAGATTTGATTCTGCAGAGAGAGCTATGTATGCTATGAGTAAAATATCTCTACTCCACGGAATGAAAAAAATTACTGATAAAGAAGCTGCAAGACTAGTAAGTCTTATGGATTCTAAAGATGAGGAGAACTGGACAGTAGCAGAAGAGTGTATTAACCAAAAATTTTCAGAAATATGAGTCTAGATGGAGAATCATTTAAACTGCTTATGAGAGCAGCAGACTTTAACAATAAAACAGTAACAACTATGAATGATTC
>Ga0315287_10005747_pt1 | contig 12262 bp, 12 predicted proteins | sample YL17G11_0_MG_FD_205037 | JGI IMG/M metagenome (GOLD analysis project Ga0315287, IMG submission 205037) | Sediment microbial communities from Yellowstone Lake, YNP, Wyoming, USA - YL17G11_0 | ecosystem: Environmental > Aquatic > Freshwater > Lake > Sediment | place: USA: Wyoming | collected...
TCTACTGGATTGGATTCGAGCCTTCCTTCCTGAGTAAGAAATCTGAAGAAAGTCCGGATTGCCACCAGATTTCGAACGATCGTCTTGTTTGAGAGTTTTTCACCCTTCAACGTTGCCAGAAAGGCCCTTACATCGAGTTTGCTCACCTTGAGAACGTCCTCAATTTTTTTCTTCTGAAGGTAGCCAAGAAATCGATTCAGATCATGACTATAGGCTTCAAGGGTCTTCTTGGCGAGTCCCTTCTCAACCGTGAGGTAGTGGAGGAACTGATCGAGCAACATGGCCAATCCTCGTGCATGAGATTTGCAAGGTCTCATGCCAACCAACTTAAGGGAAAGAAAAAGCAGAGGGAGAAATGGCCTCTGCTTCCTGGGGATCTCGATGGAGTCCCACGGGAAGAAGCCGTGCAGTCTCCATGAAAATACCCTCCTACGCCCCTGGGCGCCCAAGCGGTTCAATGCACAGGGGCCAAGGCTCCGGAGGGTTATCCGCCAGTGGCGAAATCCGCCGAAGCAGCGATACCTCGGTTCAGGAATACCACACACGCCGCTCACGCATTCATCCACGGGCAAAGCCCATGGTTTTCTGCGTAGGCGATTAAGAAGAAGGATGATCAGATCCCTGTGTGGCCAAACCCTCCTCCCTGTCTCTGGGTTTCTGGAAGTTCATCGATCTCCTGCCAAGTGGCCTGTGAGACCCGGCAGATAATCATCTGAGCAATCCGATCTCCATCGCGCACGGTGAAGGGTTCACTCCCTAGATTGATGAGAAGAACAGCAATTTCTCCCCGGTAATCGGAATCGATCGTCCCTGGTGAGTTGATGAGCCCAATCCCATGGCGAACGGCAAGGCCACTCCGAGGTCGCACTTGGCCTTCAAAACCCCCGGGAATCGCAACGGCGACCCCCGTCGGGATGAGTCCTCTCTCTCCGGGCTGCAGGATGACGTCCGCATCGATGCAAGCAAAGAGGTCCATTCCCGAGGCCCCTTCAGTCATGTACTGAGGGAAAAGAACAGGCCGATCGGTTCTTAGACGTTTGATGGGAATCCTGATGCTCTCCATGGCCCCCGTGACGTGACCGCCGATCGCCTGAGAGTGGTAAAAACAGCCAAGTTATTCGGTCTTGAGAAGTTGTTTCTTGATCCCGTTGCCGTCAACAGGTCCGAGGACCGTTAGGCAGAAATTCCCATTAAAGAGCTCACTCGCGAGAGACCGAACTTTCTCCTCATTGACCCCCTCAATCTCCTGCAGGATTTTTCCCACGGGCACATAGGTGTTGAAGTAGATTTCGTTCTTGGCCAGGCGGGTCATCATATTTTCTGAGTTCTCGAGGCTAAGCAACAGATTCCCTTTCAGGTGCTCCTTGGAGGTCTCCACTTCTCCGTTCTTGAATGGCTCCGTCTTCAGACTCTTGAACTCCTTGAGAACGAGGTCGAGAACCTCCTGTAGGGACTCTTCGCTGGTCCCAGCATAAACAACCACAAGTCCTGCATCGGTATACGTAGGAAGGTAAGAATAGACGGAGTAAGCAAGGCCGCGGTTTTCGCGGATCTCCTGAAAGAGCCGGGAACTCATACCCCCTCCCAGGATGGAGTTGAGCACGTACGAGGAAAACCGGAGGGAATGGTTGTATTGGAGGCCTTTGGATCCCAGGCAAAAATGGACCTGTTCCAAATCGCGCTTCCAGACATTGGTCGTAGCCACGGGCTGGGGTTTGATCCTTTCCCGGTGATTCTGTAATCCGGGAGCCTGACGGAAGGCCTCACCGATCCGGTCAACCATCTCTTGGTGGTGAAGGTTTCCTGCGGCACAGATAATGACCCGGTTCGGTTGGTAATTGTCTTTGTAGTATCGCAAGATTTGATCCCGCGTAAAGGATTGGACAAGGTCTGACGTTCCCAAGATCGGGTACCCCAGGGGATGATTTCCCCAGCAGACCCGATTGAAAAGATCGTGAATCAAATCATCCGGAGCATCCTCCACCATCTTGATTTCCTGGAGGATGACCATCCGTTCTTTTTCCACGTCCTTGGGATCAAGAAGAGGATGCAGGAAAATGTCCGACAGAAGATCGATGCCGAGAGGCATGTTCTTATCAAGGACCTTGGCATAGAAACAGGTGTGTTCTCGGCCCGTAAAAGCATTCAAGGCACCCCCCACGGAATCAATCTCTCGCGCGATATCGAAAGCCGTCCTCCGTTCGGTCCCTTTGAAAAGCAGATGTTCGATGAAATGGGAGATCCCGTTTTCATTGGGATGCTCGTCTCTTGAGCCAGTGGTCACCCACACACCGATCGAGACCGATTTAAAATAAGGGATCTCCTCTGTGATTACTCGAATGCCTCCGTCGATGACGGATTTTTGACAACTGGTTTCATTCATGCGCCACGAATCATTCATTTCCATTCTACCTTTCCTTCATCGTCGTGGGTTTTCATAACCATCTCGGTCTTGCAACTCGCGAGAGCGAGCATGATGCTCTCACTCTTTCTGTCGGCCTTTTTCCGAATCCTTCAAAGCGGCCTTTCGGCTGAGACGAATCCGTCCCTGAGGATCGATCTCGATCACCTTCACGAGGACCTGCTCTCCTTCTTTCAGGATGTCGGCAACGCTCTCCACCCGGCCCTCCGCCAGCTGGGAAATATGGACCAACCCGTCCGTTCCAGGAAAGATCTCCACAATGGCGCCAAATCCCAGGATGCGTCTCACTTCACCCATATAGAGGCCGCCCACTTCAACTTCCTGAGTGAGCTTCTTGATCATGGCAATGGCCTCTTCAATGGACTCGTAGTTCGGAGAAGCGAGCTTCACCATCCCTGAATCGTCAACATCGACCTTAACTCCTGTTTGATCCACGATACTCCGAATCGTCTTGCCTCCTGGACCAATGATATCGCGAATCTTCTCCTGCTTCACCTTAATCGTGACAATTCGTGGAGCGTGGCGAGAAAGGTCCTTTCGAGGTTCGGCAATGGTTTCCCTCATTTTTCCCAGAATGTGGAGCCTTCCTTCCCTGGCTTGTTCCAGAACCTGCCCAAGGATTTCCTTTGAAAGCCCTTGAACCTTGATGTCCATTTGAATGGCGGTCACCCCATCGGCTGTTCCCGCTACCTTAAAATCCATGTCTCCAAAATGATCCTCATCTCCCAGGATGTCCGAAAGAACTGCGACCTCATTTCCTTCGAGAATGAGGCCCATGGCAATCCCGCCCACAGGGGCCTTGATCGGAACTCCCGCATCCATCAGGGAAAGGGTTGTCCCGCACACCGTGGCCATAGAGGAAGAGCCATTCGATTCCAGAACTTCCGAAACCACTCGGATGGTGTAAGGAAAGGTCTCGCTGGAAGGGAGCACGGGCTGGATGGCCCTCTCGGCGAGGGCGCCATGACCGATCTCTCTGCGACTGGGGGCCCTTAGCGATGAAACCTCTCCGACACAGAAGGGAGGAAAATTGTAGTGCAGCATGAATGACTTGTACATCTCTCCACTGAGAGAATTGATCTTCTGTTCATCCTCGGAGGTGCCAAAGGTCGTGACGGCAAGGACCTGTGTTTCCCCCCGCGTAAAAAGGGCTGATCCGTGGGTTCGAGGAAGTATCCCCACCTCGCACGAGACGGGACGAATTTCCGTGAAGCCTCTCCCATCGATCCTCCGCTTTTGTTCCAGAATCAGTCTGCGGGCCACCTTACGGTCGATGTCATTGAAAGCCACTTTCATCAGATTCTGAGACACCGCATCCTCGACCCCAAACTCTTTGAAGGCAAGCTGCAGGACCTCCTCAAGTCGTTCCCTCCGTCGGCCCTTCTCCGCGATCTGGTAAGCCTCGATCAAGGGTTGCCTGATCATGGCTTCCATCTTTTCGTAAACCGCCGCGTCGGGTCTTCTGAGTGCAAATGCCTTTTCTTTGACGTCGCACAGAGTCTTGAGTTGCCGTTGCATCTCAATGACGGGGTTGAGGGACTGATGACCGAAAAGGATCGCCTCAAGGATCTCCACCTCCCGAACCTCCTTGGCGCTTCCCTCGACCATGATGATCGCATCCTCGCTCCCGGCGACGAAGAGGTCGATATCGCTCAGTTCCAATTCCGCATTGGTCGGATTGAGCACATACTCGCCATCGATGCGCCCCACCTTTGCCCCGGCGATCGGACCTCCGAAGGGTGTGCCAGAAAGGGTCAAAGCGGCTGACGCTCCGACCATGCCCAGAATCCCCGGATCATTGTCCTGGTCTGCTGAGAGAACCGTGGCAATAATCTGCGTCTCATTCTGGAAGCCCTTCGGCAAGAGCGGTCGGACGGGGCGGTCGATGAATCGGGAGATGAGTGTTTCTCGATCGCTGGGCCTCCCCTCTCGTTTGAAAAAGCCTCCAGGAATCTTGCCGGCGGCATAGGTCATTTCTTGATAGTTCACGGTGAGGGGAATGAAATCGAGCCCTTCTCTCCTCTTGTCCGCTGTGACTGCCGTCACCAAAACCACGGTCTCTCCATACTGGACCACAACAGACCCATTGGCCTGCTTTGCCACTTTCCCTGTCTCGATGGAAAGAAGCCTTCCGCCAAATTCAACTTGTAGTCTTTCGCTCATAATGAATTTGTTCACTCCTTTTTTTTCTAAATCACACCCATGGAGAACTCATGCTTCAGGTCTACCTACGCAGACCCAATTTCTCAACGACCGTCCGATAACGATCCATATTCCCTGCCTTCAGGTAGTTGAGGAGTCTCCTTCTCTGACCGACCAGTTTCAGAAGGCCTCTTCGCGAATGATGGTCTCGCTTATGGGCCTTGAAATGCTCCGTGAGATAGCTGATGCGCTCACTCAACAGGGCGATCTGGACTTCTGAGGATCCTGTATCCTTTTCATGTTTCCTGAATTGTTCCATGATTTCTTTCTTCTTTTCCTGAGCCAGTGTCATGAACATCCTCCTTTTCGAACGAAGCCCCGCTTCAAACCAACCTCGTTTCCTGGAATCTGAATGCCAAATGTTCGAACCTTCCTAGTGAACAGCGATCCCCCCTTCCCCCTCTTTGGGCGAATGGAACACCCGGAGAGGTCGCAGGGCCACCCTGTCGGGATCAAGCCTGAGGATATCCATCCCTCGGATCTCTGATCGAAGGATGGCCACCAGGTCACCACTGGGTGACGTCACCTTGATCCACTCTCTTTCGCCGAAGATGGGAAGCGCGTGGGAAGGCAGGTCACGAACCGTCATCTCTCGCCCGAATCGAATCTTCTTCACCAGCCCTTCATCACCGATCACCTCCGGCAGGTGGTCCAAGGCTCCTCTCATGTCAATGAGCCAAGGCTGAAGATCTCGGGGACCAAAGCACGTGGCCAATGTTTCCCAAGAAACTGCCCGGTCGAGCGTGAAAGGACCATTCCGAAGCCTCCTGAGACGGATGAGATGGCTGCCACATCCGACCTTCCTGCCGATATCCCGTGCTAACGTCCGGATGTAGGTCCCTTTCGAGCAGGACACCTTGAAATGGACCAAGGGAAGAGAAATCGACTCGATCTGAAGATCGAAGATTCTTACCGTTCTCTTCTTTCGTTCGACCTCGATCCCCTTTCTGGCCAATCGATAAAGAGGCTTCCCCTGCACCTTGACTGCCGAGAACATGGGAGGCACTTGTTCGATGAATCCCACAAAGGGTTTGAAGGCACACTCAATCATTTCCGAAGTGACATGGTCCCAGGACCCTCTCAGAAGAATCTCTCCGGTAGGGTCATCGGTGCTCGTTTCTTCGCCCAGTTTTAGGGTTGCTTCGTACTCCTTGGATTCCTCTTCCAGAAACGGAACAAGCTTTGTCGCCTCATTGAGAATTACGGGTAAGACTCCTGTGGCAAAGGGGTCAAGCGTGCCCAGGTGCCCGGCTTTCTTGACAGTAAAGCGACGCTTCACTGTCCGGACGACGTCCATGGAGGTAATGCCATCAGGTTTATCAACGACGAGGACGCCATCAATCTGAGTCATCACGTTCCTTCCGCTCCTTCTCAAGATGATGGAAGACCTCTTCCATATGAATCGCGTATTCGACGGATGGGTCGAACTGAAACAAGATCTCCGGGGTGTATCGCAGGCTGACTCTTCGACCCAATTCCTTTCGAACGAAGCCTGTCGCACTCGCAAGCCCCTGAATGGCGCTCTCCTGCTCTTTAGCTGTTCCCATGACGCTGAAATAGACTTTCGCTTGACGACAATCGTCAGAGACTGCCACCCTCGTCACCGTGACAAAACCGATCCGGGGATCTTTGACGCTGGTCATCAGCATATCAGAGACCTCCTTCCGAATCAGATCAGCCACCTTGTTCGAGCGTTTCCCCTCAGTCATTTCATCCCCTGCCAATCGTCTTACAAGGTCAGGATTTCCATTTCCGTACTCAGGACTTCCACGAGGTACATGTTCTCGATATAGTCGACGACCTTGTCTAAACTGGAATTGATGTGTCTTCGATCGTTGCTGACCGCACAGATACCGATCTGGGCTCTCTGCCACAGATCATTGTCTCCCACCTCGGAGATGCCAACATTGAATCGGTTTCGTACTCGGTCGGTCAGCTTGCGAAGGATGTGGCGCTTTCCCTTTAAGGAATGGTTTTCAGGAATGCGAACATCGAGTTGACAAACACCGACGACCATGGCCCACCTCTCTTTCCTCGCTCTCCCCAAGCTAAGGGAGGCGAGGTCGAACCTCTTCAAGCTCGTAGGACTCGATGATATCTCCGGGTTTGACATCGTTGAAGTTCTCAATCCAGATCCCACACTCGAAACCCTGGCTGCAATCCTTCATGTCATCCTTGAAACGCCTCAAGGAAGCGATCCGGCCATCAAAGATCACGACATTGTCTCGCAGGAGCCTTGCATGGGACCCTCGAACGACCTTTCCGTCGATCACCAGGCTTCCAGCAATCATGCCTACCTTTCGAACATTGAAGGGCTGAAGCACCTGGGCCCTTCCCAGGGTATGTTCTTTGTAAGTCGGTTCGAGTAAGCCTTCCAGAGCCTTCTTGATATCGTTGGTCGCATCATAGATCACGGAATAGCTCCGAATGTCCACTTTTTCTTCTTCTGCAAGAGATTGAGCCTGAGGCGTCGGTCTCACATTGAACCCGATAATGACCGCATTCGATGCGGAGGCCAGATTGACGTCGGTCTCGGTGATTCCTCCCACATTATCGTGCAGGATGTTCACCTTTACCGCATCGGTCGAAATTTTACGGATGGCTTCTTTCATGGCCTCGATGGACCCTTGGACGTCCGCCTTAATGATCACATTGAGTTCCTTTACATCGCCTTGTCTAATCTGCTCATACAGTTGCTCCAGGGAGACCTTGCTGAGTTTTGAAAGTTCCTTCTCTCGAATCTTCTCCTGACGATAGAGGCTGATCTGTTTAGCCATCCTTTCGTCTGAGGCGACAATAAAGATTTCCCCCGCCGCAGGGACGTCGACAAAACCCACCACTTCCACTGGGATGGAAGGACCGGCCGCATCAATCTTAGTCCCCTTATCATTGTGCATGGCCCTCACCCGACCATAGCGGGACCCTGCAATAAAGACATCTCCTGTCTTAAGGGTCCCCTCTTGCACAAGGACCGTGGCAACGGGTCCCCGACCCTTGTCGAGCCGTGCTTCAACCACTGTTCCCCGGGCTGCCTTGTCGGCGTTCGCCTTCAATTCGAGAACCTCTGCCTGGAGGAGGATCAATTCCAACAGCTCTTTGATTCCGATCTTCTGCTTGGCCGACACTTCCGCAAAGAGAGTATTCCCGCCCCATTTTTCAGGGATTAGCCCGAGATCTGCCAATTCCTTTTTCACCTTTTCTGGGTTTGCATTCGGCTTGTCTATCTTGTTGACGGCAACGACCATGGGAACCTTTGCCGCTCGGGCGTGGTCAATGGCCTCTTTGGTTTGGGGCATCACGCCATCGTCAGCGGCCACGACCAGAACCACGAGGTCTGTGACCTGGGCTCCTCTGGCCCGCATCGCAGTAAAAGCTTCATGGCCCGGAGTGTCAATAAAGACGACCTGACCATGGTCCAATGCGACGTTATAAGCGCCAATATGCTGTGTGATTCCACCGGCCTCACCCTCCACCACCTTTGTCTGGCGGATGGCGTCAAGAAGCATGGTCTTCCCGTGGTCGACATGACCCATGACCGTGACCACCGGGGGTCTGGGTTTTAACTGCTCGGGAAGATCCTCTTTTCTTTCCAAGAGATCCTGACGCTCAATGGAGGTCTTTTCCACCTCATAACTAAACTCGTTAGCCACGAGCGAGGCCACCTCTGCGTCGACCATCTGATTGAGGTTTGCCATGACTCCAATGTCCATGAGTTTCTTGATGATTTCGCCGCCCTTCACCCCCATTCTCTTGGCCAGATCTCCTACCGTGATGACCTCGGCTATTCGAATGATCCTCTTGATCGGTTTCGGAACCGTGACCTCTGTTTTTTTCGCTACCTTGGTGATGATGACCTTCTTCTTCATGGGCCTCAGGGGCCGGTGTTCGAGTTCTCCTTCTTTTGGTTTCTCTGGGAGATCTTCTTCCTCGAACCCATCTCGGGTCACCACCCGTTCTTCGATAATCCTTCTCTTCTTCCCAAAAGGTTTCTTCTTCGCAGCAACCGCGGGCTCCTCTCGATCGACAATCGGAATTCTCCCGGTAATTCTGACTTCCGTCTTCTTCGGCGGCGTCTCTTTGGGCGGTGCGGTCACTTCTGCCCTGGCTTTTGCCGCCAGGGGCTCTACCGGAGCCTCAGCGGATACTTCGCCCTTCAACATACCTCTCACAACCTTGGCACGAAGCGTCTCTTCCTCTTTCTTTTCTTCCTCTTCCCGCAGGGTCTTCTTCGCGACAATTGCCTCGGGTTCAACTCTTACCTCCGCTGTCACGACACGCGGTGCTATCCCCTCTGTCATGAGTGGTTCGGGTGTCAGAGAAGGTGCAGGGGGTGCAACCCCGGGCGAAGTGGGTGGCGTAGGGACAACCTCAACTTTTGGCTCAAGGCTTCTTGTCCTTCTTCGGATGAGCGTGGGTTTGACGCGCTTTTCAACGACCTCTTTCTCGGCGTCTCTCTCGATGATCTTCTCATCGGTGGTCGATGCGATCTTCTCGGCCTCGGCAGGTTTCTTATCCTTGACCTTGACGCCCATCCTTTTCAGTTTTTGAAGCAGCTTGCCGTCCTCTATCCCCACTTCTCTTGCCAGGTCGAGGACTTTAATCTTCGTCATTCCCTCTCCTCCTCTAAATCCGCTCGTTGAGGGTCTTGCACCCGTTTTTCATCCCACCGAGAGATACGGTGTGGAGGTGGTCAAAGGATTCACATGCACGAAAGGCCGCCATCTTTTTCTGCGCCACTTTCAAACACCCCAGGTCTGGACAGAGGTGGAATCCCCGTCCCTGAGCCTGACGTCCATCTTTCACCATCACGCCTTCCGGGCTACGGGTCCATCGGACCATCTCGTCTTTTTTTCTTCTCTTTCGACATCCGACACACATCCGGATTGGAATGTGTCCTCTTTTACTCACGCTCCTTTCCTCCGGCATACTCTCGGGCGGCTTGGATCAACTTCTCCGCTTTTTTGGCTCCAATTCCCGGGAGAGAAGAAAGATGTTCCACGTCTGATTTCAGAATGTCCTGGACCGTCTGAAAGCCGTTCGATTTCAAAACCTGAGCTGTCTTCTCTCCAACGCCATCAAGCTGGTCAACCGATCCCACGCATGGGCCGACAGACGGTGAAGAATCTGTCTGGGTGGCCTCTGATGGTTGCCCTCTCGTTTCAACAGGCGCTTCTTTTTCTTCCCGCTTTTCTCCTGTTTTGCTCAGCGTGACGGCGCTTTCCACAATCTCGGCCGCCTTCTCCCGATTCATTTCGAGGGTCCTCGCTAAATCGTTGGGATCCGCTTCAGCCACTTCCTGAACGGATCGAAACCCCTCATTGTAAAGGGCCCGGCTGCCCACATCTCCAACATACGGAAGGTCCTTGAATCTCTCCAAGACCTCGGCAGAGATTTTCTCCATCTTCGATTCGCTCTTGATATCAATCCTAAGACCCGTCAGCTTAGATCCCAAGCGTACATTTTGCCCTCTCTTGCCAATGGCCAGAGAGAGTTGATCATCGGCGACCACCACATCCATGTGACGGTTCTCTTCCTCATACTCCACTCTTGAAATCTTCGCCGGGGCGAGAGCGTTGCAGACGTATTTGATCGGATCCTGGGACCACGGAATGATGTCAATCCGTTCGCCGCGGAGTTCCTGTACGACGCTCTGGACGCGAGATCCTTTCATCCCGACACAGGCGCCCACGGGATCCACGTCCCGGTCCGAACTGTAAACAGAAATCTTGGCCCTTTCTCCGGGTTCCCGGGCTGCGTTGACAATCTTAATGATCCCCTCGGAAATTTCTGGAACTTCGAGTTCGAAGAGCTTGATCAGAAAGCCCGGATGGGTTCGCGAAAGAAAAACCTGTGGCCCTTTGCTGTTCTTCTGGACATCGAGAATGTAAGCCCGAATCCGGTCTCCTTGCCGATAGACCTCTCCGGGAATCTGCTCCTTCGTCTGAAGGACGGCCTCCGCTCGCCCAATCGTCACATACACATTCCCCCGTTCCATTCGTTGAACGGTGGCACTAACGAGATCTGCTTTTCGGCCCTTAAATTCGTTGTAAACGTTGTCTCGTTCCGCTTCCCGCACTTTTTGGAGAATGACTTGTTTTGCGGTTTGCGCCCCAATCCGGCCTAAATCCGTGCTGAGTTTCACGCCCAAGCTATCCCCGGGTTCCACTTCGGTATCCAGCGCTTTCGCCTCTTCAAGAGAAATCTCGAGGTCAGGGTCCGATACTTCCTCCACCACTTGCTTGAATTGAAACAATTCCACCTCGCCTGCTTCTTCATTGTAACGAACTTCGATGTCTCCCTGGTGTCCATACTTCTTTCGAGAGGCCGTGAGCACCGCTTGTTCGAGGGCTTCGATGATGACCTTTCGGTCAATCCCCTTATCCTTTCCCACCTGATCGATAATAAAACTAAGATTGGATGGCATAGACGCTCTCTCCCTTAAAATTCAACTTCCAAATTCGCTCTGGCAATGTTGGGCAGATGGATCTCGACGATTCCCTCATCCGTTTCCATTTCAATCCGGCCTTCCACGCATTTGAGAAGCTTTCCTTTGAAACTCTTCTGCTTGCCGATCGGTTCCATCGTCTTAACCTTGATGCGTCGCTCAGAAAACCTGATGAAGTCCCGCTCATTCTTGAGAGAGCGGTCCAGCCCAGGAGACGAAACTTCCAGGTGATAAGGATTCTCTATAAAATCCTCAACGTCCAAACTCCGACCTATTTCCCGGCTCATTCGTGTGCAATCGTCTAACGTAACCCCACCACTTTTATCTAGGGTGAGGCGAAGAACCCAGCCTCCTGCCTCCCTGCGAAACTCTACCTCTACGAGGTCCATGCCCTCACTGATCAGGATAGAGTCTGCAATCGCCCTCACACGATCAATGATCTCTTGGGTCACTCTGGTCTTTCACCCCTAGCTAAACTGGGCCTTAACAAAAAAGCGGGCCAGAAAAGCCCGCTTTTTGAGCAGACCCGATTTTTTACAAGTTATAAATAGCACAATTTATTGAAGAATGCAAGCAAAATATTTTGGCAAGTTCCCTTTCGGCTTTCCAGGGAGTAGGCAGTTTATCCGCTTTCTTTCCCGCAGGAATCAGGGTGTTTCCTTGTAGGGTTGGTCGAGAGAGAGCCGGCGTAGGGCATGGATTTCCTGCTCCAGTCTCTCGATGGTTTTCTGGTTCTGGCGGAGATTCCTCTTGAGTTGAAACCGGCTATAGATATCCCCCAGACCTCCAATCAACATGCCGATAAATAAAGAAAGAAGAATGGGCAAAAAGAGGGGAACTCCAGAAATCGCCATCCACTGTTCACTTCGGATCGGGTAGAGGCCGAATTGAAGCGTGACCTCATCTTTGTTCTGGATGGAAAACAGGATGGCGAAGATGAAAATGATCATCCACAAAAGGGTCTTCATCCATGTCATGTTTTGAGTCCTCCTCCCATGTGTCCCGAGAGGTCTTGGAAAGCGCGATGGAGTTTTCGATAGGTCTCTTCCACGAACTCCGGGATCACTTTTGTGTCACTCAGAACCGGCATAAAATTGGTATCTCCCGACCAGCGTGGAACGACATGGAGGTGCAAGTGTTCCATGCCAGCTCCTGCGACCTTTCCAAGATTGATTCCTACGTTATACGCGTCA
>Ga0315287_10005748_pt1 | contig 12261 bp, 9 predicted proteins | sample YL17G11_0_MG_FD_205037 | JGI IMG/M metagenome (GOLD analysis project Ga0315287, IMG submission 205037) | Sediment microbial communities from Yellowstone Lake, YNP, Wyoming, USA - YL17G11_0 | ecosystem: Environmental > Aquatic > Freshwater > Lake > Sediment | place: USA: Wyoming | collected...
CGAGATCGGCCTCTCGGGCGTTCCGATCTACAACGTCAACAACAACTGTTCGACGGGCTCGACGGCGCTGTTCATGGCCAAGCAGCTCGTCGAAGGCGGGATCGTCGAGTGTGCGATGGCGCTTGGCTTCGAGAAGATGGAGAAGGGCTCGCTCGGCATCAAATACACCGATCGCACCATTCCGCTCGACAAGCACATGAAGACGATGGTCGATCTGCGCGGCTTTGCGAAGGCGCCCGCCGCGCCGCAGATGTTCGGCAACGCGGGTCGCGAGCACATGGAGAAGTACGGCACCAAGCCCGAGGTGTTCGCGAAGATCGGTTACAAGAACCACAAGCACTCGGTGAACAATCCGTACTCGCAGTTCCAGCAGGAGTACAGCCTCGAAGACATCCTGAATGCGCCGATGGTCTTCGAGCCGCTCACCAAGCTGCAGTGCTGCCCGACCAGCGACGGCGCCGGGGCAGCGATCGTCGCGAGCGAGGACTTCGTCAAGAAGCACAACCTGATGGGTCAGGCGATCGAGATTGCCGGCATGGCGATGGCGACCGACCTGCCGAGCACCTTCGACGAGAAGAGCTGCATCAAGATGGTCGGCTTCGACATGTCGCAGATGGCGGCGCGCAAGGCGTACGAGCAGGCCGGCATCGGCCCGGAGAACGTGCAGGTCGTCGAGCTGCACGACTGCTTCAGCGCGAACGAGCTGATCACCTACGAAGCGCTCGGGCTCGCGGCGATCGGCAAGGGCGGCGATCTCGTCAACGAGGGCGCAACGACCTACGGCGGCAAGTGGGTCGTCAATCCGTCGGGCGGTCTGATCTCCAAGGGCCACCCGCTCGGCGCGACCGGTCTCGCGCAGTGCGCGGAGCTGACCTGGCAGCTGCGCGGCACCGCGGACAAGCGCCAGGTCGCCGGTGCGAAGGCGGCGATTCAGCACAACATCGGGCTCGGCGGTGCGGCGGTGGTGGCGGTGTATCGGAAGCCGGAGTAGTCGGCGCGCTGCATCGAAGTTGGAACAGGAAGCAGGCCCGGAGGCGCGAGTCTCCGGGCCTTTTTTTCCGTCGCGATCAGGGCGTGACGATCGGGAACTGTCCGTCGCTGCGGTCGAAGAGCGAGAAGAACGAGAGCAACTCGAGGCGGCTGCCCGTCACCGCGAGATCGTCCGAGAAGATCATCTCGCGCAGCCCGGCCTGCCCGGTCGCCAGCTGCACCAGGAAGTCGCGTGTGAGGCTCACCGTCGCGACCGCCGCGGGATCGGCGTCGCGCTGGTGATGGTGCAGCACCGCGTTCTCCAGCGTGACGACGTGGGTCTCGCCCAGATCGGTGAACACGAAGTTGACCGCCAGCTGCTTGCCGTCGGCCTTGGTGGCGTCGAGCCGGGTCGCCAGCGAGTCGAAGAATTCGCCCGCCGGCAGGTGGCGCAGCAACTCCGCCGCGGCGGCGATCTTCGGCCCTCCGCTCTGCACGCCGCGGCGCAATTCCAGCGCGCCGGTCAGGTAGAAGTCGCGCCAGGGACCCGACTCGGCCTGGTAGCCGAGCTGGTCGTAGACACCGGCGAGCGTTTCACGCGCATCCTTGTTCTCCGGCTCCGCGAACACGAGCTGGTTCAGCAGCATCGCGGCCCAGCGGTACTCGCCGCGTTCGGCGGCCTCGCGGCCCTTGCGCAGCACCTCGCCACCGCCACCCATGGCTTCGACGTAGTGCTGGGCCGCTTCGACCGGCGGAAGCGGGTTCAGGTGAGCGGGATTGCCGTCGTACCAGCCGAAGTACGCCTGGTACACCGCTTTCGTGTTGTGGCTCACGGTGCCGTAGTAGCCGCGGTTCGCGAAGGTCGTGCGCAGCGTGGACGGCAACTCGACCGTCTCTGCGATCTCCTCAGGACCGAGGCCAGCATTCGCGAGGCGCAGCGTCTGGTCGTGCAGGAAGCGATAGACGTCGCGCTGCTTCTTCAGATAGTCGAGTACGCGCGCGTTGCCGGTGATGGGCCAGCTGTGGCTCGCAAACACTACTTCGGCGTCGCTGAAACGCTGGATCGCGTCATCGATGTAGCCGCTCCAGGCGAGCGCATCGCGCACCTTCGCACCGCGCAGCGTGTAGAGGTTGTGCATCGTGTGCGAGACGATCTCGGCGCCGCACCAGGCCTTGTGATCCGGCAGGTAGAAGGTCAACTCGGTGGGCGCCTCCGAGTGCGGCACGAATTGGAACACGAAGCGGACGCCGTCGACCGTCAGCTCCTGCCCGGTCCGATCGACGATTTCGGTGGCTTCGAGAATCCCGAAGGTGCCGCGCACGGGCGCCTTGCCGAGCCCCGTATCGACATGACCCCGCGCCGACCGCTCGAGCGGCATCCCGTACATGAAGCTCGCGCGACGCCCCATCGCGACACCCGCGAGCACGTTCTCGCTGGTCGCTTCCTCGACGAATCCGCGCGGCGCGATGATCCGAATGCCGCGTTGCGAAGCCTCGTCCGGCAACACACCCGCAATGCCACCGAAATGGTCGATGTGGCTGTGCGTGAAGATCACCGCGACGATCGGCGCGTCGCCGAGATGTTTTCGGGCGAGTGCGAGCGCCGCCGCCGCGGTCTCGCTCGCGGTGAGCGGATCGACGACGATCCACCCGCTGCTGCCGCGGATCAGGCTCATGTTCGCGACGTCGTAGCCGCGCACCTGGTAGACACCGTCGGTCACCTGGAAGAGACCGTGGACACTGTTGAGCTTCGCCTGGCGCCAGAGGCTCGGATTCACGCTCGGCGGCGCGTCCCCGGTGACGAAGGCGTACGAGCGGGCTTCCGAGATCGTCTCGCCCGCAGCGTTCTTCACGACGAAGTCCGGATCGCTCGCGACGAGGCCGCGCTTCGCGTCCTCGAAGTCCTGTTGGTCGGCGAGCGGCAGCGACTGCGCGACGGCGGTGTTCGACGCCTCCGTGAAGCGGGTCGGAGCGGTGTTGCCCTGCGCGGGGGCACTGCCGTCAGCGCCGGAGCGCTGCGTATCGGTATGAACGGCTTCCCGATCGCCGCACCCCGCGAGCGGCAGCACGACCAGCGAGGCGAGGCAAAGCGTGCGTCGAGCGTTCATCGGGTTCCCTCCGTATGGATGCAAGGCCCGGCTCGATGTCGGCAAGCGCCGGCTCGCGCGAGGTCTCACCCGCGCGCGAAAAACAACCAGTTCGTCTCGGTTTCCCCGACGACGCCGTTTTCGAATTGCACCGGCTCGACGCGGACTTCGCGAAAGACGCGCCGCAGCGCCTTTTCGAAGGTCGCGCTGTCGGCGTACGACCACACACCGAGCACGCCGCCCTCCGCGAGATGCCGCTTTGCCAACGCGAGTCCCTCCTCGGTGTAGAACGAGGCGTTCGCGTCGCCGAGCTGCTCGTCGGGGGAGTTGTCGACGTCGATCAGGATCACGTCGTGGAGCCGCTCGGGCACGCTCGCGAGCAGGCGATAGACGTCGCCCGGGAGCACCGCGAAGCGCGTATCGGCCTGCAGCTCGCCGGCGAGCGGCACGAGGCCGCGCATGAGCCAGTCGATCACTGGCGGCAGGAACTCGACGACGTCCACGCGCGCGACGCGTTCGCAGCGCAGCGCTTCGCGAGCCGTGTAGCCGAGACCGAGCCCGCCGACGAGCACCCGCAAGCCATGCCCTTCGTGCATCGCGAATGCGTGGAACGCGAGCGCTCGCTCCGAATCCGTGACGCAGCTGCTCATCAGGAAGCGATGATCGAGCGTGATCTCGGTCACGAAGCCGTCCGCTTCGGACGCCGCATGGCGCCGCCGCAGGCAGATCATCCCGATCGGACTCGGCTCATACGCGAGGATCTCGAACTCGGGTGCGTCGCTGATGGAAATTCTTCCGTCCCGATGGCTACGCGCGAGCCCTGCGCAGCGTCACGAGCGCCGCGAGCGCTGCCGCGCCGATCAGCGCGGCGCCGGGCTCGGGCACGCTGACGTCGAGCTGTGTCTTGTTCCAGACTTCGCCATCCTCGGCGCCGTTGCCGTCGAACGCGTTCATCGCGGCGAGCAGCAGCAGCGGTCCGGGGTTCTGGCAGTTGAGCACCAGGAACTGGTAGCTCCACACGCCCACCAGTGTCGAAGGCGGCGGATCGCCGCTGTAAGAGTGCGAGAGGGCGAGGTTGTTCGCGTCGAAGGGCTCCGGCGGGAACCCCATCTTGTCCACCGGTGAGAACTTCTCGAGCATGCATCCTGTCGCATTCGGCGCCCCGATCGCGACGTTCATGCCAGCGCCCATCAGGGGAGGGGATTGGACCGGAATTGAAACGGTGTAGAAACCAACGCCTTGCGGGGCGAGATCGACCTGCGTCGGTCCGGCGATCGTAACCGTGAGCGCCGGGTCGAGGGCCTGCGTGTGACAATCCCCTGCCGCGCCGCCGTCCGGGGAACCGCATCCAATCGGCGGAAACGTGGCGCGCGAATCGATGCCTGCTGCCTTGCCGAAGGCGGAACCCGCGAACAGCAGCGACATCATGACCACAACCAATCTCGGCATCGAAGCTTCTCACTTTCCCGCGAATTCGAAGTCATAGGTGGCAGACAATGTTACCGATTGATCGTGGCCGTCGAGGTTGGGCTCGTCTAACTGCGCGCCGTCGTGATAGCGATCGAAGCGATAGGCGAGGCCGACGCGCAGATCGGGGCGAACTTGCACACCGAGCGCCGCTTCGATCGATGTCTGGCTGATGTCGATCTCGTTCGGCGGGTTCAGCGCGGCGGCGGTCGAACCGCCATCGTCGAAGTTGCCATCGGCGAGCGTCAGCCAGCCGCCGAGCGAAAAATCGATGCGTCGCGTCAGTTGCTGCGTGCCCCCCACTGCGAAGACCTGGACGTGGCTCTGCCATCCGAGATCCGAATCGATGTAGAAGCGCACGAACGCCGCGCCGTTCGGTCGCGGCACGTTCGAGCGCAGGTGCGGGAAGTCCTGGCGATCCCATTGCTCCGTAAAGCTCAGATAGACCGTGGTCGATGCGGTGGGCACCGCCGTCAGCGAAGCGCCGATGTCCGCATTGCGGCGTTCGTAGTTCTTGCTCTGCGAGCGGCCCGGGAAGGTGCTCGTGAGCACGAAGTCGTTGCTCGACCCATCGCTCCAGTGGCCGAACACCGACACCGTGATCGGTACGGGCGCGCGGAATCCCTGCGAGACGCGCGCTTCGGCGTACGCGGCGCGCTCGAGTTCCGTGGGCATGCCGACTGCCGGCGACCACGCGAAGCCGCCTTCCGCCGAAATGCGCAGCCGCCGCAACAGCCGCGCATGGCCGCGCAGGTAGGCCGTAGCGGTGCGGCTGTGGTCGCGAACCAGCGAGACCTCGGGGGTGATCGCGCGCTGCGGAATGCCGTCGGCTGCGACGGTCAGTGGGTAGTCGAGATCGCGATCGACGTCGCGATAGCGGAAGCCAGTCGCGACGCGCGCACCCGGTGCGGGCAGCGCCGCCATCTCGATGCCGGCATTCACGTCGCGTAGTTCGCGTAGGAACGGCGCGATCTGCGTGCGGTTGTCGTCCGCGAAGAGCGCCGTGTCGAGCGGAAGATCGTTGTGGCGCAGCGACGCCTTGCCGAACGCATCGATGCCGAGCCAACTCGTGATCGGCAGGTCTGCGGCGCCGTGCGCGGAGATCGTCGTCGTGTGGTTGTCGTCGAGGCCCGCTTGCTGCTCGAGCGGCGTGCGCCGGCCTGTCTGCCAGAGTCGCGTCGCGAACGCGCCGCCATGCACCGTCGCATCGCCGATGCGGCGCGAAACGCGCACTGTGCCGGTGAGGCGATTCGTGTCGGGCACGAAGAACAGTGCGCGCAGCGCCGCCTCTGCGGTGGGCTCGACTGCGGGATCGATCGCCGTGAGGTCGCCGACGAGGGTCAGCGGCGCGTTCTCGCGGAACGTCTGGTACGCGACGTCCATCACGCTCGTCGCAATGCCAAAGGGCTCGGCGACGACACGCCCGCCAAGCGTCGTCACGTCCTGATCGAGCTTGCGCGTGCGCCCGCGGAAGCGCGCGTCTTCGGGACCGTCGCCCACTTCGTCTGGATCGAGCAGGTAGCGATCCTGGTGCTGGCCGGTGCGCGACTCCTGGCTGCCGTAGAACGAGAGCTGCGACAACGGCGCCAGCGGCTGGCCGAACGCATCGGGGCGCAGCTGGATCCCGCCGCCGCCGCCGTAGCGACGCACGAAGAACAGATCGTCGGGTTGCGAGTCGTCGTTCCAGTGCGAGCCGAGCCGCGGCAGAACGGAGACGCCGGTGTCACCGGTGCCGACGGGTGTCACGAGCAGATCGGCGGTGCGGAAGCGGTGCGCCTGTCCTGCGATGCGCAGGCCGCGCCAGTCGACATCGAGGAGTGTGTGCTCTCCGTACGCATAGGGAGCCCATCGTTCGACCTGGAACAGGTACGTGTCGTCGTCGCGGACGTAGCCGAGGTCCGCGTGCAGCAGGTCGAGGAACCACGGGATCTCGGATTCCTTGTTCGTCAGCAATTGCCACTGATCGAACCAAGATGTCAGGTCTGGATCGCCGAAGTGCTTGCTCGGGTCGTGCAACGTGAGACCGGGCGTCGCGGTGCCGCGCCACTGCTGCGCGGCTGCGGGCCACGCGAGCGCGAAGGCCAGCCCGACGCAGCACGTGACGATCTCAGTGCTGCAGCGTTTCATCGGTGTACGAGCCGTGGATTGCGCCATGGCAGTTGGTGCAGCCTCGCAGGAAGGTGCGCGCTTCGAGCGGCTTCACGGCCGCGCCGCTGCCGGCGGGCGGGAAGTCTTGCGTCGCGCCCGTGTTGCCGCGAATGCCGGTGCCCGCCGTGTTGTGGTGCCACTGATCTGCGAGCGTGTGACAGCCGAGGCAGACGACGGGCTGCGGAGCCGAGAGCAGTGCATTCGACGGCGCGCCGTGCGGGTCGTGGCACTCGGTGCAGTCCTCGACGACGGGTTCGTGCTCGAACACCCAAGGACCGGCCTGCTCTTGATGGCAACCGACGCAGCGCTGGTTCGCATCGCCCGCACGCACGCGCGCGTCGCCGTGCGGATCGTGACAGCTGGTGCAGGACAGCTGGCCCTCGTTCACTGGATGGTGCGACGGGAACTGGAAGCGCGCGGCCACGTCGTCGTGACACTCGATGCACAGCCGCGAGCCATCGTCACCGAGAAATAAACCGGGCGGCGCTGCGCTGCGCGGCGCGAGCGCCGTGCCGCGTGCGCGGCGCAGGTGGTGGCGCGACGGCTCGTGCACGTTGTGGCAATCCGAGCAGAGCAGGCCCGCGCGGGCGTGCTCGCCGGTGCCCCATTCGAGGTGCGTGTCGCGACCGCGCTCGTGGCACGCGAGACAGTCGTTGGCGCCCGGGAAGCGGATGTCTTCGGGCTCTTGGCTCTCGGCGTGCAACGAACCGCCGCCGTGGCAGGCTTCGCAATCGGCGTGATAGGAGGCGATCCGTTCATGGCCTTGCACCTTCGCATGGCAGCCCGCGCACTCGACCGCACCGATCGGTTCCGCGTCCTTAACGGTGGCGACGCGGCGCGGAGCGAGCGGCGTCCAGGCCAGCGCGCACGCGACGAGAGCGACGCAGCCGATGCCGCCGATGACCGCGTACCGCTTCGCTGCGACGCTGCTCACGCTCTCCGCACCCGCACTCTCGCGTTCTGAGGGGCGATTCGCGGCGCATCGTAGCCCGCTTCACAGCGTAAGCGGGGCCGTACCGGGTTCGTCTCTCTCGCGAGCGGCACTATGCTGCGGCGCGATCGCGGGGTCGCCGCGCGGCCCCAGCATGAGGAGCGAAGCGATGGTGCAGCGACCGATCGAAGTGCAGCCTCTGGCTGGATCGTTGGGTGCGGAGTTGTCGGGCGTGGATGTCGCGGTGGCGCAGGGCGACGCGACGCTGCGCGAACTTCGCAATGCGCTGCTCCGCTACGGCGTGATCGTGCTGCGCGACCAGAAGCTCACGCGCGAGGCGCAGCTCGCATTCGCGCGCCAGCTCGGTACGCCCGAGGTGCATCCGATCGCGAACGGGATGGCGGAGCATCCGGAACTGATCCGCGTTCTGAAACCCGCCGGTGAGCGCGCGTTCTTCGGGACGTCCTGGCATACCGACAACAGTTTCTTCGAGAAGCCGACCTCGGTAACGATCCTCTACGGCGAGACGGTGCCGCCCGTGGGCGGCGACACGATCTACGCATCGATGGAGCTTGCCTACGAGACGCTTTCCGCCCCAATGAAAGCGCTGGTCGAACCGCTCGTCGCGGTGCACAGCGCCTCGCGCGCCTATGACCCGCGCACCACCGGCGACGCCAAGTACAGAGGCGAAGCCCCGATCACCTACACCTACTCGGACGCGATCTATCATGAGGTGGAGCATCCGGTCGTGCGCACCCATCCCGAGACGGGGCGCAAGAGTCTCTACGTGAACGCGATGTTCACGCAGCGCATCGTCGGGCTCGCATCGCACGAGAGCGACGCGCTGCTCGCGATGCTGTTTGCGCATGCGGCGCGTCCCGAGTTCAGCTGCCGGCTGCGCTGGGCACCCGGCTCGCTCGCGCTTTGGGACAACCGCAGCGTGCAGCACTACGCGATCGACGACTATGCCGACTTCGAACGCGTCATGTACCGCGTGACACTCGAAGGAACGCGTCCGGCCCGATGACGGCGATAACGGGCCTGCGACTGCTCGTGCTCGATGCTTACGCGCCGGAAGGGCGCGCCGCCGTGCGCGGCGCCGGTGGAACCGAGGCCGGTCGACTCTACGAGCGGATGTTGCGCGCGCTCACCCGCGACGCCGTGATCGGCGTCGCGTATCCGGCCGATCCCGATCCGCAGTTGCCGTCGGGCGTTGCGCTCGCGGACTACGACGGCATCTGCTGGACCGGCTCGAGCCTCACCATCCACGAGACGGACGACGTGCGCGTGCGCCGTCAGCTAGAGTTCGCGCGCGCCGTCTACGACGCGGGCCTTCCGAGCTTCGGAAGCTGCTGGGCCGCGCAGCTCTCGGTGGCGGCGGTTGGCGGCCGCTGCGCGGCGAGCCCGAAGGGACGCGAGTTCGGCGTTGCGCGCCGCATCACGCTGTCGGCTGCGGGTCGCGCGCATCCGCTGTATCGCGGCAAGCCGTCCTGCTTCGACGCGTTCACGAGTCATGCGGACGAAGTCGTCGAGCTATGCGACGGGGCGCAGTTGCTGGCGTCGAATGAGTGGAGCGTCGTACAGGCGGTCGCGGTCGAGCATGGTCGCGGTCGCTTCTGGGCGCTCCAATATCACCCGGAGTACGACGCGCACGAGGTTGCCGCGCTCTGCCGCATCCGCAAACGCGAACTCGTTGGCCAGGGAACCTTCGCGGACGATGCCGCGGCCGATGCCTACGCCGCGCGGCTCGAAGCGCTGCACGCCAATCCCAAGCGCGCCGATCTGGCAGCGGAGTTGGGGATCGACGCGGATCTGCTCGACCCGGAGCAGCGAACGATCGAAGTTCGCAACTGGCTGGCGTCGCTCAAACCTACAGACCCCGGTAGATCCAGATCGCGACGATCGCGGTGAGCGCGAGGACGGTGTAGACGAAGGCGGTCTGCTCGTCGTTCTCGATCACGCGGTCGAGCCGCCAGAGCGGCGTCTGCGTTTGCGACGGCGGGTGCCACGGCGAGAGACGTGGAATGATCGCAGGCACCGCGGCGCGATAGCTGCGGAACGCATCGCCGTAGATTGCCTCGAGTCGCTCCGACTCGACGCGTTCCTTGTAACGCAGGTAGTAACCGAAGTAGAAGGCGAGCCCGAGCGGGATCACGATCATCGCGACCATCCGTCCGGCCACCGACGCGAAACCGCAGCCCATGAGCAGCGAGCCCGCGTAGAGCGGATGCCGCAGGTGGGCGTAGGGACCGGCCGTCGTCAGCTCGTCGGTCTTCAGCAGGTAACCGGTCGCCCACAGCCGCAGCGCCTGCCCGATCGCGATCGCCACGAACCCGGCGGCGAAGAGGGCGGGCTCAGGTCGCGCCGCGAAGAGCGCTGCCGCGCCCGCCAGATACAGCAACCCCGTCCGCGGCTTCAGCGTCTTCCGCCGAAACGGGTGTCGAAACAGCGGCTTGCGCTTGCTCGGAAGCTCGTTCGCGAGATCGTCCCGCAACATCGTGCGCGGCATTCTAGCCGGCAATTCTCCCGCAACTCGCAGAGAAAGAGCAGAAAGGGAGGAGAAAGGGGACGGTCCTCGCCGTGGACGAACCGAGGACTTGGGGGACAGACCTCCGCCCCGGGGCTGTGCATCGGGTCGCGGGGAGTTCACACTCGCAGGATCCATGGTCGCACCGCCCCCCGCACCGCCTGCCGCCGTACTCGAGCTGACGCTCGCGGCCGAGGCGATCCCGCGGCTGCGACGCCACCCGCTGCTCGCCGCGTTGACCCAGGGTCGACCGCGGCGTAGCCGCGAACGCGCGGTCTACTTCGACACGCCGGACCTCGCACTCGCGCGGGCCGAACTCACGCTGTGCGTGCGACGCGTCGGTCGGATGGCGGTGCAGACCGTGTCGCGCCTGCGCGCTGCGAGGGCCGCCGAGCCCGCGCCGGTCGACACGGTGCTCGCGAGCGATGCGCCCGACCTCGCGCGCATCCCCGATCCGGAACTGCGCGCGCGCGTCGCCGAGTGTGTTGCGGGGCGACCGCTGATGCCCGCGTTCGAGGTGGAGATTGCCCGTGAGACGCGCGTGCTTCGCGAAGACGGCAACGAGATCGGATTTGCGCTCGAAGCGGGCGAAGTGCGCACCGCGCGTGGAGCGGTCCCGGTCTGCACGCTAGCGCTCACCGCACACGTGGGCGATCCCGGCTATCCCGCGCAGTTCGCGCTCGAACTGCTCGAAGCGCTGCCGTTGCGACCGGCCGCCGCGCGCCCGGCCGAGCGCGCGTGTGGACTGTTGCTCGGCGATGACGCCCGACCTCGCAAGGCTGGGACGGTCGATGTTGCGCCCGACGCGACGCTCGAAGATCTGCTCGTCGCGGTGATCTCCGGCTGCCTGCGCCAGATCGGCGACAACGAGGCCGCGGCTGCGCTGGGCGTCGATCCCGAAGGCGTCCACCAGTTGCGCGTCGGCGTGCGACGACTGCGTTCGGCGCTGTCGTTTTTTGGGCCGGTGCTGCCCGATCGACAGCGAATCGCGTTGCGTGAATCGATGCTGTGGCTCGGCCGCGCGCTCGGTCCCGCGCGCGACCTCGATGTCTTCGCCAGCGAGTGGCTCGCACCGGCGCGCAGCGCCCGCGCGGGCGACCCGGTGCTCGCGCGCTTCGATGACGAGGTCCGCATGCAGCGCGCGGCGCAATACGAACAGGTGCGCGAGGCGCTGCGCTCGGATCGCTACCCGCGGCTGCTGCTCGAAGTGCGGCGTTGGCTCGCGCGCAGTGCATGGCGCGAGCAGCCGCTCTCCGCCACGTCGGCGTCACTGTTCCTGCCTGCACGAGACTACGCAGCTCTGCGTCTCGAACGCCGTCATCGCAAGGCGCGCAAACTCGCGCGACGTATTGCGACCGCGACGCCCGAGTTGCGCCACCAGCTGCGCATCCAGCTGAAGAAGCTGCGCTACGCGGCGGAGTTCACGCAGGGCCTGTTCCCGGAGAAGAAGGCGCGCCGCTATGCGCGCCGCCTCGCCGCGCTGCAGGACGCGCTCGGTGTCGCGAACGACGCGGTCGTCGCCGAGCGCGTCGCCGGGGAGCTCGCTTCGCTGCTCGGCGCCGGCCACGATCTGTTGCGCGCCGCCGGCTTCCTCGCGGGCTGGGCCGCCCACGCCGGGGATCGCGAAATCGCGGCGCTCCCGAAACTCTGGCAGCGCTTCGAAACCGCGGGCCGCTTCTGGCCGAAGCGTTAGCTTGCGCGCCCCAAGAAGATCGGACTCGTCGGCTATCCCGGGGCGGGCAAGAGCACCGTGTTCGGCGCCCTGACCGGGCTGCCGGTCGAGGCGCACGGCGCTGGCGACAAGGCGCGCCTCGGCGCGGTCAAGGTGCCCGACGCGCGCGTCGATGCGCTCGCGACACTCTACAACCCGAAGAAGAAAACCTACGCGGAGATCGCGTTCACGGATCTCGCAGGCGGACACGGCGACGGCCCGGGCCGCGGCGTGCTGAACGCGATGCGCCCGCTCGACGCGCTCTGTCAGGTCGTGCGCGCATTCCCGGACGCGGCGGGCGACGCTCCCGACGCGCTCGGCGAGATCACCGGCCTCGCGACAGAGACGATCCTCGCCGATCTCGAGGTCATCGAGTCGCGCATGAAAAAGATCGCGAAGGACCCGGCCGGCAAGGCCGAGC
>Ga0315287_10005750_pt1 | contig 12256 bp, 13 predicted proteins | sample YL17G11_0_MG_FD_205037 | JGI IMG/M metagenome (GOLD analysis project Ga0315287, IMG submission 205037) | Sediment microbial communities from Yellowstone Lake, YNP, Wyoming, USA - YL17G11_0 | ecosystem: Environmental > Aquatic > Freshwater > Lake > Sediment | place: USA: Wyoming | collected...
ATCTTCGAAGCCCCGATCCGTGCCGACGACATCCCGGGAAACTGCTTGCTGCGCAGCAAAATCCGCACCGCCACGGCTCAGCATTACGACGCCGTGCCGGGACGCAGCGCCATCATAGAGGGCTATTGTGATGGATTTGTTATTTCCGGTGGCGTCTCGCGCGTCGTTGGTGACAGTTTTTCCTCGGCGACCGCCAATATGCCCTTTTTCCTGCAAATGGTTGGGACCGGAATCACAACTTGCATGGCACTTCACTTGGGCGCGACATTATCCCACGCGCAATGGCCAGCCGTCACCTGCCACGAGTTGTACGGGCACAACTTATTGACTAAGCGCATTGAAGTGCAAGGTGGTTATGCCCGTGTCCCAGATGCCCCAGGGCTTGGGGTCGAGATTGACGAGGCTGCACTGGAGCGCTACCGGATCGACGAAGCCGATCTATTTCTACCTCGTCATCTAGTTGTATTTAGCCGAGCCTGCGGAGTCAACGTGTATTTTGCTGACACGACTAACTGGACATCTCCCTTCTGGGCCTTTTTTGCCAAGAACAACCAGCCAGTCTATGAGCGAGGAAATCACATCGAATACGTACCGGACGACGGTAGTCCGGAATTTGCCGATCTCTATGCCAAGGCGCGGATTTCGCCGGTCTTCAGTCGGGCTGCCGATTGAAATTCTAGCGTTGCCACGGTATTGATCGCGCTCTGTCTTGCCTGATGTAAAGCTGGCGAGTTCTGTGGCACTACGTGGATGCCTATGGCTTGCGACGGTCCATTCTATTCAAGGAGCTTCTCTTGAGAACCGATCTCCCCGTCTACATCGTCAACGACGCCATCCCCGACTTCATCGCTTTCCTCCGTGAGCGCGGGCTGAGCCGTTTCTTGCTCATCGCCGACACCAACACCTATCCTGCGTTGGGCGCTCGCGCCGAGGCGGCGCTGCGCGACCAGGGCTGGGATGTGCGCACCGCCATCCTCGAAGGCGATGACGTGGTCGCGGATGCCTATTACATGCAGAAAACGCTGCTCGCGACTGATGCCACCTCGCGCACTTACGTCGCGGTCGGCTCCGGCACGATCACCGATATCGCGCGTTTTCTGAGCCATCGCTCGGCGCAGAAGTTCATCTCGCTGCCGACGGCCGCCTCGGTGGACGGCTTCACCTCCATCGGCGCGCCGATCGTGGTGGACGGCGCCAAGATCACGCTGCTGACGCACGGGCCGCTGGGCGTCTTCGCCGACCTGCCGACCCTCTGCGCCGCGCCACGGGCGATGATCGCGGCCGGCTTCGGCGATCTGATCGCCAAGCTGACTTCGGTGGCCGACTGGGAGCTAGGGAGCCTGCTGTGGGGCGAGCCGTACGACGCGGCCATCGCCAAACGCTCGCGCGACGCAGCGTGGAACGCCGTACATCAACTCGACAGCATCGCCAACGCCGAATGCGACGGGGTCAAGACGCTCATGGAAGGGCTGATCGAGTCCGGCTTTTGCATGCTCGACTTCGGCGAGACGCGACCGGCCTCCGGCGCGGAGCACCACATTTCGCACATGTGGGAGATGCTGCTGCTGCGCGAAGGGCGCCACTCGGTGCTGCACGGCGCGAAGGTCGGCGTGGCGGTGATCATCAGCGCGCAGCGTTACGACGCGATCAGGACGATGAGCCGCGCCGAGGCTGAAGCTCGGCTGGCGCGCGCCGTCCTGCCCGATCGAGATGCCGAGATCGCCAACATCCGCCTGGGTTTCCCGCACATGGTGGATGAGCTGGCCGGCATCCAGGCGCCGTTCCTGGATATGTCCCAGGCCGATTTCGCCGCGCTGAAAGCTGCCATCCTGGACAACTGGCCGGCGATCCAGTTGATCGCGGCAACTGTGCCGTCGGCGGCCGAGGTGACCGCCTGGCTGCGCAGCATCGACGGCCCGGTGACGGCATCCGAGGTCAGCCTGAGCGGAGAGGAATATGAGTTGGGCAAGCGGTACGGCCACTACTACCGCAACCGCTTCTCGAACGCCAAGCTGAGCCGGATGCTGGGGATCGCCTAGCAAGGGAGTTCACCACAAAGGCCCAAAGACACGAAGAAACACAAAGGAATCGGTGCTCTTTGTGTCTTTGGTGACTTCGTGCCTCTATGGTGAGTGGCTTTTTCGGATTGTCCGGGCGGTATGATATGGAACGCTCAGACGATAGCATTGCCGAGTGGCTGTTCGCCAATGGTGGACCGATCATCCGCTACCGAGTCGCGACCGAATTGCTGGCGGATCGCGGCGACATCGACCGTGCGCAACTCGAACGCGACCTCCTGGCCTGTCCCGAAGTCAAGCGATGGCTGACCAACCTGGGGCAGGGGCCGATCCATCACAGTCGTGACACCTCGGCCGAGAACGCCCTGGGCAAGCTGCTGGAGTACGGGCTGCGATCTGACGTGGCGGATCTCGATGAGAAGGTCCAGCCGTTCTTTGCCCGCTATGGCGACTTCGACGATGCCCTCGTCCTGACGCCATGCCTGGTGCGCGCGGGCTACAGCCGGCATCCCGTCGTGGTCGAGTGGTTCACCCGGCGCATGGCGGCGCTCCATCGCACGGCACAGCGAGGCGCGTTCGACTTCTGCCTGAACGAAGCGGAAGCCGCCGATGTGCCCAAAGCCTGGCGCGGCAAGCCCATCTACCGTGCCGACTCCAACCCGGTCGGCACCGACTGCCCGCTGCCGACCTGTTTCGATTTCTACGCCCTGGCGTATTGGCCCAAAGACGATCCGGCGACGAACCGGATGATCGAGGATATCGTCCGGTTCATCAGCGCTCCGGCCTTCCAGTCCACGGTGGGCGGATATATCTGGGATCGTGCCCTCAGACGCTGCTATGCGGCCGGACGAACCGTTCTGGCCTGTGTTGCGCCGGAGCGCCTTGTTTTGTTCCTGGAGCTCGGGGCGCGTTTCGCTGCCGTCCGCGCTGCGCCCTGGTTCCAGGAAGGGCTGGCGCAACTGGAAGGCTATCGGACGCCGCGGGGCACGTATCGTTTTCCGGCGGATATGTTGCGGGAGACACCCAACTCCTACTACCTCTACGCGGGCGCACACATGGGGCTGGGCGAGAACCGCAAGCAGGTGCAAGCCCTGGAGATCGAGTCAACCTTCCGCATGATGAAGATCAAGAGTCTCATGCAGCAGGACCCAGACTGAGGTTCCTCCGTGCGCGTCTCGCTCGAATCCACCACCGTCCGCGAGATCCCGATCCTGACCCTGGCGCCCGACGATGCGGCGCGCTGCCCGGTCGTCGTCTTCATCCCCGGCTTCGGTGGCGCGAAGGAGGTCGGGCTGAGCATCTACCCCGCTGGCCACACCGTGACGCCCGACATGGAACGCGCCGCCGCGGCGTGGTTTTGCGGGCATTTGGTTTGAGGAGAGCATGCCGATGGACGTGCAGACCAGCTATGATCGGGTCTCCGCCGAATATGCCACCCGGTTCGGTGACGAGATGTCAACCAAGCCGTTCGATCGCGTGATGCTGGACTGGCTCATCGCGAAGGTCGGCAGCCGCGGCTCGGTCTGCGACATGGGCTGCGGGCCGGGTCAGATCGCGCGCTACCTGCACAGCCGCGGCGCTCCGGCCTGCGGCATCGACCTCTCGCCGGAGATGATCGCCCAGGCGCAGCGCCTGAACCCGGAGATTCCGTTTCAGAAAGGGGATATGCTGGCGCTCACCGGCGTCGGGGATGACACCCTCGGCGGCATCGCAGCCTTCTACTCGCTGATTCACATCCCGCGCGAGCAGATGGTCCGCGCCATGTCCGAGTTGAAACGCGTCCTGCGGCCCGGCGGCGTGCTGCTGGCAACTTTTCACATCGGCCAGCAGATCGTCCACCTGGATGAGTGGTGGGGCCAGCCTGTCTCGATAGACTTCATCTTCCTCGAAAGGCCTGAGATGAAGGCGTTTCTGCAAGAGACAGGCTTCGCGCTGGAGGAAGCGATCGAGCGCGATCCGTACCCGGACGTCGAGCATCAGAGCCGGCGCGCCTATCTCTTTGCGCGCAAACCCGAAAGGTGATCGCCTCGCGATGTACAACCACGCCCCGCCCAACTACGCGTGCCCGTTCTGCCGAATCATTCGCGGCGAGCAAGACGAGAACGACTACAGCTCTGAGGCCGATGTGGTGCGCCGCACGCTCACCGTGACGGCCTTGGTCAGCTCGCACCAGTGGCCCGGCAACGAGCCGAACATCATTGTCGTGCCGAACGAGCACTTGGAAAACATGTACGATCTGCCCGCAAGTTATGCGGGAGAGATCCACGCGGTCGCACAGCAAATCGCTCTGGCGCTGAAGTCGATCTACGGCTGCGAGGGGGTATCCACCCGGCAGCACAACGAGCCCGCCGGCAGCCAAGAGGTATGGCACTACCACCTGCATGTGACGCCGCGCCACCCCGGCGACGCGTTCTACAGCCGCATCCCGCAGAAGCGGCTCATGCCCGCCGAAGAACGCGCCGGGTACGCGGAACGGCTGCGAGCGCATCTGTCGCCGGCGCAGGCCGGACAGGCGTTCGCAACAGGAGACCAAGATGGACTCGATGCTCCTTGAAGGCATCATCATTCTGGTGCTGATCCTCATCAACGGGCTTTTCGCCATGTCCGAGATCGCTGTGGTGTCGGCGCGCAAGGCACGATTGCAGCAAGCCGCCGATGAAGGAGATGCGCGGGCGGAAGCGGCGTTAGAGCTGGCTTCACATCCCTTGGGTTTCCTGGCGACGGCCCAGATCGGCATTTCGCTGGCCGGCATCCTGGCGGGCGTCTTCGGCGGCGCGACGATCGCCGAACGTCTCGCAAGTGTTTTGGTCACGATACCGATCCTGGCGCCCTACAGCCAGGCTATCAGCGTCGGCGTGGTGGTGCTGACCATCACCTATCTCTCGCTGGTGCTGGGCGAACTGGCGCCAAAACGTGTGGCGCTGGCAAACCCCGAGCGGATCGCCGCGCGCGTGGCCGGGCCGATGCGCGCGATGGCCGCGGTCGCCCGACCTCTGGTTCGCTTCCTCAGCGCGTCTACCGACCTGGTGACTCGCCTATTGGGCGTCCAAGCTGTCGATCAAACAGCGGTCACGCCCGAAGAAATCCGCATCCTCATCGCGCAGGGCACACAGACCGGCGTCTTCGAGGAAGCGGAGCAGGACATGATCGAAAGCGTGTTGCACCTGGACGAACGCCGCGTCGGCTCGCTGATGACCCCGCGCACGCAGATTGTCTGGATTGACGTGGAGGACACAGCGGATGTGATCCGCCAAAAGGTCACGTCCAGCCGCCACTCGCGTTTTCCAGTCTGCGAAGACAGCCTGGAAAACGTGCTGGGCATCCTGCGCACCAAGGATTTGCTGGCGCAAAGCCTGGCCAGTCAGCCGCTTGATCTGCGGAGCATCCTACAAACGCCCTTGTTCGTGCCCGAAACCACTTCGGCGCTGCGTATGCTCGAATTGTTCAAGGAGCAGAGACGGCACATTGCGCTGGTGACTGACGAGTTTGGCAGTATCCAGGGTATCGTCACGCACAACGACATCCTGGAAGCGGTGGTGGGCGTGATGCCGAGCGCGGGCGAGCCGGCCGCGCCAGGCGCCGTGCGCCGCGAGGATGGCTCATGGCTGGTGGATGGTCTGATGAATCTTGACACATTCAAGGCGTTGTTTGAGATCGAGGAACTGCCGGACGAGGTGCAAGGCATGTACCAGACGCTCGGCGGCCTCGCCATGCACCAGATCGGCGCCATCCCTGCTGTGGGACAGGTTTTCGGGTGGCAAGGTTTTCGCTTCGAGATCGTCGATATGGACGGTCGGCGCGTCGATAAGGTGCTCGTTCAGCCGCCCGCCACGCCAGGTCCGCAGCGGAATTCGGCACGCTGAATCGACTTTCAGAAGAATAGGGAGTTCGCATGGGCACCCGCATTGACATGATCGGCATCTTCGTGGCCGATATCGCCGCGATGGTGGCATTCTATCGCGATGCGCTCGGCTTCGAGATCGAGTGGGATGGCAGCGGGCCGCACGCCGAGTTCAAGCACGAAGGCGTGCGCTTCTCGATGTATTTGCGTCAGGAGTTGCCTGGCCTGCTGGGCCGAGCGCCTGGCTTCCCGAGCGGCCTCAACGGCACCTTTGAGCTGGCGATTGACCTGCCGCGCTCTGAGGATGTGGATGAGGAATATGCTCGCGTCGTGGCCGCTGGCGGCCAGCCGGTCTACGCGCCGCGGGATGAGCCGTGGGGCATGCGCTCCTCGATGATCGCCGATCCGGAAGGCAATCTGATCGAGATTGGCTCATGGAATCGAGGGGACGCATGAACCGCACAATCCGATCCCGCACGCGCTGGACGAGCTTGGCTCTCCTGTCAATCGTTTTGCTCCTGACAGCATGTTCAGCGCGCAGCGCCACCAAAGGCAAGATCACCGGCGCCGACGCTCAGCCGGGTGCGGTGCCCGGCATCGTCGGGTCGTATTCCGTCAACAGCGAAGACCCGATCGGCGCGGAGTACGGCGGCAATCTGACGATCAAGGCCGGCGGATCGCCGACCGAGTATCTGCTGCAGTGGATCGTCACCGGCAGCATCCAGGAAGGGAGCGGCAAACTCGACGGCAACAAACTGCGCGTGGAGTGGCGCACTGTCGAGGGGATCAAGCCATCCAGCGGAGTGACGACCTAACCCGTCACGACAAAGCGCGAGCTGTATGGAGACCGAGCGGTGACCGGCTTGCCCAAGATCGGAACAGAAAACGCGTTTCCGAATCCGGAGGAAAGGGGCCGGTGATTGGGTGTCCTCTATTCTGTTGAGACCGAAGTCCGCCTCGGGACGCGACGACAGATTGCCTACTTCAGCGTCTGCAAGTAAGCGAGCAAGTCATTCGCCTGCTTGTCAGTGATCGTCGGCTTGGGCATCAGGCCCTTCTGGAAACCCTTCGCAACATACGCATCCGGCTCAGCGAGCGACTGGCGCAGATACTGCTCAGCCGACTGCCCTGAGACCGTGCTGCCCGCCCGGCTGGCGATGCCGGCCATCGATGGCCCCACCAGCGTCTTCCCAGCTTCCAGCGAGTGGCACGTGATGCAGCCCGGGTTCGGTGCGATCACCTGCTGCGCAAAGAGTGCCTTGCCGGCAGTGGCATCACCGGCCCCGCCGCCGCTGCTTGCCGCCGGCTGGCTCGCGCCGCCACCACATGCGGCCAGCACCAGCACCGCCACCAGCAAGCCGACGACCCCAAACAGTTTCGCCTCACGCATGTTTTCCTCCTTCTCGGTTGAGAAATTGATGTGAACTAAACCACAAGTCATTATACTCTGACGGACCTCTGCCTCAAAGCAAGTAGATCGGTTTACAGCGGAGGCGCTCTTCAGAGGTTCAGCTCCCGGTGCTCTGGTAGTGGCGCACGCCGAAACGCCAGATCGCCAACGCGCCGATGAACACGATGACAGCGACGAACGGCGATAGAAAGGGCAGCCAGGCGGGCAGCCCGAAGGGGTTTGGCTTGTCGAGCAGGTAGAGTGAAGGGTAGTAGTTGATGAACGCCATCGGAATCACAAAGGTGAAGAAGGCGCGCATCCAGCGTTCATAGATGCTCATCGGATAACTGGTCATGAACTGGCCGCCGTAGGTGAAGACGTTGGTCAGTTCGGAGGTTTGGGGCGACCAGAAGCAGGCCGTCGAACCGACCACGAAGATCGCGAAGAACAGCAAGGCGCCGCCGCAGATCGTGATCGCCAGAAACGCCCACTGAAATGGGCTCCAGTTGGGCTGCAGCAATGTCAGGGCAAACACGAGCGCGATCACCCCCTGCGCCAGGCGCCCGAAGCGGCGCAGCGGCCAGGCTTCGGTGAGCATCTGAAAGACGGTGCCGAGCGGACGGATCAGCAGGCGATCGAAGTCGCCTCGCACCACAAGCTGATCGAAATAGTCAAAGCCGCCCGCGTTCAGCTCGGCAATCGAGAAGGAAATGGTGGACACGCCGTACAAGAAGGCCACCTCCGGCAGGGTCCAGCCGTCGATCTCCCGGAAGCGTCCCAACAGGATGACGATCGCCAGGAAGTCGAGCGCCGTGATCACGAAGGCGCCGATCGTCTCGGCCACCAACGAAGCCCGGTATTGCATCTCGGAGCGGATCTGCGCCCCGATCAGACGGAGATAGAGCCTCAGCAGATAACGCATCGATTGTGCTCTACTACCCCCCCTGAACCGTAAGACGGGTGACCAGCCGTTTAAGCAGAGCCCGTCCGCCGATCACCAATGCGATGATCCACACCGCCTGCACGACCAGCGCCTGCGCGAGCTCCGACCCGTTGACGTTGCCCAGGTACACATTCACCGGCAGATTTGCCAGCGCCGAAAAGGGGAGCAGCAAGACCAGGCCACGCAACACCGGCGGGAAAAAGTTGATCGGCACGATGAAGCCGGAGAAGAACAGGATCACCGTGTTGACCAGATAGTTGATCCCACGCGCATCGGTCGTCCAGAAGGCCAGGCTGTTGGGGATGAAACGAAAGGCATAGCTCATCACGATCCCGGTCGCCACACAGGCCGCAAATGCCAGCGCATCACTGGGACTGCCAGGCAGGCGCGCACGGAAGAGGATCAGGCCGATGACAAAGGTCGGAATGCCCCGGAAAATCAGGTAGTAGACCGCTCGGCCCAGGTCGATGGCAGCCCAGTAGAGGTAGAAATCCAGCGGTCGGCTGAGATCGGACGCGATCTGGCCCTTCATGATGGATTCAGATAGCTCGCGATTGCCGAATGCAGACATCGCCATCAGCAGCGATTGGGTGAGCACAACGTAGGTTACCGCATCGCGCACGTCCAGCCCGCCGACGGTTGTTCGCCCCTGGAACAGCGCCACGTACACGAAGACGTACACCGCGCCGAAAAACATGTTCGTGATGATGCCGGCCAGGTTGGCGGCCCGGTAGGTCAGGTGCTTTTGGAACGATTTGACGGCGATTGCCAGATAGACGCGCATGCAGGCACCCCACTCTGGTCTGATTGTAATCTGCATGAGGATAGGTGTCCAGCGCGGTCGCATGTTTTCGGCGTTCTGTTCCCCGTGTGTTAGAATGACGGTGTTCGGCTCCGGCATGATGGAGCAACCTGAACAAAGAAGATTATCGGGAATAGCTGTCATTCTGAGCGGGTCGGCCTGGGGCCTCTCGTTACGGCGTGAAACCAGCGACACTTGCACCTGCACACACCGGCAGGTGCAGTGCAGGTGAGAATCTCCTCCCTGCCGCGCGAGACCCTTCGCTAGAGGCTCGCCGTCACCCACCATTCTGGGTAAACTCGCTCAGGGTGACACTCGCTGTTATTGTCGATAATGTCAAAGAGCGGATTTGAGGTCGAGAGACGGATCTACCGCCTCAACTACCAGCGAGATCCCGAAAAGGAGAAGCATTGCATGGACAACAAACCCACTCCGGCGACCGAGGGTCAGGAACAGGCTGCAACCGGTGAGCCGGGCCCAGTGACAGCCCAGAATGTCACGTTCGATGGCGGATCAGTTGAATCCGTGACCGCCGAAACGGTGACCGTCAACGGCGGCAACATCGGTCAGGCGAACGCAGTGACCATCAACCTCACGGACGGCGGCATCGCCCAGGCGCAGGCCAGCACGATCAACGTCACCGACGGCGGCGTTGCGTTGGCCCGAGGCGACACGATCAGTGTCAACGACGGCGGCGTGGGCGCGGCAATGGCGCGACGCGTCGAGGTCAACAACGGCTCGATCGCCTTTGTGGCCGCGGGCGAGGTCGGCGGAGACGCGAGGGTCGTGTTCGATCTCCGTGCGGCCATCGTCTTCGCGCTCGTGCTGGGGGCAGTGCTAGGCATTATCAAGCTGCTTATGAGCCGTGGCTGTTGCAGCGATGACGCCCTGGATGGATAACTTCCCAAGTCGGGTCATGTGACATGCTGCTCCTAGCGATGATGCACGCGCGGTTCGCGCCGGTGCTCCGACCGTTCCGGAGCGCGCTGGCGTGGATGCTGGAACTCAATAAGCCGGTGCCCGAACGCAACGAGGCGGAGATCGCCGCTGAGGTTCAGCGCAACTACCGGTGGAATTTCTCGGTCAATCTTCTGGACGGCGCGTTTTTCTGGTTCGGCGCCAGCTTTATGTCGAGCGCCACCATCCTGCCCCTCTTCGTCAGCAAGCTGACCACCAGTCCGCTCGCCATCGGCCTGCTGGCAGTGTTCGCCCAAGCCTCGTGGTTCCTGCCGCAGCTCTTCACCGCCAACCTGGTGGAACGGCTCGCCCGGAAGAAGCCGGTGGTCGTCAATCTGGGCCTCTTCATGGAACGCCTGCCGGTGTGGGGCTTGGTGCTGGCCGCGATCATCGCCGTCAGCAACCCGACTTTGTCGCTCGTGATCTTCTTCGTCTGCTTCGCCTGGCACGGCCTGGGCGCCGGCTCGCTCGGCACAGCCTGGCAGGACATGATCGCCAGAATGTTCCCGGTGGAGCGTCGCGGCCGTTTCGTTGGCGTCACGAACTTCATCGGCGCGGGCGCGGGCGCACTGGGCGCAATCGCCACCACGTGGCTGCTGAAGAATCTCGCCTATCCAACCAACTTCGTCGCGCTCTTCACCATCGCGGCGACGGCGATCATGATCAGTTGGGCCTGGCTGGCGCTGGCACGCGAGCCGGTGCAGAAGGCGACCGCGCCGCGCCGCAGCACCACCGAGTACCTGACCGGTCTGCCCGATCTGTTGCGCCGTGATCACAACTTCCGCCGCTTCCTGATCGCCCGGCTGCTGATGGCGCTGGCGGGCATGGGCATCGGCTTCGTCACGGTGTCGGCGCTCAAACGGTGGAACGTCGCCGACAGCACCGCCGGGCTGTACACCATCGCATTTCTGGTGGGGCAAACGCTCGGTTACATCAGCTTCGGCTTCCTGGCGGATCGCTTCGGACACAAACTATCGCTGGAGCTCTCGATCCTGGCTTCGACCCTCGGCTATGCGCTGACCTGGCTGGCGCCCGCGCCCCAGTGGTACTTCATCTCCTTCATCCTGTTCGGCATCGGATCGAGCGCCGTGATCGGCTCGGCCATGCTGATGGTCATGGAGTTCTGCGAGCCGGTGCGGCGGCCCACTTACATCGGCATCACCAGCACCAGCGTCGGGGTGGTGGGGATCGTCGCGCCGCTGATCGGCGCCGCGTTGGCGAGCGCCGGCTACAACTGGCTCTTTGCCGTCTGCGTCGCGATTGATGCCGTCGCCCTCATCTTGATGCGGTGGTGGGTGCGCGAACCGCGTTGGGCGCAGTCGAGCGTGGACAGCAGCACACCAATCGCTGGACAGTAAAACGCCCCGCTAACATCGCCGTATGCCGGGCTTTTGTCTACGGCACCCTCGCCGGTGCCGTCTTGATCTGCGGGCTGCTCGGCCAATGGCGCATCGCCGCGGCGCAGCGCACTCGACACGCGCTTCGGCATCGTCGAGACGTTCGTCAACCCCACAGCCGCTATCGAGGCAGGTGCAGGCTACACGCGCGTGATTCTTCGCTTGGATGTGATCCAACCGGCCGGGTCTGTAGACTGGAAGCCCGCCAATGTCCCCGACCCGTTCATCGAGCGCGAGTTGGCGGATGGCCGTCAGGTAGTCGGGCTACTCATCGGCACGCCGGCCTGGGCCAGCGCCGATGGGAGTGCCGATGCGCGCGCCGTCCCCAAGACTGAACACTCAGGATGCCAGTCAATGCTCGATCGGTGCCGGCAATGAAACGCTGGATAGCTTTTCAGTTCGCCGCTGGCGTATCCGTTATGTGCTGGGCAGTATTTGATAAGCAGGGCGAGCGCTCCTATTTTCAACTGTCCGAACTCATATGCGGAACTCAGGCTGTGATTGTTCGTAGATTGATAACTCACTATTGACATCGATCGATTCGGTGATAAGATAATTGCATTGTGCGACCGTTGCCCTTCCTCAGAGCCTTACAGGAGGCGTGCACATGGAGAGTAGGATCGGCTCGCCGTCGTCACCATCGCCGTGGTCACCATCGTCACCATCGTCATCGTCGGCCTCACCTGCGCCATCGATCCCCGCGGATCCGCCCGGCGAAGTGCCGCAGGAAGCCACCGCCCTCTGCCTGTCGGGGGACGGTTACGACCGCCGTGCTCTTCCATTTGGGCGCGCCGTGGCGGCTCAACGAGGCCTGGCTACCTGCTCCGCCTCAGGCGCATATCCGACGGCTCGATCACCGGGAGCGTGCTGGGCCTCGCATGGCCCAGCCTCGACTTCGATGGACTGGC
>Ga0315287_10005751_pt1 | contig 12255 bp, 8 predicted proteins | sample YL17G11_0_MG_FD_205037 | JGI IMG/M metagenome (GOLD analysis project Ga0315287, IMG submission 205037) | Sediment microbial communities from Yellowstone Lake, YNP, Wyoming, USA - YL17G11_0 | ecosystem: Environmental > Aquatic > Freshwater > Lake > Sediment | place: USA: Wyoming | collected...
TCGACCGGGGCGTAGGGATGGGCATCCTGGAAACCGGGCAGGGTGACGATCTTGTCGTTGATCTTGGGATTGTACTTCATGGTGCAGGATCCCAAGGGATAGAAGCCGATATCGACGCAATAATTCTGCTGGGAGAGGCGGGTGAAATGCCGGACGACCTCGACTTCCGAGACTTGGGGAAAGTCGGCGATGTCCTTGCGGACGGCACAGCCGTCGAGCGCGTCGGAAGCGACGGGAACATCGAGCTTCGGGAGAGCATAGGCCCGCTTGCCCTGGTCGCTGATTTCAAAAATGAGCGGTTCGCGGATCATCGGAGCACCTCCTCGAGAGCGGAGGCCAATCCATCGATCGCCTCTTTGGTCTTTACCTCGGTGACGCAGACGAGCAGGGTGTGGGGAAGTTCGGGATAAATCGGGCCGAGTTCGATCCCGGCCAGGATTCCCGCGGCTTTCAGAGCGCCGGCGACGGCGGTCGCGTTTTTGGGCAGTTCGAGGACGAACTCGTTGAACGTCTTGCCGGAGAAGCGGCGCGTCACTCCGGGCACGGCCGAGAGGCGGGCGGCGGCATAGGCCGCCTTCTGGACGTTCTGTGAGGCGATTTCCCGGAGGCCGGATTGGCCGACGGTTTCGAGGTAAATCGTCGCCCGAAGGGCGCACCAGGCCTGATTCGAGCAGATGTTCGAAGTCGCTTTTTCCCGGCGGATGTGCTGTTCGCGGGTCGAAAGGGTCAGGACGAAACCCCGCTTCCCGTCCACGTCCTTGGTCATACCGCAGATGCGGCCCGGCAGTTGGCGGAGGAATTCCTTCTTGCAGCCTATGAATCCGAGACCCGGTCCGCCGAACGCGGTCGGCAAGCCGAACGATTGGCCTTCCCCGCAGACGATGTCGGCGCCGAGACGGCCCGGAGCTTCGAGCATGCCGAGGGAGATCCCTTCGGCCACAGCGACGATGAAGAGCGCCTTGTGTTCGTGGACGATCGCGGAAATTGGGGCCAAGTCTTCGACGACGCCGAAGAAGTTGGGCGACTGAACAACGAGGCCGCAGACATCAGGCCCCATTTTCGCCCGCAGATCGGCCGATTTAAGGCCGCCGCAATCGCCGTATCCGACCTCCTCGACGATGAAGCCGAGGTTCTTGGTCAGGGAATGGATGGTTTCACGGTATTGAGGGTGCAGGGACCGGGCCACGAGAATCCGGGGTCGATGGGTCAGCCGTTGGGCCATCAACGCGGCCTCGGCGGCGGCCGAAGCGCCGTCATAGAGCGAGGCGTTGCCGATGTCCATCCCCGTCAGTTGGCAAATCAGGGCCTGGTACTCGAAGATGACTTGAAGCGTCCCTTGGCTGACTTCGGGTTGGTAGGGTGTGTATGGCGTGACGAATTCGCCCCGGGAGCTCAAGGCATCGACGACGGCCGGGATGAAATGATGGTACGCCCCCGCGCCGAGGAATGAACGGTACTTTCCGTAGGTTGTCCGGGCGGCTACGCCTTCCATATGCCGAAGGAGCTCCGGCTCGGGCATGGCCGCGGGAAGGTCGAGATCCCGGCGTAGACGGGAAGCCTCGGGGATACAGCAGAACAGGTCATCCGTCGAGGCCGCGCCCAGGCGCGCGAGCATCTCCTTCTTATCGTGATCGCTCAGGGCAATATAACTCATGATTCACGCTCGATCGGAGGCTCAGTGCTCCAAGCCTTCGAGATACTTCTCGTAGTCGGAGGTGGTCATCAGAGCGGCCAGATCGGCCTTGTTCGCCATTTTTAATTTGAGGATCCAGCCCTTGCCGTGGGGATCTTGGTTGACGATTTCCGGCGCATGGGCCAGCTCGCCGTTGGTTTCGATGACTTCGCCGGACACCGGAGAAAAGATTTCGGACACAGCTTTAACCGATTCGATCGAGCCGATCGTCTGGTGGACGGCCAGCTTCGTGCCGATGGCCGGAAGATCGACGAAAACGACGTCCCCGAGATGTTTCTGGGCGAAATCGGAGATCCCGATCACGGCAACGTCTCCGCTGACCAGGGCCCATTCGTGGTCTTTCGTGAAGTGATAATTCTGAGGGTACATGCGTAGTCTCCTTCTGGATTTTTATTTTCGCCCGCGAATCCTCAATAATTCCGCTTATAGAACGGGGCCGGTACGACCTGGGCCCGGACTTTCTTGTCCCGGATGCCGATCTCGAACTCCGTGCCGACAACGCTCTTCCCGATCGGCAGGTAGACCGTGCCGATGCTCTTTTTCAGAAGCGGGGCGAAGGTCCCCGAGCAGACCAGCCCGGCCGGGGCGCCGTCGAGAAAGATCGGATAATGGGAACGGGCGATCCCCCGGTCCAGAAGCTCGAAGCCGACGAGCTTGCGGGTGATTCCCTGCTCGTTCTGCTTGACCAGAACGTCGCGGCCGAGGAAGTCGCCCTTCTTGAACTTGATGATCCATTTGAAATCGGCCTCGATCGGCGTCGTCGTGTCGTCGATGTCGTTGCCGTAAAGGGGCAGACGGGATTCGAGACGGAGGGTGTCGCGGGCCCCGAGCCCGACGGGCCGCATCCCAAGCGGCGTCCCCTTCTCCATGATCGCGTCCCAGATGATCCCGGGTTCGGGATCGAGCGTGTAGATCTCGAAGCCGTCCTCGCCGGTATAACCCGTCCGGGAGACGAGGCATTCCTTGCCGGCGACTTTCCCGAAGGCGAAGGTGAAGGACTTCATCCCGGCCAGGGAAACATCGGTCAGCGGTTGGAGGATCGGGATCGCTTGGCGGCCCTGGAGGGCGATTTGGCTGTACCGATCCGAGGCGTTGTCGAGGGCGACCTCATAATCCCCCTTTTGGGCGACGATATAGGCATAGTCCTTGTCCGTGTTCGCCGCGTTGACGACGAGAAGATAGAACTCCGGATGGACGCAGTAGACGAGCATGTCGTCGACATAGGTCCCCTGGAGCGTCATGAGGGCCGAATACTGGACCATACCGGGCGACAGGCGGGCGACGTCGTTCGGCGAGATGTGCTGAACGAAGGCCAGGGCGTCCTTGCCGGCGATATGAATTTCGCCCATGTGGCTGACGTCGAAGAGCCCAGCGGCGGTCCGGCAGGCCAGATGCTCGTCGATGATCCCTTTATACTCGACGGGCATGTCCCAGCCGCAGAATTCGACCATTTTCGCCCCAAGTTTGCGGTGATATGCGTTGAAGCGGGTTTGTTTCATGAGTCCGTCCTTTCTCAGAAAGACATCGGAACCGGAAAGAAAATTTTTATCACAACCGGGACCCCTTGGCAAGGGGAACGGGTCGAATTCCCGTATTGACTTGACGCGTTGCCTACGTTATTTTAAGGAGCAAGAAACGCAGGAGAACCACGAACCCGCAATCCTTCGCGAGGGAGGTTCGATCATGAATTTCGCCGTTGTCCGTTTTCGGCGGATGTCGATTTCGGTCTTTTTTTCCATTTTGGCGGGTGTCATGGTCCTCTCTCCGGGCCAAGGCCCGGACGTCGAATTCGGTGTCCCGGGCCGGCCAGGCTGCACGAGCATCATGGTCGGCCGCCTCGCGACCGTCGACGGCTCTGTGATCACGTCCCAGACCGTCGACGGATGGTATCGGACCTGGATGGAAATATCCCCCCATCGGAAGAACGAGGCCGGGGCCAAAAATAAAATCTACACCGGCCGCATGTTCACGAGGCTATCGGACGATCAGCGCGAATTGAAGCTGACCGGCGAAATTCCGGAAGTCCCGGAGAGCTATTCCTTCTTCGATACGGCCTATCCGGCCGCCAACGAACACCAGCTCGGGATGGGCGAGACCACCGTCGTCGGCCGGAGGGAGCTCCGCAATCCGCAGAGGATCTTCCAGATCGAGGAAATTCAGCGGCTGATGCTCGAACGGTGCACGACGGCCCGCGAGGCCATCCGGCTCGCCGACGAACTGACGAAAACCTACGGCTACATCGACTACGGGGAGTGTCTGACCATCGCCGACACCAAAGAAGTCTGGCATTTCGAGATCCTGGGCGCTACCCCGAAATATGTCGGCGCCGTGTGGGCCGCGGTGAGGATCCCCGACGATCACGTCGGTGTCTCAGCCAACACGCTTCGGATCGGAGAGCTCGACCTGAAGAATCCCGATTATTTCATGGCTTCGAAAAATGTCTTCGCCCTGGCCGAGGAAATGAAATGGTGGGACTCCAAGGGCAAGGAACCGTTCAAGTTTTACAAAGTCTACGGCGACGAGAAAAGCAATCACTTTCCTTACCGGGAGTGGCGTGTGCTCAGCCTCGCTGCCCCTTCCTTAAACCTCGATCCCAAGGCCGAGGAGCTTCCCTTTTCGGTGAAAGCCGAAAAGAAAATTTCCGTCCGGGACGTCATTTCCTGGTTCCGGGACACTTATGAAAACACGCCCTTCGATTGCATGCCGAAGCTTCTCGTCAAAGACCGCAAAGGCAACCTCATCCAAAGCCCCATCGTCAGCCCGTGGATGCTGCCGGATTCCAAAAAAGCCCTAAACTCGCTGAAGCCCGATGCGGCCCCCATGCACTACACGATCGCCAACAATGGCACATCCTATTCGACCGTCATCCAGGCGCGGGCTTGGCTGCCGGATCCCATCGGTGGTCTCATCTGGCTGGCTTTCGATAATCCTGCTCAAACAGCCCGCATTCCGCTCTTCTGCGGGATCACGGAACTTCCGCCGAGCTTCAAGATCGGCAACCAGAATGGCTTTACGACCGGGTCGGCAGCCTGGGCCTTCCGGCGGGCGGCCCGGCTCGCCCAGCTCGGCTGGGGCAAATGCCGGAACATCGTCGAAAACCTGATCACGGACGTGGAAAACCGGGCGTTCGCCGAAATTCCCCTGATCGAAAAGAGCAGCTTGGATCTTTACGCCCAGAATCCGGAGAAAGCCAGGGCGTTTCTGACCGCCTACTGCCGCGACTTCGCTCTCGCCGTGACCCAGCGGTATTGGGATCTGGGCGACGAGTTGTGGGATGCCTTCGCTCAGGGTTTCTTTTTATCCCCTGAGGAGCGGAGGAAATGGAGGTAGGTCGAATGCCTTGGAGGAAAGCGTCGCGCCTCCCGCCTCGGGTGGCCCGGCTCCTCGCTTTGGTCACGGCGGTGCCGCTCGTCGCCCTCTTCTGGGTTTGTTGGCGGGTCCTATCCCAGGATCGCGCTCTTGAAGAGCAGCAGATCCGGCAACGGGTGGAACGAGCGGCGGACATCGCAACAGCATCGCTACAGAGGGCGGTGGAGGCTTCCGAGAGACGCCTCGTCGAGGGGAGCAAGGACTGGCCGGACGGCGCGGCGGTCCTGACCGCCCGGGGAGATACCGTCCAGATCTGGCCGCCGGGACGGGTGGCCTATTATCCTGTCCCGCCGCCATTGCCCGAACTGCCCGTCGCGCCGTTCGCCGCGGGCGAGGCCATCGAATTCAGGCAACGCGACTTCAATCGCGCGGCCGCCGTCTACCGGGACCTGGCAAGCTCGAATCGGCCGGATGTCCGGGCGGGAGCGCTCCTACGCTTGGCCCGATGTCTCCGCGCATCTGGACAGCAGGCCGAGGCCCTCCCCGTTTACGCTCGGCTGTTAGACGAAGACGGTTGGGCCTTCGAAGGGATGCCCGTCGGCCTGGTGGCGCGCCAAGCCCGGTGCTCGCTGATGGAATCTTTTAATCAGGCCGACGATCTCCGGGGCGAAGCGGCCGCTCTCGGTTCAGACTTGCAGCGGGGACGCTGGGCGCTGACGCGGGCCGCAGCGCAACTCAGCGCGCGGGATGCCGCCCGCTGGGGAGTCGCGCCCTGGCCAGGCCAACCGGCGCGTGAATTGCTGGCCGATGGGCTGCACTCACTCTGGCAAAAGCTATCTCAACCCGGGTCCGCCGCCTCCGGCCGTGAATCCTTAGCTGTCGGCCGGGAGGAGACCGTCGTCGCACTCTGGAACCGGTCGGGGGACCGGCTGTCCGCGCTGATCGCGACTTCTCAGTTCGTTTCCGCGCAGTGGCTTGGGGCAATCGATCCCGTGCTGCGGGAGCAGCGCGTGCAGTTGAAGCTCCACACCGGCTCCAGAGGGCTCCCTCCAGGATCAGTCCGCCGGGCGGATGAGATCGGCCTTCCCTGGACTCTGGTCGTGACCGGCAGCGATCCGGAGACGGAGCGGGGCCAATATCGGCTGCGCCGCCGGCTCCTCGTTTCGGGTTTTCTCCTTCTGGCGGTACTGATTACCCTTGCCGCCTACCTGATCTTTCGCGCGACCAGTCGGGAATTCGCGGCCGCGCGCCTGCAATCAGATTTTGTGGCGGCGGTTTCGCATGAGTTCCGCACCCCGCTGACCTCCCTCCGCCAGTTCACGGACATGCTGCGCGAGCACAAGAACCTGAGCGATGAGCGGCGGGACGTCTGCTATGAAGCTCAGTCGCGATCCACCGCGCGGCTGACACGACTCGTGGAAACGCTGCTCGACTTCGGGCGGATGGAAGGCGGCGCGCGGATCTATCATTTTGAACCGATTGACGGCCGCGAGCTGGTGCGCCGCACCCTGGAGGAATTCCGCAATGAAGCGCAGTCTTCCGGCTTCCAATTCCGCCTAGCGGCTCAAGACTCCGCGGAGATCGACGCCGACGGCGAAGCGCTTGGGCGCGCGCTCTGGAACCTCCTCGACAACGCCGTGAAGTACTCGGGCGACAGCCGTGAAATCGAGGTCGAGGTGGGCCGCGCCGGCCCGGATGTGACGATCGCCGTGCGGGACCGCGGCCTGGGGATACCGTCGCATGAACAGGCCCTTATTTTTCGCAAATTTCAGCGCGGCGACGAGGCCATGAGACTGGGCATCAAGGGGACGGGCATCGGTCTGGCGATGGTCGACCACATCATGAAAGCGCATCACGGGCGCGTCGAAGTGCGAAGCGAGCCGGGACGGGGCAGCACTTTTACGCTGGCCCTTCCGGTCAGGAGGTGACCCCATGGCCCGAATCCTCATTGTCGAAGATGATCCGGACATCGCCCTAGGCCTGCAACTGGACCTGCGCGAGGAAGGATACGAGGTTGAAGTCGTTCATGACGGAGAGGAGGCCGGCCGAGTCGGGCGACTTCCCGGCTGGGACCTGATCGTGCTTGACGTGATGCTGCCGCACAGAGACGGCTTCGATGTCTGTCGTGACCTGCGGCGGGCCAAAGTCCGGACCCCGATCCTGATGCTCACGGCCAAGGTCCAGGAAGCAGAGAAGGTCATGGGGTTGGACCTCGGTGCGGACGACTATGTCACCAAACCGTTCAGCCCTCGTGAACTGCGGGCGCGGATCCGCGCCCTGCTGCGGCGGACGGCGCCCGACGAACCCGGAGTCGAGCGTTTCGGAGATTGCGAGGTGGACTTCGAGCGTGCGGAATTGCGGCGGGACGGACGGACGACGGATCTCACCGCGATCGAGCTCCACATGCTGCGCCTTTTTCTTCAAAACCGTGGCCGCGTTCTTAGGCGGAGCCGCGTGATCGATGAAGTGTGGGGCACCGGGGTGTTCGTGACCGACCGCGTGGTGGACACCCACGTCATCAAGCTGCGGCGCAAAATCGAATCCGACCCGGCCGCGCCGAAGCACATCGTCAGCGTCCGCGGTTTGGGATACCGATTCGACGACTAAACGACACCGAATCGACACCCAACCGGCGTCCCGGATTCACAATGCCTCTGTACATTGGGAGCATGGAGGTAATGACCATGAGAAAAATCTTGGCAATTCTATTCGTGACCGGAGCGCTGGCCATCAGTTTGGGCTCGGGACAACAGAAAGATCAGTCTGAAGTGAATCTGCAGGCTGCCATCCGGATGGAGACGGTGGAGGGCAACCTGAAGGGCGCCATCGAACAATACAAGGCGATCGCCGCCCAGCCCGGCGCCGGCCGGACTACGGTCGCGACCGCCTTGCTGCGGATGGGCCAGTGCCACGAGAAACTGGGCCAGACCGAGGCTCGGGCCGCCTATGAACGCCTGGTGCGCGATTACGCCGACCAAGCCGGGATCGCGTCGGAGGCTCGCGCGCGCTTAGCCGCGCTTGCAGGAGGCAGCGGAGCGCCGGGTGGTTCGACGCTGTCCGTGAGAAGGGTAAGGACAGGAGATATCCAGGGCCAGATTTCGCCCGATGGCCGGTTCCTGTCGTTCACCGAGTGGGAAGAGGGCGGCAATCTCGGCATCTACAACGTCGCTAGCGGCGAGAGCAGATTGTTGACCGACACGGGCAGCCTATCTACGTCGGCGGGGTTCGCCGAGTACTCCGTGCCATCACCCGACGCCAGGAGCGTCGCGTACGCCTGGTTCGGCAAGACGTACGACCTCTGCGTCGTCGGACTCGACGGTTCGAAGCCGCGGGTCCTGCGGCCCGGCGGAAACGGAATCGTCCACCAGTACCCGCTGGCCTGGTCGCCGGACGGCAGGCACCTGCTTGCCGAGGTTATGAAGGCCGACGGAACCCTCGACATGATGCTGGTAGCCGTCGCCGACGGCTCGGCGAAGCTGCTGAAGGCAATGGGGAAAAACCCCTCGCCGGGCGGAGTCTTCTCGCCTGACGGACGGTACATCGCCTGGGCGACCAGCGAGGGACTCTCGCTTTTCGAGCTTCAGACGGGAAAGGAGTCTCCGCTCATTCCGGATCGGTCGAGCCACAGCGTCCTGGGCTGGGCTCCGGACGGAAAACATATCCTTTTCTCCAGCGAGCGTTCGGGATCGCACGACGCATGGCTGATCGCCGTGGCCGGCGGGAAGGCGGTGGGCGAACCGATATTCGTCAAAAAAGACTGGGGCTTCCTGCCCATGGGGTTCACCCGCTCGGGGGCTTTCTTCTACGCGGTCAACAACAATGTCGGAGATGTCAAGATCGTTGAAGTCGACCCGGTCAGCGGGAACGTGGTCTCTCCGCCGCAGTCGGCATCCCAGCGCGGCAACACCTGGTCTCCGGCCTGGTCTCCTGATGGACGCTTCCTCGCTTACATTCTCGCCCGCGAGCCGAACAGGACGATCATCGTCCGTTCGCTGGATACGGGCACGGAACGGGAGTTCGAGGTCGGCGAGAGGACGATCGGGATGGGGGCCTCCCTCCACTGGCTCCCGGACGGAAAGGCCGTCGCGGTTCCAGCATTCGAGCCCGAAAAGGGCGAGAACCTGGTGCGAGTCGACGTCCAGACCGGGCAGGTCACCACTCTGGCGCCGGTTCCGACCGGTTCCGGCTTTCCACGATTCGATTTCTCTCCTGACGGCAAGACCCTCTTCTACATCAAGAACCGTGTCGTAGCCCGCGACCTGAAATCCGGTCAGGAGGCGGTCATCGTCGAGAAGCCGGGCCTCAACAGGGCCGTAGTATCGCCCGACGGCCGGCAGCTTTTGATCGGTGTAAACGAAAAGGGGACTCAGATCCTGTTCATCATGCCAGTCGCGGGCGGAGAGGCCCGGGAGTTGATGAGAGTTGACAACGAGAAGGAGGTCCCTTTCTGGGGTTCCCCTTGGTGGACTCCGGACGGCCGCTATATCGCCTTTCTGAAAGGGATCAAGGGAAAGACTCCGGAGCAATGGAATCTATGGCGTGTCGCCGTCGAGGGAGGAGAACCGCAGCGGCTTGGACTAACGGTCGGCCGGCAGATGGGGGGACTCAAGCCGCACCCCGACGGCCGCCGGCTGGCGACCACAGACTTCAAGGTGAACCTGGAGGTCTGGGTGATGGAGAACTTCCTGCCGCCGGCGAAAATCGTCAAGTAGTCGGCAAAAGTCATTCTGACTGAATCCTGACTGAAGCGGGATAGTCTTCAGACCGGCGCGGGGCTATAATTCTCCCAGATGCCGCCGAAAGATCGAAAAGCCCGGGTCCGATCCGGCTCACACCTGCTAGTGATGTTCTTTGCCATCACGTTCGTACTGGTGACGGCCCTGGCTTGGATGGGTTGGCAGCTGCTGCGGCAGGACCGCGCGCTGGCCGGACAGCGCCTCGAGGAGAAGCGGGAGAACGCCGCCGACCTGTCCGTCGCCGCCCTGCAAAAGCAGTTCTCTCAACTAGACGGGAGGTTGATGCGGCTGAGCACGGCGGCCGCCCCCCAACTGCACGGGCAGGCTTCCGAATACGCGGCCGGACTGCCCGAAGACAGCCTACTCTTGATTTTCCGCTCAAACGACCTGGAGTGTTTCCCAGCGCAACGGCTGTTGTTTTATCCGAATCTCCCCTCTCCGCCGGCCGCAGACCCACACCTTTTCACCGCCGCGGAGGCTTTGGAATTCCAGAAGCAGGATTATTCCAAAGCTGTCGGTATCCTACGCCCGCTGACCCGCCACGCTGATCCCGCCGTCCGCGCCGAGGCCCAAGCCCGCCTCGGGCGGAATTTATGGAAGAGCGGGCAAGCGGCTGAAGCCTTGGCCGCTTACGACGAGTTGGCCCGGGCCGGATCGACACCCGTAGCGGGATTGCCGGCAGAGCTTGTGGCCCGGGAGGCACGCCTGCTCGTGTTCGAAAAGCAGAAGGACGGGGAGGCGGCTCGAAGAGAGGCGGCAAGGCTGTCATCAGCGCTTCGGGGCGGCGAGTGGCGCATCGATCGGGCCGGTTACGACTTCTATATGAGCGAAGCTTGTCGAGGGACGGGCCTAGCTTCGCCGGAACCGGCCGAGGCTCTAACCGCATCGGCGGCCGCCGAGCCGATGTGGGAAGAATGGCAAAGATTGCGCCGTACAGAAGACAATATCGCCGGCCGCCGCGTTTTCTGGCACGCGGACCGGTCGGTGCTCCTCGTGTGGAGAGGCACGGCCGAACGTCTGGCGGTCGTCGCCTTGGGTCGGCGCTACTTGGAATCGCAATGGCTGGAACCGCTTCTGCCGATGCTCGGCCGCTTCGATTCGCGTCTCTCCCTCGCCGACTCCGACGGCCGGGCCGTGTCAGGCCGTTTACCGTGCGGAAGCGAAACCCAATCGATCCGTCTGGCTTCCTCGGCCCAACTTCCTTGGACCCTTCACGCCGTTTCGGTGGGCGGCGCAGCCACGGCCGGGTTGGCCGCGCGGCGGCTGATTCTGACCGGGCTCGCCACACTGCTCCTGCTGGTGCTGGCCGGAACTTATTTTATCGGTCGTGCGGCCGCCCGCGAGGTGGCGGTGGCGCGGCGGGAATCCGATTTTGTCGCTTCGGTATCCCACGAATTCCGCACCCCCATCACCGCGCTGCGGCAGTTGAGCGAACTGCTCGCGAGCGGGCGGGTGGCGAGCGACGAAGACCGCCAGGAGTATTACCGCGCCTTGGCCCAGGAAAGCGAGCGCCTGCACCGGCTGGTCGAGGGCCTGCTGACCTTCGGCCGTCTGGAAGCCGGGGCGATGCCCTTCCGTTTCGAAGCGCTGGACGCGGTCGAGTGGCTGCGCTCGGTCGTTGAGGAATTCCAGGGCGACGCCGCGGCCCGCGGATACCGGATCGAGATGAGCGTCGAAGGTTCACCGCTTCGCCTGCGGGCCGACCGGGCGGCGCTCGGTTGTGTGATTTGGAACCTCCTCGAGAATGCCGTCAAGTATTCTCCCGATGGCCTCACCGTTTGGGTGGAATTGGGCCGGGAAGGCCGGCGGGTGGCGATCCGGGTGCGTGACCAGGGCATCGGGATCCCGGAGAGCGAGCAGAAACTGATCTTCCGAAAATTCGCGCGAGGCGCCGCCGCGAAAACCGGCGGCATCCGCGGAGCGGGCGTGGGGCTGGCCATGGCCCGCCAGATCGCGGACGCCCACGGGGGAGAAATCGCGGTGCATAGCCGGCCCGGCGAAGGGAGCACCTTCACGGTCCTGCTGCCCGAACTGGAGTGAACCATGGCGAAGATTTTGGTTGTGGAAGACGAACCCTCCATCGCTTTGGGACTCAAGAACGACCTCAAGCTCGAGGGATATTCCGTGGAGGTGGCCGGGGACGGAGAAACCGCTCTGCGACGCGCCGGCCGGGAGGCGTTTGATCTGATCTTGCTCGACCTGATGCTCCCGCGCAAGGACGGGATGGCGGTCTGCCGGGAACTGCGGCACGCGGGCATCCGCACCCCGATCATCATGCTCACCGCGAAAGCCCAGGAGGCCGAGAAGGTCCTCGGGCTGGAGTTGGGCGCGGACGACTACGTGACCAAGCCGTTCAGTCCGCTCGAGCTGCGGGCGCGCGTCAAAGCGCTCCTCCGCCGCGCCTCCGGAGAGGCCCCGGAGGTCTATCGGTTCGGCGACGTGGACGTGGACTTCACCCGCGCCGAAGTGCGCCGCGCGGGCGCGGTCGTGGAGTTGACCCCGCTGGAGTTCAAGCTG
>Ga0315287_10005753_pt1 | contig 12254 bp, 7 predicted proteins | sample YL17G11_0_MG_FD_205037 | JGI IMG/M metagenome (GOLD analysis project Ga0315287, IMG submission 205037) | Sediment microbial communities from Yellowstone Lake, YNP, Wyoming, USA - YL17G11_0 | ecosystem: Environmental > Aquatic > Freshwater > Lake > Sediment | place: USA: Wyoming | collected...
GCATCCCGTGGACGACGGTCGCCTCGACGACCACGAACTCCACCGGTTTCGCGTCCGCCACGTACAAGCCGGCCCGCTCCGGCTACTACCGGATCCGGTTCGACGGGGCGGCGGACCTGTCGGCGGCGTTCAGCAATGTCGTCCTGATCGGCGTCCGCCAGACGATCACCCTCAACCCCACCCACAGCGGCACGATGACGATCGCCAAGGGGCGGTCGATCACGTTCCGGGGCACCGTCCAGCCGCTCCGCCCGGACCGGGCGGCGTCGCGCGTCACCTTCCGCTTCTACCAGAAGAAGTCCGGCACGTGGGTTCTCAAGTACGAGCGCCACGTGGCGACGGATGGGTCCGGCGTCGCACGCACGACATTCAAGTTCGGGGTGGGCGGCAACTGGTACGTCATGTGCTTCGCCGACAGCACGCCGGTCAACGCCGTCAGCCGCTACTCGCAGCGCGAGTACTTCTTCGTGCAGTGACGGCGGCGCCGTTCCAGCGCACGGCCGAAGGGGCCCCAGCCGCGAGGCGGGGGCCCCTTCCTTCGTATCTGCGCGCCGCAGTGGCGAGTGACGGATCGAGGCTGACCGGAAGTTCCGCTGGGGGCAGTACTTTCGCCCCGGTGCGGGGACGCACCACCGATGCGACGATCCGGCCATGCCCGACGCCGCAAAGGCCACCCCCCTGCGTCGTCCCGGCCGCGCCGCTGGGGACGAGCCGTCCGCGGGCGCCTCGGGCCCCCCGGGCCCCGCGCGCACCGTGCGCAACGGGCGCCTCGCCCTCCCCGGGCGGGCAGTCGCGCTCCTGCGCGAGGCGCTCGGCGCCGAGCCGATCGGCAGCCTCCTGGGTCCCCGCGGCCCCATGCTCGCGGCGGAGGTCACGGCCCTCTACGTCGTTGGGGCCATCGGCCTCGCGCCCCTCGATATCGCCATCGCGTTCGCCCTCGTCCCCCTCGTGGTCGCGGCCCTCACGCTCCCGGCTCGCTGGGGCGCCGTCGTCGCCGCCATCACCTATGGGACAGCCTTAATTGCCGTCCTCCGCGCCCCGGGCCCCGACGTGGGCCCGCTGGAGATCGTCGAGCTCCTCGCGTTCGGCGTGGTGGGGCTTGCCCTCCGCCTCGTCGTCGTCCGCCTGACGCGCGACCACGAGGAGGTCGAGCGCGTCGCCGACGAGCTGGGCACCACGCGGACGCAGGTGGACGAGGCCCGCCGGGCGACCGAGCGCTGGGTGGCCCAGCTGGAGGTGGCCCAGCACGCTGCTGCCCGGATGGCGGGCAGCGCTTCCGTGCGCGTTGTCGCCGAGACGGTGGCGGACGAGATCCGGGCGATCATCAAGTATCACGCCTGCCGCGTCTACGTCCTCCAGGAGCCCGACGACCTGGTCCCGATCGTCTCTGCGGGCGACAACGGCTACGAGACGATCGCCCTCGAGGACCTCCGGCTCAAGGTGGGCGAGGGCCTTTCGGGGTGGGTTGCCGCCAGGGGGCGGCCGCTGCTGGTCCCCGACGCGAACGCGGATCCGCGCGGGGTGACGATCCGGGGCACCGCCGAGATCGAGGAATCGATGGTCGTCGTCCCGATGCGCTACGACGAGCGGGTCACCGGCGTGATCACCCTCTCGAAGCTGGGGCTGCGCCAGTTCGACCTCGCCGACGTGCGGATCCTCTCGACCCTGGCCGACCAGGCGGCGACGGCGATCGAATCGGCGCGCGCGATCAGCGCCTCGGCGGCCCTCGCGGGGGACCTCCGCCGGATCGCCGACATGAGCAGCGCCCTCTCCCGCAGCCTCGACCCGCGCCAGGTGGCGGACCTCATCGCCCAGCACATCGGCGGCGCCTTCGAGGCCGACGAGTGCGGGATCTCCTCGTGGGATCGGCCCGGCGACCGCCTCCTGACGCAGGGCTACTGGCCGCCGCAGCGGCTGGCGGACCTGGAGCCGGTCTACGCGCTGGCCGGCCTCCCCGAGACGCGGCGGGTTCTCGAGACCCAGGCGATCTCGATGATCGACGCGCTGGACCCGGCGGCGGACCCCTCCGAGGCGGCCCTCCTGCGCCACGACGGCCAGCGGGCCCTCGTGATGATCCCCCTCGTGGCCAAGGGCGAGACGATCGGGCTCGTGGAGCTGTGCTTCCTCGGGCCCCTCCACCTGGAGGCCGGCCGCCTGGACCTGGTCCGGGCAATGGCCAACGAGGCGGCCATGGCCCTCGGCAACGCCCAGCTCTACGAGACGACGCGGGCCCTGGCAGACCGCGACCCGCTGACGGGGTTCTTCAACCACCGCTACCTGCACGAGCGCCTGGGCGAGGAGATCCTCCGGGCCCAGCGCTCGGGCGCTCCGCTCGCGGTCCTGATGATCGACCTCGACGACTTCAAGCTGGTGAACGACACGCTCGGCCACCTCTTCGGCGACGAGGTGCTGCGCTGGACCGCCGAGCAGATCCGCGCCGCCCTGCGGGGCTCCGACGTGGCCGCGCGCTACGGGGGCGACGAGTTCGCCGTGATCCTGCCCGACACGCCCGCCGACGGGGCCCGCGAGGTCGGCGAGCGGATCGTGGCGGGCCTGCGCGACCGGCCCTACCGTGGGGAGGGGCACGGACCGGTGCCGGTCGGCGCCTCGATCGGCACCGCCTCGTTCCCGGCCGACGGGCGGAACGCGCGGGCGCTCATCGCGGGCGCCGATGCGGCCCTCTATCGGGTCAAGCAGGGCGGCGGCCGGGGCGTCCAGGGCAGGGTCCGGCGCCGCCTGGCCCCGCCGGGCAGCCAGGCTGGGTAGGCGGGGCCGTCCCGGTGCAGGCCGGCCCCGCGCCCGGGTGGACGCGCGTTGCCCGCGCGGCCCATGCTGTGCGGTGATCGTGAACGACTCGACGCGCGCCGCCGCGACGCCCGCCACCATGCCGCCGCCCGACCTCCTGCCGCCCCTCGACCGGGCCATCCCGCCCCTCGACCCGGCCGCTCCGTCGCCCGACCCGGCCCCTCCGCCGCCCGACCCGCCCGACCCGCTCGTTGCGCGGGCCCGGCTCGCGTGGGCCCTTCTCGCCGCGGCCATCGCTGCCCTTGCCGGGCTCGTTCTCGCCTGGATCGTCGTGCCATCGCTCCCGCTCGCGCTTCCCGTCGCCGTCGCGGTGGCCGCCGTGGCCGGGGCCGCCGTCTTCGCCCGCCGCAGCGTCGAGCGGCTCGAGGCGGGCACCCGGGAGGAGGTGGAGAACTTCGCCCGGATCCTGCAGGGCTTCTCGCGGGCCGTCTCACCCGACGCGATCGTCGAGGCGATCATGGGCGAGCTGGGCCCGGGCGCCGAAGCCGACCACCTGGTGGTTGTGCGTCGCCGGCCCGGGGCGCCGATCCTGGACGCCACGCTCATCCCAACGCGGCCGGGGGCGCCGCAGGCCGCCACGGTCCTGCCGGCGGTGGACCTCGACGAGCCGGGCGGCCGGCCGGAGGAGCGGATCGCTGCCCGCGTCCGGCGCGCCTTCGGGCTGACGAACGTCCTCGCGGCGCCGCTCCTCGCCCACGGCGAGCTCCTGGGCGCGATTCTCATCTCCCGCCGCCGCGCCGACCCCTGGTCCGAGCCCTCGCGCCGGCTCCTGGAGGCAGCGGCCGCGGAGGCGTCGGCGGCCCTGGCCCGCACGGAGACGCACCGCGCGACGGAGGTGGCGGCAACGACCGACGCCCTGACCGGCCTGCCGAACCGGCGTTACTTCGAGGAGTACGCGGATCTCCTGGGCAAGGGCCGGCGGGCCGACGACGCGCTCGGCATCCTCATGGTCGACGTGGATCGCTTCAAGCTGCTCAACGACCGCCACGGCCACGCCATCGGCGACGTCGTCCTGCGTGCCATCGCCCGTAGAATCGCCGCGGCCGTCCGCGATGTGGACGTGCCGGTGCGGTACGGCGGCGAGGAGTTCCTGGTCCTGCTGCGGAACCCGAGCCGGGCGGTTGCCCTCGAGGTGGGGGAGCGGATCCGCGCGGCGGTGGAGCGCCTGGACCTGCGCGCGGTGGGCGTGGAGAAGGTGACGGTCTCGGTGGGCGCCGCGGTGGGCGAAGGCGGGGCGGACCGCGTTCCCGACCTGGTGGAGTCCGCCGACCGCGCCCTCTACCGGGCGAAGCGTTTCGGGCGCAACCGGGTCGAGGCGGCCTGACGCCGCGTGCGATACTCGGCCGGATGGCCGAGCAGCACCCGGGAGCCGCCCCGCTCCTCTCCAACGCCGAGCTGGCGGCGATCTTCCACGAGATCGGCAGCCTGCTCGAGGTCAAGGGCGAGCTCGTCTTCAAGACGGTCGCCTACCACCGGGCCGCCGACGCGATCGCCCACAGCCCCCACGAGATCGCGCGCGCCTACCGCGAAGGCCGCCCGCCCGCGATCCCGGGTGTCGGCGCCGCCATCTCCGACAAGATCGCCGAGCTGGCGGCCAGCGGCCGGCTGCGCTTCCTCGACCGGCTCCACGGCGAGGTCCCGCCCACGCTGGTCGAGCTCCTCGAGATCCCGGGCGTGGGGCCCAGGACCGTGCGCCTGCTGTGGGAGCGGCGGGGCATCGAGTCGCTCGACGATCTCCGCACGGCCCTCCGCGCCGGGACGATCGGCGGCCTGCCGGGGCTCTCGGAGAAGGGGATCGCGGGCCTTCGGGCGGGGCTCGACGCGGTGGACCGGCGATCGTCGCGGATGACGCTGGGGACCGCGGAGCGAATCGTGGCGGGCGTTGCTGCCCTGCTCGCCGACGTCCCGGGGGTGCGGCGGGTCGAGCCGGCGGGATCCTTCCGGCGCCGGCGGGAGACGGTCGGCGACCTCGACCTCCTGGTCGAGACGGACGATGCCGCGGCGGTGATCGGGCGCTTCACGACGATGCCGGCGGTCGAATCCGTCGTCAATGCGGGACCCCACAAGGCCGCCGTCCGGCTGGCCGGGGGCCCGCAGGTGGACCTGATGGCCATGCCGCCCGGGGCCTGCGGGACCTACCTCGTCCATTTCACCGGGAGCAAGGAGCACAACGTCCGGCTGCGGGGGATCGCCCGTGACCGCGGCTGGAGCCTCTCCGAGAAGGGCTTCGCACGGCTGGGCCCGGACGGCGAGATCGCGACCGGGGCCGACGGGGAGCTGCGGACGTTCGCGACCGAGGGCGAGGTCTACGCGTTCCTGGGCCTCGCCGAGGTGCCGCCAGAGCTGCGCGAGGACGGGGGTGAGGTGGAGGCGGCCCGCGAGGGACGGCTCCCGCGGCTCGTGGAGCCGGCCGATCTCCGGGGCGACTGCCACGCCCACTCGGACTGGTCCGATGGGATCCACTCGGTCGAGCAGATGGCGGAGGTTGCGCGCGCTAGGGGTTACGGTTACCTGGTGCTTACAGATCATACGCACGGGCTGGCCATCGCGCGGGGGCTGACGCCGGAGCGCGTGGCGGCCCAGCGCGTCGTCATTGCCGAACTCAACAACCGCTTCGCGCGCGAGGAGGCCGAGGGGATGGCCCCGGCGGCCACCCCGCCGGGCGGCTTCCGGCTCCTGCACGGCTGCGAGCTGGAGATCCGGGGGGACGGCTCGCTCGACTTCGAGGACGGGCTGCTCGCGAGCTTCGACCTCGTCGTCGCGGCGCTCCACCAGGGACGGCGCCAGCCGCGGGCGCAGCTGACGGCCCGGGTCCTCGGCGCGATCGCGAGCCCGCACGTGGACGTCATCGCCCATCCCGCCGGCCGGATGCTCGGCGAGCGGTCGCGTGACGACCTGGACCTCGCCTGGGACGAGATCTTCGCCGCGGCCGCGACCAGCGGGACGTTCCTGGAGATCGACGGATCGGATCATCGGCTCGACCTGGCGCCCGAGCGTGCGCGGCTGGCGGTCGCGGCGGGCTGCCTCCTCACGATCGACTCGGACGCACACCGGACCGAGGAGCTGGCCGGGATCGCCTGGGGGGTCGCGCAGGCGCGGCGGGCGTGGGTGGAGCCGGCGGCCGTGGCGAACACCTGGTCGAGGGAGGCGCTGCTGGCGTGGGTCGCAGCGAAGCCGGGGCGCGTGGCGACCCCGGGCCGCGCCGGGGCGAATCCCGGTAGCGCCGCCGGCACGCCGGGCCGCGTGGCATGAGCCGGGTGCCGCGCCTCCGCAACCTCTTCCGGCGGGCCGCGCCGCCGCTGGCCACCGGGGCGCCCGGTCACCCGCTTCCGCCGGCCCCGCGGCGGACGGGTCGACCGCCGACCCCCGGCCCCGCCCTCCACGGGGCGCCCGGGCGGCCGCTGGGCTCCGGCGCGGCGGGAGCGGGGGGCGCCGGGGGGCGAGGCCGACCCGGCACCCCCGGCCGGTTCGGGGCCGCCGGACGGATGGTCGCCGACGCCGGCTGGGAGCTGATCACCCTCGCGGTCGCCCTCGCCGCCATCGGCCGTCTCGCCGAGGGCCCCGCGCTCTGGGTCGCCGCGCTCCTGGCAGGGCTCGCTCTCGGCCTCGCCGCGCTGGAGATCCTGGGCTCCGACGAGGCTGCGCCGGGCGTCGCCGAACTCGGCGTCCCGGTTGAGGCGCTCCTCCTTCCGGCGGCGACCGGGCTCGGGTCGGTCGTGGCCATCCACGTCGTCCCCGTCGGCCTGCTCCTCGTCCCCGCCCTCGTCGCCGTGGGGTCCCTGGCGGCCGCCTCGATCGCGATCGAGCGGCGGATCCTCGAGCGGCCGAGCGGGCCCACGGCCGCCGACCGGACCGCCCTGCTCGGCCTGGTCGTGCTCCTTGCCTTCGTGGCCTTCACCGGGATCGCCGCGGCCATCCCCGGCGCCCTGGTGGAGCCGCCGCCGACCGGCGTCGAGACCCCCGTGCCCGGCCTCGCCCTGGGGGGGCTGGGCCTGCTCGCCGCGCTCGACGGCCTCGTGGCCGGGATCCTGGGGTACCGCATGGCCGCCCTGCAGGGGCCCACGGTCCGGGGCGCGCTGGGGGCGGCCCTCTCCTACGCGGCGGTGATCGCCATCGCGGCGGCGGCGCTGCGGGCCATGGGGCTGCCGCGCCTCCTGGGCCCCGCCCTCCTGACCCTGGTCTTCTACCTGTGGACTGCCTACCGCGGCGTCCCGCGGGGGACTCGCCGCGACGCGCGCTTGATCTGGGAGGTGCTCCTGCTGGCCGCTCTCGGGGTGCTGGTGGTGCTCTGGAACCTGGTGGCGCAGGGCTGACGGGGCGCGCAGCCCGGGACACAGCACCGCGTTGACACCCGGCCGGGACGTGACCATCGCTGAATGCCGCACGCCGCGTCCTACGGCGCCCGGCGGCAACGGCCGTCAGGCCCGGAGCGAGATGGTTCCGGAGGCCTGGTCCACGACGAGCGGGAGCGAAGGAACTTCCGCGGCACCAGCAGGCCGCTGTGGCCCGCGAGGGCGAGGGTGAGCCAGCCCACGGCGTAGGGAAGGTCGGGGCCGAAGTAGTACGGCCGCGTCGTCCACGAAGCGGTGAGAAAGAACAGGATCGAGAGTGTCGCACCGGCGGCCGCCGCGAGTCGGTAGGCCAGCCCCGTGAGCGCCCCGAGACCGATCGCGATCTCCGCGAGGGCGATCAGCAGCCCGATCGGGACCGCGAACGGCTCGCTGAGATGCACGAGCGGCGCGATCGGCGAGACCCGCGCGAAGTCCGCGAGCTGCGCCTGGATCGACGCCGGGTCGGCGGCGTTGAAGAAGGTTGGGTCGATGAGCTTGTCGATGCCGGCGTAGACGAACGTGACCCCGAAGAAGAACCGCAGCGGCAGGAGCGCCCCGGCCGGCACCGTCGCCGCGGCCAGGCGGGACCGCAGCGCCCGCGGTGGCGCATCCTCCGGACGGACGGGCACGGGCGCGCCCGGCACGCGCGACGGGTCGTCGGGCGTGGGCCGGGCGGAGGACGCCCCGCGCCGCTCCCGGTCACGGCGGGTCACGGCCGGACCCGGCGCCCGTGGTCCGGTGCCGGGGTGGGCGAGCACCTTCCGGGCATCGTCGCGACCGACCAAGCCTGCATCGAGGCCCTCCGTGCCGACAACGTCATCGCCGGCCTGCCCGGCACGGCAGTCGTTCTCGATTGCCCTCGGACGCCGGTTCCGGTGACGGTTCCCTCACCTTGCGTCCCGCCGCTCCGCTTGCGGTCCCCCGGCGGGGCCGTGCGACCTCAGCCACCCAGCTCGTCGGGCAGGAGCGGGCGCACGCAGAGGGTGCACGGGCGGCCCCCGGACGTGAATGCCGTGAGCTGCGTGGCCCCCGATCCCCAGGTCCGCGCACCGCGCGACGCCGAGGGTCTCCAACGGTGGCGTTTGACGGCTGCGCGGCCCGGGTGTAGAAACGGGAGTCGCGCACCTCGTCCGCAGCCTGATCCGGCGCGTCCGCGCCGACCCGAAAGGACCCGCCCTCCCGTGACCTTCCCCGAGCTCGAGCAGCGGGCGCCGAGCGCCCCCAGCCTCTCCCGGATCAAGCGGACACTGACCGAGCAGGCGATCGCCGGCGCGACCGCCGCCCGCTGGGACGAAGCGGCCGACATCAACCGGAAGCTCCTGGAGTACGGGCCGGACGCCGAGGCCGAGAACCGCCTCGCCAAGTCGCTCTGGGAGATGGGCGACCTGGGCGGTGCTCGCGAGCACTACCAGAAGGCCCTCGCCCTCGATCCCACCAACCGGATCGCCGAGCGGAACATCGACCGCCTCAAGCTCCTCATGGTCGAGGCCGGCGACCGCATCGTGGCGGCCGACCCGACGAGCAAGGCGCCCGTCTCCATCTTCGTCGAGGAGACGGGCACGACCGGCTTCGCCCACCTGGGGGAGCTCGCCCGCGCCAAGGTCCTCGCCCAGGTGAACCCCGGCGACTCGGTCGAGCTGGTGGCCGAGGGCAAGCACCTCATCGCGTTCTCGAACGGGATTCGCGTGGGCGTGGTGGAGCCCCGGGTCGCCGCGCGCCTCCTCAAGCTCATGGCCGACGGCAACACGTACGCCGCGGGCGTCACCTCGCTCGGGGCGCAGGACGTGCGGATCATCATCCGCGAGATGTACCAGGATCCCCGCAACTACGGCAAGGTGAGCTTCCCGATGGCCGCCAGGTCGACCGACCTCCGCCCGTACACCAGGGGAACCCTCCTGCGCGAGGACGAGGACTTCGAGGAGGACCTCGAGGACGACGTCGAGGACGAGGGGATCGAGGATCTCGCCCGCGTCATTCCCGCCGAGATCACCCCGGACGAGGCCTTCGAGGAGGAGCCGGACGAGCTCGAGGAGCCCTAGTCCGATCGGCTGGGGCCCGACGAGTCGCCGACCCGAGCGGGGCCGGCCGGAGCGCTCCGTGCGCCGCGCCGCGGGGCACCGCCCGAGTGGCGTCCGTCGCGTCTGGCAGAATCCTCGCCCATGACCTCCCGGGACATCGCGGGTCGACCCGCCGAGCCACTCTCGCTCCCGATCTTCGCTCGGCTGGCGCCCGCCCTGCCGGCCGAGCTGATCGCCGCCCGGATCGAGGCCGCCAGCGCCCCCGACGACGTCGTGGTGGATCTCTTCGGGCGGGGCGGATGGGTCGCCCGCACCGCGCTCGCGCTCGGCCGCCGGGCTGTCTCGATCGAGACGTCGCCGCTCAGTCGCCTGCTCGCCGACGTCGTCGTGCGGGCTCCGGACCTGCGCCATCTCGACGCCGCGTTCCAGGCGGTGGCCGCCGCCCCGCTCGGGACGACGAGCCTCCGCGCGTGGATCGACGAGCGCTTCGCGACGGGGTGCCCGACGTGCGGCCGGACGCTCGCGCTCGAGGAGATGGTCTGGGAGCCGGTCGCCGGCGGGGCCGCGGGGCCGCGCCGGATGCCCGGCGGCGAACCGGAACGAAGCAGGCCCGCGGGCCGGGCGGTCGCTCTGCGGCCGACCCGACGCTCCTTTCGCTGCCCGGCCTGCCTGGACCGGCGGGGCAGGGGCAGTGAGCTGCGCCACGCGGCGCCGGAGGAGGCCGACCTCGAGCTGGCGAGCGCGCCGGACCTCGATCCCGTGGCCGGCGAGGAGATCGCCCGCCGCTTTCCGCTGCCCGACGAGCCGGGCGGCCTGCTGGGGCAGCTGCTCGACCTCCACTCGCCGCGCCAGCTGGCCGCGCTCCAGGCGATCCTCGCCCGCGTCGAGGGCGAGCTGCGCGCCTCCCAGGTGACGTCCGCGCTGCGCCTCGCCCTCCTCCACGCCATCCTCCCGTCGAGCCGCCTCAACGGGTACCCGGGCCGGGCGAGCTCGCTCCGCATCGTCGAGGGCCGGGTCCGCCCGGCGGGGGCGCCGGGGTGGCGCGAGCGCAACCCGTGGCGGGCCTTCGAGGAGGGCTACCAGCTTGTGCGGGCATTCGTGCAGGCCCTCGACGACGGCCCGTACGGGGCCGTGCAGGCGCGCCTCACCGAGCCCCTCGACGGCGTGCTCGACGGACCGCCGATGATCTCGCTGCGGGTGGGCGCGGGCGACGCCCTCGAGCGGCTCGGCGCCGAGGCGGACGCACTCACGGCCGCCCAGCGGGAGCGCGTCCGGCTCGTCCTGTCGCAGCCGCCCCCCGAGTGGACGCCGGGGCGGATCGCGGAGGCGTTCGTCGTCACGGCCTGGGGGCTCGGGAGCGAGGCGGCCCGCCTCCTGCCATTCGCGCCGCTCCTCGAGGCGGACGCCCGGCCGCCCAGCCGCGGGGCGGCACTGCGCGCCGCCCTCGACGCGGTGGCCCCGGCGATGGCGCCGAACGGAACCGGCGTGATCCTCCTGGACGCCGATGGGGCTCCCGGCCTGGTGGCCACGGGCCTGGCCGGCGCGAGCGCCGGCTGGCGCGTCGCCGGCGCCCGCCTTGCCGAGCCGGGTCGAACCCCGGGTGGGCTCGTCGAGCTCGTGCCGCCGGGCGGTCTGCTGGGCGCCGCGCCCCGGACCCGGGCGAACCGCGCCCTCGCGCCCGCTCCCGGCGGGGCCGGCGATCCGGCGGTGATCACCACGCGCGGCGTCTTCGGCGGCACGGTCCCGATCGACGGACGCTTCTCGGTCTCGGAGCTGAACCGGGTCGTCACGGAGACGGCCGTCGCCGCCCTCCAGGCGCGGGGCGAGCCTGCCGACGCCCAGCACCTCGTCGGGGAGCTGCTCGTGGCGCTGGACCGCAGCGGCCAGCTCCGCCGCTACGCCGTGGCCGCGGCCCGGCCGGCCGAGGGCACCGTGGTGGGCCGAAGGGGCGTGCCGGACGTTGCGGCGGCGGGCCTGCCGGCGCTGGGCGACGTGGTGGAGACGTCGCATCCGGGCTCCGTGGGCGACGCCCCGGCGGTGGGCGACCCGGCGGCACGGGCGGCCGCCGACCTCCTGGTGCTCATCGAAGACGAGCTCTCGCGGCCCGACCAGCGGAAGATCGCCCCGTCCGAGGGCGGGCGCTTCTGGCTTCGCGATCCACGCGACGAGGCAGAGGCGGCCGCGCCGCTTTCCGATCGACTCGAGTGGGCCATCTTCAGCCTCCTCGGCACGGGGGCCTCCGTCCCGGAGGCGGCCGTCCGCGCCCGCGTCGAGGAGACGTTCGTGGGTCCCGACGCGCCGGACCCCTGGCTCGTGGACGCCTGCCTGGCCAGCTACGGCGTGCCGGCCCCCGGCGACCGGCGGCTCGTCGCCCGCGACGACCTCCAGGCCCGGACCCGCGAGCATGCGGCGATGATCGGCCTCCTGGCCGACCTTGGGCATCGCCTGGGGGTGCACGTATTCATCGCCCCGCGCGAGCAGGGCCGTCGGGCGGGACGGGCGCCGCTGGGCGCGAAGCTGCTCGCGGACGAGCGCGACCCGTCGCTCGGCTTCCTCGGCCGCTCCGGCGCCGACGCCCTGGAGCAGGTGGACTGCTGCTGGTACGTGCGGCCGCGCTTCGCCTTCCTCTTCGAGGTCGAATGGACCGCCATGCTCGGCGAGCCGGTCCTGCGCCGCGGCCGCGGAATCGCGGCCGACGAGCGGATCGTTCGCTTCCTGGTCCTCCCGCCGGAGCGGGTGGAGCTCCTCCGGCGCAAGCTCGAACACTCCCCGGTCCTCCGGGCGGCGCTGCAGGCCGGCAACTGGCACGTGCTGAGGATCGACGCCCTCCGGCGATTCGCGGCCCGGCCGAGCCCGACCCTCGGCGACCTGGAGCCGTACCTCGGCCTGGACCCGGTGGCCGATCGCCCGGACCAGCTGCCGCTCTTCGAGGTCTGACCGGTCCGCGCCCGTCCGGCGGCGCCGCTGATCGGCCCGCGCCCGTCCGGCGGCGCGCGTACGCTACCCGTATGACCACCTCGACGATCCTTGCCGATCTGTGCGCGCGCACGTGGGCGCGGACGCTGGAGCTGAACCCGACGATGGCGACCATCTGCGGGGA